>Ga0164242_10008229_pt1 | contig 11321 bp, 5 predicted proteins | sample OricomgcompostMG_FD_108783 | JGI IMG/M metagenome (GOLD analysis project Ga0164242, IMG submission 108783) | Miracle-Growth compost microbial communities from Emeryville, California, USA - Original compost - Miracle growth compost (MG) ...
GTGTAGGTATTGAAGCTGGCCCGACTACCACGTGCTCTCGGGGGTAAGTGACCAGAGCTGCAGAGCCCTTCCCGGCAAGCCGATGCCACTAGGTTGTAAAGCAAACATCCCAAGGTGGGGGGTTGGGGGTCAGCACTGAGAAGGTGGAGGTTACAGGCATGACATCGGGGACAGAAGATGGAACTGAGTTCCGCCGCATTGGCTACTAATACCTCATACACGGAGACATTATTAGGTTGCCACTCGAAGTGTAAGATTTGGCTTGGGAATATTGCTTTTTTTTCGAGTACGTCCTTGAAACTATGCAAGGATACCTCAGTATATTGGTTTTCTTTCCCCCTTGACGCAGCTGGCTAACAAGGTCTGCCTTGGGCGGAGGATGTGCATTGGTGAATGTGCCCAACAAGCCCTGCCAATCCGTTTCGAGCTCACCGATTCCCTCGCATTCCCACTACGACGATCCAATGATCTTCTTCCCATCCTCCTCCCGCACCTCGAAGCACCACCCAAACTCATCTTTGACCTTCCCGAGCTGGATGCCCTTGAGCTGAGTCAAGAGCTTGACGCAGAGTGGGCCGGCATCCTCCTGTGACTCAGGAACATAAGTGATGGTCTCGTCACCGGCCCCGACGGAGAGGCGAGGGTGCTGCTTGACGGTGGCGGCGAGCGACTGTGGAGAGGACGATTCAATGCGCCTCGTGATAGAGCGGATAGGCACAAGGGCAGCGGCCGTACCAGCAGCCATGACCTCTTGGAAGTTTGGTAGCTCCGAGTACGGGATCTGTGGCCAGATGAGGTTAGATAACTTGGTTGAAGGGAGATCCTCCGCCGAAGCACGCCGAAGCACGCCGGAGCGCGCCGACGCCCGCCGGAAAAGGGGGGAAGAGGGGAGGGAAGGGGCGTACCGATCTCTTCTCAACCTTCCACCCGAAGCTCTTCCCAATCTCCTGGATACTCTCGCTGGTAACGCTATTGATCACATTCTTGCTGTCCGGCACCACAAGCGTAACTTGATCTCCCTCAACCAACGCACCAATGAATCCACTGGTGCTGAATTCATCCACCTCCTCATGTGTCTTGCTATCCAAATGCAGCGTAATCCCATACCCTTCCTCCCTCGCCTTGTCGCTCCACCTCAGAACGGGCGCATAATTCCCTCCAACCTTTGCGCTCCCCGTCCCATTCGGCGCCGCGCGATCAAAGTCGTCCAAGATAAGGCACTTGACCGGGTGGGTACCGTGATACACGCCCGTCGGCAGCACGTACACCGCAAAGGTGTACTCGTCCGGCGGGCTCAGGCCCAACTGCGCGCTGGAGCCGTACATCTGCGGGCGAACGTACATGGCGGCGCCGGACTCGTGCGGCGGGACGAACTCAGCGTTGAGGGCAACGGCGGCGCGCACGGCGCGGACGAACATCTCGTCGGGCATGGGCGGCATGGAGACGAACTCGGCGCTGTGGCGCATGCGGGCGGCGTTGCGGTCCGGCCGGAACACGGTGATGGCCGCGTCGGCGGGAGTGCGGAAGGCTTTGAGGCCCTCGTAGGCCTGCTGGCCGTAGTTGAGGGCGGGGGCCATGCCGTGGATGCGGATGTACGGGTCCGTTACGAAGGTGGGTTCGGTCCATTTGCCGGTGCTGCGGGAGTAGTGCGATTCGATGTGGCCGTTGACTGGGAGAGAGGGAGAACCAGGGGTCAATCTTCCCCGTCGGAGTCATAGATCTCGTAGAGGAGGGATGGCATACCTTCTCTGACTCGGAAACCGACGTCAGACCAGTCAATGGTGGTGACTGGAGGGGGAGGGAATGGCGCCATGGTTTGTTTGGTCGACGCGACGAGCTGATCACCGTCCAATGTACACAGCTTGTTTCCAAAGATGCCTTGGTGAGAGTTCAAAGGAAGCCAATCCTTCGGATATATACAAACTACCTTGTCCTCTGAGTAAAGTGGCTTCGATCTCCTACAATTGACTCGAGAATGAACCGAGGGAGCCAGAAATAGGGCGACGTGGTAAGCAAACGCACAAAATCTTCGGGTAGCTCCCGTTGGGCTCCGATCTTCGGAAGCGCGGGGTTGGAATGCCCCTCTGCTCATTGGCTCAAGGGCGCAGATCCGGAGGCAGGGCGGTAGATCGGCGGTGTTGACAGTCGCACTTACACCGCAGGTCCCACTTGGCGGGGGATGGGACTTAGTGAGCCGCCATTCAGGGGCAAAACATCATGACTCCGTGCCATCCAGGCATGTGTGCTTGAATTACCGACACGCACATATAGCTGAAGCATCGACGGAAGCCCTACAACTTATTCCGAAACCTGCACACTTGCGACGTCTCGACACTCTTTGACGATCATGCCAGCTGAAATTTAACAAGTTCGCTCCGGATAGCCCCCCTCCCAAGTCTATGTCCCATATTTCCCCATTGCTGGGACTCGAGTAGGTCGGTCTCTCTAGTCTTGGAGATGCAATGAATGCCGGTGGTGATCCCGCTACTCTGTGTGCTAAAGCAATGGAAGTGATTTCCTCCCCTCCGTAGGCTAGTATTTCCCAAGCCCGATGTTCTAAAAAAAAGAAAAACAAGATTCCACCCCGCCCTCGATGGTGTGTTCGTGTGTCCTCCTTTCCCTGTTTTGATTTCCGTTTCCGTCACTTCGTGCCCTGCATTCAACGTCGAGAAGATACACTAGGAGAGATACAAGATGGTGTTATAAAGTAGGATATGCACATGCTGTAGCAGCAACAATGTCGCGAACGACAGTAAGCGAAGAAGCCAAAGGCAGAAGAGGGTACTCGCGAAATGAACTCGCAAAAGAAAAGGAAGGAAAAAAAAGGATTAAATGGCATCGAAAGGAGTTGTATGCACAGAATGAGAGGAGAGGAGAGCAGAAGAGAGAAGAAAGGAGAGAAGGTGATGGAACAAGAAATGTTCTTCAACCGGTGGAGCGCCGAGACGCTCTGGTCGAAATCCTTCGATGGTGACGGCGACACTCAACCGCTCGTTCATACCTGTATGTAGTTCTCGGTTGGTTTCCCAGACGTCTCGATCCTCAAATCAATCGCTCAAACGCAGCAATAGAAGTTGCTTACGACAAGGCAGCCAGCCTTTGTAATGCCATGAGTACGCCTGCAACGGGCCATTAGCTCGGATTTTTCTTCTGGCAAGTAGACGTCGAATCATTAGGTACTTACCGCTCACTCCCTGGGTCAGGGTCGCCCCAGCCTCTGTGTTCCTGCTCCCTAGGCTGACGGTAACGACTTGTTGGATAACGCCCGAATCTCCTAGGTTGTTCGCCCACTTGAACACTTTCTCGTCTTCTCTACCGTCGCCGACAACCATCATAAAGTCGACGGGGACAGGGTGCGTCCCATCGGGCCCCAGGTTCGATCGCAGATTCTCAAAAACTCGCTCGGCGGCAGTACCCTTGGTCCAGTCCATAGGCTCGACAACGACGCACCCATCCAGCGGGATAGCATGCACCCGCTGCTCCTCACACGAGTCGTTAATATGGCTAGCGCAGTCTGAAGCCTGGCGCGCGGCTGTCTCGTAGTCCTCCGCGGACTTGTAGTGGAAGATGAGCGAGCAGCGACGCTCCTCAATCTCGGCGCCGGGCGTACGCTCGAGGTAGTAGTCCATGATGCTCTTGACCGACTCTTTCCAGATGCGTATTTGTGCTCCATCGGCCATCTCGGTCCACGAGTCGCTCCCGCAGTCCTTCAGGAAACAGCCATTCTCGGCGATGAGACCGAGGTTCGGTACACGCCGGAAAAGACGGTCAAGTTCCTCCGGGCGGCGGCCGGACATGACGTAGATAGTGTTGCGCTCATCAAGGAGGAGGTCGTTGAGCACGTCCAGTGTCCGCTGCGGGCTAACCGGGATGATCTTGTTGACTGGTCCCCAACTGACGAGGGTTCCCTCGTAGTCTAGGATAAATAGTCGCCTCTCGGCGCGCGTGTACTGGTGCGTCAAGGTAGTCATTGACAGACGGGGCACGGACGTCTGGTCACGGCGGTGCTGCTCCTCATACACACGATCCAGGCGGGACATGAATTCGGTGAACCAGTGCGCGCCGGTATGGTGAGTTACGACCTCGTAAAGCTTCTTCCATCGCATCTCCTTCTCCTGGCCATCCATCTCGAGAGCCTTCTTGATAGCGCTAGCGCAGGCGCGATAGTCCCAGGGGTTGACTGACAGCTCGTTGCCGCAGAAAAGAGAAGACGTTCCAGTGAACTCGGACAGGATCAAGGCGCCGTGCTTCTTCTCTCCAAACTCGCCATCCTGGCACCAGAGATACTCGTGCGAGGTGAGGTTCATGCCTTCGCGCTGGCTGGTGACCATCAACGCATCGGCAATTGTCAAGAGAGCCAGGTATTGTGCGTAGTCGATATCCTGCTTCAGGTAGACGACGGGTTGGTACGCCAGGTTAGCCCAAGACGAGTTGACCCGGGTGACGATGTCCGAGACGGTCGCGTCTAATTCCGACTTCTCACTCGTAGATAAGGCGACTTGGATCAGCACGACTTGGCCTCTCCACTGAGGATTCTGATTAAGAAATAGCTCATAGGAGAGGAGCTTCTGGCGGACTCCGCGGACGTGGTCGAGCTTGTCCCTGGCGACGATGAGCTTCTTGCCCTGGTATCGCTCGCGCATGATATCAATCCACCTCTGAACTTCGTCTTCGTGGCGGTGCTCGTCTAGACTCACGGGGTCGATGCCGATCGGGAGATTCACCACGTCGACAAAGCGATCCTCGAGCTGGAGGCCATCGGGAGTCGCCTCGGCGCTGAGCAGCCGGCTGCAGGTCTGGAGGAAGTGGCGCGTGTACTCGTGAATCTGGAAACCGATGAGGTTGGCGCCGAGCATACCCTCGAGGAGCTCGTTTCGCACCGCGAGGCAACGGAAGACCTCCGAGGATGGGAAGGCAACATGGAGGAAGAAGCCAATCTTCGCGTCGGGCAGCTTCTTGCGGAGCATGCCGGGCACGAGTAGCAGGTGATAGTCGTGGACCCAGATGACATCCCCCCTCTTCCAGTTCTTGACGATCTTGTCGGCAAAGGCCTGGTTGACGTTGACGTAATACTTCCAGGAGTGGTCCGCGTAGGCCTTGCTTCTGGGGTTGTCCGGGATCTGGTAGTGGAAGACGGGCCACAGGATCTGCTTGCAGAAATGCGAATAGTGGCCGTCGAAATCCTTATCGGAGCAGAAGACGGTCAGCATGTCATGCTCGGTCGCCAGTCGGTCCTCGATGTCCTGCTTCTGCTGGGAACCCTCGAGGGCATCGGTCGGCATGCCTATTGTGCCGACCCAGGTGTACTCGCCGAGTCCTCCCTCTCGAGCGGCGGCCTCTGCGGCGTTTCGCAGGCCGCCGTTGCCCTGGTCGGCATTGGCAACCATCCAATCGGCGTGGGTGAAGACGCGATCGTGGCTCTCGCTCCGCATCGCGAGGCGAGGTTGGGTGATGCCCTGTCGGCTAAGTTCCCTCGCCTTCAGGTTGAGCACCTCGTTGTGGTCGAGTATGGACGACCGAAGGGGGGAGCTCGCGCGGGACTTTGGTTGATCCCGGCGCGTTCCCCAGGTCGGAGAGCCGCGGTCGGCCGGGGTGCGCTCGCTCGTGCCAGCGGTGGCGCGGAAGTGGATGCGGAGGGCATCCTCGTTCGCAAATGGGTTATCGGAATCGATTTCCGCTAGGGGAGTTTCGGGAGGGGTGATATCGGCCGGGGAGCTGAACAAGCTCGGCTGCTTATTGTCGACATCCTTTGCGGGTCTCCTCGTAGGCTTCCGCTCCGACGATGCGGAATGTCGCGGCGGAGTGCCTGGGAGAGTAAAGTGGATAGTCTTGGGGAGAAATCTAGCAGCATGGGATGGTCAGTTTCTGGAGCGAGTCCGCGCCAGTGCTTTGCATGGAGAGGGTCAGTATAAGGGGGGGGGAAGACGAACAGTGAAGCAATGAAAACCGTCATGGTGGGCAAAGTTCAAACCCAAAGGACAATAAAGTGAGGTGGATTCGAAGCTTCCGGCTCCCAGGCTTGATAGTTGCTAGTCCCCAATCCCCAATCGACCGTATGCAACGCGGGTAGCTGTGTCAGCTAGCAGAGTGTTGCCGTGGAATTCATCAGGGCGAAGGTCGAAATGCCGCGCTTGAGGATGTTGGATGTTGCTTAAAGGTTTGGTTGGAAATGGAGGAATGGGGTGAAGTGTGGGACGAGCGAAGACAAAGACGCGGGGAAGGTCTAGACTCTAGACGCTACTCGGAGTTGTGGACAGGGAATAAGCTAGGAGTTGTTGTCGCAATTGGGTTTTGGAAATCGGGATAATTTTTTTTTGCCTGTGTCTGACGTAGTGTAGAGGAGGCTCTTCGAGTCGAGGCCTGCCAGCCAAGTGTGGGAAGACTGGATGATCTGATTTGCGAATTGGCCGCCCTGGCAGCTCAGTGGTGGTTGACGGTTGGAGGGTGACGCTAGTGGCAGTTTCCCGAAACTTTCACTTTTCGTAATGGTTAGTCCCGTTTTCCACCGGTAAACAGCCAGGGATGCCATAACATTGACGTAACCGCCACTCAGCGGTACTAGGATTGACACATTGACATACCAAGGAAGCGTTACGACTCCCCGGCCACATATAGACTAGAGAGATAAGCTACTTGGCTTTGGGCATTGCAACGAAGGGACAAGAGGAGGTAAGATAAGGGACACATTCCGCAGTGCTGATTCACTCACCAGTCTGTTGGTTGGAAGTCGCGATCAGGGATGGGTGAGTGGAATTCGGCGATGCTGTGGCAAGTATGTGTACCTTTTTTGGGTGGCTTGCGGGAGGGAGTTCCCAGAGGCCCTTGGCCCGAGCGTGCCGGCTTTTAACGGGAGGCGACGGAAGTTTTGGGCGACGGAGGAAACTTCGCGGGCGAGATGATGAGCAAGACGAGCTACCTCCACCAGCTGGCTATGGCAGATGTTTTATAGGGTGATTGATGTACAATCACGGCCACCAGAGGACGGGGGCTCTGGAGTATTTTTATTATTCCCGCTGCACGCTTGCTTGCCTGTTGCTGACAGACAACTTCGCAGGTAATGTACAGGAGGTACATACATCGATCCCTCCATACCTCTCTCTACGCGACACACCTCACTCCGTGATAGCCCTTTCCGAAGGGCCCAGAAGCAATTCACCCAGTTGGCTGCCAAGAGCGGGCCTGCCGGGGGGAGGGGGATTGGAATGCACAGACCGAGCGCTGAGGGGCATCTCAACTTGCTCAAGCCACCATCTCGGATCTGCTGCAGCTTGTGATTCGTTCCCGCCCGGCGCGCGTCATCCATTTTCTGTTTGCGATCACAAATCCGACAAATGCCTCGCGCGCAGCAATCCCTCCGGGCCACCCCGTTGTGGCCACCCCCTAGTACCTAGGTCTAGGCTGTTAGGTCAGTGAGATCTACCTCCTACCAAGCGCCGTCGAGTGTTCGTGTCCCATGCCTACCTACCCATAGGTGGTTAGGTCGGTTACCAAGTCCATCATCAGCCATCATCACCATCATCATCATGCCGTGCCACCCCAACCACCGCCAAGTACGACCTGCCCGGATCTAGTGGTCCTCAAAAGATTGATACCAAGTATACCAAGCACGCCATCCTGCCCAACCAGAGCCGGGCGAGGGGAGGAGGGGTTGTGGGATGGGTACAAAGAGTCGCGGGAAGTCGTGGAGACATGGCACAAGCCCAAAGAACACGCTCAGGACTGCCACATGCTCACCGGCTGTGTTTTATTTGCAGAGTAATGGGCAATCCTGCTGTGTAAGGGGACCAATCTCGAGCCGTTGGCGAAGGTAATAAAAAAAGGGAAGAGCATTGCGGCATTTTCTCCCTCTTTTTCTCTCCACGCGATCGCACCAGCAGCAGGGGATGCAGGGTATTTCGGGGGTGACCTGCATTATCACTGTTGCTTGGCCATTCCCGATGTTCCGGTATAAATGCGGTCCTTTGCATATGCCCAAATGTCCAGATTGCCATACCTCGACGCGGAGGCCTCAAGGGCCAGACCATCTGTTTGCCGTCAGCCAGGACGGCGCAGATGCCAGTGGAAGGCGAACAAGCCGATCAAGATAAGGCTCATCACGCCTCTGGATGCTGATCCACGCAATGCCAGAATGCCCCCAGTGCGTGTGCAGAGCGGCGTAAGCGACATATGTGTTGCCCCGCCGGGGTTTGGCTCGAAGCGGCGATCCGTCAGTCCGGCCGAGCCTTCGCCGGCCCGAACTGCTGGCCTTCTTGGTAGTGCCAAGGGGATAGAGGAGGGGTGACTGTGAAAATTCACACGATATTTTAGGTAGCTTCCTACCTACCCACCCACCAACCCACCAACCCGCCAACTCACGCCGAAAGCTCGAGCCGTTGATACTTGTCCATGATTACTTGGAAGCAACTTGGCCTGACGAAGCTAGGGGCCGCCCGCCCGCAAGTTTCGCCGGACTCCTAGCCGAAACTCCCCTCAATCTTTATACAAAGATGAGTACCTAGTAACCGAAAAGTGAAGCTGGTCCCGTCCACGTTCATGTCTGGGCTCTGCGAATGCTGCCGTTCAGGCCGAAGCCCCCAGAACGGGGTGCGCAGCGCGCCGGGCGGGAGGGATCAAAGAATCCTCCCTCTTTGATCCCCTCCGAAATCTCCCGAGACACACATTCGCGCCAGGCTAAACGGAGAAGGGAGGAGGAGAACGCACAACAGCCCCGCGAGATCACGATGCCGAGTGCCCGTTTCGTCTCATCAGAAATCACAAATCATAAAATCTCGAAAGTGCGGACCCTCACCGAACGATTTCCCCACTTCGTGCAAGCGAATAGGGGTCTGGACTCTGGGGAAGTTGAGCCGTTTCAACCCACGTGTGTACGTACTACGACAGTAGTATTTTGGAATGCCCTTTAGATGTACGAACCCGTAGGTACTATGTATTACCACACACATACACGCCTTGATCAGGTTGAATTTATTATTAGCTTCTGTGCCGAGGAACAGTACCTACGCTGCATTTGCGTGAGGCCATTCAGACGCACCTCTAGCGCAAACTGGAACGGCCCGCATCCTTTGCTTGAAGCACAACCCCGGTTGTTCAACGGTGGCTTCTGTTGCAATATAGAGTAGTCAGAAAGTTACTGCACTTGCATGGCATGGTCAACCTTAATTAGGTACACTCGGTAGGCTGATGCGGGCCTATTTATCCCTGTAATTACCTCTTGGCTAGGTAGCCTTCTGGCTGCCTGCCCAGATGCCTGCCATCCAAAGGTCTCTCACTGCGTGAATGCCTTAGAGGAACCTATACTCTGAAATACTTTATTCCATCAAAGATTTTATCAAATTACCACATCATACAAAATAGTACCACTACGCCGCAAGAGGGTGCAAGTATTGCGAATGCGGAATCTCTCCGCTCACCAATCCTTCCTCACCGAGGAGAGTCGGGGTATCGTACACAGAACCTCTTGCGCAAATAGTCAACGAGGCTGTCACGATATGATAAGCCAAGGCTGTCTCTCTCTTCACAATTAGAACTTTAGATAACTTCCCCTTTGGTCCTCAAAGCCGGAATCTGGCGGCCACCTGCTACGACTCGAGGACCGCGACCTAAAACGTCCTTGATCCCAACCCAGACGTCGCCCTCGTAGCGGTGGACGCAGTTCCACGGGGAGGAAGCACCCCTTGCCACACAATCTGAGCATTATCTTCGGATGAAGTGTGGGCATGCGTTCCTTTTGTTTCCGGACCCACGGCAAATCGTCATTGGGCTGTCTATGATCGATATCGATCCCCCACCGGTGTAGCTGATATGGCACTGCTCCCTGTTGGTGGGCTCCTGGCCAAGCGTCGCTTCCAAGCCATATCTCGTTGATATCAGGCTGTTCACCGCCTATCCGCATACCGTGGCTCCAGCAATGTCAAACCCACACTTTGATGACATCGGCTTTCCATCTCTCTAGGCGCACCTGAAAGGCGTGCCTATCCGAGAACAGGCGCTTGAAGATGACCGCCGTTTTGTCCTCGACAGAGCCGTGGTCGGTCTACAGGTCCATGTACTTGTCGATGGTATCCCAATCCGACGGATCGACGAGCTTCACTCGATCATCACCCAGTAGGCCGAACAGTCCCGAGCGAGCAGCAATGTCGGGAGGGATGTGAATGCTGACCATTACAATGGCGACCATGTACTCTCTTTGGCTATCCAGTTTCCTTATTGCGTCCGTATTATGGTGCGCCTCTCTGAACCAATCTCCGTAGAACGGCAGAAGCATTCCCCCCGTGATGGAGATGACAGGTGGCCCTGTCCGATCGACAACCCAGTGAAAGAATGGAATGGGGTCCTCTTCATCCCAGCCCTCGCATGCAGCATTATAACTAGGTTCCTAGTTTAGGTGAATAGCGTCGACGGACGGTTGGATCCAGGGGTCATTGGCATGCAGGTACAGTGGCACCATACTGGAGGCTTCTGAACCTGATTCAGTCTCAGACCCGTCTTCATTATTTAAAATAGAGCCGCTATGCTCGAACGCTACCTCACGCGCCTCGAGGCATACGTGGGAGATCAACGGAGGTTTTGTGTTGGTCGCGGTAGTAGGACGAGGCTACAACACCGGTATGGCTCTGTGACATACTTGGATGGAGAGTCAATCTCGACGACGCGACGGGGAAGACAAAACCCCCAAATAGCACGACGGATCCCGGGTGGGAACAGAGGAAACTGGTGAAAGGTCGTGTTGTTCGGCGAAGAATCCATTCTGAATTTCTGAGCGGGAAAGTTGACCTCTCTACCAACACATCGAGGACCAGCATTGCAAAAATAAAAGAGACGAATGAATTCCCACATTGGAGGTTGTGCATGTGAGAAGTATTTAGGTGCCTATACAAGAGGAAGCCTAGTTCAGCATAAGCCACCTAAATTTTGCCTCTCCAGAGAGCAGCTATGGGGGGAGGTTGGCATTGCCACAAATGGGATTATGACTCAACGTCGAATTCTGTTTCATGGCATTCTCGAATGGGTCAGTACCGGACGAGGATATAGTAGACAATGAGCAGGGGAGCTGATATTATTAGACCATTGTGGAGATGGAAGTAGTAATAGTTTTGGTTGAAGTGTTTAATTGCAGACGGAAAGACTGAAAGCGTAGACGACAATGCTTTAGAGTTTAATTATACTTACACGTTGGGAAGGCGAGTCTTGTGTTGCAAGGACTTTTCTATCTTGGGGGTGCCCCAGCTTCTGACTATTCTGGGTCATTGTGCCGAATTCCTTCGACCTCTCCGTGAAGGAAAATAATCCCTCGTAAGGAGGCAGATACAGTAAAGGGAATA
>Ga0164242_10008230_pt1 | contig 11321 bp, 7 predicted proteins | sample OricomgcompostMG_FD_108783 | JGI IMG/M metagenome (GOLD analysis project Ga0164242, IMG submission 108783) | Miracle-Growth compost microbial communities from Emeryville, California, USA - Original compost - Miracle growth compost (MG) ...
AGGTCACGCAGCAGAATGCGGCGCTCGTCGAGCAGGCGTCGGCGGCGGCGCAGTCGATGCAGGATCAGGCAACGGGTTTGGAGCGCGCTGTTAGTGTGTTTCGAACGTAGCGGGCTTGGGACGTTCGCCGCCGATTCATGTTTATCGTGGGCCGTATGTATCGGCCACGACGGTTTCGTACTCGCGGAGGCGTTTGGCAGCAGGCTCAGGGCAGGGATTACGTTCGGGAACCATTATGCGTACGCATAACCCGCCGCATCCCGCCGGAATGCTCAAGGAAGATGTGCTGCCCGCACAGGGCTGACCGTCACCGGGGGCGTCGGAGCAACTTGGGGTGTCGCGGGTTGGGCTGTCGCGCGTGCTGAACGGCCACGCGGCTATCGGTGCGGAGATGGCGGTCCGTCCGGGGCAATGGCTGCGGAATGATCCGGAGAGATGGCTGCACGCCCAGCTTCAATGTGACCTGTGGCAGGCAAGGCAGCAGCGCACCGCAAAGGTGAAGCCGGCGAAGCGGCTTGCCGTCTGAAGCAGACTGTCGGCGATCGACGCCGCATAGGCCCAGGCACGCATCAACCCACAACTCGCCGCTACGGCGTTCGTTGTCCCACGTCAACTGCATGTCGCGGGAATCGCGCGGTGTCTGACCAACATCGACATAGCTCGATGGATCTGTGTCTCCGCAGAATTAATCTATGCGATTCTCGCCGCGACAAGTTTGCACAGATCGAGTCGCGAGACCCAGTTACGTTTCAACGCGGGCCGGAGGCACAATGGATTTGCAGTCGCTAAAAATATTCAAGGCGGTAGCCGAGGAGGGCGGCATCGCTCGTGCTTCCAAAGTGCTGAATTGCGTGCAATCCAATGTTTCGACAAGGCTCAAGCAACTCGAAGGCCGTCTGGGTACTCAGCTGTTTTACCGCCTGAACGGCCGCCTCGTTATTACGAATGAAGGATCGCAGCTATACGCATACGCGGATCGCATACTTCAGTTAGCCGAGGAAGTGCAATCCATTCTCAAAAACAGGGAGGAACCTGCCGGCAAGCTTCGGATCGGGGCAACCGAGGTCATCGCTGCCGCGCGGCTGCCGCCTATCCTCGCCGATTTTCACAGACACCATCCAAAGGCGGACTTGACGATCCAGACCGGTTCTATCGAGCACGTGATCCGCGCGGTCATCGGCCATCGTCTGGATATCGCGCTGGTTCCCGCGCCGGTCGTCTCCGACGACCTGCATCAGCACGACGCTTTCGAAGAAGAACTGGTACTGGTCACGGATCACAGCCGTAGCGATATCACGTCGGTCGAGGACGTCAGCGGATCGACCTATCTCGCGCTCAGCGCCGGATGCCCGTACCGCGCGCGGTACGAGCGCTGGCTCGGCGATGCGGGCTTGCGGCCCGGCAATGTGGTGGAACTGGGTACGACCGAGCTGATCCTCGCCTGCGCTGGCGCGGGAATGGGAATCTCGCTGATGCCGAAATCGCTGGTTGAGCGGTGGGAATTGCCCGGCGCCGTCAAGTCGCATTCCATTGCGTCTGACGTGGCGAGAGTCCGAACCTTGTTTGTGTGGCCAAAGGATATCGCGCAGCATGCTGCGCGAGACGCCTTTGTTCAGTTCATCCGGGATTAAGGCGTTCATTGCAGCAGGGCTGGCCGCGACGTTGCGCTTCCGATGTCTAGCAGGTGGTGATGAGTGAATCGGCCTGCAGACGCCTGAATTCCGGAAGGGACAGCAGCCTCTCCGTCATCGCCTGTTGTGACACGTGGTGACGATTGTCTCTGTGCCAGATCATCACCGTCTTTGCATACGAGAGTTTTTCCGACAGGGGATGGCATCGCACATGGTCCGAGAATCCCCACTTTTCGACCAGCGTGTGCGGCATGATTGCAATGCCCAGCCCGGCGCTGACGCAGCTCATCACGGCTTGCGCGGTATCGAGCTCGAGCGAGCGAGTGACGGGTACGTCGGCTTCCTCCATCCAGCGCAGCATTCGCTCCCGGTACGCGCGGTCGTTGCGTATCGCGATCACCATCATGTTGCGCATGTCGCGCACGCAGCGTACGTCCCGGGCATTCCTGTCGGTGAGCAACACGAGCTCGTCGCAGGAAATTTCCGTTTGCTGAAGTTCGGCATGGCGCACGGGGCCCACGACGATACCCATATCCAGCTTTTGGGCGAGCACATCCCGCACGATGCGCTCCGTCGTAGCAGCGACGACGTGTAGCTGAACACCCGGATGATGCCGGTGGAAATCCGTTAGCGCGTGCGGAAGCTGATACGCGGCCGTTGGTGAATTGACGCCGATGCGGAGTTCTCCGTGCAGCGTGCCGCATCCCATGACGGCCTGTTTCGCCTCGTCTGCCAGGTCGAGCAGACGTCCCGCGTAGCCATGCAACAGGACGCCGCGCGGCGTCACGGTCAGACGCTTGCCGACGCGTTCGAATAAACACGTATCCAGCGTGTTTTCCAGCTGCTTGATCCGTGTCGAGACATTCGACTGAACGCAGTGCAAGCGCTCCGCGGCACGCGAGACGCCTCCCTCGTCGACTACTGCTTTGAATATTTGTAGCGCTCTCAGATCCATTCTCCCCCGCCTTCGCGTTCCGTAGCGAGATCCAGATAAAAGCCAGGATAAAAATCATAGTCTCCGATCTGAAGTTTCTTTCGTTTGGCTGGAATCGGCAAGTCATTCTTGAAGAAAGAAATGATAATCAAAAAAATGAATTATCAGTTTTGTGGAGAGATGAGTAACGTTATCCCTGTGTTTCGGTTTGCAACGTGGTTTTATCGGCTGAGGCGCGGCAATTAATAAATTTTTGGAAATATGTCCGGCCACAAATCTCAGGAATAACTATGGATAAAGTTAGTGTCGTTATTGTCGGCGTGGGGCAGCGCGGGCTGACTCTGCTCGAAAGATTGCAGGCGGTGCTCTCCGGGCAGGAACTGGAGGTCGGCATCGACCTGCACCTGGTCGATCCATCGACCCCCGGACAGGGCATTCATGATTGGACCCAGCCGGAGCATTTGCTGGTGAACACCATCGCTGCGCAGGTCACGATGTACTGCGACGAATCGGTGACGGATTCGGGCCCGGTCCTGCCGGGGTCCTCATTGCTTGAATGGGCACTCGAGCAGGGCTACAGGAAGCTCGACGGCCGCTATCTTATTTCTGACGTCGGCGAACCCATCGACGAGAATACCTACCTGCCGCGCGCAGTAATGGGCAAGTATCTGACGTGGGTCTACGACCGGCTGCTCGAGGGCCTGCCCGACTATGTCAACGTCTTCAATCACCGCAGGGATGCGGTGAGCATCGTTCCGCTCGGCAACGGCCGGATCGAAGTGCGACTCGACGGCGGCTTCCGCATCGATGCGGACTATGTATTTATGACAACGGGGCATGGCCTTGGTGGCAAGGACAGCTTCGACCGAAAATTCGACGAACTAGTCGACAAGGGTAAATCAGGCAATAGCCACCTCGCGTATTTCCGGACGCCCTATCCGGTCACGTCGCTCAATTCGATTAGTTCGCAAGCGAAGGTCGCCATTTGCGGCACCGGGCTGACCGCGACGGACGCCATTTCGGCATTGACACTCGGTCTGGGCGGAAAATTCGAGAAAATCTCGTCCACTCGCTATCAGTACATTCCCTGCGGACGCGAGCCAAAAATCACTGTTTTTTCTCGTCAGGGTTTACCTGCCGGCGGACGCGCGGTGAATCAGAAGGGCACATACGGACAATATAAGGCGAGATTTTTCACGCGACACTTCGTGGATCTGTGCCGCCAGAACAACCTGCACGAGCGCGGCAACGAACAGCTGGATTTCGATCGCGACTTGTGGCCGATGCTTAAGAAAGAGATGGCTTATGTGTATTCCAGTTCCCTGAAAGGAGAGTTTGGCGATCCGGCCACGTATCAGGTCGAACCGGAAATCGCCGCCGCGATCGATTCGCTGATGGTGCCGATGGCCGGTCTCGCGTTCGCCGATCAGGAGGACTACCGCAAATACGTGCGCCAGCACCTGGAGGACGACATCGCGGACTGCTTCGGCGGCAATGTCGGCAACCCGCGCAAGGCCGCGGCCGACATTCTGCGCGATATCCGCGACAACATCCGGTACGCGGTCGACTACGGCGGCCTTACGCCGGAGTCGCATCGCCGCTTCCTGTCCTACTGGTGTTCGATCAGCAACCGCATTGCGAGCGGCCCGCCCAAGGAACGGAACATGGAGATGGCGGCGCTGATCGACGCTGGCGTGGTGTCCTTCTTCAGTCCGAAGCCGGATATCGGCTATGACGACACGTGCTGCCGCTTCACGCTGTCGACCGACGGGTTCGGCGAGCCCGTCACCGAGAAATTCGACGTGCTGATTCGCGCGAAGGTAGACCTGTTCGAGCCTGAATCGAGTCCCGCTCCGCTGATCAGAAATATGCTTGCGGCCGGCGTGATCAGGCCGTTCAGAAACGGCGACTTCCAGCCGAGCGGAATCGACGTGAACGGCGCGGTGAACGTGATCGACCGCAACGGCAATGTGATCCGGAATCTATGGGCGTTGGGATACGTGGTGGAGGGCGCGCATTTCTACACGTACGTGTTTCCCCGGCCGTACTCCAATTCCCGAGGCTTGCAGGACGCCGGACGGGCGATCGTCACGATGGTGCGCGACATCGCACAACGCAGCGAATTGGACCAGCCGCTCGATTACGCCGGTGTTTAACGGGAGATCAGAATGGATCGACGCAATTTCAGCAAGGGCGCACTCGGCCTCGCCATAGGCGCGCTCGCGGCGACGCACGCCGTGGCGCAAAACCAACCGGTCACAGCGAAGCAGAAGACCTTCGTGCTCGTTCACGGAGCATGGTATGGCGGCTGGTGCTGGAAAAAAGTTGCCCAGGCGCTGCGTGCGGCGGGGCACTACGTGTCCACGCCGACCTGTCCGGGGCTGGGCGAATCGAAGCATTTGTTGTCGAAGAACATCGACCTCACGACGCATATCACGAGCATCACCAACCACATCCAGTACGAGGGCCTGAGCGATGTCATCCTGGTGGGTAGCGGCTTCTCCGGTTTGATCATCAGCGGCGTGGCCGACCGGATTCCCCGTTCGCTCGCAAAGCTCGTCTATCTGGACGCCCTCGTGGTGCCGAACGGCGTGTCCGCGTTCGATGCGCAACCCGCGGAGATCACGAAGCAGCGGCGCGAACAGGCCGCTCGCGACGGAGGCGGCATCGCGATTCCGCCGCCCCCGCTCAGCAGTTATCAGCTCGTGACTGACGAAGACAACGCGTGGGTCGGCGCGCTGCTCACACCGCATCCGCTGGGGCCTTATGAGGAGAAGTTCAGGATCGAGCATCCGCTCGGCAACGGCGTGCCGCGTATTTACGTCGATTGCGTCGCCACCGCGTACCCGCCGCTCGCGAAGCTCAAGAAAGACATCAGGACCCAGCCCGGCTGGATCTGGATGGAATTGAACGCGCGGCATGACGTGATGGTGACGGAGCCGCACGTTCTCAATACCTTTCTGCAATCCATCTGATGCAGCCGCACGGGGAGAAGCAATCATGTTGAATGGATGGCAGAAGATCAGCGCGCTCTTGCTCGGTTCGATGGTGCTGATCGCGGCGATCTCGTTATCGGCTTCGATGCCAAAGCCGGCGTCCGTTCTGGGCGTGATCGCATGGATTGCGGTGGTGATCCTGTGCCTGTCGAAGGAGAGCCGCAACAAGCAGACGCTGTGGTATGCGGTGGGAATCTTCGCGATCTGCATCCCGCTTCTCGGCACGTCGGTCGACGGATTGCAGTTGCTCGGCGCGATGGGGCGCTTTCTGACCGTCATGTATCTGCTGGCCGGCGTCTCGCTGTTTCGGCACAGCCTGACACGATCCGGGCTTTCCGCGATAGTGAGCAGCCGGTTGATCAAGCAGCAGCGCGGCCCGTTGAATACGATTCGCGTGTCGCTTGCGACGATCGCGCTCACCCTGCTTACGAGCCTCGGCGCGATTTCGGTGATGAGCGCCGTGTGTGGGCCACAGGTGAAGAACCGGTTGGGCGTTTCCCGCATCACGATGCGCTCGCTGTGCGCGTCAATGTTCATCCTGCCCACCACGGTTGCGTCCGCGTCGATTGCGGCTGCGATTCCGGATCTGGACAGCGGCACGGTTCTGCTGCTCGGCATGCCGCTAGCGCTGTTCGTCGTAGCGGGCGCCATGGTGCCCCGGCTCGATATCAAGGAAGGCAGCCGCAACGCGCCCGGCATCAGCAAGGCCAGGCCGATCGTCCTTGCCATGGTGGTCGCACTGTCGGCCGGGACCTTCTATGCGGTGACTTCCAGATTGACACTCGCGTTCGCGTTCGCGATGGTCTTCGGCTACGGCCTGGAACGGGTGGTGCTGTCGCGCGGCGGGGTATCGCAGGAGATCGTCAAGGAAATGTCGAAAAGCATTGACGGGATCGCGCCGGAATTGCTGTTGCTGGCCGCGTCAAGCCTGCTGATATTCACGATCCAGCATTTTGATCTCGCGATGCACCTGCCCGACATGATCCGCTCGGCGCTGCGCAAACCGCATGCTGTCTGTGTTTTGCTGGTGTTCGTGCTGCCTGTGGTGACGGTGCTCGGCGTTCATCCGATGATTCTGTTCGGCCTGTTCTTTCCGCTGGTGGATGCGGCCGTCCTGGGGCCGAGCTACATCCAGTATCTCGCGTGGACCACCTTGTTCGTGATGGCCAATTTGCTGTCGCCGGTGTCCATCTGCGCGATTCTGGCTGCGACGAGTCTGCAGGCATCGAGCCGGGAGACGAGCTATGTGTCGAACTGGAAGTTCTGCGCGCTGGGCATGGTAGTCGCCTATGTCTACCTGCTCATGCTGCTCGGCCTCGATTCGCCCCACTGACGCGCGAGAAGCGTCATGTTCAAAATCGACCGTCTTGCGCCGGTGGCGCTGACCGAGCAAATCGTTCGGCTCGTCGGTTCGCTCGTCCAGCAAGGAAAGCTGCCCCCCGGCGCGAGGTTGCCGTCGATCCGGCAACTGGCGAGGAAGCTGGTGGTGAGTCCCAATACGGTTGTGAGCGCGTACGACCAACTGATCGCGCTCGGCGTCATCGTCGCGCACGCTTCCTGCGGATTCTTCGTGGCCGGATCGAACCATGGGGCGCAGCTTGCGACCGCGCGCCGGCCGACTGCCAGCGGCCCGCTCGACGCCGCGTGGCTGGCTCGCAGCAATCTGGAGATCGATTCGGGCTGGATCGTGGCAGGCGGCGAAGCGCTGCGCGGCAGCTGGCTGAAGGATGCGGACACGGCCGGGCTGACGAGGAAGGCCGTGCGCGGATTCGGCGAGAGCATGCACGTTCCGCAAAGCGTGCAAGGCTCATCGGCGCTGCGCGAAGCGCTGGCGCTGCATCTCAGGTTCGACGGGATCTTCACCGATCCCAACTGTCTCATTACGACGGACTGCGCGGTACAGGCGGTCGATCTCATCTGCCGCGTCATGCTGCAGCGAGGCGATCTGGTGCTGGTCGAGGAGCCGACGACGCCGTTACTGGTCAGCCGTCTGCGTCATCACGGCGTGCGGCTCGTCACCGTGTGCCGGCGGCCGGACGGCCTCGATGCCGACGAGCTTGAGTCGATCTGCAGGCGCGAGCCGCCCGCGCTGGTCTTCACTCAGTCGGCGCTGCACAATCCGACCGGCTGGAGCAGCAGTGTCGCGAACCTGCATCGGCTGCTGAGTCTCGCGGAGCAATACGGCTTCACGATCGCGGAAGACGACGTGTACGGCAGTCTGTCGCAAAGCACGGCGGCACGCCTCGCGCAGCTCTCCGACATGAGCCATGTCATCTACTACAGTTCGTTTGCGAAAGTGATGGGCCCACTCGTGCGGCTGGGATTCATCGCGCTCAGGCCGGCGCTGGTGGACGCATTCATCCACGCGAAACTCCATCTCGTGTCGGAGTGTTCCGTTTTGACGGAGTGCGCGGCGCTTGCCGTGCTGCAGTCCGGCAAATACCGGAAGCATCTCGAGCGGCTGCGGCGCCAGCTGGGTCAAGCGCGCGCCGGCGCGTTGTCCAGCCTGAGCTCAACCGGCGTGCGTTTCGATCACGGCGGTGACGGGCTGTTCCTGTGGGGACAACTGCCGCCCGGCATCGACACCGAGTCGCTCGCCCGGCGTGCGTTCGACGAGCGCATTCTGCTTGCGCCGGGAAGCCTTTTTCAGGCGCGCGACGCCGGCGCAGGCGCGATCACCTCGCGTATGCGCTTCAATGCGGCCACAAGCGGGGACCCAAGACTTGCGAGTTTCCTCCGCCAATCTCTCGCTGATAGCGTGTAGCGAAACTAATGGTCACACAGTTTGTCGTGGCGAATTAGATCCGTACCTTTGCTGTGGCGCTTAACTTTAATAAATTGACTGGACTGCTAATCATAAAAATCATCGCTTGAGTTAAGCCTGTGCTGACGCAAGATATCGATGACGGATGTGACTGACGCAGTGCCGCCCCCTCATTTATTGGACACTGCCATGAAGATATTGCTGCCTGATTTTCTCGATCGGCCGCTTCAGGATTCACTGCTTGCGGAAAATGTGATTTACCGACCGGATTTACCGAACAAGAGCCACGACATATTCACTCGAACCCTCGTCGAGAATTGCGTCGACGCACTCGTCTCCCGCGATCCGGTCCCTGCGAAAGTGATCGCTGATTGGGCGGCGGCTCGCACTTCACCTGTTTTTGTCGTGCGTGTCGTGACGCCAGATCCGAATGCAGCAGATTTGCTCGACTACGAGCCCGCCGGAGAGATTCAGGACGGCAACAGCATCGTGTTGCAGGCGCTTGGCAAGTCGCTGCGGGACGCCTATGTGAAGGCATTCGACGCGCTGGAAGCCCGCTCGATCAAAGAACTGCTGCACGGGCAGCGCATACAGGCCGACGAGGCCGGCCCGCGGGTTTCTGATACGCAGCACAAGAAGGTGCTGATGATCGGCGCGGGCATTGTCAATCTTGCGGCGGCTTACAGGCTGCTGCAGGCGGGGTACGCAGTCCACCTGGTCGACGCTCGGCCCGAGCCGGCGAAGTCTTCGCCATGGACGTCTTTCGGCTGCACCCATGGCGGCGATGACGCCCGGATGTTCACATTGTCCGAGATGGACAATTACAACGACCGGCACGTGTCGCTGACTATGAACACCCTGTTCCGGCGCAGCGTGGCGGAGCTGGGCTGGAATGTGCACGGGGAGAAAACACTGCCGGAGAGCGAACTGAACTGGGTCAGGGAATTCGAGGGCATTCCGGTCTGGCTCGCCGATAAATACAACGAGGATATCTTTTCGTTCAACCGCGCCAGCTTGCCGAAGTGGAACGAGTGGATCGAGCGCGATCCGGCATTGTTCACCGCATCGTTGCTGCGCGAGGGCATCTTGCGGCTCTACTCCGACGAAACGCAATTCGCCAACGCCGTCAGGCGGCAGGATCGGATCGGCGCGACCCTCAAAGTACTGACGCCCGCAGAAGTCGCGCACGAGCATCCCGCGCTGGCTGAGGCAGTGCGCGGCGGCTACATTGCCGGCGCGGTCTACGTGGTCGGTTTCACAGTCAATGTGCACAAGTTTGTCCGGCATCTGCTGCAGCGGCTCAGCGCAGGCGGTGCTGAGTTCAGTTGGGCAGAAAGCGCGGAACGGATCCTCTTCGATGAAAGACGGCGCGTTGCGGGCATCCGCTTCGGCAACGCAGTGCTCGAAGCCGATCACTACGTGCTGTCACCCGGCGCATACGGTAATGACCTGCTGGAAGGGACCGCGTCGAACGGAAAGATTCACGGTGTACTCGGCGCGTGGCTGCGCATTCCCAATCTCGAGCCGGGACTGCGGCATTCGCTGAAGCTCGCCCGCAAGGGCCACATTACTGAGGACGCGAACATTACCGTCGCCACCGACGAGGCGGGCAAGCCCATTCTGATCATCGGGTCGGGATACGGTCATACCGGCATCGATCCTTGCAATATCGACGAGGCCAGCTTGCAGCAGATCTACCTGGGCCTCGTCGACACGGCGGCGAAGTATTTCCCGACGTCTCATGCCGCGGCGCTCGCCGCCGACAATATGGCGGACAGCTTCAAATATTGCGTCAGACCATGGACTTCGTCGGGTCTCGGCATCTTCGAAATGTTGCCAACCCTTGGCGGTGGGCGTTGCGTGGTCACTGGCGGCCATAACACCGGTGGCTTCGCGCAATGTCCCGAGATCGCGCAGGCCGTGTTCGATGCGATCGAGCGCCGTGATCATCCGATGCATTTCGCCTACCACCCCAATCGCCCGAGTGCCTTCCTTTCGTCTGCGGCGGTGCAGTCACGCGACGCTGAAGCGATCGGGGTCGTGCAATGAAGATCTCCAGCAAGAAACTGGTTCAACGCGCAAATAGGCCTGAAAGCACGGAACGCGACGCAGCCGGGGAGTCGCGGCGTCTCATTGCACGGGCGAAGCGCGAGATGAGCTACGGCGCGAAGCTCAGGCTCAAGGCCGGCGCGGTTGCCGCGCCGGATCAATACAGCGCCGACGTAGCCGAAGCCGTGCTGGAGGAGGGCGGCAATGCGGTCGACGCCGCGATCGCCGTGGCCTTCGTGCTGGCGGTCACCTACCCGGAGGCTGGCAACATCGGCGGCGGCGGGTTCATGAACATTCACTTCGATGGCCAGCCGTACTTTCTCGACTATCGCGAACGTGCGTCCGCACAGGCGACGCGCGACATGTATCTGGGCGACGCGGGCGAAGTCGTGCCTGGCAAGAGCGTGACAGGCCGTCATTCGGTTGCCGTTCCGGGAACGGTCAGAGGACTGTGGGACGCTCATCAGCGCTTCGGGGCGATGTCGTGGCAACGACTGCTGGATCCTGCGATCCGCTACGCGAAGCAGGGCTTCGTCGTGCATCGCCAGCTTGTCGAACGGCGCGATGTGATGCTGGCCGATTTCGAGGGCAAAACGAATTTCTCGCGGTTCTTCGGCACGATGGCGCAGGACAAGGTGTTTCGGCAGCCGGATCTTGGCGATACGTTGGCGCGCATTGCGAAATTCGGCGTGAACGAATTTTATCTGGGCGCGACGGCGGAATTGCTCGTCAGGCAATTGTCGACTGACGACGTGCCGATCACCCACGACGATCTGCGCAACTACTGCACGGTGTGGCGCAACCCGCTCATTGAAGGCTGGAATGGCTATCAGGTCGTGACCGCACCGCCGCCCAGTTCCGGCGGCATCGGACTTATCCAGCTGCTAAAGATGAAGGAAGTGTTGAAGGGCGCGTTCGCTGGCGTCGCGCACAACTCATCGCAGTAC
>Ga0164242_10008231_pt1 | contig 11320 bp, 15 predicted proteins | sample OricomgcompostMG_FD_108783 | JGI IMG/M metagenome (GOLD analysis project Ga0164242, IMG submission 108783) | Miracle-Growth compost microbial communities from Emeryville, California, USA - Original compost - Miracle growth compost (MG) ...
AGGTAGTTGGGTACTATAGGTATGTAGGCGAGGGTTAAATTGATTACCTAATTGAGCATGCAGGCCGCAACTACTGTTGTGTGCTGGCTGGCTGGTAGCCCATCTTGCCACCGCTATCCAATTGGACCTGATTTTAGAGGCCTACTTTATTCTACCTGATGACTCATGAGCTGTGACTAGCGCACAACCACTCAACCATCAACATAGCATTACAATAAACAAGCTCGCCCGCCATCCAATACTCGTCAAAATGGTCGACTATAGCAAATGGGTACATTTTATTCTAACCTTATTGCAAGAAAAATAACCTGGTTCAAGCTACTAAACTACAACGCTTGTAGGACGCCCTGGAGCTCAGCGACGACTCTGATGTCGAGGTGCATCCCAATGTCGACAAGCGGTCGTTCATTAGGGCGAAACAAAACCAGATCCATGTGGAGCGGCAGCAGCGAAAGCTCCAAGTCGAGGCGCTCAAGTATGAGCATGTTATCAACAACGCGCTAATGCATCGTCTATCTGCTCTGCTCTCCACCTTGCAGTCGCAGCACGATACCTATATGAAGGACGAAGCCTATATCCCTAGCGGCCCACCGATATCGCATTCCAGGCTGTTATGGAATTTGCATCGCGGAACCTCGAGGAGGATACCCTGCCGCCGAGGCCAGAGGGTGTGTTTGATGGGGATTTGCCGCCCTTGCCTACCTATTCAAAAATCATGGCGACAATCTTGGATGAGGCAAATAAGAAACTAGATCAAAGGCGTATAGAAAAGGACCAGCGCTACGAAGGTCTTGTCGATGAGCTTAGTGTACATCTCGAAAAGATACAGAGCCTACAGACAAATCTAGTCAAGAAGCTTGAGGGGCTCGAGAGGCAGGATTCTACAAAGATCACAAGCGAAAGCTACCATATTGGATTTGACAGCTCATCTGTTACCAAGGCCAAGCCAGTCAAGAAGGCAAAGGAGGACATGAAGTTAGAGCTGCTCAACCCCAACTACGTTTTAGATAAGGTAGACCCTGATACCGACACCAAAGCCATGGCCGACTTCCAAGGAGACAGCGACGAAACGGTCCGCGCATCGCCGGCAGCAAAGAAATTTGCACAGATTAAGACGTCTGACTACCGCGCCAGCCTTGAATACATCTCCTCAAACCCAGAGATCCTCCAGGAATCCGAGACAGACGGCCTACTGATCGAAGCTTTCTATGCAATCTCTGATCAAAGCGACGATGTGCGTGCGTGGCAGTGCGTGCACCAAGCACTACTGCTACAATACTGCCGCATGCTAGGGCGCGACGGCGTATCGCTATTCTTCAAGCGCATCACCACGCCAGGACACCAAGCCCGGCAGCTCTTTGAGAAGGAGGTCGCTGAGAGGTTCCAACAGATCCAGAAGATAGCAAGTCAGGATGCGAAACAGCAGCCCGCGACGGAAGGGGCTAGGGGTGTTGAGCAGATTCAGCTACATCCGGTAGAACGAAACACGTCAATCCATATTCAAGTCCCGCCAGCTGAGAGCGAGGATAATGTGGCGAGAAAGGCGAGGACGATATTCGAGGGATTTGCGCCCGAAATGAGGGCGGCGCTAGAGAGTGGGGTGTTGGATGAGGTTAATAAGGTGCTGGGTAAGATGGATATCCCTGAGGCTGAGAATCTGGTCACCCTCCTTGGTGATGTAAATCCTTCCCGAATTCATCCTGCTGAGATGGCGACAATACTGACTAATTGCTCTCTCGTCTCGCCTTTGTATAGGCTGGTTGTCTAAGCCTTGAAAACGAAATCATCGATGCCACGACGGAAGAAGGGAAGAAGTATTTGAGGGATATGGAGGAGGTTGGTATAGAAAATGCGGAGGTTGTGGAATCCAAGAAGATGGTACAGGAGAAGTCTGTTTGTGATCCCGAGTAGTCTACCTAGTCAAGCAAGGCCAAATATAACCATCCCGTGGGTTCAAAAAAAGGGGGGGAAATCGATATCCAGGTACTCGCCTTTGCCTATCGTAATGTTGGAGAACCATGTGCTATCCTGGATGTGGCTTCGTGTTAGTACATACATCAGAGTTTCAACCGACGGCACCAAAAGAGAACGCTCTCAATTCGTGGTCAATTGAGCCCACTTATATTGTTGATAACAGAGCGGCATTATTCTGAGAAGCTCAAGGTGAAGGCGCAGTGAGAAGATATCGAGGTTCTAAAATCAATGAACGTACTTATAGTGTTGAGAATTTATTGGAGAAGCAACGCAATGCTCTCCAGCTCAGTCATGGATATGAGACAGTCGTCGTCACCGAAGGGCTTCACGTGCTGGATGAGTCCGGTCGCTGGCAATCCGGGTGGTGCAGTGGTCATGCATCTAGCAGCCATTCGATCCTTGTTTAGCGACGCAAGTGCAGCGACAGGGAGGAGACAAAATGATGGAATGTGATGTTGGTGCGGTGGAGGAAGAGACAGAGGTGCAGCGTCCAGAGACCGATTGAGACGACCCGCGGGACTATGTCGTTGGAAGTTCTGAAACCTAGCATTACGGCATGGCGTTGTGGAGGAAGGCCCGGCCCCACCACATCCGGCCGGCGCCTGAGGAGCTACGCCTGTCAGTTTTTGCCCCCGTGTATCCAATTATAAACCGCATACCAACCAACATAACCACCTGATGATCATCAGACGAGTTGCCTGGCTATGGGCTTAATCCCTTCAAGATCCCGTATGAGTCAGCCTGATAGACCGGCCAGATGTTTCATGGACTCTATTGCCAGAACCTATGACTACCTATTTCTCCCTCCCGTTGGAACCAACGTGTTTGAAATAGCAATATTTTCAATACCAACATGATCTCACCAGCGCCTAAAAGGCCATTCATTTGGTCTATATTTGTTAACAAGTTGGACTGGGCAAGTAGTATAAAAGAGTCAGGATTCATCCGCATTCAATGAGCAGACTCTGCATCGACATTACACCCAGAAGTTTGAAACTTATCCCGTCTCTCAGTCCATCGCCACGCTCTGTCCTATCGCTTGTTTGTCACTTTTTAACATCGTGTATCTCTGATCTATTCGCATTGCAACACCGCTTCCACCTTGGTCATATATCCTAAGCTCGAGCCACTGATAAATCAAGCCTTGGTTCATCAATACAACGAGGTAAGACAGCCCCAAATGTCACCCAGTAATTACAGTTTTAAGAAAGACACCAAAGCACCTATTCAGCACACCGAGTCTGCTTGAAACTTGCCAAAATGAGAGACTGCAGTCTTTGCAATAATACCAGAATCTGTAACGCACAATGCGGGCCTTGTGACGGGAGTGGCTCTGTTCGACACGGTTGTAGAACATGCGGTTCCACAGGCGTTATTCGCTCGAATGACAATTGTGGCAATTGCCGAGGCACCGGGCGCGCAGACAACAGGCACTGCAAAGCTTGCCATGGCATGGGACCCGCCCGAGCTCGCGGCCGACAACCTTCTTATCCAAGAGACTTACCCGGCAGACAAGGCGCCCATGATGTGTATATATCTCGGGCAGTGCGCCGACGGTCCTGAGAGAGGTTCAAGCATCCCCGATTCCTCAGATGAAACACTTGTGATGCGTTTATATATCTGAATCTAACCAACTGCCCCTAATGAAACACTAGTATGCAGATGCAGACCCAAGTCTACGTATCTATAAATTCTATCCTCTCTTTCGTCGTCTGACCTTGCTTGGCTTGGCTTATGTTTCTAAATTAATTCACGGCTCATGTGTCTCTCGTGTATCCACTGGTCCGGCCACTTGCTGTATGCTGAACCGGCGCTTGAGGTCTTCAACTTTACGACTGTTGTTTTCTGCAGGAACTTCAGATTGCTCAAGTGACCTTCTCAGGTCTTCGTTCCAACGCCTGAGATCTTCGATTACTCTATTACATCTTTTTGACTTGAAACTATGTTCACTCGACGCCATTCCCATTTAGCCTTATCAGATCTCAAATGAATATCTAGCTGCTAACCTAGCTGTAGCAGACAACAATTGTGGCTACAGATCCTGTTATGTAGCCGGGCTAATCTTTAACTATACATGGTCTGAAGACATCTCTTTCTTTGACTAGATTATAAGCATGGCCTGGAATGTAATTCTACCCTTAACGATATAGGTTAAGACATTGGGACAAACTTTTCCTTGCAGCGTTGCTACAGTGAGAAGTTGGCTTTGCGGCAGGATTAGTGGGTAGTATACTTCATTTAATAGATAGTTAAGAATAATTCAATACAATGCCTGCGTCTGTATGACTACAAATAGTTGCACGTCGCTGAGCTCCTATTCTTTTTATGCCGTCACTTGTCGGTTCCTCCTCGTAGAAGGATTTGATACATGCGTGGTAATTGGTTTTTTTAACTAACATGATCCATCGGATACGGTTGGTCCTGCAATCAAGACGTCTTCCTCAAACTCAGGATCAAAATGGTGGAGGCGGAGCAAAAAGCCGAGCAGCAAACTACTATAGCAAAATCTGCTGAGTCGCCTGCTAAGGGGACACCATCACTGACAACCGTCAGAACCATGCCTCTGAGGCGCAAAATGCAAGAGATATCAAGGATATGCAAGACGTCATCGGGATGCATCGGGTCGTGTCTACGGCCACCCCTGGAGACCAAGCGTGAGGTCCTGCGAGGAAAGGAGCTGGTCCTTCCTGGCCTTCAACTCCTCGACGTCCCAGTTGGACCAGACAAATCTGCTCCTCAAAAACTCAGCTTCCGGACTGACAATCCAGACCGCAAAAGAGGCTGGTAGCTCGACTATATTACATGTTAGCACCCTTCAGCATTGTCGCTTTATAGAAGCGGCAGACAATTAGGTAACTTACTATCATCGAACGGGAAATCTAGGCCTCCTTCGGAACTTTTCTTGTACATGTCTGTCTGAACAATACCTGGGTGGATGATGTGGACTCGGACGTGCGGGTTCTCGAAAGCGAAATATTCCATCATCCTAGCAGCTGCCATTTTGCTCACTGCGTACGCACTATTCGCGGGCATAGGAGCAATATGACAACCACCGGATGACACATGGACGAAAGTCGGATTGTCGGAGGCGTACTTGAGGAAAGCTTTCGAAAGAATCAGGGTTCCTTTGACGTTGAAAGTCATTCCCCGAAACCATTCCTCAACATCTGCTTCCGCGATCGGCTTAGTGTCAGGCAAGTAGCCTGCATTGCTGATGAATATATCGATTTTGCCCAAGGCTTCCGAGATGTCCTCAAATGATTTGCTAACCATGGCTTCATCACTAATATCAGCAACTGATGTACAAATTGTGACGCCAGCATGAGCTGCCTCCACCTCTTGTTTTGTCTTCTCAAGACTGGACACAGTGCGTCCTAGAATGGCAATCTTGGTGGCTCCAGAAGTTGCGAATGCGTGGGCTATGCGAGGCCCGATACCAGAACCGCCACCTGTGATTAGGACAACCTTCCCAGCCGTGGAGAGATCGGGACGAGAAGGGTCGATGCTGGAATAGGGGGTGGTGTGGAATGTTTTTGTGTACGGTGGGAACGCCATCTTAATAAATTCTGCTTCGCAATGAAAGTTAAAAACAAGGCGAGGAAGGCTGTTTGATATTGAGAAAGTCGCAGGAAGGCACCTCAGAGGTGCTTAAATATGTATAAACGCCACAGGGAAAATTCAATACTTCATGGACCGGACTTATTGAAGTAATTAACCTTAACTCCAGGGTTCTCGGGCGGCGAAGTTAAGAAAGTAGCGAAGGTGGATCACTTGGTACTAACTGCTAAACCGCCTTCTTGGTCGTGTATGTGACATCATGACAAGCTCGCTTCCACTCTCGCTCTCGGTTTAACGTCCGGAATATCCAAATTGCGTACCACATTGCTTCGCCTAGACCTACAACGTGAGCCGAAAGAGGCCTGTTCTTCACTTCACCAATTGCGCCGAAAAAAAGATCTCATAGTGCCCTGATCAATATTTGTGAGTTCGCCACTCTCACTTTAGTGCCTCTTGTCTTGCGGTCTGCGAGGCCACCACTAGTGGATAACTGTTGCTCATTCCATCTGTCCCGCAGCCTTCCAACATCTTCATCGATGTGCTCTTCGCGAGCCTCCCGATCCCAGTCCTCGTACGACGCCGAGTAAAAAGCAAAATCCGGCTCTATTTGATTGAGGTTCTCGGCCTGGACTAGTTGCAAAGCAAAAGTCACCGCAGACCGTGACATTGGCGTGATCGGTAGAGCTGACTGCACAGCGCCATTGCTGTGGGTCTCGCAAGGACCGTCTACCAACTTGTCAAGAATAGGGATAAGGAATTATGAGTCTTGCATTTCATTGATAGTTCTGTCAATATGCTGAGGATGAGTGACATTCACGTAGTAACCAATGGGTCGCCTACTGGGGATTGTGAGTTTCTTTCCTCTATCTATTTACAACCTCATTCTCCCTGAATCCCCTGCTAACGGTGATACTTGCCTCCAGCTCAACATCGGTATCATCGCTACAAGCGCACTTTCTCTCAAACCTCTCGTGAGCAAGGTGCTCAAGCTAACCGACTACACTCCGGCCTCTAACTCATACCACGAATCTCAATCGCACGACACCCTCGCCTTTTACACCATCGGCGAGAGCAGATTCCTCGCCATGCCTCCAAGGGATCAGACCCAGGACGCGTCACGGGACTTTGGCCATAGCAACAAGGCTAAGGGGTAGTCTGGAAAGGATGTGGGGTTCGGGGGAGTGGGCAAGATGAGCCATGGCAGCATCACGGCGACATTCTACGATTGCCGGTCTGGGGCGAATAGATTGTGGAGCGAGGAGATGATCCTGAGTGGAGGGCAAGGGTAGCTACAGACACAAGCGGAGAGAGGCTCGCAAAGCCATGGACATAGGGGAATTATGCGGATGGCGAAGGTGGTCGTGAGATAGGAGAGGGAGATGCACGAACTGTATCCACCCGTTTCCTGGGAACTTCCAAGTCATGGTTATTAGAGTTCTGGACTGGTTTAGATACAGAAAGCGCATATACCTACCCGGGGCTTGTAGAATGGCTCTCCCTGTAGCTTTTTCTCTTCGCACATGTACATGCATACCTACACTTTCATGCTGGCACGGATGGACGACTGACGATTTGATGGAAAGGGTACTCGGCTGCCCGGAGTTTATGTTTATTGAAGGCTCTTTATTATCTGCTGTGCCCTCGAGATGTAGATATGCATGGTTCTTTTGTCAACTATTATCTCCTCGACTCTCGCCGTCCCGTTCGTCTCCCGCCGCATCGATGCATGCTCTTGGCGAGAACCCCTCTTCTCACCCACATACTCATATCCTTCCCTTAATCAACTATCCTTGTTCAGCCGTCCTTATTGGTCAACCTTTATCAAGATTGATCTACTTCTGGTTCTCGCATGCTTGTCGCCATAGCGAGTTTAACCTTCGGGCCGGTTGATAACGCAGCGTCGTCCCCAGCTAGGATATCTTACCAAGGAGCGCGAGGAACCCAGCCAGCCCTACGCAGGAGAAATAAACATGGCCACATCGACCACTCAAAAGGGGGTAGCCCAGCTTGGCGGGTTGGAAGAGTGGAGCAACCCCTGCCACACATGATCAACAATCCAATCCAAACCCTGGTTAGAAATATGTAAACTAAACTCCCGTCAACCCCATAGCTGTCTGTTGTTCACTATCTTTGGGCGTTGAACGTTGGACAAACTCCGATCGCGTTCGGCTGCTATGGCCCAGGACCCCAGGAACGCCACTGCCCACCGCTGCCAGTTTGGGCCGGCAACTGCCTTAAAACCCATTTAGACCATGCGAAATATCCACATGACCGCCAATCTGTGGAGGATGGCCATCCTCCTCGGAGGTGCCAAGGCTTTCCTCGCGGCTTACAGGACCTAACTCTAGGTTACATATGCCTGTCAGCAAGCGATGCAACCACGGCGTGCCGCGACCGCTTTCAAGATGTCGGCCGAGGCTCGAGTTTACGTATTTTTGTTTCACTTTTCCTTACTAGTTTCCGGTTTTCTGTCCTTTCTTCTCCAAAACCGACCTATCCAAGAAGTCGTTGCTGATCGCTATGACGTTTTCCTTAACGACTAGGGTTCTCAGCTTGTTGGCTGTCGCGTCGGTCGTGGCTGCGACTAGCATCCCTCAAACCCTCGTCAAGGATGTCGTGATCATTGGCGGAGGCGCATCCGGCGTACATGCCGCCATCCGGCTTCGAGATGATTTTGGCAAGAGCATCGCCCTTATCGAGAAGCAAGAGATCCTCGTATGATCCCCTCCTCCCGTCACATAAACATTTGGGGCCCGTCATACTGACCTCTGTTGGTAGGGTGGGCATGTTGACACCTTCACCGATCCTGATACGGGAATCAACTATGATTTCGGTGTGCAGTCGTTCATTGACACTGGCAATGCAACGGGATTCTTCGAGCGTCTGGGTGTTCCCACCGGCCCGCTTGGCCGTGTGGGAACCACTACTCGCTACGTTGACTTCGTGTCGGGCGCCGAGCTGAACTTCACGGGCCCGGCCGCCGCCAACGCGTCAGCCGCTCTGAGCAAGTACCGGCAGCTGTGTGAGGAGTGGGAGGACATGCTGTTGCCGGGCTACTTCAACTTCCCCGAGCCTGCCGATATACCCGGGGACATGCTCCTACCATTCGGCGAGTTCGCCACGAAGCACGGGATCGAGGCAGCCGTGCCGACCATCTTTAGGAGCACCGGTCTCGGCGTCGGTAACGTCTCTAAGCAACTCACTGTGTACGTGATGCAGGCTTTTGGCGCCCAGATGGCGCGCGCTCTGTTAGGGCTACAGGCTAGCTTTGGCCCTGCCTCCAACCGCAACCAGGATCTGTACGACGCCGCCGCCGCGACCCTCGGTGACGACGTCCTGTTCTCGAGCATCGTTACCGAGTCTTCTCGCAGCGATACAGGCGTCACCGTCACCGCCACGAACCAAAAGACCGGTGCCGTGACCCACATTACTGCGAAGCGCCTGCTTATCGCCATATCTCCGACCCCGGGCAATATCGAGGCACTAGACTTGGACGAGGCCGAGAAGTCCGTCTTCTCCAAGTTCCAGTACTCGCGAATCCAGGCAGGAATTGTCAGCAACGCCGCCCTCCCGGTCAACTTCTCGATCTCCAACCTGCCCGCCACCGCTGCCCCCAACAATTACATTATCTACCCGGACGTCAACTTCACCGTTCGCTGGGACTATATCGGCGCCGACAAGTACTTCCGCGTCATGACCATCGGTGACGAGAATCTCGGTGGCTGCGCGGCGCAGAAGCTCGTGCAGACCGATTTTGACAGGCTCATCGGCTCCGGCATCATGGACACGCCCGCAAGCACGAAGCTTCAGTGGGTCGACTTTGCCGACCACGGCCCAATGCACTTTCGAGTATCGGCCGCCGACCTAAAGGCCGGGTTTGTGCAGGACCAATACGCCCTGCAGGGTAAGCGGTCGACGTGGTACACCGGCGGTGCCTTCTCGGTGCAGTTCCAAACCACGCTGTGGGAATTCAATGACGTTATCCTGCCAGACCTAGTTGCGGGACTATAGAGAAGGTTCGTCTATTTGAGGCCGGGCTGTGTTACTTTCAATACACAGGGAGGCTTCATTACTTAAAAAGAAGCGGGATATGATTACTTGACTCTTACTTACCTACTACTTGGTTAAATGATACAGGACGACATCCGAGGTATGCATACCTACTTTGTGGTAAATATAAATAGTGTATAGTGTCGGAGCATCGACCTGGTTACCATTACTGCTATTTTGATGAAAAGGAAATATCAAGATCTCATCTCGTCGTAGAATATCCTCAGAACGTTTCGGTGCTGTCCCTACCAACCTAATCTCGAGTTATACTGGCAAAGTATAATCATACCCGTTAAGCACAGTCGAGTTACAGCACTCTCCCTTCCTCCTTTCTTAGCAGGTTCGGTAATCCTGATAGCGAGTCGCGCGAATTGCGCGAATTTGACCGACCACGTCCAAGAGATCATGGCAAGCGTCTCAAGGGGGCATCCCGTCCCCGCCTAAGCCGAGGACATGAACACTATCGACAATTTGGCGTAGGAAGAGTCTCCGAACTCTTCTGGGCGCCATGGTCGGATCCCCTCATTGCGGGTAATCCGAAGTCCTGTGGTGGTCCCGATAGCTCGTACGGCATATTGTGTTTAAAGGTGAGTTGTAAGTTACGTCCTGATCGTGCGTATAACAGAGGCTGACGTATGCATGACAATACACCATGTATAAGGAATATCTAAGTCAGCATCGTAGTTACCCAGCCGGTTCAAAAATGGGGGGGGAGAGGTAGAGCAATATATATCCCGGTCTCTTTGCGGATGAAGAAGCCACGCGGTGTATGGTCCATATATTGGATAAAGCAGTACAGTGCTAAGAAGGCATCAGTTTTAGAAATTGGGTCTTAGGCGTGGAAGAGATGGTCGCGACAGCAGTGATATCCTGTGATGGTTAACTTGGGGAGGCGGTGGTAATGGATGCGTAATGCATCCAAGTTGGAAAACGTAAAGCATCTCCCTCCTCAGCTTATCAGCGAGCGCAAAAGGATCCGATTTCACGGCGAAGGTGGCCTTTCGTCGATGGATATTCTATAAATCTCGTATCCTATCCGTGTACTTCCGACACATGGCCAACAACAGTAAACCAGATCTATCAGAAAGCCAACGGCACCGATAGATGTCCAAACCTCGCGCTATGCCCAGCATTCCCCGTCACACCTCCACACCTCCACCTGAGCAAGCGGTGGGCATAAGACAGCTCGAGAGTGACGTTTAAACCCCCCAATCCAACGTGACGCTTTGCCTCCAGTTATGCGATTTGATCGTGCCACGAGATGCCTCTCTCACATCACAACCTATTTAACGCCTTCGTTAGCAACAAAGCTTCGCAAAGTCGGCAGCTACAAAAATCGAACGCCCGTTTGGTACTTACGCAGTCGCTATCATTCTTCCCCTGAGGAATACCCATCTCCTCAAACGTCGCCGGTCCATTCCCCATGGTCTTCCCATCCGGATGCGTCGCGCCTTGGCCTGGCCCGGTAACGCGTGCCGGCAAGCTCGTCGCACTTGCCGAGCTAGGCGCCGCAGAGCTAGGTCTCTGTCCAGGTGGGACACCTGCTCCCGGTGGCGCGCTAGACCGCCCAGGAGCACTGTCATACTGGCTGGCCTTGTGCGGCGGCCGACCGCTGGGTAGTCTGCCGTGATCGCCCGCAGGTCCAAGGCTATCCACCCTCTCCGGCCGAATGTTGCTGCCTGCGGGTGATGCAAACCTGCCCGCCGGCGCGGGTCCCGGACCGCCACCATAGCCGAAG
>Ga0164242_10008232_pt1 | contig 11320 bp, 5 predicted proteins | sample OricomgcompostMG_FD_108783 | JGI IMG/M metagenome (GOLD analysis project Ga0164242, IMG submission 108783) | Miracle-Growth compost microbial communities from Emeryville, California, USA - Original compost - Miracle growth compost (MG) ...
GCCAAGACGAAGTCCCGCGACTTCGGCTGATCTGAGCACCGAGTCGGCACGAAACTCCCTTGAACGCGCGCCCCGTGGGCGATTGTCGCCGACCCGACGTCCGACTCACGAGTTGTCGACCACGAGTGATGCGCGGGGCGGGCGGCGGAGGCGTCCAACCAGGCAGCGACGAAGAAGCTCCCCAGAGAGTGCCTGCCCAGGCGCTACCGGACGGCGCGAAGGCTGGGGAATCGTCGAGGTTGCGATTTGTACAAATCGTCCACCTCGACGACTTCCACAACCTTCGCGCAGTCCGGTATCGAGTCGGCGGCGACCGCCCTCGTGGCCCGCGTTCACGGGCACCTCGTGCCGACTCGGTGCTCAGGTCAGCCGAAGTCGCGCGACTTCGTCTTCGCGGCGAGCACGAGTTGCTCGAGCCTGTCGGCGACGACGCTGATGACGCCTTCGGGGCTGCGCTCGAGGATTCCCCGCACGACCATCGCCGGAGCCTCGCGCGCGACGCGGCGGTACTTCTGCCACACGCCCGTCGAGACGATGACGTTGACGAGGCCGGTCTCGTCCTCGAGGTTCAGGAAGGTGATGCCGGATGCCGTGGCCGGCCTCTGTCGGTGAGTGACGACCCCGCCGACCTGCACGCGCCGATCGGGCTCGGCGGTCATGAGGTCGGCCGCGGACAGCACCCCGCCTCGGGTGAGCGCCGCGCGCACATGCCGGATCGGGTGGTCGCCCGGCGCGACGCCCGTCGACCACATGTCGTAGACGACCTGCTCGGCCGGGCTCATGATCGGCAGCAGCGGCGGCTGCACGATCACCGCCGTGCCGGGCAGATAGTCGCGCCGCTCGCGCGCCGCCGAGCCCGCCTGCCAGACCGCCTCGCGGCGCGTGAAGCCGAGCGACTCGAACGCCCCGGCCGCCGCAAGCGACTCGAGCTGCGTCGCGCTCAGTCCCACCCGGCGGGCCAGATCGTGCAGGTCCGTGAAAGGGGCGCGATCGCGCTCGTCGACGATGCGCCGGGCGACGGCCTCGCCGATCGAGTTGACCTGGGCGAGGCCGAGGCGCACCGCGAAGTTCCCGTCGCGGCGGTGCGCAGCCGACTCGTCCGGCGCCTTCGGGTCGAAGGGATTCTTCTCATCGACGTCATCGGGGTCGCCCGAGCCGGTGTCCTGCCAGTGCAGGCACCCCGTCATGCCGGTGGCGTGCGGCCCGGGGCCGTGCAGCCCCGCAGATGCGGATGACTCGGCCGACGCCCGCGGATCGCCGCCGGCATCCGCATCGGCCCTCGCCTCGAGATCGGCGTGCACGCCCGACCGCACGAGATCGACGCCGCGCACCTCGACGCCGTGGCGCACAGCGTCGCCGGTGAGGGACTGAGCGGAGTAGAAGCCCATCGGCTGGGCCCGCAGCAGCCCGGCGAGGAACGCTGCGGGGTAATGCAGCTTGAGCCACGAGCTCGCATAGACGAGCAGGGCGAAGCTCAGCGAGTGGCTCTCGGCGAAGCCGAAGCCGGCGAAGGCCTCGATCTTCTCGTAGATGCCCTCCGCGTCGTCGCCGACGATGCCGTTCTCGGCCATGCCGGCGAAGAGCTTCTCGCGCAGATCGTCGATCTTCTCGACGCCGCGCTTCGAGCCCATCGCCCGCCGCAGCTGGTCGGCGTCGGTGGCCGTGCAGCCCCCGACGGCCATGGCCATCTGCATGATCTGCTCCTGGAAGAGCGGGATCCCGAGGGTGCGGCGCAGCACCGGCTCGAGCTTCGGATGCAGGTAGGTGACGGGATCGTCGCCCGTGCGCCGCCGGATGTACGGGTGCACCGCCCCGCCCTGGATGGGCCCCGGCCGGATGAGCGCCACCTCGACCACGAGGTCGTAGAAGCGCCGCGGCCTGAGGCGCGGCAGCGTGGCGAGCTGCGCGCGCGATTCGACCTGGAAGACGCCGATCGCGTCGGCACGGCACAGCATGTCGTAGACGGCCGGCTCTTCCTTGGGGAGCGTCGAGAGCGTCCAGCTCTCACCGACGCGGCCCCGCACCAGATCGAACATGTACTGGAGGGCCTCGAGCATGCCGAGCCCGAGCAGGTCGAACTTGACGAGGCCCATCCACTCGACATCGTTCTTGTCCCACTGCAGCACCGTCCGGCCGTCCATGCGGGCGTGCTCGATCGGCACGACCTCGCCGATGGGCTGCTCGGTGAGCACCATGCCGCCCGAGTGGATGCCGAGGTGGCGCGGCGCGTGCATGAGCTGCGTCGCGAGCTCGATGACGGGGCGGGGGATGTCGAGCCCCTCGTCGGCGGCGAGCTTCGAGTGCCAGCCCTCGACCTGCTTCGTCCACGCATCCTGCTGGCCGGGGGAGTGCCCCAGCGCCTTCGCCATATCGCGCACCGCGGCCTTGGGCCGGTAGCTGATGACGTTGGCGACCTGGGCGGCGTTGCGGCGGCCGTACTTCCCATAGACGTACTGGATCACCTCTTCACGCCGCCGGGAGTCGAAGTCGACGTCGATGTCGGGCGCCTCGGAGCGCATCGAGGACAGGAAGCGCTCGAACGGCAGGTGGTAGAAGATCGCGTCGACGGCGGTGATGCCGAGCACGAAGCAGACGGCCGAGTTGGCGGCCGAGCCTCGGCCCTGGCAGAGGATGCCCTGGCCCCGCGCATAATGCACGATGTCGTGAACGATCAAGAAGTAGCCGGGGAAGTCCTTCTCTTCGATGACGCCCAGCTCGTGAGCGAGCCGCGCTCTGATCTTCTCGATCGGCTCGGGCCGACTGCCCTCGGGGTAGTGCTCGGCGATGCCGTCCTCGACGAGCCTCCGCAGCCAGGTCATGGGCGTGTGCCCCGGCGGCACCTTCTGCGTGGGCAGGTTCGGGCGCGCGGTGCGCAGCTCGAAGGCGAGGTCGGATGCCAGGTCGGCCGTCGTCTCGACCGCCCCGGGGTACCGCGCGAAGAGCTGCGCCATCTCCGCACCGCTGCGCAGGTGGGCCGCTCCGGCGGACGGCAGCCAGCCGTCGAGCTCATCGAGGCTGCGCCGGGCGCGTACCGCGGCGACGGCCGTCGCGAGCGGCCTGTCGGCCGGGGTCGCGTAGTGCACGTTCCCCGTGGCGACGGCCGGCAGCCTGCGTTGCTGCGCGAGCTCGTAGAGCGCGTCGTTGTACGAGCTCGCCAGCGGGTCGCCGTGATCGAACAGCTCGACGACGACGTTGTCGCGGCCGAAGAGGTCGACGAGCCTGTCCAGCTCGCGCGCGGCATCCGCGACCCCGTTCTCGCCGGAGGCGAGCGCCTGCCGCACCGCGCCCTTGCGGCAGCCGGTGAGGATGAGCCAGTGGCCGCCGGCCGCCTCGGACAGCGCCTCGAGGCTGTAGATCGGCCGCCCCTTCTCAGCGCCGCCGGCGAGCTGCGCGTCGGTGATGGCGGAGGCCAGGCGGTGGTACCCGGCCTGGCGCCGTGCGAGGACGAGCAGGTGCGCGCCTTCGGGGTCGGCGCGGCCGCTCTGCGGGGCGCCGAGGCCCAGGGAGAGCTCGGCGCCGAACACCGTCTTCACCTCGCCGTACGCCTCGGCCGCCTCGGCCATGCGCACGATGCCGTACAGCCCGTCGTGGTCGGTGATCGCGAGGCCGTCGAGGCGCAGGCGCGCGGCTTCCTCGAGGAGCGCCTCAGGGTCGGACGCCCCGTCGAGGAAGCTGAAGTCGGAATGCGCGTGCAGCTCGGCGTAGGGGACGCGGGGACCGGCGTCGTACTCGAGCCGGCGCACTCTGACCGGCGGCCGCACCCGCGACCAGGCAGGCGACTCGGGCACGGCCTCCGCACCGCCCTGCCTGCGCCGCCCGGAGAGCTTGCGCTCGAACTCGGCCCAGGAGACCGGGGGATTGTTGAAGCCCATCAGTCGTACCTCGCCTCGGCGAGCCAGGCTGCGCCGTCGAACAGCAGCAGCCACGCGGTGCCGTCGGCGTCGACGACGCTGAAGCGGTGCACGCGGCGGGCGGCCGCCGGGTCCCACCACTTCTCGTCGACCGTCCACGGGCCGGCCCAGCCCTCGATCGGGCGGGCATGCCTCAGCGCCTCGGCGGGCGAGCCGATCGGGCGGGCGCCGGGCGCCGCCGCGAACAGCGCCGGCTCGCCTTCGACGAGCCCGCGCTCGGAGACCGTCACGAGCTCGCCCAAGGCCTCGAGCACGGCGACGCCCACGCGCGGCAGGAACACCGTCGCGGGCAGCGGGTCGGGCAGCGAGCCGGGCCACGGCTGCGCGGCGCGCTCGGCCGTGCCGCCGGGGGAGCGATCACCCCAGGGCACGAACACCTGCCGGTCTTCGAGCAGCCGCCCGCCGCCGATCACCGCCGTCACGACGGCGTCGTGGCCGAGCATGCTCTGCACGCGCGAAAGGGCGTGATGCACGCGCTCGTCGGGGGCGCCGCCCCACAGCCCCTGCTCGTGGTGGTGCGCCGCGTCGACGCTCTCGGGCGCGAACACGACGCGCACCACGGGCGCCGCGAGCTCGCCGGCCCCCGAGCCGGCGCCCTGCAGCTGCCAGCGCAGCCGGTCGACGAGGTCGACGGCCGTGAACCAGCGCGGATGCAGCCAGGTGCGCGCGCTCTCGCCGCCGCCCTCGGTCTGGATCGCCACCGTCACCGCCGTCGCGACGAGCTTCGCCGCGGTGAGCCCCGCGATCATGTCGTCGGCGGTCTGCCGCGCGGCGAACGCGAGCTGGTCGATGCGGTCGAGCCCCTCGTCGAACGCGATCACCCGCTCGAGCGCCCGCTGCGGGGTGCGCGGCACGACGACCTGCGCGTCGCGCCCCGTGACGAGCGCGAACACGCGCGAGCCGGTCGCCCCGAAGCGCTCGACGAGCTCGTCGGCCGACATGCCGGCGAGCGCGCCGAGGGTGCGCAGGCCGAGCCGCGCGCACAGGGCGGCGAACGCGGCGTCGCCCATGACGTCGACGGGCAGACCGGCGAGGAACACGGGCGAGCCGCCTTCCGGCACCGCGAGAACCGTGTCGGCGTGCGGATGCCGCGCCGCGAGCTCAGCCGCGAACGGCCCGTCGGCCACCCCGGCGCGCGCGTCGGGCACGCCGTGCTCGGCGAGCACGCCCAGCAGCACCCGGGCCGCCTCGACCTCGCCGCCGTAGTACCGCGCGGGGCCGCGCGAGCGCAGCGCGCACATGCCCGGCCGGATCGGCTGCACACCCGGCACCGTCTGCTCGACGGCGGCGAGCACGGGCTCGAAGAACCGTGCGTCGAGCTGCGGGTCGTAGGGCAGCACCGCGAGCTCGGGGCATCGTGCCTGCGCCTCGCGGACGCGCAGCCCGCGGCGCACCCCGGCGGCGCGCGCCGCGGCCGAGCAGGCGAACACGAGCCCCTTCTCGATCAGGGCGAGCGGCGCCTCGGCGTCGAGCTGCGGATGCTGCAGCAGAGCCGCCCGGACGGGCCAGTCGGGGCACCACAGCACGATCGACCGGGTCAGGCCGTCCGCAGCCGCGGAAGACGCGGAGGCGCCGCTCACGACACCCGCTCCAGCCGCAGGGCGGGCACGGCTGCGGCCGGCCGCGCATCGGCGACGCTCTTGATGGGCGCCGCATCGCCGGGCAGACGCAGCTGCGCGACGCGCGGTCGCCCGCCGCGCACCTCGGAGCGCACGGTGACGAGCCGCTCGCGCGGGTAGCCGTGGCCGCGGCCGATGCCCGTCCACCGGCTGCCCGTGACGGCGAGCGCCGCCTCGGATCCGGGCCACAGGGAGCCGAACGAGATGAGCACGGCGCCGCGCTGCCTCAGGCGGGCGGCGAGCTTCGCGGCATCCGCATCGGAGACCCGCGCGGTGGGCCGGGCGACGACGATCGCGAGCGCGTCGGCGAGGGCGGCCGTGACGGGCAGCCACGCGTCGCCCGGCTCGCGCACGAGCACGAGCCGGCCGAGCTCGATGCCGAACCGCGATGCAGCCTCCGCCCCGAACTCGGGCACGCCGACGACGCCGCACCACGCCCCGTCCGCGCTCGCGGACGACAGCAGGCCCATGAGCAGCGTCATCGAGCCGGAGACGGAATAGGCGCTGCCTGCCTGCAGCGCGCCGCCCGGCAGCAGCGAGGCGAAGGCCGACAGGGTCGGCACGGTGCGCGTCGCGAGCTTCGTGCGCTCCATTCCGGAGATGCGCGACTTGAGCTCGCGGATGCGCTCGAGATCGGCCTGCGCCTTCTCGACCGCATTCAACCCGTTCATCGCCACCCCCTGATCCAGCCCCACTATATTCGAATCTCAATTCGAATATGTCAAGACGGCAGTGCATAACACATCGAACGCTCTTCGAATACCCAGCGGGTGCACACGAGGCTTCCACGGACCTCCGACATCCGCCGCCCGATAGCCTTTTCAGCGGCTCGCCCGCGACCTCGGTCGTTTCTCAGAGCGGCCGCGAAAGGATCACGGCGTGCATTTCTGGCAAGCGCTCATCCTCGGCATCGTCGAGGGCATCACCGAATTCCTCCCCGTCTCGAGCACGGGCCATCTGACGATCGTCGAGAAGCTGCTCGGCCTGCAGGTGAACGACAAGGGTGTGACCGCGTTCACCGCGATCATCCAGGTCGGCGCGATCATCGCGGTCATCGTCTACTTCTGGCGCGACATCGTGCGCCTGCTGGGCGCCTGGTTCCGCGGCCTCGCGAACCGCAACGCCCGCGGGCAGGACTACCGCCTCGCCTGGTTCGTGATCATCGGCACGATCCCCGTGGGCATCGTGGGCCTGCTGGGCCGCCACTTCATCTCGGGCCCGCTGCGCAGCCTGTGGGTCGTCGCCGTCGCGCTCATCGTGTGGAGCGCGGTCATGTGGTTCGCCGAGCGCGTCGCGGTCAAGCAGCGCAGCGAGGAGAAGATGAACCTGACGGATGCCATCTTCATCGGCGTCGTGCAGTGCTTCAGCCTCGTGCCGGGCGTCTCGCGCTCGGGTGCGACGATCTCCGCGGGCCTGCTGCGCGGGCTCGACCGCGTCGCGGCGACCCGCATCTCGTTCCTGCTGTCGATCCCGGCGCTGGTCGCCGCGGGCGGCTTCGAGGCGGCGACCTCGGCGAGCGACGTCAGCGCGACCGTCGGCTGGGGCGCGGTCGCGGTCGGCACGCTCGTCAGCCTGATCGTCGCCTACGTCTCGATCGCGTGGCTGCTGCGCCTCGTGCAGAAGTACCCGATCACCGTCTTCATCTGGTACCGCATCGCGCTCGCGATCGTCCTGATCGTCCTGCTCAGCGTGGGCGTGATCAGCGCGACGTAGCGCAAGCGATCGCGGAGGCGGCGGCGAGACATCGATGCGGATGTCTCGCCGCCGCCGTCTTCACAAGGCGCCGAGGTGGGATCATCGCCACTTTTCGCGTCTTCCTCTCGAGCGATGCCGCAGAAAGTGGCGACGATTCGATTCGACGGCCGGCGCTACGACCCGCGCGAACGCACACCAGGTTTCAGTTCGGGCTGCAGAATCGGCGAGGGAGCAGCTCGAACTCACACTTCGGTGCAGCCGGGCAGGAACTCGGAACCTGGGGCTCGGCCCGGGCCCAGGCCCGGGGCCCGGTTCAGCCCCAGACGCGGCTCGCGACGTCGACGACCTCGCGCAGCTTCGCCCACTGCTGCTCCTCGGTGAGGGCGTGGCCGTCCTCCGTCGAGGCGAATCCGCACCGCGTCGAGAGCGCGAGCCGGTCGCGGCCGGCGATCGCGGCGGCCTCGTCGATGCGGGCGGCGAGCAGCTCGGGGTCCTCGAGACCGCCGTCCTTCGGGTCGAGCAGGCCGAGCACGACCGTCGCCCCTGACGAGGCGGGCAGGTGCCGCAGCGCGTCGAAGGCGCCCTGCCGGTCGGCGTCGAACTCGAGGAAGTACCCGTCGTACGGCGTGCCGCCGAGCAGCTGCTCGGCGATCGGCTCGTACTCGCCCGTCGTGATCCACGCGGAGCGGAAGTTGCCGCCGCACACGTGCGTGGTCACGGCGAGGTCGTCCGGCTTGCCGGCGAGCACATCGGAGATGAGGCGCGCGTAGCGCTCGGCGAGGCCGTCGGTGCGGATGCCGCGCGCCGCCGCCCGCTCGAGCTCCTTCCGCGCCCCGAGGTAGGTCCAGGTCGTGTCGTCGAACTGCAGGTAGCGGCAGCCGGCGTCGTAGAACGCCGCGAGCGCGTCGCGGTAGGCGGCGGCGAGGTCGTCGAAGAGCTCCTCCTGGTCGTCGTAGCGGTCGGTGAGCACCTCGGCGCGGTCGAGGCGGAAGTGCAGCATCGCCGGCGAGGGGATCGTCATCTTCGCGGTCAGCCCCGCGCCCGAGGCCTCCGCGGCGAGGAACCGGAAGTCGTCGAGCATCGCGTGGTCGGCGGGGAAGCCGATGCGCCCGTCGACGCGCAGCACGCGGTTGGCACGCGCGAGCTCTGAGATCTTGAAGCGCTCGGGCGCGTCGACGAGCGCGACGCCGTCGAGCCCGCCGAAGAAGTCCTGGAACCAGGACGAGCGCCGCAGCTCGCCGTCCGTCGCGACGCGCAGCCCGGCCGAGGCCTGGCGTGCGACGGCCTCGGCCACGGCCTCGTCCTCGACGGCCCGCAGCCCGGCGCCGTCGAGCGCACCCGAGGCGTGCGCGAGCCGTGCGCGCTTCACCGCCGCCGGGCGCAGCAGGCTGCCGACGACGTCGGCGCGGAACGGCGCCGCCGCGGGGGAGCGCCGCAGGGCGCGCGCATCGGCCGCGGCGACGGCAGCGATAGCCGCCGGGCCTGCGGATGCCGCATCCGCCGGCTGCAGCGCCTTCGCCTGCACGCGCAGCAGGTCGACCACGGCGCGCACGCCGCGGCGGTGCAGCGTGTCGGGGCGCGCGACGACCTCGACGCGGCGCGCGACGGCGATCGACGCCTCGAGCGGCCGCGTCCGCAGCGCGGCGGTGCGGTAGCGCGCGCCCGTGAAGCGGGGGAGCAGGGCGACGTGGTCGGATGCCTCGAGCATCGCCGCGACGACGGCGAGGTCGTCGATGCGGTGCTCGATCGCCGGCTCCGCACCGGTCGAGGCGCCGATCTGGCGCACCGCCTCGGCGAGGGGGCGCCCGTCGTGGGCGGCGATCCAGCGGAGCTCGCGCAGCTCGGCCGCGGACGCCGGGGCCGCGGTATCCCGGCCCCCGCCGTCGAGCCGGTGCCCCGCCCGGAACGCCACGTCGAGCGGTTCGACGAGCAACGGCACGACCGCGAGCTGCGCGGGCCAGTCGGCGCCGCCGGCGAGCCGCTGGGCGATGACGAGGTCGGTGTCGGCGACGAGGCCGGGCACGTCGTCGAGGCCGGTCTCGGCCGAGCGCAGCACGAGCTCGGGGCGCTCGGCCTGCGGCACGGCGGCGAGCCGCGGGAACAGGGTCGCGGCGGCGGCGTCGAACGCGGCGACGGAGACCTGCGTGACGGCATCCGCATGGAATTCGGTGATCGAGTTCGCGGCGTCGATGAGCGCCGACTCGACCGCGACGGCGGCGTCGGCGAGGGCCGCGCCGGCGTCGGTGAGCACGGTGCGGCGCCCGTCGAGCCGGGTGAGCGGCACGCCGACGGAGCGCTGCAGGCCGGCGAGCTGCTGCGAGACCGCGGACGGCGTCACCCGGAACGCCGTCGCGACCGCCGCGATGCTGCCGCGGTCGCGCAGTTCGCGCAGGGCACGGAGTTGAGCCAGTTCCATTAGGTCAATCTAATGCTTGCCTTCAGCAATCGGCCTCTTGTCTGTCGTATCGCGAGAACCGACAGTGGGAGCATGAGCAGCGCCACGCCCCGCACCCCGTTCCCGACCGGCACCGTCCTCGGCTACCCCCGCATCGGCCGCCGCCGCGAGCTGAAGAAGGCCGTCGAGGCGTTCTGGCGCGGCGACATCGACCGCGCCGAGCTCGACCGCCGCGCCGCAGAGCTGCGCCGCGCGACCCGCGAGCGCCTCGCCGCCCTGGGCCTCGGCCGCGCCGACTCGTCGATCCCCGAGTCGTTCAGCTTCTACGACCAGGTGCTCGACGCGGCGGTCGCCGTGGGCGCGGTGCCCGCCGACGAGTACTTCCTCGCGGCCCGCGGCGAGGGCGAGCGCGCCCCGCTCGAGATGACCAAGTGGTTCGACACGAACTACCACTACCTCGTTCCCGAGATCGGCCCCGACACCGCGTTCGCGCCCGTCCCCGACGCACTGCTCGCGCTCTTCGCGGAGGCGAAGGCCGACGGCTTCACCACGCGCCCCGTGCTCGTCGGCCCCGTCACCCTCCTCGCCCTCTCGAAGGCGGCCGACGGCGCCCCCGAGGGCTTCCGCCCGCTGAGCCGCCTCGGCGACCTGATCCCGGTCTACGCCGAGCTCCTGACCCGCCTCGCCGCCGCCGGAGCCGAGTGGGTGCAGCTCGACGAGCCCGCGCTCGTGTCCGAGAGCCTGCCGGATGCCCCGGCCGCGGTCCGCGCGGCGGCCACCGCCGCCTACACCGCCCTCGGCCGGGTCGACGCCCGCCCGCAGCTGTTCGTCGCAGCCCCCTACGCCGCGCTCGGCGACTCCCTGGCGGCGCTCGCCGGCACGCCCGTCGAGGCGATCGGCCTCGACCTGGTGCGCGGCGGCATCCCCGCCGACCTCAACAACTGCACGGCTGACGCCCTCAAGGCGAAGACCCTCGTCGGCGGAGTGGTCGACGGCCACAACATCTGGCGCGGCGATCTCGCCGCCGCCTTCGCGAAGCTGCAGCTGCTGCGCGAGCTGAGCCCGCACGTCGCCGCGTCGACCTCCACCTCGCTGCAGCACGTGCCGCACGACGTCGCCGACGAGCCGCAGCTGGACACGCGCCTCGCGTCGTGGCTCGCCTTCGCCGACCAGAAGGTCGAGCAGGTCGCGACCCTGGCGACGGGCCTGACGCGCGGTGCGGATGCCATCGGCGGGGCCTTGCGCGAGGCATCCGCCGCCCTCGCCGACCGCCTCGCCGCGCCGGGCGTGCGCGTCCCCGCGGTGCGCGAGCGCCTCGCCGCCCTCGAGCCCGCCGACTTCGCCCGCGGCGACTACGAGGCACGCGTCGCCGCGCAGGCCGCAGCCCTCGAGCTGCCCCCGCTGCCCACGACGACCATCGGCTCGTTCCCGCAGACGGGCGAGATCCGCCGCGCCCGCGCGGGGCTCGCCGCGGGCGAGCTCACCGCCCTGCAGTACGACGACGCGATGAAGGCCGAGATCGCGAAGGTCATCGCGCTGCAGGAGGACCTCGGCCTCGATGTCCTCGTGCACGGCGAGGCCGAGCGCAACGACATGGTGCAGTACTTCGCCGAGAACCTCGACGGATTCGCGGTGACGGTCAACGGCTGGGTGCAGTCCTACGGCAGCCGGTGCACGCGCCCGTCGATCCTGTGGGGCGA
>Ga0164242_10008233_pt1 | contig 11317 bp, 8 predicted proteins | sample OricomgcompostMG_FD_108783 | JGI IMG/M metagenome (GOLD analysis project Ga0164242, IMG submission 108783) | Miracle-Growth compost microbial communities from Emeryville, California, USA - Original compost - Miracle growth compost (MG) ...
ATTGGCCTGGCTATATTTCATGGTGCCGGGGACGAAAACATTCAAATCGCTTCGGAACGTGTCTCCGGCGATTCTGATCGGCATTGGCTGGTTGGGACTGGCCTTGATCGGCATTGCCGGCGTGCTGTTCAGCGCCGGGATTCCTTATCCGGGTGCGTATGCGCTGTTGCCCACGCTCGGTGCGGGCTGCATTGTTGCGACGGGCTCAGTCTCCTCGGTGTCGTCCGTCGCAGCGTCGCGCTTGCTGGCGTTGAGGCCGTTGCAGGCGATCGGCAAAGTGTCTTATTCGTGGTATCTGTGGCATTGGCCAATCCTGTTGCTTGGCCAAGCACTGATGGCTTCAGACGCGCCTGCGTACCGCGCCGGGGCGGTGCTGGTGTCGCTACTGCTGGCGAGCCTTTCCTACGTGTACGTTGAATCGCCGATACGCAGCCAGAGACACTGGCTTGCGCGTCCCCGTATCGCGATTTTCGGAGCATTGGCGGTGATGCTGCTTGCCAACAGCCTTTGCCTGCGCTGGTATGGTCACGCGTCTGATCGTATGCACTCGCCGGCACTGCAGCGTTATGCTGCGGCACGCGTTGATGCTCCGGTCATCTACGGCATGGGTTGCGACGATTGGTACCAGAGCGATCGGGTACACATCTGTGCCTTCGGGCCGGCGAATGCCCCGCATACAGCCGTACTCATGGGCGACAGTCACGCCGGGCAGTGGTTCCCTGCCGTCGCTGTAGCGTTCGACCGCCCAGGCTGGCGTTTGCTGGTATTGACCAAGTCCTCCTGCCCGATGGTGGACGAGCCGTTTTTCTATGCGCGGATCGGTCGGGAGTACACGGTGTGTTCGACTTGGCGCGAACGTGCGTTGATGCAAGTTGCCGGGATCAAGCCCACCGTGGTGCTGCTTGCTACGGTGGATACCAACGGATTCACCCAAGAGCAGTGGATCGACGGTACGGCGAAGGTGCTCGCCAAGCTTAGTCCGGCTTCGGGCCATGTATATCTTTTGCGCGATACGCCACGCTTGCCGTTCGACGGGCCGGATTGCCTCGCCGAACACGTGGGACGCCCAGCTTGGCTTGGCCTGCAGCATGCCTGCAGTGCCACACCGGTGGACAAGCACGCGGATCAGGTATACCGGTGGTTGAGTCAGGCTGCAGTCCGTTTCCCCAATGTCGGCATGTTGGACATGAATGCTCTTGTATGTCCGGATGGCTTGTGTTCGGCAGAACAGCGGGGCGTGGTGGTTTTTCGGGACTCGCAACACCTCACCGGTAGTTTTGCCACCACGCTTGGCCCTGCCTTGGCGAAAAAATTGGATTTGGGCGTGACATCAAAGATGGATGTAGTTCACAAGCCGGATGCGTCGCGAGGTGATGCCCCCATATCGCGATGATCCCTGGTAACGGCCTGTTCAAAGCATTGTCCCGTGCGTCGGGCGCTCAGCGCCGACGGCGCATGGTCCACGACAGCGCGATCCATGCCGGCAGGGCGAACAGCAGCCATGGCTGGTTTTGCTGCACCGTGCCGGGCGACAGGAACAGCAACGCCGCTCCCATGATGGCCACCAGCTGCACGACCATGACGCCGTCGATGAAACGGGAAGGCCGCATGCCGCGGCGCGTGCGCCACAGGCTGGGCAGCATCAGCCAGGCGAGCGGGTTGAACAGCATCAGGTTCGCATTGGCCCACGCGGCGTGATGCGTGGTCAGCGTCCACAGGCCGATCAGGATGATCCCGACCAGTCCGGCCGCGAACAAATACAGCGAGCCCAGCGTGAGATAGGCGGGCTGCCACAGGAACGACGACAGCACCAGCAGGGCGCCGAGGGCCAGCCCGGCGAGCGCGAGCGGCATGCGCAGATCCGGCGGCCGGGACGGCGGGACGTCGAGCCGGTTCGGGGAAACCAACTGCTCGCTCGCCACCAGCGGGTGCAACCGGCCCGTCGCGTCGGGCACCCTCACGCCGCGCAGCGCCGCCTGCAGCTCGGCGGGCAGGAAACTCTCCTGCCAGTCGTTCAGCGGCTGGTCGGCGTAGGCGCCCAGGCCGAGATCCAGGGCCAGCATCAGCCACGGCTGGGCGCTCATCAGGCGCGCGGTCTGCTGCCGGTAGGTCAGGCCGCCCGCATGGGCGCCCAGCTGGGCGCGTAGCACTCCGCCGAGCGCCCTGTCCAGGGCGTCGCGCACGCGGGTCGTGCAGTTGTCCGTGTAGTAGTCGTAGGCGTAGCCCGCGTTTTCCGGGCGCACGTTCCACAGCAGGAAATCGCGCAGGGCGGCGGCCTGTGCGGCCGTCAGGGCAAGCGTCTGGCGGGTGACCGAGCGTCCCGCCGCGATGTAGTCGCCGGCTTCCTCGCTGCTGGCATCGGCGCCCATCATGTAGTGCATGCGGCCGCGCGCGAAGTTGAGGAAGAAATCCTTCTCGTTGAAATCGAACAGGCCGTAGTTGAAGTTGATCGCCTCACCGGATGCCGTGTCCCGCACCTCGATCGCGTCGTGGCCGAAGCGTTCCCAGTAGATGTCGCCGGGGCCGTAGGTGACCAGTGCGATCTCCAGATTGGCGCCGGGGGCATTGGCCACGCTGGCATGGGCGGCCGGCAGGTACGACAGGAGCGCCAGCATCGCCAACAGTGCGAGGTGCGCCACGGCTGAGCCGCGATACGGTCCACGGCGCCGGTTGCCGGGCAGTGGATACGTCCTAGGGAACATCGGCACACGTCCTTGTCGTCTTTATCGTCATCCTGGCGAAAGCCGGACAGGTGCACAGCGCGCAGAATGCCCCAAGAGCCTGCCCCGGATTTGATCCGGGGGCGGCCACGAAGGGGTGAGCGTAGCGAGTCCTCCAGTGCCTGCATGGGGTTGTCAAGTCACTGGATCCCAGCTTTCGCTGGGATGACGATCGGAGCGGGCAGCGCCCGGGTCCGGGTTTTTGCAGGGACGACGATCGGGGCGTGTGCTGCCTGGATCCGGGCTTTTGCCGACAGGGCGCTGGATGAGCGGACGTCTGTTCATTGCCTGCATCGCCCGTTCCGCATGACCAGTCACCCGGCTGCAGGGCGCCGCGGCAATGACGACCCGGCGGCGGGTCGGTTGAAAATGTTGTCGGGGCGGCCGCGCGTGCGGGACCGTGCCAATTGCCGGGCGTGCGCACGCGATGCCGCCTATTGCCCGGCAGGCTGGCGGCTGACGCGGAATTGCTGCACGCGGCGGTCGTTGGCGGCGGTCACCTGGAACAGATAGTCGCCCAGGCTGGTCTTTTCCCCTACTTCGGGGAGATGGCCGAGCTCGGACGTGATCAGGCCGCCGATGGTGTCGTATTCGTCGTCCGGTAAATCGGCCTTGGCCTGCTCGTTGAAGTCGTCGATGGGCGTGAGCGCGCTGACCAGCCAGTCGCCGTTCGGCTGCTCGTGCATCAGCACGGGCTCGGCCTCGTCGTGCTCGTCGTCGATCTCGCCGACGATCTCCTCGAGCACGTCCTCGATCGTGACCAGGCCGTCGACGCCGCCGTATTCGTCCATGACCAGCGCCATGTGGTTGCGCGAGAGGCGGAATTCCGCGAGCAGCACGTTCAGGCGCATCGATTCGGGGATGAGCACGGCCGGGCGCAGGATGCTGCGGATGTCGAACGTCCCGGTGCTGCCGAAGAACTTCAGCAGGTCCTTGGCCAGCAGGATGCCGAGGATGTCCTCCTTGTCCTCGCCGTGCACCGGGAACCGCGAATGCCCGGACTCGACCACCGCCGCCATGATCTCGGCGAGCGTCCAGTCCGCGGACAGCATCACGATCTGCGTGCGCGGGACCATGACGTCGTCGACTCTGAGTTCGGTGAACTTGATCGCGCCCTCGATCATGGTCAGCGTGTCGGCCGACAACAGCCCATTGGTCTGCGCGGCACGCAGTTCGGCTAGCAATTCGGGGCGGCTGCGCGGTTCACCGGAAAAGATGTGGCCCAGTCGGTCCCACCAGGTGCGGTGCGCCGGGCCGTTGGTACTGCCGGGGTCGTCGTTCATCTGTAGCTTGAGGACTGCCCTGATCTCGGGCGGTCCCCCGAGTTTAGCGGAAAAATCCAGTCGATTCAGCGCACGGTGCGGGCGCAAACGGCGCCGCCCCGCGGTTTTGGGTCGCGCCGGGACCCACGTCGCGCGGCGATGCCTCCCCTCTCAACGGTGCTGCCGGGAAACTTCCTCACATCTCCTCCAGGCGCGCTGGGGCAGAAGATGGATACCTGTAAATTCCCTCTCCCCGGCGGCACTGGAGGAGCAGAGGACAGCTCCCGGGAAATCCCCTCTCCCCCAACATCGTTGGGGGAGAGGGCTGGGGTGAGGGGGCGAGGCTTGGCCTTGCGCCGTAGCCCGGCAGAAAAAGCGCCTGACCTCTCCCCAGCTGAGCTGGAGAAGGGAATGGATCAAGGGAATCACTTCTGCCCCGTGGTACCGGAGGATTGGAGGAATGGATCCCGGAAACTTCCTCTTCCCTCCACAACCTGGTGGCGGAAGGCGAGGCAATGAGGGCGGCGTTGCGGAATCAGGCGTAGGGGTCGGCAATGCCAAGCCCGGCCAGGATGCGGGTTTCCAGGGTTTCCATCACCAGCGCCTGGTCTTCCTGCACATGGTCGTGGCCGAGCAGGTGCAGGACGCCGTGGACAGTCAGGTGGGCCCAGTGGTCGCGCGCGGCCTTGCCCTGTTCGGCGGCCTCGCGTTCCACCACGGGTGCGCAGATCGCCAGGTCGCCGATCAGGTCCAGCTTCACGCCCGGCGGCGGCTCGACCGGAAAGGACAGCACGTTGGTGCTGTAATCCCTGCCGCGGTAGTCGCGGTTGAGCGCCAGCCCTTCGGCGTGGCCGACGATGCGGATCGCGAGTTCGGCGCGGCGCCGGTAGCGGGCGCCCTGCAGCGCGGCTTCCGCCCAGCGGCGAAAACTCGCCGGGCCGGGCAGGCCGTTGCGGGGCAGGCCGTAGCGCACGGCGAGGAACAGAGTGGCGGAACGGCCGGTCCGCCGCGCGGGCCTGGACACGCTCACGCCTTGCCCTGGTCGGCGTCGTGCTGGCGCTCGTAGGCCTCGTACGCGCGCACGATCTTGGCCACGAGCGGATGGCGGACGACGTCGGCGGAGGTGAAGAACGTGACGCTGATGCCGCTCACGTCGCGCAGCACCTCGACCGCCTGGCGCAGCCCGGAACGCGTATTGCGCGGCAGGTCGACCTGGGTGACGTCGCCGGTGATGACCGCGATGGAGCCGAAGCCGATGCGGGTCAGGAACATCTTCATCTGCTCGACCGTGGTGTTCTGCGCCTCGTCGAGGATCACGTAGGAGTCGTTGAGCGTGCGCCCGCGCATGTAGGCCAGCGGGGCGATCTCGATGACGTTGCGCTCCATCAGCCGCGCCACTTTCTCGAAGCCGAGCATCTCGTACAGCGCGTCGTACAGCGGGCGCAGGTAGGGATCGACTTTCTGCGACAGGTCGCCGGGCAGGAAGCCGAGCTTTTCGCCGGCCTCGACCGCCGGGCGCACCAGCAGCAGGCGCTGCACGCGGTCGGTCTCGAGCGCCTCCACGGCGCTGGCCACCGCGAGGTAGGTCTTGCCCGTGCCGGCCGGGCCGACGCCGAAGTTGATGTCGTGCCTGGAGATGGCGTGCAGGTAGCGTTCTTGGTTGGGGCCGCGCGCCCGGATCATCCCGCGCTTGACCCGGATCGCCACTTCCTGGGCCGCTTCGGCCGCCTCCGCCTGCAGGGCGTCGACGCCCGACTCGACCAGGTGCAGGTTCACCTGGGCTCCGTTCAGGGTCTCGCGGCCGGCGGCCTCGTAGAGGTTGCGCAGCACTTTCTCCGCGGCGCGCGCGTTGCCCTCGTCGCCGATGACCTCGAACTGGTAGCCGCGGTGGCTGATCTCCACGCCCGTGCGCAGTTCGATCTGGCGCAGATGCTCGTCGAACGGACCGCACATGTTGGCGAGGCGGCTGTTGTCTTGCGGGTCGAGGGTGAAATTGCGCTGGTTCAGTTCGCTCATGGGGTAGCGAGAGTAGCGCGTCGCCGCCCGCTGAACCATGCCGCAGGCCAGACGGAACGGTTCTTGTAAATAATTAATTGAAGAATTAATTTATACGCATGGCTGTTTCGAACACGCGTGCAAGGACCCGGCGACGCGCCGGGCGTCCCGGTGGCGATGAGCCCGACCTGCGTCAATGCTTGCTGGACGCGGCGCTGGCGCAGTTCGCGCGGGTCGGCATCGCCGCCACCTCGCTGCGGGCGATCGCCGCGGAGGCGGGCGTCACGCCGGCCATGCTGCACTACTACTTCGGCGACAAGGCGCGCCTGCTGCAGGCGCTGATCGACGAACGCCTGCTGTCCGCGCTGGCGCCATTGCGGGCGCAACTGGAACGCGCCGGCGACGATCCGCAGGCGCTGATCGGCATCTTCGTGCGCGGCATCGGCGAGCTGGTGGCGCACAACCCGTGGCTGCCGCCGCTCTGGGTGCGCGAGGTGCTGTGCGAAGGCGGCGCGCTGCGCGAGGTGCTGTTCACCCAGGCGCTGCCGGGCGTGCCGCAACTGCTGGCCCAGCGCTTCGCGGCGGCACAGAAGAACGGACGTCTGAATGCGGCGCTGGATCCGCGCCTGCTGGTCGTCTCGCTGGTCGGCCTGACCCTGTTTCCTGCCGCCGGCGCGCCGATCTGGCGGCGTGCGTTCGCTGCCGAGAGGTTGGGTCCCGAGGTCTTGCTCAAGCACACGCTCGCCCTGCTGGAACACGGCGCCGGCACGGCGCAATCAGGAGAAAGCGCATGAAGATCGCAGCGACGATGCGCCTGCCGCTGGCGGGCTTGCTGCTCGCCGCGGCCAGCCTTGCCGGCTGCGGCAAACAGCCGCCGCAGGCCCTGGGCACGCTCGAACACGATCGGATCACCCTGCCGGCGCCGGCGGCCGAACGCATCGTGTCGATGGATGTGCGGGAGGGCGAGCGGGTCAGGGCCGGCCAGCCGCTGCTGCAGTTGAATCCCGCGCAGACCCGCGCCGGACTCGCCGCCGCCGAGGCCCAGGCGCAACAACAGCGCGAGGTGCTGACCGAGCTCGAAGTCGGGCCGCGCCAGGAGGACATCGCCAAGGCGCGGGCCAACCTGGCGGCGGCCCAGGCGCAGGCGCGCGATGCCCGTGCCTACTACGACCGCCTGCTGCCGCTGAAAGGCAAGGATTATGTGGCCCCCGCCGACCTCGATCGCGCCCGCGCGGCGGCCGGCAACGCCGATGGACAGGTCGCGGCCGCGCGCGCGGCACTCGACGAATTGCTGCACGGCACCCGTCCGGAAGAAATTGCGCAGGCCCGTGCCGCGCTGGCCGCCGCCGAGGCCCAGGCCAGCGCGCAGCGCGTGCTCCTGGGCAAGCTGGACATCGTGGCGCCGCGCGACGGATGGGTCGACAGCCTGCCTTACAAGCTCGGCGACCAGGCGCCGGTGGGCATGCCGGTGGCGATCCTGCTGGCCGGTGACGCGCCGTATGCGCGCATCTACGTGCCGGTGCAGCAGCGCGCCGGCTTGCACGTCGGCGACGCCATCCGGGTGTTCGTGGCCGGCCGCGATCAGCCGTACGCGGGCAGGGTGCGGATGATCCGCAGCGAGCCGGACTTCACGCCGTATTACGCCCTGATCGGCGACGACGCGGCGCGGCTGAGCTATCTCGCCGAAGTCACCCTGGGCGCCGATGCCGCGACGCTGCCGGCCGGCCTGCCGGTGCGCGTCGAGTTTTCCGGATCCGCGAAGTGACGACATCGGCGGGCAGCGCGGCGCAGACCGACGCCGAAGGCGCCGCCATCCGCGCCCGCGGCTTGACCAAGCGCTTCGGCCAGCTGGTGGCAGTGGACCACGTCGATCTCGAGGTGCCGGCGAAGCACGTCTACGGCTTTCTCGGCCCGAACGGTTCCGGCAAGTCGACCACGATCCGCATGCTGTGCGGCCTGCTCATGCCCAGCGACGGCGAGATCGAAGTGCTGGGCCTGAAGATTCCGGCGCAGGCCGACGCGCTGCGTCCGCACATCGGCTACATGACGCAGAAGTTCTCGCTGTTCGAGGACCTCACCGTGCGCGAGAACCTGGAGTTCCTGGCGGCGATCCAGGGCGTGCCGAAGGCCGGGACCAGGGCACGCATCGACGACCTGATCGAGCAATACCATTTCGGCGACCTGCAGCAGCAGCTCGCCGGGACCATGAGCGGCGGCCAGAAACAGCGCCTGGCGCTGGCCTGCGCCGTGATCCACGAACCGCAGCTGCTGTTCCTGGACGAGCCGACCAGCGCGGTCGATCCCGAATCGCGCCGCGACTTCTGGGAAAAACTCTTCGAACTGGCCGACATCGGCACCACCCTGCTGGTGTCCACCCACCTGATGGACGAAGCCGAGCGCTGCCATCGGCTGGCGATCCTCGACCATGGCGTGCTGGTTGCCGACGGCACGCCGGACGAACTGGCCGGGAAGCTCGAAGGTCGCACCTTCGTCGTCGAGAGCGCCGACCCGCGCCGTGCGCAGCACGCACTGACGGATGCGCCGGGCGTGCTCGGCGTGGCCCAGGTCGGCAACATGCTGCGCGTGCTGATCGCGGACGACGGCGGCGACCCGGCGCGGCGGATGGACGAAGCGCTGGCGCATGCCGGGGTGAAGGCCGGGGTCGCGCCGGCGCCGCCCAATCTGGAAGACGTGTTCGTCGCCGCCACGCACAAGGGCGGCCGGGACCGGGAGCGCGCCGCATGAGCTGGCGCCGGCTGTGGGCGATCGTGGTCAAGGAACTGCGCCAGATGCGCCGCGACCGCATCACCCTGGCGATGATCCTCGGCATCCCGGTGATCCAGCTGGTGCTGTTCGGCTACGCGATCAACACCAACGTGCGCGGCCTCGCCACCGGCATCGCGGACCAGGCCAACACCGCCGGCTCGCGTGCGCTGGTGATGGACATGCTGGCCACCGGCGTGGTGGCGCCGGTCGCCCGCGTGGCCACGCCGCAGGAGCTGATGGCGATGATCCGCGATGGGCGGATCAGCGTCGGCATCGCCGTGCCGCCGGATTTCGAACGTCGCCGCATCGACGGCCGCGAGGTGGCCCAGGTGCTGGTCGACGGCAGCGACACGGCGGTGCAGGGCGCCGCCGCGCAGCTCGCGCAGGTGCCGATCGACAGCGCCGTGCCGGACACGCGGGCGCCGCTGACCAGCACGCCGCCGACCGGACGCATCAGCGTGGTCGCCTTCTACAATCCGCAGCGCAGTTCGGCGCTCGCCATCGTGCCCGGGCTGATCGGCGTGATCCTGACCATGACCATGGTGCTGTTCACCGCCATCGCCATCGTGCGCGAACGCGAGCGCGGCAACATGGAGCTGCTGATCGCCACGCCGCTGACCAGCACCGAGCTGATGGTCGGCAAGGTGCTGCCCTACGTAGCGATCGGCCTGGTGCAGACCAGCGTGGTGCTGGCCCTGGGCATGTGGCTGTTCGACGTGCCGATACGAGGCGGTATGATCGCCGTATACCTGGCGGCGGGCCTGCTCATCCTCGCCAACCTCGCGCTCGGCCTGCTGATTTCCACGCGGGCGCAATCGCAGTTCCAGGCCATGCAGATGATGATCTTCATCTTCCTGCCGTCGATCCTGCTGTCCGGCTTCATGTTCCCGTTCGCGGGCATGCCGAAAGTGGTGCAGTGGGTCGCCGAGGTACTGCCGCTGACCCATTTCCTGCGCCTGATCCGCGGCGTGATGCTGCGTGGGGCTGGCCTGTGGGAGCTGTGGCGGGACGTGCTCGCGTTGGCGGTGTTCACGCTGGTGATGATGGCGCTGGCGATCGCGCGTTTCCGCAAGCGGCTGGATTGAACCACCGAGAGCCCCGGCGGACTGGTGGAGTTCGATGCATCACGCAGGGATGGGCGCCGGCGGCCGGTGTACCGCCGGGCAAGTGAGGGGACCGGCGGAACCTGAGCTCGACACGTCGCGTGCAGCCGTGCCGTTGCTCCGGCCCTCTCATCGACAGTAGACCTCTTTCCGTCGCCGGGAGGAAAGGATTCGGACCTGCACCGTCACAACAAGCCCGTGCCTGCCGCCTACGTGCCGCACGTTGTACGAGATGACCTGATGTTCGAGGTGGCTGACACGCGTGTCGGGCTGGTTTTCTTTCCCCGGGACGGATGGGGGGGATTCCTGACGTCAGGCAGCTTCCTCGGCCAGCGCGTGCACGCGACCGCGCAGCGAGTTGGCCATGGCCTCGGTGATGAGCACGTCGACGAAGCGGCCGATCAGGCGGCGGTTGCCGGCGAAATTGACGAAGCGCATGTTTTCGGTGCGGCCGGTCAGCTCGCTGGGGTTGCGCGTGCTGGGTTTCTCCACCAGCACACGCTGCACGCTGCCGACCATGGCGGCATTGATGCGCGCGGCGTTGGCGTTGATCGCGGCCTGCAGGCGGTGCAGGCGCTCGCGCTTGACCTCGAGCGGCGTGGGGTCGGCGAGCTTGGCCGCCGGCGTACCCGGACGCGCGGAGAAAATGAAGGAGAAGCTCTGGTCGAAACCGACCGAGTCGACCAGCTGCAGGGATTTCTCGTAGTCCTCGTCGGTCTCGGTCGGGAAGCCGACGATGAAATCCGTGGAAATGCAGATGTCCGGGCGCACCGCGCGCAGCTTGCGGATCTTGCGCTTGTACTCGAGCGCGGTGTAGCCGCGCTTCATCGCCGCCAGCACCCGGTCGGAGCCGGACTGCACCGGCAGGTGCAGGAAGTTGGCGAGCTGCGGCACGTTCGCGTACGCCTCGATCAGCGAGTCGGAGAATTCCAGCGGGTGCGAGGTGGTGAAGCGGATGCGGCCGATGCCTTCGATCTGCGCCAGCGCGTGGATCAGGACCGCCAGGTCGGCGGTGCCGCCGTCGAACGTCGCGCCGCGATAGGCATTGACGTTCTGGCCCAGCAGGTTCACCTCGCGCACGCCCTGCGCGGCGAGGTTCGCCACTTCGACCAGCACGTCGTCGAACGGACGGCTGAGCTCCTCGCCGCGGGTATAGGGCACCACGCAGTAGCTGCAGTATTTCGAGCAGCCTTCCATGATCGAGACGAATGCGGTCGGGCCCTCGGCGCGCGGTGCCGGCAGGCAGTCGAACTTCTCGATCTGCGGGAAGCTGATGTCCACCTGCGGCCGGCCGGTGGCGCGCCGCTGCTCGATCATCTGCGGCAGGCGGTGCAGCGTCTGCGGCCCGAACACCAGGTCGACGTAGGGCGCGCGCCTGAGGATTTCCTCGCCTTCCTGCGAGGCCACGCAGCCGGCGACGCCGATCAGCGCCGGTTTCGCGCCTTGTTTCAGGCCCTTCCAGCGCCCCAGC
>Ga0164242_10008234_pt1 | contig 11317 bp, 16 predicted proteins | sample OricomgcompostMG_FD_108783 | JGI IMG/M metagenome (GOLD analysis project Ga0164242, IMG submission 108783) | Miracle-Growth compost microbial communities from Emeryville, California, USA - Original compost - Miracle growth compost (MG) ...
TCCTTTAGGCACCGCCGCATGTCCTCGACCTCCTCGGCATAGTGGTCCTCGAGGATGTGTTGTCCCTGCGGCGGCGGCCCGAGCGGGTTCATGGCCCAATCGGAGTCAATGGGCGGCAGCATCGGCGGCGCCGGCACATCGTTGTCGTTGCCGCCATAGCCGCTATCAGGGCCGCTTCGCTGGTAAGCCAGCCCTTTCCACATATCGGCCTCAGCGCGAGCCCGGCCGAGCTCGCCCCGAAGCCTGGTGATCTCGTCCCCGAGGGACACTGCCGTCGCCATTTTTCGGATCCGGGCCCGCTTCGCCGATTGATTGTTACGGCGGCGCTCATTTTCCTTACGCTCGGCGGCAACGCGCGTGTTATGTGCCCGCGCGCTCGATAGCTCCTCGGGCGTCATTGTGTCTAGGATGGGAATCAGGGGTCGAGAGGGCGCGAAGGGCCGGGCGGGGGTCTTGCGCTCCTTGCGTCGAGTGCGCAGCATCACTGCGGGCTTCGACTTCTTGCTGCTGCTGGCCTCGGCCGCGTCGCCCTCTGAAGGAGGGACCGGAGAAACGGGCGGGCCCGGTGGAGCGTCGAACGGTCCGGCGGGCTTAGCTACCATGCCGAGTCCAGCGGGATTTGCTAGCATGTTGGAACCGGGGGGCCCGTTGACCTGGTAGCTTCCCGGCACGACATATCCCAACCCTTCGCTCTGCATCTGAAACATATTTTGGGGCGGACTCGAGACGGGGGTGGTAGACATTCCGAAGCCGTAAGGCTGCATGTACATCCCCGGATGCGGAGGCTGAGCCCAAGGCGATGGTAGTCCGCTCGGGCTTGTCGAAGCAGACTCGTAAGATACCGGACTGGCCTGGGGCCCGCCAGATGCCGGACCAAACGGCGGATTGATGTTACCGACGTTGCCATACGGGTATTGGCCACCGAAAGGTAGCATATTCGACTCATCCTGCTGGTTTGGGTTCATGATGCCTGCTGGGTGTAAACGTCTTGATGATTCTGAGACTTGTTGATGATGCCGAGAGAAGATGTGAAGTTGGGTGCGAGTGTCCTGGTATTTATAGCTGCTCAGAAAGCCACCTGTATAACGTAGCGCTATTAGGTTAGAAAATGTTAGCAAAGATTCAGAGTCAGGGGAAGGACAGCCAAACCACCGATGGTGATGAATTCAGGTATAGGTCAGGGGAAATGGGTTGCATTAAGGGCTGAATTGTGACGTTAAGGCAGTGTAATGGGAGCAAGTGTTAAAGATTTGGCACTTGACTAGGTCTTCCGGCCGATGAGGTATTCGTTCTTGACTAACTGGCGGTAGGTGAGAAGGTCACCTTTCGGGGTGAGCGCCGGCGGGGCGTGAACGCCGGTGGGGGGTGGACGCTGGAGGGGTGAGCGGGTCACCTTTTGGAGGTCCGCCGGCGGAGGATTGGGAGGGAGCTGAATGCACGGCGGAGCGGTGTGTTGAACGTACCAAGTGACCTTTGAGAATGGGGAATCGAGTGGCAAGATGGGATGGTGTGCTGCTGATAATCTAGGTTGGTATGGTATCAAGGCCTTGTCCTAGGGCGGTTAATATGGTGCCGGTGGGAAAAGGAGAGGTAAGGGGAGGTGATTACCTATTGTCTGACGTCCTTTTCTTTCCCTATTGATATGCTCAAGAATGGAGGTGGACCTTTGCACGGGATTTCTAGACTGTGTCTCTGCCCAATACAATTCACTAGCTAGAAATCACTATATCCAGTCAGTCTGTAATTGTTATAAAGAAGCAGTGGACGCTGGGAGCCTCCAAGACAAACAGCGAAGGGTACATACCGATATGAGACCCCTGAATACCTAGGTAGCTTCCTGTTACAAAAGAGTGCGCGTCGAGAGGTTGTCCTTGGTATGATAATGAAATAAATGTATTTCACGAGCAGGTGAGGTAATAGTCTGATGAAGAGCGATAGTGATGGATATTCCTGGGGTGGATGTCACGCGGAGGTTCGGCGCGGGAACTAGGGAGTGACGAGTTGGTTGGCGTCGGAGATAGTTCACCGATAAGCGGAAGAGAAGAGATGGTCCAACTGAAATAAGGAAGGACCGAACTTTAATGCAAGGAGAAAGTGCGAGTTGGCAGCAAGGGGAAGGGGAAACGTCGAAACCAAGCGTGATGAGTGGATACCCTAGCAATGGTCAAGAGCAAGGCGGAGGTGTGTTGTTGAGAGGAAAAAGTGAGACTCGGGGCAAGGATAATAAAACCCTGGGAAGAGGAAGGGCGAAGTTTCTAGAGAGCAGAAAAGGCAAATTAATAGTCAAGCGGAAAGCTAGAAGTTCGAGGTTGCGAAAGGTTGAGAAACAAGTCGAGTTCGCCAACCCAAGATGCGACGGGTAGGGTGTACTAAACGAGGACGTAATGTGAGAATTGTTACGTTTGAATATATCAAGTGAGATGGATTGATGGCAGTGGAAATATCTTCCGGGCAAGAGGGAGACGAGAATATGCTTGGATGAAGACTGGGACAAGATGTGCGGGATATGGACCGTGGTACTTGGCTGAGACTAATTTTGGAGGAGGAAGATGGCGGTTGGGTCGGGATGTAGTGGGAGAGTTGCCGTGGTTCACTAGAAGTTTTGGAAATGAATCCCGGTCCCATAATACCACCAGCTGGTAAAGGACTGGATGAAGTTGGCGAAGAAACGTCTAATAGTTTTGGAACAAGAAGCAACCCTATATTCTAATGATATTAGATGATGTCAAACAAACTAAATGCTAGGGAACCCTCTAGATAGCTATTTAGATATGCTGAGGCTGCCAGACCTGGCCTCTGTACGTAGGGTGATAGGAATACTTGAAGTGCATAAATCCCCAAATATTCAACTCTGTAAATTTTCGAACCGTGGTTTTTCAGTATTTCCATCATCCTGGTATTCGGAGGACGATTTACGCAAAGTCCACTTACACCGGCATTCTTCTCTGAGGTCGTTGACGGGTATCACGTGATGTTACCTCCCTCCGATAATCTAATCTGATCCGATCTTTCCTGAACCCTAACCCTCAACATTATTAAGTGGGGAATTGACTCGACGCGTCGAAGACGCGTTTCGCGGAAGTGACCAAGCCCACACCCTCCAGAGACACTGACCACATCGAACGCACACTTTTGAAAACACCCAAAAGGAGCAACCCTCATGAAATAACGACCCGAAAGCCCTGTCTTACCTTCAAATTGGTTCGACATGTTGTTAGCGTCGTCTCCAATTGCCTATCCTTCGAGCTCCTCGCCTGTCAACGCGAAACGACCGAAGCCTCACGATGCACCCACCGCGCCGCCGAAGCGGCTCGTCGCCGGCGGGTTTCTTGTAGACGAAGACTCGGATGACGATGAGCCGACCGAGGAACCATTGCCCAAGAGGAGGATGCTCGATATCACCGCGAATGGCCAAGAAAATCGTGCCATTGACCTTGCTGGGACTCTACCAGGCGAGAAGGCGGATCCCAATGCACCAGCCCAGGATGGTATTACAACACCTCCCGATAGCCAGTCGAATGAGGAGTCTCAGCAAGAAGAATCCAAGCAAGAAGAACGAGAACGATACCGCCGCCTGTTTGGAGACTCCCAGAAGAGCTTGTTTGCCAACCTGGGACCTTTAGTCCGCCCTGCTTCCGAGACGGTGACCTGTTCTGGTAGAACGGTCCTTCTGCGGCAGAGGAAGGCAACAGAGGCGGTGTCGTATGAGAGTATAGTTGCTGCGAGGTCTAAGACGAAGGATGGACGCGCGAAGCGGAGCTACTACGGTATCGACATCCACGAACTGGTTAGCGGAGCGACGAAGGAGCTGGCCGAGCGTAGGAAAGCCACACCCACAGCCCCAGCAACGCCCCCCGCGAATGCCGACAAGCCTGTCCACTCCGTCGAGGACAACCACACAAATCTCAAGAAACCGAAGCGCTCTATGCTTTGGACGGAGAAGTACCGCGCAAGAACATTCATGGACCTGGTTGGGGACGACCTTACCAATCGCCAAGTCCTGCGGTGGTTGAAGCGGTGGGACCCGATGGTGTTTCCGCATGCTGCCAAGTCGAGGCACGCGGTAGTCAGGCGCCCCGGGCGACCGGCCCAAGCTGAGGAGGAGAAGCCACACCGCAAGATCCTGATGCTTACGGGACCTCCAGGTCTGGGAAAGACTACCCTCGCCCATGTCTGTGCCCGGCAGGCAGGCTACGAGGTCATGGAAATTAATGCAAGCGACGAGAGAAGCCGCGATGTCGTTAAAGGCCGCATTAGGACGAGTTTGGGGACTGAGAGCGTGAAGACGGTGCAACACAAGAAACCAGAGCCAGGAAAGCAAATGAAGATTGCCCGCCCGGTCTGTGTTGTTGTTGACGAGGTGGACGGAGTTGTTGGCGGTTCTGGCGGTTCTGGAGAAGGCGGGTTTGTCAAGGCTCTTATCGACCTTATCATGACGGACCAGAGGAACAGCGCCGGGCCCGACGCCTCCTCAAACGCCGGGAGGAAAAAGAAGAAAGGAGACGACTTCCGCCAGATGAGGCCCTTGATTCTGATTTGCAACGATGTCTATCATCCAGCCCTCCGCCCTCTCCGACAATCCGGCTTGGCTGAGATAGTCCATGTTGGTAAACCCTCGGTTGACGCCGTGGTCGCTCGCCTTAAGAACGTATTTGAGAAAGAGGGTATTCCTTGCGAGAAGGACGCCGCGCGAAAGCTGTGTGAGGCTGCCTGGGGAATGACGACTGGGATTGATGCTAAGAAGGGGGCGCAAGGCAACGCAGAAGGAGATTTGCGTGGTGTTATGGTCGTTGGAGAGTGGGTAGCTGGGCGACTGAAAGCCACATCATCGAGCTCAACGCCGCAGCTCACTCGCCTGTGGGTCGAAAAACATATCGCCCATGATCTGGCTCATGGTGGTGGCGGGACGAGGGGAGTTGGACGAGGAGGTACGAAGGACATTGTCAGTCGCGTTTTCCAAGAAGGCGCCGGTTTCCCCAAGCAGCCTGTCACTACCACCGAGCCCAAAACCAGCGTCTATGAGCAGCCCCAATCTCAGCTCGGATTCACCGAACAGGTGAAGAAGCACGCCATTGCCCAGCTGCGCGAGATGGTTGACACTAGTGGCGAGGTGGACCGCATCATGACCGAGATCTTTGCTGAATACCCAAACCGAGAATTCAACGACGACTCGTACCTGTCAAAACCAGACGCCGCTTATGAATGGATGTACTTTCACGATGCCTGCTCCTCCCGGCTATTCTCTAGCCAAGACTGGGAGCTCGCTCCTTACCTTGGCCAGCCCGTTCTCGCCTGCCATCACCTCTTCGCCTCACCCAAGCGTCACTATGTCGCAACCGGCTACGGAAAGAAATGGGGTGACGTGGACGACGATGCCGCGGCGCCACTACCGTTCTCCGGACCCCGCGCCGACTACGAGGCGTACGAGGCTGGGAAGGTGAACCGTGCTGCCCTACAGAATCTCCAGGCGCAGTTACCCGCGGCCCTGATGCGTGCCTTCCGCAGCCCCGAGAATATCGCCACGGATTTCCTGCCGTACCTGGTGCGGCTTGTCTCACCCGATGTCAAGCCCGTTGTGGTTGGCGGTAGCGACAAGATGGCCTCCGTGGCAAGCGTGCGGCGGGAGGGCGAGAAGGCTATGGTGAAACGTGGCGCGCAAGTACTAGCGGAGGTGGGCATTGCGCTCCTCAAGGGCAAGATTGAGCCCGACGCCAATGCGGGACCGGGGGCGAGAACGCAGTGGGTGTATCGGATGGAGCCGTAAGTTTTTTCACCGTAAAACCTGGCCTGTTTACTTGGACCAAGGACTGACTTTCTTTTCGTATTAGGGATATCGAGACGCTCGCAACGTTTGAAACTGCTGGCGCGTATGTCCTCGCCGCGCAAGCCCCAACCCGATACGCCGTACGCCAGGTGCTTGACCACGAGCTGCAGAAGACAATCGCGATCCGTGAGACAGCCTCTCGGCAGGCCCGGTTCAAGATCGGGTCCAAGGTCGGGGAGGACTACTTATTTGACGACAAGGAGAACCGGGATCGAAAAGCTAAGAAGGCTGCCGGTCGACAGCAGTTGAGGCTCGAGGCGGCGGCGAAGAAGGACTTCTTCGGGCGCGTCATCGCCGACGCGCCGCGCCCGCTGGGGGAGGCGCAGACAAATGCGGAGAATAGGAGGACGGAGTTTGAGAGTGCTGCCAAGGCGAAAGTCTGGGTGACCTTTAATGAGGGGCTGAATAACGCGGTCAGGAAACCGATTTCCTTGGAGGAGTTCTTGACTGGGTTGTAGGTCTCGTTATATGAATGAGGCCATGCTTGGTTCACGATTATGCAATCCTAGCGAAATTCAGTGGCTTTGTGTAGATGAAACCTTTATCCTGCCGCCGGCTTGATATCAGTGATGTTGGTCTGCCGGTGATGTGTTGGTCAAAGCCCCACTGAATTGACTCCGTCGCCTCTTGCTACCGCCGGTCGACTACCAGGGCAGATAACTACTTCCTGGATATCCCGTCCAAAGTAACTGCCCGAGGCTCACTCACTTCCCTAGGCCAACTATCTCACGTTCCCACTCGTCTCACTCCGCCGCCCACTTTAACTTCACTTCTCTGCTATTAGTTGATTCATACCCAAATATCATTCCCTGACGCAAAAAAAAGGTAGACACACGTTAAAATGACAAAACTCATTGCTCGTTTGCGTATGAGGCTAGCTAGATGGCCAAGCCTGGCCCCCAAGGAGTCACTAAGGGCCTTGATTGCAGGCAGCTCAGCTTCCATCGAAGTTCAGTCGAGTTGACTGATGCGCTGAAGTCAATACGCGATGGACATGGACCCGGCTTTGGAGTCAGCGCCGGAAATTAGAGTTAACAGTGAAATGGATAGTGGAATCGGTCGACGTGATGTAATAACAATGGATACTACACTGTCCCCACCAACTATGACGAATCTATTAACAGTCTTGAAACAAATGGCCCGTTTACGGGGCCCTGCACCATTGTTGCCATGGCAACTAGTCTACTATCCTCAAACAGCTTTATTAAGGGGAGCCCGGTTTGGAACGTCTGGTTGATGAGGTGTAGCAGCTCGATGAGCAGCATCGAGTTGCCCCCGACATGGAAAAAGTCCGAAGCCGGCGTCGATGCGATGCACCTCCTGCATCTGCTGTGGCAGGGTGTCTTCCCACACCTGAATCAGTTTGGATTCCGTCTCCGGCAGCTCTCCCGTTGATTCTTGTTTTCTTACTATGTTTGGGATAGCAAGTCTCCGGATGGTGCTTCTGTCAACTTTTCCGGATGCATTCCGTGGCATGGAGCAAATGGGGGATGATGGCCGCGGGGCAATTTGTAACAATGCAGTAATAGTGGGTGTGTTAGTGTGTGCAAAGGGATTTAGCGCCAGTGCAGATGCCTGGGGAAGTAGCACAAAAACCGAGCAGCCGCACGTAGGAGGGGACTATATAAGGTAGGAGGGGACTATATTAGGGTCCGAAAGGCTTGACAGGTTCCGAATGCCGTAATATTTACGCTTCGAATATATTCAAGTACATCAAGGATCTGCTACACTGCAACGGTGTGTCCCATCTATCCATCCCCTTTAGTAAATGGTGCCACCACGAGTCTCGGGCTCGATGTCGCTCTCGTGCCTGCGGTAGATAGTACCGCCTCGAGTCTCGGGCTCGATGTCACTCTCGTCCTTCCGGTAGATGGTCCCGCCCCGAGTTTCGGGCTCAATATCCGAGCGCTTTACCGCAAAATCGTCATCATCATAGTAGTCCATGGGGCTCCGCTCTATTTTTTATACTATTAACAAAACGCTAGACTTAACTTGGTGGCGTGAGGTAACTTGAAGAACTGGGCTTAGCATACTCATTGCCGGGGCGGCGAGGGCGGTGCCACTAAGGGCGAGGACGACGGCGGTAAGGAAACGCATTTTTTTGGGGCTTGCAGGTTAAGTAGTTGGTTGCGGGTCGGGAAATATTTGGTAAGAACGAAGCTGGTCGTTGCGTGGTGAGCATGACCAGGACTGTATCTAGTGAGGGGAAGACAAATGTTTTATGGGCTGTCAACGGTGGTGGTGCAACCGGATGAATCTTGCAAATAATCATCCTCGGGAATGGAGTACTCGCTGCGCGGGTGGACGGCCAAATTGAGTGTGATCCGCCTTGTGTACAAGTGAGATTTCCCACGTTATGACCGTGGCGCAGCATAAAAGAATCCTGATAATTCACATTACTGTAGAAGTGAAACTTGATTACCTTGTGATGGGGAGTTTTGTGACGTGAGTCGGGGCTATTACTCACGCCTCGATGTAGAAGCGGGAACTACTGGGGGTCCATACTTACGTGTGCTATTACCTCGGACAGTTGTGAGTACTCTTTGCTCGTGTTGCGGAAGCGACATGAACTGGGGCATCTCCTAACTAATTTTTTTTACCTTAGTAGAATACGTGATGCCGAAATATGTATTACTTCAGAAATTACTCAAGCGCGGATAGTATTACCACATGAACTGTGCCTAATTCATTTCGAACATGTGCTTGGACACTTGGAAAGAAGTTCGTCATGCCAAAACCCCGCCAAGGTAGTTAGTCGGTTGCGGGATCTGTACGTGCCAACTGCCTACCAGAATACAACTGTTACCGTTAGGGGACTTCGTATCGCAGACGTGATAATTGAAGGGGATCTCCAACTGCATGTGATTTAACGCTACTTCGCTTTGATATCTGCACATCGACGGCACCCAGCTGCAGCACTTACAATGATACAAATAAACCGTTTAACGGAAAAAGTGAAAAGATCATTTCTCTCAATTCTACCATCTAATAATTTGGCGCACCCCGCGTGCATAGTCGTGAGTCCCTGAACGACTGAGTGCTAGGGATAATCAACAGTACTCCCCGTATGACACAGCAGGGGTTTTCGTATTGATCATCGAGTAATTTGCATTGTCCCGTACAATAGGAAGAAGCATCTTCACACAGTGATTCAAATGGTCGTAGTTGCGTAGCTTCGGCGTGGCGGGAGTTCCGTCTCTGACCACCTGTCCAACGCTCAAGAAGAAGTATAGACAGTGTGTGAGGTGCTCTCCGTGCCGGCTGAAGAGTCTTCTTTCGTTGTTCAGTCCTGCCTCCCATTCTGTCTCTGTGATCTCCGTGCCCCATGGATCCGAGAAAAACTTCCAGTCATCTGCCGCAATGAAGTCCTCGTTGGCGTAGTGGGGGCAGTTGGGAGGGTACCATGCCCACATGAGCTGATCCCATGTACAGCCGGCAGCTCGGGCTTCAGCGGCAGTGCTACCACAGAGTTTGCGAGCAGGAGGAGACAGCTCTCCATAATGCGGCCTGCTGTGGTGGGAGGAGATGAGAACCGCTGAAACGATTATCGTAAGCGTCACAGCAGCGCATATACAGGCTGCTGCCATGATGGAAATATTGCTCCGCGAATCTTTCACGAGCCCACGAATACGCCCGAAAATCGCAGACACTAAGATTGGTGTGCCGCCGAAGGCAAATTTTGCCTTTTCGTGGCCTCCATCCGGCTGCTCAAGCTCTTGGTAGTCGTAAGATTTCGATTTCAATTGGAAGGAAGGCCATTGCGACATTGTATAGCTTGAAGAAGCTCGGCCACCGAAGTCGTGCTAGTTCAACAGATCGAGGAGCGCGGCTTAGTTAAGATGTCAGTTCGGTTCCTTGGGACGAATTTCGCAATCTCTCCTAACTTACAATATGTTCGTCGGTGCCACAAATGCGGAAAGATCAGGGGATGGGACTAATGAGATGCTGCAAGGGGCCTACGGATGAGAACGTAGGAAAGAAGTGACGATTTCGTGCGGTCTGGCGGATCCACGAAGAGAGGTTTGCGATGGAGAGGCCACCACCATCGCGTACTGATGACCAAGTGCATATGACCAGGTTATGATAAATGCAACTTTCACATTATTACGGAAGCTTACTGCAGAATAGTATGAAGCTGAAATGCAGTGTCAAATTACCCCTGAAATAAGCGTCATCCACTTCCCACGTAATTCGCCTCACCATCGCCAAGAGCTACTGCTAGATTTCCGTGTATCTGTTTTGGTGTTAGGGAAAACGGCGTCCTCGCCATCCTCGACGTAACTCGACAATTCAACCCGCATAGTGTTCCCCAAAGCACTCGTATTATTTCTCTTGCACCATCCTTCTCCATTGACCTAGCCTGTTATTAGATAACCTGTTTGAAAATGGACAAGTCCTACCGCGACCGTCACTCTGAAAGCAGCGATGGGCTTCTCTCCCAGCCTGACCCTCACGAACACTGCATCCCTAAGCGCGAACGAGCATCCCCCATTCCGGCTCTGATTCCCTGGCTATTGTGCATGATACTCTCCATTGCACTTGGCACTTCTACCTTCAGACTGAGTTCTCAGAATTGCCGCAGCTTCTGGAAGCCGTATGAATTGAGTACGTCCATTTCTGTTCGGATGGCCGCACGGAAGTCTAACGCACAACGATATATAGAGGCCGCGACGAGGGATCTCCCCGACAAATATCACGACGTCCAATTTGATGCGATTCTGCGCTACAACTCCAGCCATAAACTTTACCGCCCCGTCACTGACCCTCCCTATGTTGGCGACCCTTCGCCCGAGATTGACGCTGCCTGGGAGAACTTGATGGGCTCCGTGGATGTATTTATTACGCCAGATGAACGGAAGGAGCTGGGTCAGGACCTGTGGCGGGATCCTGAGACAGGCTTACACGTTGGATTGTATGCTTCGCTGGCCATTCTTGCATTGGCCGCTCACCGTGTGTGATTAGATGCTAATGGGTTTGCAAGATTATCCGTCATGCATGATCTTCACTGCGTGGAAAGTGTGCTCCAAAATACACCAGAATCCGGTCCCCGACTTTGGTATTTACTAACAGGTGGCTTCAGAACATGATTCGGATGTCGATGAGCCCAGAATACTACCCAAAAATGCATCACTACACAACGAAAATCCACATTGGTAAGTTAAATATGGCAATCGTTTTCTTCCGGATGCCACAGCTGACATGATCGTCTGCTTAGAGCACTGTTTGGACGTACTCAGACTGAGTCTTATGTGTCACGGTGATATGACGCTTATACCAACAAAAGACTCCGATAGTCGTCCGTTTGAAGCTGTTTTCGAGACTGTCCATGCCTGTCGTGACTTTTCCGCTATCAGGGAATGGTCGATTGAGCGGGACAGTGCCACACCTTCAAAGTTTCACGCCAATGCAGAGAAGCTGAAGGAAAAGATGGGAATCTCTTGGGGAATCTCTTGACATCGAGATTCAGTGTTAGCATCGTCCGGCGAGGAAAAA
>Ga0164242_10008235_pt1 | contig 11317 bp, 12 predicted proteins | sample OricomgcompostMG_FD_108783 | JGI IMG/M metagenome (GOLD analysis project Ga0164242, IMG submission 108783) | Miracle-Growth compost microbial communities from Emeryville, California, USA - Original compost - Miracle growth compost (MG) ...
ATCTCGACTCGGCCGCGGCGCTGCTGGGGCGCTTCCGATCCGAGATGCTGCCGCACTTCCCCGCCGTGGCGCTGGGCGGCGAAACGGAAGGCGAAGGCGAAGGTGAAGGCGAGGACGCTTCCTCGGTGGCCGGGCTGGCGGGCCGGCGGCCGTTTCTGCTCCTCGCCGTGCTGGCGGCGGCGAGCGGGAGTAGGACGCTGCAGGGGCATAGTCTCTATGATGAGGAGTTTAGGAAGATCCTTGGGTTGAAGTTCGTGGCGGGTGGGGAGAGGAGCCTGGAGCTGCTGCAGGGCCTGCTGATTTATTGCGCTTGGTGGGTGCAAACCCCTTTTCCGGAGTATCTCCATCTCGCCGCTCCGGGAATGCGATTTTTCTCTTTTGTCCACTGACATGCAAGATAGGTATCCGTTCCAACTTAGGCCAAAGAGCAAGCAAGCATTTCAGTATGTTAGAATGACAACTGACCTAGTTCATGACTTGGATCTTGACCAAGATCCGAGGACGGAGGCGTCTCTAGCAGGGGATGTTAGCGAGATCCGTCTCGAGGAAGTCAGGGCATACTTGGCAACTTATTACTTGACCTCCAAGTATGGCACGCAAAATCCTTCCCTCTTCCGAGGAACTCTTCACGTACCTAGCTAATCACACCCCAAGCTTTTCCACAATATGGAAGAAAACGGCGTCTCTTCCGTACACAGAATACACAGCAAAATGTTGCGACCTTCTCGAGAGCACCAGCTCCGTCGAAAGCGATCTCATCTTGGTCTGGCTAGTAAGGGTTCAGCATATCGCAGAGGAGATTTCCGACGCCGAAAAGAACAACTCCAACTCCCAAAACAAGTATCAAGTTGTCTTGATGCTGAAAGGAATGGACGCTCAGTTGAATGAGTGGGAGCGCCGAATGCCCCGTTACGTTCACTCAAACAGTAATTACAACTCCGATCTCCTTCACCGCCCTACAGACGCCCAAGCTAACCCACACTCCCACCCCCCGTTAAGCATCCTTCCACCTCTCACTCCTTTCAGTCCGCGCCTTCCTCTCCGGCGCCTCCCTCCTCAAGCTACCATCCACCCATCGGCGACCTGTCGGATCAAGCTCGGCGCCAACCGCCATGGATTCCGTTCGCCTTGCCGCCGCCATCCCTCACATACGTGCCTTCCTCGACTTCGCCATCGCCCTCCCCGCGGCCAAGTTTAAATCCTTCACGGTATTCGACTGGGGTGCTTTCATTGCCGTGGTGATCCTGGGCTTCCGCATGAGCTTCTCTCTGCCCGCGTGCCCGGGCTGGGACGACGGCTGGGCGAGGCGCGAGCTCGAATTCGGGAATTACTTGGAGAGGATGCTTCGTATGGGAGAGGAAGAGCCCGATGGGGGCGGAGAAGGAACAGGCGGGAAAGATCGCGGCGATCGGAGCTCGGCACCGGCGAACGGTAAGCAGAATATGGATGTGCTAAGTGCGAGTAAGGTGATCCTCGGGGTTGTTAGGCAAAAGTATGAGAAGCGGTTGGCAAGAGTTGAGCGGCGCAATCAGGGCCAGCAGCAACCGCAGTCAGACATGCAATCCAGCTCGGGTATATGCCCGGGCACGGGTTCGAGCTTGAACTTTGGTTGGGATCCCATACCACTGGACAAGGATATGCATGGCTGTCCGATGATAGACGGAAGTCTCGAGTCATACTTACCTTATTGGTCGGAGAACTTCACAGCCCAGAACTCTAGTATGTTGCCGGGGACGGGGTTCGACAACCCCCTACCGGCGACTGACACAGACACTCAGCAGCCTTCGGATTATCCAGACTTATGGGCAGCTCTGACGACAGGATGGCCACAGACGGATCTCGATTTCAACCGCCCAGCGGAATATAGGTAGCTAGTTGAATTGCCAAATGTTGTTAAATATCTTGACGTAGGACTTAGACTAGACATTAGCTGAAATCCAATAATTAAGCACCCGGTATCTAATCCAAACATAATAAAAGTCACCTCTACCCAAGCCTAGCCTTCCTAGTCGTCTAGTTCCCTCCTTCGCGTAGTGATACAGACTCCCCAATCTTACACACGGGCCTTTCGACGGAAGAAAAGTGCATTCACCACATCCTTCAACGTCCCAACCCAGCCTCTAATTGCCGAAACAGCGTTCAACAAGCGGATATATCGAAGCACAAACTCTTCAACCTGCTCGTAATCGTGCGCATAACACTCCCAAACAGGCTGCGTCCGTGCACCACCCTCCCTCTCAACAACCTTCCACCCGCCGTCCTCCTCATCAACGACCTTCATCTTGGGTCCCACGACCAGCGCCCTCCCCCTGATAGCCTCGTCGGCAACCAGCCTCGTGGCCGCGTCGACGACGTCGCCAACGCTCCCTAGCGCGGCGCCCGCGAGCATGAGCATCCCCGGGGTCGGAATCAGCGGCGTCTCGACGAAGTAGGGGCAGATCATGTTGACGCGGATGCCGTGCTGGAAGACGGTGCCGCGTAGCGAACGGAAGAGACCCGTCACGCCGTGCTTGGACACCGTGTACTCGGGCTGCCCGGTGATCGGCATGAGCCCCGCGACGGAGCCGATGAGCAGGAGGTGGCGGTCCCTCGGCTGGGGGGGTTGAGTTGATGGACTGTCCTGGCTGCTAGCGGTCTGCTTCGGCTCCTGGTTCTTGGGCAGCCAGTACAGCGCAAGGTGAGCTGTGTACATCACGCCCGTCAGGTTGACAGCAACACATTGCAGCGGCGGGGGTGCAGGTCGGGGGTTCTCGTCCATGTCCAGACCGCTCGGGTTCTCAAACCCTCCCCCGGAGGCGGCAGTCTCCTTTTCGATGACCCCGGCGTTCGCAACCACGGCGTCAATGCCGCCGGTCGGACTCGACCGGACGGCCGCCTGGAAGAGCGCGAGCTGGTCTTCCCACTTGGTCACGTCGCAGTGCTGGAAATGGTGGTGGCCGGACGAGCCGGGGAGGGTTCGTAGCTCGGCGGCTAGCTCCTCGCCCGCGGCGTCGTTGATGTCGCCGATGAAGATGTGCGCTCCATGGCTGGCCCAGTGCCGAGCGAAGGAGGCCCCAAACCCGGACGCGCCGCCGGTGATTAGGATGACTTTGCCGGCTAAGCTTGTAATGTCGTATGGAAGGGTGGTGTCGACCGGGGCGGATTGGCGGATGGTGTCTACGACGTTGAACTTTTCATGGTCAGGGTTTGGCATGGTCGCTCTTCCGGGAATTTCTCGCTGGTTATGATGTTCTACAGCTTGCGCTCCACCAATACCACACTCAAAGATGGATTATGTGTGGGTATTCGTGGGTAGATCTGACAACGGATCTGAAAAATTACCTCACCCTGCTGTTGTTGTTTATTAAAAGGGTACTTCCCAAGAAGATCCGAGCGATCATTGACAAACCTGTGGAGAGACCAGCCCTACCACAGTGGGACAAAGGGCTGAGAGTTGAGCTTCACCGCCAAAAAGTCTAGAACATCACAGGGGTCGTTGACCAGGAACCCCGGCATCTGGACGGGCCGCCATTGCTGCGGCCCACACTTCTCCGATCGCGGGGCATGGTGGGGTGGGGGCAACGAGTGGCATGCGCTATAAAAAAACTACAAGTCCGATTACATATATCTCGGCCCAGAGACAGTCTGAGTCACCTTGAGAGGATAATACCTTGATCTAACCGTCGAGCTGCACTGGAACAAGCTCAATTGGGCCGTCTATAATCATGGCTACCCAACTACCAACGAAGAACTGCGGTATGCCCTTCCTCTGTCGCGTGCCCCATCCGGCATCGTGTCCCTTGCAATTTCGCCACTCATCAGTCACCCCCTATCCCCCCCTCTTTCCCGCCCGTAACTGACCTCTCGCTTCTCTCGCCCCCCTAGGCGTCCTAGGTTGCACCGGCTCCGTCGGCCAGCGCTTCATCCTCCTCCTCCAACAACACCCCTCCCTCCGGCTCGTCGCCGTGGGCGCCTCGTCGCGCTCCGCCGGCAAGAAGTACCGTGACGCCGTGCGGTGGAAGCAGGCCGCGCCCATCTCGCCCGAGGTCGGCGACCTCGTGGTGCGCGAGTGCAAGGCCGCCGCCTTCGCCGACTGCGACGTCGTCTTCAGCGGCCTCGACTCGGACGTCGCCGGCGACGTCGAGCGCGAGTTCCAGCTCGCCAACCTGGCCGTCTTCTCCAACGCGAAAAACTACAGGCGCGACCCGCTCGTGCCGCTCGTCGTGCCCACCGTCAACCTGCCGCACCTGGACCTGATCCCCCACCAGCGCAAGGAACTCGGCCTGCAGAAGGGGTTCCTGGTGTGCAACAGCAACTGCGCCGTCATCGGGCTGGTGATCCCCTTCGCGGCGCTACAGGCCAAGTTCGGCCCCATCGACACCGTGTCGGTCGTCACGATGCAGGCCGTCTCCGGCGCGGGATACCCCGGCGTGAGCAGCATGGACATCCTCGACAACGTCGTGCCCTTCATCTCCGGCGAGGAGGACAAGCTGGAGACGGAGGCGCGCAAGATCCTCGGCGGCATCAACGCCGAGGCCACCGCCTTCGAGGAGCAGACGACGATGCGCGTCTCGGCCGCGTGCAACCGCGTCGCCGTCCTGGACGGCCACACGGCCTGCGTCTCGCTGCGCTTCGCCCAGAGGCCGCCGCCCAGCGCCGAGCAGGTGAAGGAGGCGCTGCGGAGCTACGAGTCCGACGCCCAGAGGCTCGGGTGTCCGTCGGCGCCCAACCCGCCGATCAAGGTCTTTGACGAGCCGGATAGGCCGCAGCCGAGGCTGGATCGCGATCTGTCGAGGGGGTATACGGTGAGCGTTGGGCGGGTGAGGGAGGATGAGAGTGGCATTTTCGACCTCAAGTTCGTGGCGTTAAGCCACAACAGTTAGTTCCCCCCTTCCTTTCCAATCGTTCACTGTGCGCGAAAACTAACCTAAGTGTTGCGCAGCTGTTATTGGAGCGGCGGGTTCCTCCATACTAAATGCCGAGGCGGCGATACTCAAGGGATATATCTGATGCCGAGACGACGGCCTTCGCTAGGTAAGCTCTCCTAGTGTCCATATCAGGAGAGACATGGCCTTTTTGTGCTTTATGATTCTTGTCAATATTTGCTTAGGGCAGAGGAAATCAAAACGGGCCATTGGGCATCAACGACTGGAGAAGCAAGTTTGAAAGCTTCGAATCCCCTAATCGTACCCACCTTCTGTTCCGAGGGTCCCAAATTCGACCCCCCTCTCTTCCTTGAAGTGATTCACCTCTTCGATACCCACACTCCGTATTGGTCTGGCCTTCTACCATAAAGCGAGTGCTCCCCTATTCCCGTCCGCATCCTGTTCCATCGCCCGTATTTCCATCACTTCTCCGCTTTGTCCACATCTCCTCAGTTGTCTTATCGTGCAGCGACGAAGCAGATGACCAAAACTATGACCTCCTCTTTTTCAACATCCTCTCATCTCACCGTCAACGTACCACAAACTTAGATAGAACTGGGGTACAGCATCTGCAAGAAGTCAACCGACAGAATGGTCCATGCGGACATCCGGTCCCGGACGCGGAAGTCTCATAAGCATCAGGAGATCGAATTCTCAGCCCTACGGTAGTCGTAGCGAACCTTAGCTCGTAATATGGCAAATGACTCCGCTCCGCTCGCTCGTCGAATACGGGCGTGGACAACCGTCCGTACGGGGTGGCTGGTTGCCCCTTAAAACCCCCTTTCCATAACCGCTTCCAACCGCCCACCGCACTAACACCACAAACGTACGATGCCGGATCTCCCCACGAGTTGATGTGTCTACGAAAATGCCATCCCAAAAGGCCTAGTCCCCACGGGCGATCCTTCTAGCGTCGTCTTCTCCGACCACGCAGTGGTCCTCTGCTCACGAAAACGCAAGAGTAAACAAAAACAAAAACCACCAAATATTGTCGGAAAGGACAAACACCATCCCACGCCCAGCGATGCAACAAAACTCACGTAAAAGCTCAAGAGACGGCAAAATCCCGCACCTTTCAGGACCCACCATCTATCTCATCCCGCTTCCCACCCAGTTCCCCCCAATCTCCGAGGTCTGTTCCCTTCCCACCCCCCATCCCGGCCCCCACTCACGTAAATATATGCACAAGTGCTACTGTGCATGGAAGCGACAAAAAAAAGGGAGCAAACGAGCGTGGCACGTGGGTTCGTTAGCCGTGGGCCTCGAAGATGCGGCCAGGCCCATAGGCGAGAGAGCCCCGGCGGGATGGTTCGAGTGCCTTCGCTTGGAGCTGCGGGTATTTGCCTTGGCGTACCCCTTTATCCTTCTTCGTAGTTGCACTTAGTGGAAATTTGGAGAAAATCAGCTAGTCAAGGGGTTGGACGGTTGCAAGGGGTTCGTGGGCTTGATGCCTAGCGATTGCAATGCATTTGTCACAGGTATCAAGCAGGATATCAGGTAGTGAAGAGAGTAAAACGATGACAAAATCCCCCATGGTCATGTTGTATTGTCTAACAGCTCAGTATGCTATTGCTTGTATAGGTTGAGAGAGACAGTCCCCCCAATTCCCGCCATGTGAGGGTGCGTAAAAAAAAAGCCAGACATACGACACGTCCTTCGATGCGATGCGCGTGGGTTTGCCTCCAAAGGGAAAAAAAAGGAGGAGCAAGGAAGAGAGAGCCCCGAAACATTACCAGACTCCGTATGCCCTTGCCTTCGATAACCCGCAAAATACTCTCTTGGAAGAGACGCTTTCTGTGCAAACAAAAGGAAAGAAGAAAAAAAGATGATGAACAATCCCCCCCCCGGGGATCTGCTTTGCTGATGAAAGAAAAGAAACGAGGCGCCTAGGAAAGTAAAACCACCGCCATGAATGGTGAGAATCCCAAAATGCCAGGTGCACGATGCAACACCCAGGGGACGGATGAATCGACGAGTGAGATCCGAGATCCGAGCCCAGGAACCGGTCCTTTCGAAGTCTGAGAGTGAAGTTGAAGATTCTCCGGTTGCCAATATATCCCCTGCTGGGCTTGCCCCGGTTGTATGTCCCGTAGAAGCCGAATCAAACCTGCCATCCCATATATTAAGACGGAATGAGAAAAAGAGAAGATGAAAAGCCCAGGGTGGTTTTGTCTCGGCAATGCTCTGTGTATAGCAAACACCATTTCCCCGTTCCCAAGTCTTTTGCCTCCACGCCCCCCATATGTTGTTTCCCAAAATCCTGATGGTTGTCCGCCCATTCCCGCTTTTTCTTTTTTGGAACTTTTGTTTTTATTTTGCGCTTATATATGTGGTGAAATGCTGGGGTCCGCTGTTGCCGGGTTCGATAGATGCTCATAGTTCGTGCCGCCGTTCAGTCGGATGAAGTAGTTGCCTTACAGCTCGTCGCCGCTGTGTATTGCTTCGCTTTGCCCGTCATCGTTTTAACCCCCCCGCCGGAGGAGTGTCAGTCATATCCCGCAAGTGTACCAAACCACACATTCCAGAAACTCCAGCAATATCCCACAAGATAAGCGCCTTGCGTGCCCAATTCTTCGCAATGAGGAGATATAAAAGAAAAAGAAAAAAAAATAGCAGCAAATCGCAAATAAATAGCAAAAACAGATGGATGTCACGCCAGAAGGCCAATGCCAGCCGAACCCCGCGCCATGCTTAACATGAATCGTGCCGAATGCACCGAGGTCGAATGCCGTGAGACCGTCGCCTGCAGACCAAAGTGCACCGGAACGGGAAGACGCCCCCTCCCAGGTTGTCGTATCTGGGATGCAAGAATCTCTAAAACTCCCTCGCCGACAGAAATGAAGTAGCGCGCGGTTGGGGGGAATCATTTCATCTCCGAACAAAAAAAGGAACCAAATGTAACCGATGATCAAGTACCGCCCTCGTCTCTCTCCCCTGGTGTTGCGCGGGAAGTGTCGGCGGGGAATGCAAGCCGTTGCCATCAGAATAAGATGTCGCCAACCAAATGCCGGCCAACACCGAAAACCATGCTACGATGTCCAAGCAGTTGTGGACCAAGGTGAGCGAGCCCTAGCGGGCCAGTCCCCGATGTGTTCCGAAAATGGTGGAAACTTCCAATGCGAGAGAAACCCCTGAAGAACCTTGAACGCCAGATAGCCAACCAACATGGCGCAAGATGATAGCTCCTTTGGGCTTTTCCGCCGTGTAAATAAAAGGGGAAAAAAGGAAAGAGTAGGCGACCAAAAAAGAAAGAAAAAGAGAAAAGGGAAAAAAAAAAGGAAACAGTGAAAGACGGAAAAAGTAAGACACGCCTATCCTCCCACTATCTCGGTGGGAGCTCCTCCTCATCCCGTCATCAGTGACGGGGCCTCTTATCTTCCCATCATGTGTGGCGAGAAAGCCGACGCACCGCCAGTCATCATTGACGCAGGCACATTGTTCCTCGCGCCGTTATGCTTATTCCAGCCACCGCCGGGCGCGTTGGAGAAACCAGCAGCAGCATAGGCGCCGCCTCCTCCAGGAGCGACATTAGGGTTGCCAGAGTATGCGAAGCGGTGAGAGTTGAGGCCGGGAGGTGCGCCCAAGCCTGGCGGGGGACCATTCGCCGCGGAGAAGCCGCCATTGGCCGACCCGGGCATCATACCGTTCATCCCAGGCATGGCGCCAGAGGCAGTATGACTCGGGGCCTGGCCACTTCGGACTCCGAGGGGATTCTTGGAGAAGCTCAGCCGGATGCCGCCCTTTACGCTGTTGTGGAGGCAAATCCCGTAGAGATCGTGCAATGCCTTGGTCGCGAAGGTGACGTCTTCGAATTCGACGAAGCACATGGGTCCGTTCTGCTTGGTTCGGAAGCAGAGCCGCTTGTACCCACGGGCCTTAGCGAACAATGCTTTCAGCTCCTCTTCTGCGGTGTCAATGGGTAGGTTGCCAACATAGAGCGTGTTACAAGGGGGGTTTTGATCCGCCGGGTTGACCGGAGGGAAGTTGTGCCCACGGAAGCCATTATTGAAGGGCGCGCCGGACCCTATCGGGGCTGTCGGAGACATGGCATGGGGGGCCGCGACGGGTGGCATGTTTGCGTGCCCTGTGTAGGATGTCATGGGGGGCGGTCCCGGCGCGGTGGACCCGTTCAGCGACAGTCCGTTAAACATTTGCGAGATGTTGCCGCGGGGGGCGTTTGCTCGCCGCTGCTGCGCATCGGCGTATGCGACAGGGTCTTTCAACAGCTCGCCAGTCTCGTCATCGTCGGGACCATCGTTATTGATCAGCGTCTTCCCCGACATGCGCGGCCGCGCCTCGGTGAGGTGGTTCCCGATGGGAGACTGGGAGGTGAACATGCTATGGTACTGGTTATGTTCTGGGTTGGGCAGCTCGCCACCATTGTACAGGCCGTTCATGGGCGGCGAGACCCTCTCTAATGGCCGGTAGGCGGCGTCAAAGCGGGGATGGTGGAGAGACGAAGTGGAGGAAGATGTGGCAGAAGACGGCTTAGCGGGCGGCACTGCGGGCTGGTTTGTATCGAGGGCGAACATCCAACTGCCTTGGCCGATGCTGCCGATTTCAACAATCATCTTGGGATCGTTGGCGGACTGCGACTTCCCATCGAGTATCCTCTTGGCTTCCTGGGCGCCGGCTGGGGACTGGAACCTGAGTAGCGCGGTGCGGGAGCCAGCGTCGTCGGACTGGTCGACGGACAAGACTTGGGCGTCGATCAAGTCGGTGGAGAATACCATCATCGCCCGCAGGGTATCGTCTGACGTGTTCGCGGGTAGGCCCCTAAGCAGGGCAAAGGATACAGGAGAGGTGGAGTACGGGGATCGGAGGCCGCCGGTCATTGCGCCATCGCGATCGCAGTTGGAGGGGATCCCATGAGGGTAGGCGGACTGGGTCGTCATAGAGGCGCGGAAAGGCTGCTGCGCCTGGGAAGGATAGGCCGACGCGGCCATGGGCATGGTCGTCGAGGCGGTGGTTGGAGGGAACGGACTTGCGCGACTCGAGGTCGTGGGTGCAAAATGAGGTTTGGAAGTGGCACTTGGTGCCGTGCTTGTTGGTATATGGCCGCCGTTCATGCTTTGCGATGCATGCACGCTGCTTTGCGATAGGACGCGACAATTGCGACGATCGCGCTGATCGAATCGCACACCTCAAGCCGTGTGGGGAGGTCGGCGACGGGGCGCTGTCGTGTGGCGATGGGGTGTACGATATGCGGGCGTTGGTCGCGCGACGGATGTGTTTCTCTTTATTTTTTTATTTTTTTCCGAGGTGGGTGGTTTACAACGTGCTCTCTTGTTCACTCGGCCGAGTGAGTACCTTGGTTGTTGGGGCCAAGGGGCGGGAAGCGAGGGGAGTGAGAGAGTCGAGGGAGCGCGAGGAGGGAAAAAAAAAACAATGATCCAGACCCTTTTTCGCCAGGGGCGAACGATTGTCGGGCCGGACGCGATAAGACAGCGGGGGGGAATGCAGGTAAGCAAGGTACGGGAGGAGTGCGACAGAATGATGGGAAAAGTTGGGGGTTGGAGAATGGGTTTGGTGGGCTGGGGGATGGCTTTGTGCGAGACAAGGCCGTCGCAAGAGCGGGAGGTTTATCGAGGATATGGAGGTACCACTGGAGGTACCGGCAGGCCCACGGATGTTCGCATACGAATACCGCCCAGTCTGGCCCGGGCGCGAAAGTACCGTAACGGTGAAAAAAAGGTTGGCGCTGCGCCGGACGTTTGATAGCGGACTAATAAGCTAGTGCCATATACCGTTAGGTCGGAGAGGGTCGAAGTGTCCTGTGCGCACTCCACTGCCGGGGAAAGGAGGGGAGGGGCGTGGAAAGCGAAGGGAGGGATGCTTTGGCGGCGGGCCCTGTCGATTTTTGGCGATTTGGATCGGAGAAGTGGGATGCCGGATGTCTTGGACTTGTCTCGGTGGACAGGTGTGAGCGAGGTGAGGGGAGTCAAACCCGCGATTACCCTTTGTACTCCGGCTCTGAAGAGAGGGAGGGGGCAAGGAACTTAAGAATTCCGTGCTCGACCAGGGCGGGGGGCCCTTGCTTGATTTTCGAGCGGGTGGGTGAAAGATGGGCGTTGATGGATGGCCACACAGCGATAGTGCTCACCGGCGCCAAGAAAATGACTGATCCCGAGTCTCGATTTATTTGTGGAGGGGGACACGCTGCAGAGCGGTCTTTCTGTTTTCTTTCCTCTCTTGGGAGTTGTCTTTCTAGACTCTGGATGTTAGATGTTGGAGACGCAGCTGAGGGCGGGTTGTGTTGGTGATGGGAAGCAATCGCTGGTGGACAGGTTCAAAGAAAGTGTGATGAGATCTGGAGAGTTGAGGATGATGGAACAACCGTTCGAACGCCCGCGACTGGAATACGGTACGTACCTACGTTGGAGAGAATTTAGAGTGGAGAATTCAAGCTTGAA
>Ga0164242_10008236_pt1 | contig 11316 bp, 1 predicted proteins | sample OricomgcompostMG_FD_108783 | JGI IMG/M metagenome (GOLD analysis project Ga0164242, IMG submission 108783) | Miracle-Growth compost microbial communities from Emeryville, California, USA - Original compost - Miracle growth compost (MG) ...
GCCGGTCTACGTGCCGCCGCCGCCGGAACCGGAGCCGGAGCCGGCGTTCCCGCTGTGGTGGGTGATCGGCGCCTGCGTGGCGCTGGTGATCATCACCATCGTCGTCGCCTGGATCGCGCTGGCGGTCTGAGCGCGATCCGGCGTGGCCGGACGTGGACCATACGGGGCGCGCCGCGGGACCTGAGATCACCGATCCGCGCCACGTCGGTCAGGGTCCGGAAGGCACCTTCAAAGTGACGGGAACGCTGTCGCCCGTGCCGCTGGCGGGGCTCGTGACGGTCGCCGGGTCGGGAACCGAATAGACCTTCTGATTTTGACCGGTGCCGGTTGTGTAGCTGGCGGAGATCGTGTAGCTGGTGCTGGGCGCCAATCCACCGATGGTGACCGTGCCGTCGGTGCCGGTCGACTTGTTGAACGGGCCGCCGGTCCCGGTCAGTGTGACAGTGGTGGATTTCACCAAGTCGCCCGCCGAGGTCTTCACCAGCAACTTGACCGACGTGGTCACCGCGGACAGGGGCAGATCCGTCGAGGTCGTTTCGCCGGCGGTGGAACTGGTCGGTTTGGTGACGCTGCCGCCGTAGGTGTTGCCGTTGTCGCCGGTGTCGGTGTAGCTCGCCTTGACGGTGTAGGAGGTGCCGGTCTTCAAATCGTAATAGGTGGTGGCGGCACCGGATTTTGTCGATGTGGGGCTGTTGATCGTGGTCGTGCCCTGCGCCAGAGTCAGTGTGGCTCCGATTGCCGCGCCCGACGGGCCGCCGGTCACGGTGATCTTCAGGATTGCCGCGTTGTATGTCAACGCGGCTGGCAGCGATGTTGTCGTGTTCGCGGTGCCGTCGATCGACTTGGTGTCACTCCCCGATCCGAAGACGTCGCCAGCATCCGTGGTGGACGCTGCCAGGTAATACGACTGCGGGGCGGCGGCGTCCGCTGGCTTGTCGACGATGATCGTGGGGCCGGTGTAGTTCCCCGTGTCGCCTTCGATCGAGGCGTCGTCGGGTGACGTCCAGATGGCCGTTCCGCTGGCATCTGTTCCCGGATACAGGGACACCGCGATGTCGCGGCTCGACGTGTTATCAACCGGTCGGCCGTTGGGTGCTGCCAGCGTGACCTTCGGCTGCAGCGACGCACCGTCGAAGGAGACGACGTTGGGCCCGTCGGCGGTGACGGAGACGCTCGTCTGGTCGCTGAGTTTGGAGACGTAGCCATCACCCGTTACCGACACGGAGAAGTCCCAGGTGCCCGGCACTACATTGACGGTCGCGGTTCCGTTGGCGAATGCGACGGACGGCTGAGCGTGGGAGCCGGCGGTCGCGCAGATGGCGGCCACCGACGCTCCCATGCCAGCCGTGGCGGCGCTGTTGTCGACCTGCATGTTGACGGTCACCGCAACGGTCTTCGGTGTGATCTTCGCCGACGGCGCCGTTGTCGGGGCGGTGGCCGGCTCATCGATGGTGAAGCTCGTGGACTGGGTGTTCGGCGCTTGCCAGTTCGGCAGGCCGCTCAGATCGGGCACCCATGAGTAGGTACCCGGCGGCAGGATCACCATCGCGACGGCATCGGTCCCGGCGGAGTTGACCGTGGCGTTGATGGACCCCGTCGGCGCGGATGCTCCGCTGCCCTGGGTGATGGTGATGGGCATCTGGGACGAGGGGGCTGGGGAGGTGAGGCAATCGGTGGCATCCCAGGTGACGGTGATCGAGGTCGACACCTGATCCAGCGTGAGGTCGGCCTGGTACGCGCCGCCACCGGAAACGCTGGACGGCACGGTGAGATTGTCGGTGGCGGCGCTGGGGAACGGTGCCCCGGACAGGCCGCTGACCGTGACTGACCACACGCCGGAGGGCACCTGGTTCAGGGTGACTGCCCCAGACGAGGTCACCGGGAACGACTGTGCGGTGTTGGCCGGATGATGGTCGGATGAGACCGGCGTGAGATTGACGATCGCTCCGCTGAGATCCAGCGTCGTCCCGGCTCTGGTCTTGAAGGTCACCTGCGTATCGGTGCGCGCAACTTGCAGCGTGATGGTCGGGGAGGGTGGGGTTGCCGGGTAGGCGATCACCACGATGCCGGAGGTGCCGGTGGCGTAGCCCGCTGCAGTGACGACGACCTTGTAGTTGCCCGAGACGATTTGATTGAACGTGAACACCCCGTTGACCACCGGGACCTGCAGCGCATCCCCGGCGAAGTCGTCTGCCGGCTCACTGGGTGGGCCCCAGGTCCAGAGCGTGGCCGTGGCGTCGGTGGTGATGGGGTTGTTGTCGCTGTCCACGATCGCGCCGGTGAGGCTGCTGACCTGGGCAGCGATATTGAAGGTGACCTGTTTCGCGGTGGCGCCGGGCAGAACGGTCACGGTGGTTGCCGGAATATTCGAGTAGGAGTTCGGCGGGAAGGTGACTGCCACCGTGTAGGTCCCGGCAGGGATCGATGCAAACGTCACATGGTCGGACTTCACGCAGGCGGGTGCTGGTGTGGTGGAGGTGTCGCAGTCTTCCGAGTTGCTCGGGGAGGCCTGGTCGGTGAGCGTCACCACGGCAGATGCCAGAACGTCGGATGTACCACTCTTGAGAATGACCTGCAGGTCGATGGCATTAGGGGTGAAGTGCAGGATCACCAGGGGGTTGCCGTCGGCGTCGGTGGTGAGCTCGATCGGTCCGGTGACGGCGGTGATCGTGTTGGAGTCGTCGATAGTCACGGTGCCGGAGAACGCTTGGTAGTCATCCGGCGACGCCGTGAGCGTCCAGGTGCCCGGGTTCAGACCGGCCGTGTCGGTGGTTCCGCCGAAGGACAGCCGACCGTTGGCATCCGATTTGAAGTCGAAGGTGTCGGTCCCGTCGGTCGCGCTCACGTCCACGGTCGGCAGCTGGGTGGTGCCAATGCGGGTGGTGCCGGACAGCGGCATCGTGTCCCATACCGTCTCGGCCGAGATCGTGGCCAGCCGCTTGAGGGTGACGGTGCAGGTTGTGGTGCCGCCCGGGATCAACTGCAAGCCGGTGCGGGTGGCCCCGTTCGTGCAGCTCACGTCATCGGTCGAGGAGACGGTGATGGCGCTGGTGCCGGTGTCGAACGCGAAGCCGGCGGCCTGGACTTCGAGGGTGTAGGACTGGTCCGCTGGGGTGGCTGCTGTCGCGCGGGTGGTGGCCAGCCCGCCGAAGGTGGCCGAGCCGTTCGCGGTGGTGGGCGACCCGATCGTGGTGGTGGTGCCATTCACCGTCCTGGTGAGTTTCAGCTTGGCGGCGGTGGCGGCGACTCCGTTTGAATCGACGAGCTTGACGACGAGGGCGGTGGGCGCGGTGAGCACGATGTCGGGGAATTTGCAGTTGTCCGAGTCCGTGCAGGTGAACGTGGTGGAATTCGTGCTGGACACGGTGCCGTCCACCACCATGGCGTAGCCGCTCAGGCCGACTTTGATGGTGTAGGGCGTGCTGCCGGCGGTGATCACGCCGGTGGGCGAACCTGCCTGCTGCCAGGTCAGGGTGCCGTTCTCGTCGGAGGTCAGGGTCACGGCGCCAGCTCCGCTCGGTCCGGCACTGACTTGCAGCGCCGGTGCGGGAAGCGTCGGCGGCAGCACCGTCATCTGCAGCGCGGGATGGGGGTTCAGGCTGAGTGAGAAGGTTGGCATGCAGGTGCTTCCGCTCACCGTGCAGTCGATGCCGGTGACCTGCTTCGCCTCGTACCCGGGCAGCGCAATGGTGACGGCATAGGTGTCAGGTTGCACGATTCCTGGGAAGGGAAGCCGGCTGTCGGTCCATTGCAGATTCGCCAGCAAATTCCCGTCGCTGTCCGTTCCTTGCGCAATCAGGGCGAATCGCAGGTTGGCTACATTGGCGCTCTTGGTTGCCGTTGCCGTCACGGTCGCGCCCGTCAGGTCCACTGAGGTGGCACCCGCGGGGAGTGGCACGGTCACGGTGCCACGGGCGATGGGCATCATCTGCATGGTGACGGTCGCTGGCACCTGGGTGCAGGTGGTATCGGTACTGGTGCACTCCAGGGTGGCCGATGTGTCGGCGAACCCGGGCATCGAATAGGTGATGGTGTAACGTCCCGGCAGCACCTGTTCGGCCAGCGCGCCCGATCTGGCGTCGGACCAGTGCACGGTCCCGGTCGCATCCACCGTCGCTCCGATTGCCGAGCCGGGATTCGGGGAAACGGAAGCTGCGACTCCCGTGGTGGAAATGGCGGTCGAGTCGTAGGGGTGGGTCGTCGAGCTCAGCGTCACCGTGCTGTTGGTCAGGGTGGGGTTGGGCTGAAGTGTCGTTGTGAGCGGTTGGCAGCCTGTCACGGGCGCTGGGGATGTGCCGGATGTCCCGGCCCAGCCATAGCTGGGCCCACAGGTCAGTGATACCGATTTCGGTTGGTATCCGGTCAGTGTCAGGGTGAACTTGTAGTCGCCTGGCATGGCGATCGCCGCGGGCAGGCCGTTCGTTCCGGGATTCGGCTGCGAGGCGTCGGTGAAGTGCACGGTGCCGTCGGCGTCGACCTTCACATCGATCGTTCCAGCGTTCGACGGAAACTGCGTCACTGTCACCGACGTCGCGTTCAACGCGCTGGCGGGACCACCGCTGGGCAGTGAGATCTTTCCGGAGATCTGTGGCAGCATTTCGAGGGTGACCGTTCCTCCGGACGGTCCACATGTCGTTCCCGCCGAGCAGGTGAAGGGCACGGTCACGGGGGCGAAGCCTGGTGCGATCGCGGTGATGGAGTAACTGCTCAGGGCCACGAGATCTGTCGGCTGGGGCGAGTCGTTCCAGGTGATCACCCCGTTGGTGGGGTTGGCCTTGACGGTGACGGTATTGCCGGAGTTCACGGTGTCGACGGCCGTGAGGCTCGCAGCGGAAACCGGAACTGTTACGCCTGGCGGCGCGGTGAGCACCAGCTTGCCGGCGAAAGTCGGGAGTTGGGTGAGAGAACCGCCCGAGGGTTGCAGCGGCGTGCACCCGTCGACGACGGCGGAGGCGGGTTGGGTGCCGTCGCTGGTCGGCCGCGACCGGTAGTCCGCACCGCACGTCACCGTGATGCTGTTCTCGGTGTTGTATCCCGGGAATGCGACACTGAAGACATAGGTGCCGCCGGGGGCTGCCAACGCGCTGGTCGATCCGTCAAAGTGCACGATCCCCTTGGTGGCGTCAGAGGGGTCGGCCGATACCGTGATGTTGCCCAGCGTGGTGGGCCCGCTGACCCGGTGCACGACCGCCTTGGACCAATTCGGGGCGGTGCCGTCGGGGAGGGTCGCGGCGGTGAGAGTGCCGGTGATGCTGGGCAACTGCTTGAGCACCAGCCCACCGGGCAGTGGCGTGCTGGAGCCCGTTGAGACGAATGAGCAGGTGCCACCCATCTCGCACAGCAGATCCACCTGCACGCTGACGAAGTCCGGCAGGCTCACTAGGAGCCCGTACCGTCCGGGCATCCCCGTTGGCGCCGGAAGGTTGGTGTCGCTGAACGACAGCGCAAGGCTGTAGCCGTCGGTAGTGGTGGTCAGGCTCGTGGCCGGCTTGATCGAAACGCCCCCGGCCAATCCGGGCTTGCTCTGCACCGCGACGTTGACGTCGCTCGGGTTCGGCGCGGTGAATCCGGAGGGCCCGGCGATGGTCAGGTTCAACGAGCCCACGTTCACCGGCTGGGGCAGCACGCTGACGGCGGGGATGACGCGCACGGTGTCGCTGCCGGTGATCACGGTGCTCGTAACCGGATAGCTCTGGGTCAGCTTGCCGACCGGCGCGACGGCCACGCCGATCCGGTCGGTCTGCAAGGTGGCTGGGTCGGTGGTGCCGTCGCTGGCCACCGATTGCATCGTTGCGATCGATACCGTGTCAGTGACCGGGGTCTGGCAGTCCGAGGTCTTCAGGTCGGTGTCGCCGGCCTTCCAACCGGCCGGCACGATGGCGTAGCAGCCGCGGGCGTCCGTGGTGACATCCACGCTGCCGCTGATCGGTGTGCTGCCGTTGTAGCCGATTGTGCCGGTGACGGTGACCACGGCCCCGGCGACGGCGATCGGCTTGCTGCTGAGCCCGTCGTTGGTGGTGACGCGCCCCACCACCGGCCCCACCGGCGCGGCGATCACCAGGGTCAACGATACCGTCTGGTTCAGCCCGACCGCGCCGCTGCTGGCCGACGCGGTGGTGTCGCCCACCGTCGCGAACACCTGGTAGGTGCCGTTCAGCCCGGTGATGGTGGCAGTGCCGTCGGCTGCGGTGCTGCCCTCCGAAGTCCGCTGGTGGGTCTTGGCATTCGTCACCGACAGAGCGGCGCCGGCGGCCGCGGACAGCGCGCCGCTCTGCCGGTTCGCGTTGTACACGGTTAGCTGCACCCGGCCCAGGCGGTCCAGCACGGCGTCGAACTGCCCGTCACCGCCGAGTGCGATCTCCACGATGGGCGGCGAGTTCACCACGTAGCGGTATTCGGGATCCTGGGCCACGACGAACACCTGGTAACGCCCATGCACCAGACCGCGGATCTGATAGGTCCCGGCCGCACCTTGCCCGGCGGCGCCCGTAGACGTCACCCCGCACTGCACGGAGCCGACACCGCTGATCGTGCACCTGGTTCCGGTCTTGTTCGGCGTGCACGAGGTGGGCAGCAGAGAAGGCACCGTGCTGCTCTGCGGGACCGCGACGACGCAACTTGGTGCCGACGGTGTACCGACCCGAGTGGTGATGGTTCCGCTGATGATCCCCAACGCGGGCAGGCTCACCTGGGGCGCCGGTGCCATCTGTCCCTGCGCGACCTGCACGTGCGTGGTGGTCGTCTCGTAGCCCGGCGCGCTGACGGTGACCGTGTACAGGCCGGGCGGCAGACCGACGTGGTGCGGATCGTCCAGGCTCGGCACGGTGTAGACGTAGCTCAGCGCGGCGGTCGACGTCGCGGTGTACGTCACGTTCCCCTTCGACGGGTCGGTGGGATCCTTGGGCGTGGTGACGGTCACCGTCGCGACGCAGTCCTTGTCGGCGATGTGCACGGCGGTGCGGTCGCAGGTCAACGGCCCACCGGTGCGCGAGTCGACGACTTGGCCGCGTATGTGCGAGGTGGCGGGCAATTCGTTGCCGACGTTGCTCTTCAACGACAGGTTCACCGTCTTGCTATACGACGCGTTCAGTTCGACCGTGGCCGACGCGGGCGTCCGGCCGTACTGGCTGGCGGTGAGCACGTACGTACCCGGCGGCACCCCGGTGAACTGGTAGGACCCCGCCGAGTCTCCCGACGTCGTCATGGTCTTCAACGTCGTCGTGCTGCTGGTCAGGGTGAGCCCGACACCGACCAGCCCGCCTTCGGGCTTGCCCTTGGCGTCCAGGCCGGTGACCGTGCCGGAAACCTCGCTGTCGGCGCGACTCAAGGTAGCGTCCACGGTCGCGGATCCGACGCCCTCGGTCAGCGTGACGGTTCGGGTTTGGGTGAGGTATCCGTCACCGCTGATGGTCAGGGTGTACTCGCCGGGGGTCGGCATGTTGGGCAGGATGTAGCTGCCGCGCAGCGATTGTGACGTGACCGTGGTGGCGGTGCGCGTGACCTTGCCGGAGATCGCGGTGACGGTGATCCCGCCGAGGCCGCCGTCGGCTCCGGACACCGTGCCGACGATCGAAGCCTGACCGGGTTTGAGAGTGAGGTCGGCCTTCTCCGATCCCTTGGGGCCCAGGGTGATCAGGGTGGACGACCCGCCGTAGCCGGGGGCCGTCGCGGTGACGAGGTAGCTGCCCGGGGTGGATAGGTTGTCCGCCCGCCAGGTGCCCGGAGTGCCGCTGGCCGAGGCGGATGCCGACACCGAGGAGGTCTGCAACGACACCGTTCCGTCGGTGATGGTGATGGTGGCGGCGCCGATCGGCCCGTCCGGGCCGGTGACCGTTCCGGACAGGCTCCCGTTGCCCGGCGCGAGCGCGACCTTCATCGGGTTCGGCGAGGCCAGGTCGGACGAGTTGATCAGGAAGCGTTGGGTCTGGAACCCGGACTTGGCCAGCGTGAGCAGGTAGTAGCCGGGCGACTGGATGCCGGCGAGGGCGAACTCTCCGTTCGCCTTCGTGATCAGTTTCCTGGTCCCGGAGTCGTCGATGGGCGCGGAAACGTTCTGCGCGAACACCTTTCCGACGGCCCCGGAGGTGACCGAGCGCAGCGCGTTGACGGTGTCGGAACTCGAACCGGGCGCCGACGTCGCCTTCGCGTCGCTGGCCGCCAGCAGGGTGGTCGGAGTCAGCGTCACCGTGGTGCCCTTGGCGGCCGGTCCCGTAATGGTGCCCGTCAGTTGATATCCGGTCGGCTGCGCGGAACCGGAGCCCGACGAACCGCCGGCACCTCCGGTTCCGCCAGCACCGTTGCCCCCGGCGCCACTGCCGGCGCCACTGCCGCCAGCGCCGCTTCCGCCACTCGTGCCCTGCCCGGACGAGCCCGGCGCCCCGGCCGCGCCACTGGCGACCGGCCCGGTGCTGGTGACCGTAGACGGTGCACCGACGAGCGACTTCGGTTTGAAGGCATCGGAGATCTTGGGGATGAAGACCACTGCCAGGCCCACCCAGAGCGCCACGACCAGGACCAGCCCGATGGCCATGCGTGCGCCGCGGCGAACCAGCGGGCCGGAACGGACCGTCGCCTCGGCGTATTCGGGGGCTCCGGTGCCCTGGGCGGTGACGGTGAACGTGTGCGCGTTCTCGCCGCCCATCACGGTGGGCCGGCGGATGCGCACCCTGCCCCTGACCGAGACGGTCCGTTGAGCGGGGACGGTGACCTCGTCCTGGCCCAGATGAACGGAGGCCCCGGCGGCCGACTCGCTGAACAGTTGCAGCGGCCGATCGACGTTGCCCGGGTTGGTGATCTCGACGCGGAACTTCTTACCGAACACCGCTCGCGGGGTGGGCGGCTGGATCGACATGCTGATCCGCTCCGCGCTGTCCACCGCCAGGACCGACTCAGCGATCCCCATCACCGGGTCGGGTACCCCGCGCCGGGGCGTCGCCTCGACCGCGACGACGAACGGGTAGCGGGCACCTAGAGCACCGCGTTCGGGCACCAGGGTCAGGGTGACCTCGGCGGCCTCGCCGGGCTGGAACGTACCAAGATCCAACGGTTCCGGTGCCCACCGGGAGTCCAGCCCCAGCACCGTCACCCTCATGGACGCCGGCACGTGACCGCGATGGAGGATCCGCACCGGCACGCTCGTCGCAACTCCGGCCGCCGCCTGCACCGCGGGGGCAACCGTCACCTCCGGCGCTTGGGGGTTGGCCGGGGGACGGGGCAGTGCGCCGGTCACGGTGCCGTGTCCGATCCACTCGAGGCGGAGCCGGAACCATCGCTCGCGGAACCGGAACCATCGCTCGCGGAGCCGGAACCATCGCTCGCCGACCCCGAGCCGTCACGTGCTGAGCCGTCGTCAGCCGACGAGTTGGCGCCCTCGGGCTCCGAGCTCGACGACGAACTGGGCGAGGACGAACTGGACGAGCTGGAGCTTGCCGTCGCCGGGCTCGAACTGGCGGACGTCGAAGGCGTGGACTTCGTCGACGAGGTCGTCGGCGTCGCAGACGATGTCGTGGTGGGCGCGGCATTCACCGCGAGGTTCAGCACCCCCGCCTGGCTGGCCGCGAGCACGATCGTGCCCGATGCGAGTGGGCCCTCCGTGGCGCTGCGGGCCTCCACCACGTACGCCTGCGGGGCGTCGACCCCGGTGAAGGAGTACCGCCCGTCGGACCCGGTCGTGGTCTGCGCGTAGACCTTCCCCGGGTACTGCGACGACAGGTACATGTCGACCTCGGTTCCGGAGAGGGGAGTGCCGTTGCTGGTGACGGTGCCGCCGACCGAAGCAGGCTGGATGAGAACCGGATTGTAGGTGAGGATCTGCCCGGCCGTCACGGTGATGATCACCGTCGTCGGGCTGGTCCCCTTGCTGCTCGCCGATAGCGTGTAGGTGCCTGGCTGGACGTGCGCGACCTCGTAGGTGCCCAGCGCACCGGCCGGGGTGGACGCGCTGGTGACGGTGTAGCTCTGCTCCCCGGAGGCCAGGCTGATCGTCGCCTCGCCGACCGGGTCGGTGCCGTTCCCGATGCGTTGCAACACCGTTCCCTTGACCACCGCGTAGGCCGATCGCATGGCCACGTCGATGCCGCCGGACGCTCCGGCGCCCGAAGTCAGCTGCCCGGCCGAGTTCAGCGCGACCGACACGGTCTGCGACTGCAGGTCGGGGCGGGAGAACGTGATGGTGAACGTTCCGGGGATCGGCAGGTTGTCGACCTCCCAGGCCCCGGCGGTGTTCCCGGACTGCGTCACGGTGGCCACCTTCGACGCCGACCCCGACGCGACGGTCACCGTCACCCCCGGTGCTGGCTTGCCGTCGGCGACCGTCGTCACCGTCCCGGACAGCGACCCGGCCGCCTTCGACAGCGACAGCAGCACACCGGTCAGCTTCTGCCCGGTCGTCAGGCTCAGCGTCGAGGTGACGGTGGTGTAGCCGTTGGCCGTCACCGTGACCGTGTACGTCGCCGGCGTCACCAGGCCGCGCAGGGTGAACCCGCCCACCGGTGACTTGGTCAACGACAGCGTGCGGACGGTGGTCGAACCGCTCGTCGCCGTGACCACCGCGCCGCTCAGCGGTCCGTCCGGACCCATGACCGTGCCGGAGATGAGGCCGTCGCCGGTGCGCAGCACCAGCACCACTCCGCTGCGCGATTCGCCTCCGGACAGGTCCACGCGTTGCGTGTCGGTGGCGTACCCGGGCTTGGACACGATCAGGTCGTACACCGCCGGGGAGGGCAGCGCGTCCAGGCTGAACAGGCCGTCCGACCCGATGGGGATGGTGCGCAGCACCCCGCCGTCCTGCCGTCCCGAACTGTTCGACGCCGCGCCGGTGCTGGCCGCCGCGCTACCGCTGGTGCCCGAGTCGTCGCCGGGGGCGAGCGCGTCCGCCAGGCCGCGCAAGCCGGGCGGCGATCCGGACGAGTCGGTGCTCGGCGGGACCGAATGCGTGGCCGCCGCGTTGGTGACCTCGGTGGCAAGTTGCGCGGTCGGCGTCGCCGACGGTGTCTCGGTCTGCAGGTACTGCTGCGGCACCTGCACGGTCAGGATGGCTCCCGACACGTCGGAGCCCAACACCTGGCCGGAGATGGTGCCCGGCAGGCCCCCCAGCGTGACCTCGAGGTTGGCGAGCTTCTGCCCGGCATCGAGCTGGACCGCCTTGGCGTCGGCGCCGGTCAACGCGTTGGGGTACCAGACCTCCGCGAAACCGGCGCTGCGGAAACGCATCTTGTAGCTGCCGGCCGGCATCGACAGGACGGCCCAGGCGCCCTTGTCGTTGGTGGCGGTGCTGATCATCGGCTGGGTCAGGTCGCCGGCGGAGAACACTTCGAC
>Ga0164242_10008237_pt1 | contig 11315 bp, 10 predicted proteins | sample OricomgcompostMG_FD_108783 | JGI IMG/M metagenome (GOLD analysis project Ga0164242, IMG submission 108783) | Miracle-Growth compost microbial communities from Emeryville, California, USA - Original compost - Miracle growth compost (MG) ...
GACGCTTGAGAAGCGAGAGCTTGCTCCAGGACCGCTTACCGGCTGGTGGCATTACCGTAGGAACGGTCGCCTGAATCAAGGCGACCGCAGGCGCCATGACAGGTCACGCCCAGCGTGAAGCCTTCGTTATCCGCGATCCGCGCGCATCGATCAGATATTCGCGATGCGCTATTCGCCATTCACGGTGACGTCGCTCCAGGCGGTCGATATAACGGCCGCCTACAATCTGCAGTTTCCCGTCCCGCCTTTGCTCGAGCCCGATCAGGTATGCATATCGCTACCCCGAGCGCGTCCGGAGACTCGTTTTGATAGGGGCCTACGGAGCCGGATGGCGCAGGATCAGTGACTTCCGCACCATGGAAGTACGAACGGCAGAACTTACTTTGATGCGTCACGGCTGGAGCGACGAGAATCCGGCTTACAGAGAAATTTTCTCCCGAGGTTTTTTCCCGCTGGCGAATCATCAAGAGATCGACGGCCTAAACAGGTCCGCCCTGCTTTCGGGTCAGACACCAATCTCGCCCAATTCATGGAATGCTTAGCGGACATCGACGTACGAGCGCGGCTCAAGCACATCTGCGTGCCAACGCTGGTGATCCATTCCCGCGGTGACCAGAAAGTAGCGCTTGCCAGGGGAAAGGAATTGGCGGCGGAAATGCCGGGTGCGAAGTTGCTCACCCTTGACACGGAAAACCATTTTCCGATGCCGCGGGAACCCGCCTTCCGCGTAATGATGTCTGAGATAGAGGCGTTCCTGGCGAACTGATCCATCGTCCCACGGCGGCGCGCATCTCAATTTCTCATCATGTGCCCGAAGGCTATGATGGATGCAACTCTGGCACTATGCTGATCATCTGTGTAAGGTCGATACCACAAATTCGAATGCAGGGACGCCATTGGTCGCTCCCGCTCAATGTCGGTGGTGAGGCGAGGAATGATGCTCGATACTGTTGATGTTTCCAGTGATCTGCGTGCAGCGCTTCGCCGCTTGGCCAAGGCGGTCGCCATCATCAGTTGTTGTTACGAAAATCAGCGGTTCGCAATTGCCGCAACCGCGGTGAATGAGGTCAGTCTTCAACCACCGACCATGCTCGCCTGCGTGAACCGCCAAGGGTCCATGCATGTGCCCTTGTCGCGTGATGCAGCATTCTGCATCAACATCCTGCATGAAAGCCAAGCCGAGATTTCCGCCCTCTGCAGCGGAAAAGCTCATGGCGAAATGCGGTTCAGCCAAGGAGCTTGGGATTTCAACGATAAGGGCGTGCCTTTCCTGCGCGACGCGCAGGCCAGCATATTTTGCCAAACAGACCTCGCGCTGAGCCGCGGGACACACACGGTCTTCATTGGTAATGTCTTCGAAGTGCGGCAGCATGGTCCTGTGGCGCCGCTCGTCTACGTCGATGGCCGTTACGCGGCATTGGCTTCTGTGGATTGCTAGAGAGCGACAAATCTGTTCAGGCGGCGAGGACTCCGCACCACCGCAGGAAGCGCGGCTCGCGGCCATCATATTCCGTGCCGCGATGCATGGTCGCGAAATCATCCCACATCATCAGATCGCCGGGTTGCCACTGATGCCGATAAACATAGGCCGGATCGGTGGCATGCTGCGTGAGATTCTCGATCAGCGCGCGGCCCTCTTCCACGGGCCGGCCAATCACATGGGACGCATGGGATGCAAGATAGAGCGCCTTTCGTCCGGTATGTTGATTGGTCCGCACGAGCGGTTGAACTGTCGGCTTGAGCTTGCGCAATGTTTCAGGCTCGAACTGATCGGCCGTCATCCCGGTTTTCGCGCGGGACACCAGGATATCATGCTCGACCTCAAGCCCCTCCAGAGACTGGCGCGTGGCGCTCGGCAATCGGTCCCAGGCTTCGCGCATATCCGCATATTCGGTCGGCGGCGGACTTGATGGAAGGATGCGCGCGGAGAGAGTTGTGAAGCGCACCGGTGGATTGAGTTGGGAACCGTCCGTGTGCCAGAGCAGATTGGCGGCCGCCATCTTTCCCTGGATTGAATCGGGCGCGATCGTCTCGCCTTCAGCATTTACGGTCGCAACATTGAGCAGATGCTCCGAACCGTCTGCCTTTCCGCCTAGCTCCGGCAACTCATTGACGAGCAGCGGCCCGAAAGCAGCCGCGAAATGCTTTTGCCTAGCGTCGTCCAAAGGCTGATCGCGGAAGCAAAGGACGGGAAACTCCCCAATGAAAGACCGAATTTGCGCGACGGTTTCCCGATCCAAATCCTTTGTCAGGTCAAGCCCACTAACCTCGCCTGCAAAGCTGCCTGCGATCCTAGTCACCGTTAACATCGGCCTTTGATCCTCAAACCAGTGGCGGACGTCATTGAGGCGCCAGAGAAACGCGATCGGCCCGCCTATATCTTGGACCGACCGGCACCCCTTCGCGCCGGCCGGTCCACGGTCAGCGCTTAAAAGTTGCGCCGAACCGAGAGCATGATCTCGCGCGGGCGGGCGGGCGCCGCAACCGCTGTACCCTGCGCATAATAATAGTCATTGAGGCTGTTATAGTAGTATTTGTTGAAGAGGTTGCTCGCCGCCAAAGCCACTTCCCAATCACGCGTGGGAGCACGCCAGGTCAGGCGGGCGTTGGCTACCCAGCGACCGGCAATTTCCTCGGCCGGATTGTTGGAAAGATCCGCGAACATGTGACTGCGATAATTGGCGTCGATCCGCGGCGTAAGCGTTCCGGTGTCACCCAGATCGATCTGATATTGGGCGGAAGCGTTAAACTGATATTTGGGCGTATAGATGTTCGTGCAGGTTATGCAGGGTCGCGATGGCCCGTTCGCCGGGTCGCCGGCTTTGCCCAGATCGTTATATTTGAAGTCGAGATAAGAGAATGATCCGGTAAGGAGCAGGCCGGTGACCGGGTGCAATTCCGATTCAACCTCCAGGCCCTTGATCGTCGCCTTGCCTGCGTTGGAGTTCAGCGAGATCAGGGCACCGGTCGAGTCCAGGCCTAGCGACTTGAGCTGGAGATCCTGATACTTGCTGACGAAGGCGGTGACGTTCAGGCGCACCCGGCGATCGAAGAAATCGCTCTTGAAGCCGGCCTCGTAGGAATTCAGCGTTTCCGCCTTGAACGGATAGACCTGCGCCGGCGTGGTCGGCGTCGGGTTGACACCGGCATCCTTGAAGCCGGTTGCCCAGCTTGCATAGGTCATGAACGTGGGGGTCCACTGATAGTCGACCGCCACCCGATAGTCGGAACGCTTGGTCTTGGCGACGGCGGGCGGCGTGGTGTTCAACGCGCCAAGGTCAAAGAGCGTGACCAAGCTGGGCGGATCCGGGTCATAGCGGCCGAACTGATAGGACTTCTTCGACGACGTATAGCGATAGCCGCCGGTGATATTGAGCTTCGGCGTCGGATGGATGGTCGCGGTGGCATAACCCGCCGCCTTGGTGCTCTTGATATGGTCGTCCACCGCGAAGAGCAGACCGCCAAACGGGATGAACACGCCCGGCACATCGACCAGCCCCGTAAGGTGGTCGTGCTCGTTATAATAGAAGCCGCCGATCGTTGCATCGATCAGGCCATCAAGCAGCTTGCCGCTGATGCGATCTTCCTCGGTCCACTGCTTGTGCGTGAATTGATACACCGCCGGACTGGACAGGTTGAGCGGGGAGCCGTCCTGATCCTCGACGATGCGGGCGTCGGTCTGGCGATAGGCTGTGATCGACTTGAAGCTGAAATCGTCAGAGAGCTTATAATCGATAGTGCCGATCCCGCCGTAGGAGTTCATATATCCGTTCGGATTCGGCGTTTGCTGGTGGCTCTCCATATCGCGATATGTCGAATAGGTGACATAATGCTGCGTCGGAATGAACCGATCGTCGAACTTGATCCCGTAGCTGGCGGGAATACCCGGCACGATTGAAGGCGGGGTCGTGGTCAGGTTCAACCAGGTAGGATCGTTGTACGACGGGGGATTGGCCGGGTGATCGATGCCGTCCTGGTTGACGGCATAAAGGTGGCTCGGATCGGGCCCATTGTCGACAAGGTTAATATCGGCACTGAGGTTCACCTCCAGCCGGTCATTGGGAACCCACCGCAGCGCGGCCCGCGCCGCCGTCGAATTCTGACCGCCGGCTTTGCCGGTGACGCAATCGCCCGGAACCGATGACGTTTTCGGAAGCGTGCCGGCTTCCGACGGATATGCGCAGGCAAAATCGACGATTTTCACATAGCCGCTGTCACGATCGATGCCGCCGGTAACGCGCAAGAACAACGTATCCGGCACGATCGTGACGTTGAAGGCGCCACGAGCAAGCACCTTCTGATTCGAGCCGTAGCCGGCTTCGAAATATGCGTCGCTGGTCTCGCCGGGCTTACGCGAATAGATCTTGATCGCGCCGCCGATGGAGTTGGCGCCCGCCAGCGTGCCTTGTGGGCCACGCAGGATTTCCACCCGATCCAGATCGAGCAGATTGAAGTCGGCGCCGAACAGATTTCCATAATATACGTCGTCAAGATACATGCCCACGCCAGGCTCTTTCGCCGGCAGGAAGTCGAATTGCCCCACGCCGCGGATGAAGGCCTGCGCGCCCGAATAGATGCCCGTACCCTTGTTCAGCGTCACATTCGGCGCACTATTGGACAGGTCGGTGATGGATTGATTGCCGCGCTCCCGGAGCAGATCGCCCGTGACCGCGGTGATGGCCACCGGCGTGTTCTGGAGTCGTTGCGCACGGAACTGCGCGGTGACGATGATCTCGGCGGCCTTATTATCGCTATCAGCAGAAGCGTCCGTAGCGGCGGGCGGAGTCGCCTCGGCCTGGACCGGCGCAGGATGCACGCCCGGACGATTCGGATCCTGCGTCTGAGCGCCTTGCGGCGACACCGGAGCCTCCTGCGCAGTGGCGGGAGAAGCGGCCACAATCGCACCGCCGACCAACGCTATCACAAGAGCAAGGCGAGAACCCTGCCCCAAGACTGCGCCTGGCAGGCGCGACGACGCACGTCCAAGATTCTTCATATTCCCCTCCATCGCGCTTTCCCTTATTGGGCAGTATTGTTGTCATCGGCCTTATGATCATCAGTGTAGCATCACGTCAATGGTTTTTCGATGAGTAAGATGGGATCGCCCCGAGGAAGGGTGCGCCAACGAGACCACCAGAAGGTGGTAAAGAACAGAGTTAGAAGAGCAATATTTATTAGAAATATTAGAAAAGCTTAGGAGAGTTGATATGGGAACTTCTGGCGATAGAGAAAATTTCTCCGACGAGAAATCAGTGGTCATATTGCAGAGTTTACTATGCATCCTCAGAGAAAAGGGCGTATTATCTCGAGCCGACATAGAGGAACTTTGCGATAAACTGCGGACTCGCGCAGAAGATCATGCGCACGATCCGCTGCCCTGTTGCTCAGAAGCGGCTACCGCGGCGGCCTCCGAGATCGCGGTACTCAACGACTTCATCGGCCGCCGTTACGGCGGAAAACACAGCAAACACCGCACCATAGCTGGCTATGGGGTAAGGTGACGCGCGGAGGTTCAGGAAAGCCTGAAAAGTTAGGCTTGAAGACCGGGTGCCCGCTATTGAAGGCGCGGCTCGCCCATCTCCGCACCGTACGGCAGCCTCAATGCACCGATAACCACTGTTCAATGGATGTTTCATGCGCGCACTACAGGAAATGGAAGAAGCCCTAAAAGGGATCTCCGATCCCGACCTTGTGCCGATCATGAAGGAGGCCTCGCGATGCTACGGAATCGGTTCCTATCGCGGGTGCATCGGTCTTTGCTATCTGGCGCTGATCCAAACCCTGCCGCAGTGGCTGTTCGGTCATGGTACCGGAAAAGCCAAGGGCGGCGATATATTCCGGCACATGGCTTTGATGACCTTCCAGGACAGCGGTCGACCGGCAGCCGAACCGAACTTTCTCCACAACAATAGCGTTTTGTCGCGCGAGGAGCTTCAGGCGCTCGAGTCGATGCGCGAACTCGGCAATCGGGTGCTCGATCCTTCACCGTCGGCGATCACGGCACAAGACGCCCAACGAGCCTACAAGACCACCATAAACGGATTCCTGAGCAAACCGCGCCCCGATGGCTTCGAAGCGGGTTGGTTGTAGCCACCCGACTTCTTCGCCGGCCATACGGGGTTTCACCGCGCTAGCGAACGCCCGGGCCGGCCGGCGGCCCAACTGAGGCCAGCCATGGCCATTGCCTCGACACCCGGTCCTCAAAGGCTTTAATCTTCCCTGCAAATTTGCGGGTGAAGCCAATCTCGTCGGCGCCCGCCTTGAGACACTCCAGCCGAAAGGGATCGAGGTCGAAAGGAAAGCGATCCTGCCTGGAGGTGGTCACCGTCAGCGTCTCGAGATCCACACTTATCGAATCTGTTCTTGCCACAGCGAGCAGCCGGTCGACCGCGGGTTGAGGCAGTTCTATGGTCGCTATCCCGTTCCTGAAGGCATTCCCGGCGAAGATGTCGGAAAAGGAAGGGGCGATCACTGCTCGGATACCCATGTCCGCAATCGCCCAAGCGGCATGCTCTCGGCTGGACCCGCAGCCAAAGTTGTCGCCTGCGATCAGGATGGTTGCGCCGACGAAGTCAGGATCATCAAAGGGATTTCCAGGCTCGGCTTTAACGACCTCGAACGCATGTTTCCCCAAGCCGACACGTGTCAAGGTCTTAAGATGCTCGGCCGAGATGATGATGTCTGTATCGATATTCGCGCGCCCGAGTGGAAAGGCCCGGCCTTCGATCTGATACGTACGGTTCATGCGCCAGCTTCCTTGTAACGCGAATTAGGAGAGCGGTGAGCGTGTGAGGGAATTCCGGCCCGCTGCGGCGCGGCCTCTATCGTTGACTCAACACATCTTGGTCGGCTGAGACCAGTTCGCGGACGTCGGTCAGTCGGCCGGTCACAGCTGCTGCTGCAGCCATTGCCGGCGAGAGAAGATGCGTGCGCGAGCCTGGGCCCTGACGGCCGACGAAATTCCTGTTGGACGTCGAAGCGCATCGTTCACCCGGAGGCACCTTGTCGGGATTCATGGCGAGGCACATTGAGCAGCCCGGCTCACGCCATTCGAAACCGGCTTCCGTGAAAATGCGATCGAGACCTTCAGCCTCGGCCTGCCGCTTGACCAAGCCGGAGCCGGGCACGACGAGTGCGCGTCGAACATTGAGCGCAACCTTGCGTCCGCGCACGACCGCTGCGGCAACCCGTAAATCTTCGATGCGGCTGTTGGTACAACTTCCGATGAAGACGTTGTCGACAGGCACGTCCTGCATCCGCGTGCCGGGCACGAGGCCCATATAGGCCAAGCTTTTTACGGCTGCGGCGCGCTTGGCCGGATCGGCAAAACTGTCGGGCTCCGGTACGATTCCGGTGATCGAAACGACATCCTCCGGACTCGTTCCCCACGTAAGATTTGGCGCGATCTCGGATGCGCTGATCACGACCCGCTTGTCATAGGGAGCGCCGACATCGGACGGTAATGTCCGCCACCATGCCAAGGCAAGCTCCCACATCTCTCCAGAGGGCGCGAGGGGACGCCCCTTGAGATAGCTATAGGTGGTCTCATCGGGTGCGATCAGCCCGGAACGGGCACCTGCCTCAATCGCCATGTTCGCGACCGTCAGGCGCCCCTCGATCGATAAATCGCGGATCGTCGACCCGGTATATTCGATTACATGCCCAGTAGCGCCCGCGGCACCGATCTGGCCAATGACGGCAAGTGTCACATCTTTCGCGGATACGGCGAAGCCAAGTTCGCCATCGATGCGAACTTCCATGGTTTTGGACGGCCTCAGCAGCAGGGTCTGCGTCGCGAGGACGTGCTCGATCTCGGACGTGCCTATGCCAAAAGCAAGTGCGCCCAGGGCGCCATGCGCGGATGTGTGACTGTCCCCACAAACCAAAGTGCTGCCGGGCAGGGTGAAGCCTTGCTCCGGTCCAACAACATGAACGATGCCCTGTTCTGCGGCCTGGTCCGAGATATAGGGGATACCGAATTCAGAGATATTGGCTTCCAGCGCCGCGAGCTGCCGTGCGGATTGCAAGTCGGCAACCGGGATCGGGCGGCCCGTCTCGTCCCGGCGCGCGGTGGTCGGAAGATTGTGGTCGGGCACGGCCAGTGTAAGGTCGGGGCGACGCACCGTGCGGTCGGCAAGCCGCAGGCCTTCGAACGCCTGCGGCGACGTAACCTCGTGCACAAGATGACGATCGACGAAAAGCAGGCATGTTCCGTCGTCCAATCGGTCGACCACATGAGCATCCCAGATCTTTTCATAGAGTGTACGGGCTTTCACGATAAGGATCTCTTTCTATTCTAATCTTTTGCGTCAAGCCGCCAGCTTCATCTCCATCCGGCTCCAGATCTCGACCAGCGCGCCGACGAGCTCGCGCATCATCGCCTCATCATGGCTGGGGCCGGGGGTGAAGCGCAGCCGCTCGGTGCCGCGCGGCACGGTCGGATAATTGATCGGCTGCACGTAGACGCCATATTCGGCGAGCAATATGTCGCTGGCGCGCTTGGCCTTGACCGGATCGCCCACCATCAGCGGCACGATATGCGTGGTCGAATCCATCACCGGCAGGCCGGCTTCGCGCATCATGTCCTTGAGCTTGGCGGCCGACGCCTGCTGCGCATCGCGCTCCTCGCTCGAACCTTTCAGGTGGCGCACGCTCGCAAGCGCACCCGCGACCAGTACCGGCGACAGGCTGGTGGTGAAGATGAAGCCGGGTGCATAGGAACGGATCACGTCGATGATCATCGTGTCGGCTGCGATATAGCCGCCCATCACGCCGAACGCCTTGCCGAGCGTGCCCTCGACGATCGTGATCCGGCGCGCCGCGTCGTCACGGTCCGAAATGCCGCCGCCGCGCGGTCCGTACATCCCGACCGCGTGGACCTCGTCCAGATGGGTCAGCGCATTATATTTGTCGGCGAGATCGCAGATGGCGTGGATCGGCGCGATGTCGCCATCCATCGAATAGACGCTCTCGAATGCGATCAGCTTGGGCGCTTCCGCATCGTCGGCCGCGAGCAATTCCTCGAGATGATCGAGGTCGTTGTGACGGAAGACGCGCTTCTCGCAGCCCGAATTGCGGATGCCGGCGATCATCGAAGCGTGATTGAGCTCGTCCGAATAGATGATGCAGCCGGGCAGAACCTTGGCCAGGGTCGACAAGGCCGCCTCGTTCGAGACATAACCGGAGGTGAAGAGCAGGGCGCCTTCCTTCCCGTGCAGGTCGGCCAGCTCATGTTCCAGGTCGATATGGTAATGCGTGTTGCCGCCGATATTGCGCGTGCCGCCGGATCCCGCGCCGACGTCGTGCAGCGCTTCCTCCATCGCGGCGATCACCTTGGGATGCTGGCCCATCAAGAGATAATCATTCGAGCACCACACCGTGATCGGCTTCGGGCCGTTATGCCCCGCGAAGCAGCGCGCATTTGGGAACATGCCCTTGTTGCGCAGGATATCGATGAAGACCCGGTAGCGTCCCTCGGCGTGCAGCCGGTCGATACTGCCGCCAAAAATCTCCGCGTAGTTCAAGCAATCTTCTCCACGTCGCTCTTGCGGGGACAGTCACGAGCGATTCCCAGTGCTTGGGAGACGCAGGCTGGTTCAACCCTCCGTCGCAAAAGTCCAAGATCGGCCTGGACCGATTGGTTTTTGCGCGAGTTCGGTGAGCTCAGCAGCCCGTGCGAACAATTGTAGTGGTAATATGTGCTGCGCAACCGCTGAACGGTCCGTGCGGCGTTACACCCGTTACAGTGCAACTTCGCTACCACGCCCAACCTGCCAATTTGTTTTCCGCGCGGGAAGAACATAGCGATGTCCAATCGCGGCCGGAGGGCTTGTGAGGTCTAGGAAGAAGAACTCACTCATAGACCAGGCCCAATTCGGCGAGCCGTTTTCGCATGTCATACATGTCCAAACCAAGCTCGCCCGAGGCCAGGCGTTGCCGCTTGAGACTCTCAGCTGCCTCGCGCGCCTTTCCGCGATCGAGAACGTTCTCGGCATGCTCGCGACGCACGACACAAACTCCATCATCATCCGCCACGATCACGTCGCCCGGCTCAACCGTTGCGCCCCCGCAGACTATCGGAATATTCACGGAGCCGAGCCGTTCCTTGATCGTTCCTTGGGCCGAAACGGCGCGCGACCACACGGGAAAACCCATCGCCCTCAGGTCCCGGACGTCCCGCACGCCCGCATCAATCACCAAACCCCGGCAACCTCGAGCCACTGCGGATGTGGCCAAGAGTTCGCCGAAATAGCCATCCTCGCTGGGGCTGGTGGGCGCCAGAACGAGAATGTCCCCGGGTCGCACTTGTTCGATTGCCACATGGAGCATCCAATTGTCACCCGGAGGCGCCGATATGGTCACGGCAGATCCGGCGACGCGCGCGCCCGCCCATATTGGCCGTAGACGGGTGCTCAAAAGTCCCTTTTGGCCTTGAGCCTCATGGACCGTCGAAACGCCAAGCGCGGCCAACCCGTCGATGATCGAAGACTCGACGCGTACTATGTTCTGTACAACTTGTCCGTTCATGCGGCCTCGCCCTCCTGAACGACCTTCTTCGCTACCGGATCTGCCAAGCCGTCAGCATTGACAGCGGCAGTCTAGCATATCACAGATCATCATAATAGGTTGCAGATAAACAACAAGCACGCTGTGGCGAGTCACGCGTCGAAGGAGAGGCTTATCATGGTCGAGCGTCATAGCTTGTTGATCGGTGGGCGCTGGGTATCATCCACATCTGGCAGGTTTTTCCCGGTTGAAGACCCCGCTACGGGACAGATCGTGGCCGAAGCGGCTGCGGGCGAAGCGCGCGATATCGATGAAGCCGTCAGAGCTGCGCGACAGGCGCTGGAGGGCCCTTGGAGTCGTTTTGGTCCGATGGATCGCACGCGCGCGCTTCTAAAGCTGGCCGACTTGCTTGAGGACCATGCCGAAGAATTTGCGCAACTTGAGACCAAGGACGTCGGCCAGCCGCTCTTCATGTCGCGTTTTGGGGCCCAAGCGGTCGCCGATGTCGTCCGTTACAATGCCGGATGGGCTTCCAAGATTGGCGGGGAGACAATGAGCCCCCTCTCGCCGGGAACTTGGCATGCCTATACCGTTCGGGAACCGATCGGCGTCGTGGGCCTCATCCTGCCGTGGAATGCTCCCTATACGATGGCGGTGGCCAAACTGTCGGCGGTTCTGGCCGCCGGCTGCACGACAATTATCAAGCCGGCGGAACAGACTCCGCTATCGACGATCCTCCTCGGTAAATTCATCGAGGAAGCGGGCTTTCCGAGCGGGGTCGTGAACATTGTAACCGGTCAAGGCGAAGC
>Ga0164242_10008238_pt1 | contig 11314 bp, 3 predicted proteins | sample OricomgcompostMG_FD_108783 | JGI IMG/M metagenome (GOLD analysis project Ga0164242, IMG submission 108783) | Miracle-Growth compost microbial communities from Emeryville, California, USA - Original compost - Miracle growth compost (MG) ...
GCATGGACGTAGTACGCACTAAACACCAATACCTACGATGAATATTGGGCACCATGAGCAAATGGAAGGACCTGGGAGAGGTTCCGGACTCGGAAGACGAGAGCATCGATAGCGGCGAATCACAGCAGGAGCAACCAGCCGACCTCGAAAAAGAAGATGGAGGGCCAACCGACGAACTTCCTACAGCTGTCGAAGTTGACGATATATGGGGGATACCGTCTTCTCCTCCGAGGCCGATTCACCGACTTCTCAGAGCACCCGAGGCTAGGACCACGGACCCAATTCCGGTAGTACCAACCAGTCCGTCTTCGTCACCACTCTCGCCGCCCCCGGACGAGGAGGACTATGAGGAAGCGACGGGGGCTCCGAGTTCTTCATTGGCCCAGCTCATTTCTGGCAACCTTCCTGGGAAACCCACGCACGACAACCCACCGAGCGGTTCGTCTCCGCTGAGCGACGACGAGTTAGCCACGCCGCAACTCAGGATAACAACCGCCTCGTCACCACCCCGGTCGAGTTCCGGTCAAGCAATAGCGTCCATAAGGCCTCCGTCCCCGGAACGACCTGTCAATGGAGCTGGAACGCGGGTGCCGCCCCAGGGTACCTTGACTCAAGATGCGGACCTTGAGTTCTCCAGGGCTCTTATGCAAGCGGAGAGATCGTTACGGCCGCGCAAACCGATTCAGCAACATCCCTATCTCCTTGAGAATGCGCAGTATTCCAGCTTCATGAAGTCCCACGGAGTAAGGCCCCTTAGGGTCACTGCCGAGCCGGCCAGCCAACGACCAAGCGTAGGGGAGGACTCTCAGGATCAGGAATTCGAGGCCAGCGGTAGCCAGGAACTTGCTGCAGATGGTCCCACCGGCGAGACGGACGAAAGTCAGCCACTCCTATTTGACGATGCGGCTGATGACCGCGATATATTGGCTCTTTCTCCGTCCCCTCCACGGTCTTCGCCTCCTCGGGCTAACCCCCAAACAAGTAGCCAACAGGCTAACGGAGATCAAACGGACGACACGAGTGTGATGGAAGAGGACTTTCCGTCTCTCGATGATCTTGTACGGAAATTGGGTAAAACCCCTGGTAGGGGCTTGAAGCGCTATCGTTCGTCGAGGCTGTTATCAAGTCGGAAGAGGTCAAAGGCTCAGATTTCATCACCTCCGGTGCCTTCGTCACTGTCAACGTTGTTAAGGCCTGACCTCTGGGGCACGCCGTCCATGTCTCCAGAGCCTACAACAATGCCTGATCAGTCCCAGGACTTAGGAAACACGCCACTCCCCTCTCAACCTCGTCGCGTTCGGAGCCCCTTCCGCAGAATCCCTGACGAAATCCCATCTCCCGAAGGAACCAAACCGCCCAACGTCGTTGACCTTACTGTCCAGGATGAAGGTGACAGCTCGAGCGATTCTGAAGCATCTTCCTCTAGCAGTGGCTCAAGGAGCGGATCTGATGTTGTTGAACGGAATAGGAGGAGAATCCGCGGCGTTCTACCGGCCTCATACCTAAGAGTGGTTCAACAGAGTGGCCGCGATACAGCGCGAACAAACAGGAGGAGCCCTGATCGATCCCCAGGCCGTGGCCCGAGACGAGGGGTCGCATTGCCCAAACCATCAAACCCGAAACCTTCACCCTCTATTCCGTTTTTCTTTAATGATTCTGACGACGATAACGATAATAACGAACCTAGTACGAAGCCAATGGAACAGCGAGAAAATAGACGAGACTTAGCACTAGACTTGCTTTTCGACAACGATGGTGATAGCTCAGCGATGGAGGACGATCATATTGATATGATGCTTTTCAGGAATAAGCGGAGTAGTGCTCCTTCAGGTGGCCTACCCCGGCCAAAAAAGCGGAAGACGACAAAACAATCTGCCTTTAAAGCACCGCAAGGCCAGAAGACGCGGCAGCCAACGATTGCACAAGCACTCAGCCGATCACAAACTACAACTCAGGACAACCCTGTGAGACGACCTCGTCCGTCCTCACGTAAGAGGCAACGCCCGACGAAATTAGCGAAGCCCCCCTTATTAAGTATTCTGGATGTTGTGGAACCGAAGGCTCCTCAGTTTATCAAAGTTGCTGCGCGGACCGCCAGAAGAAACAAGAACTTGGGGAAAGCCAGCCCGACTCGGAAACACATCGATCTTGGAACTCGCAGAGACAATGTTGATGCGCGCTCAGTTCTGCATGACTGGAGAGCTGGGAAGATTCGACCCAAGATCCCTTATTCGGCACCCAAAGCCAACTACCAAGCAAAGAGACAACCCCTAGGAGAGCTTTGCGCTAACTCCGCAACTCCTCCTAGCTCGACGCCTCCTGGATCACCGTATCCCAAGCCACCCAACCTGGCACGACAACCTAGGGTTCTTGGACAAGTTGCTGCCGATGCCGCTAGTATTCGGGGGAAGCCGCAGCGTATCAGGAGCCAGGCCCTGATTCCACGGCCCAGCGCTCGACCAGCGCAGCTAGAAGTCGCTGAGCATCAGCGTCCAGAAACTGCCGGGTTTGTAGCAAAGAAACGAGCCCTGGATGCTCTTTATCGGAAGGCCCGCAAAAACCGCACCGTGTCGGTTGCTTCCCACCTGGACCGGTTATCTGACCGTGGCCCATCTTCTGTTGAAGCTCGACGACAAGGGGATGATGACCATGGCACGGAGGCCGCTATCTCTCCCAGGCCTCCCCAGAGCAACAATGAGAAGTCGCGGTTCCGCAAGCGAGTTGCACCTAGGCACGTTGATCTCGACGCACCGCACTTCACTCACGCAAACGATCCCTTACCGGAGAATACCTTCTTCGCCCAGGAGACCGAAGAGCCTCGTTCGCAGGACAAACTCATTGGTCTGGGCCCATACGGCACACATTATACCCAGCACTTTGAAGTGTTCCCGCTCGACCATGGCGTCTTTTTTCACGAGACGACAATCATCGGCCGTGGTATTCTTAGCAAGCTGTTAGAGCCCTCGTACCTGGATAAAGTTCGGCAGACCCGACCTAGAGCTTCGTTCGTTATGGATGGACGAACCTTGCGATGGGGCCCCTGGGATGATACAACATCCTCCGAACTTGGGATCCTCGTCGACTGGATAATAGAGCAGTTCCCCCAACCAACGACCTCGGAGGGATCCCCGAGCTTGGGCCGGTCTATAGAGGGGTCTGAGTTCATTCTCCACTACGTTATAGACTCCATTAGCTTCGCGGATGATGGAGCTCTCAAATCTTTCGTCGCGAGGACCGTCGAAGTATTCCAAGGATTATGTACACGTATCGAAGAGCTGTCGTCTACAATTGCAATCCCAGAAGCAACAAGAAAGACACACATCGAGATCCTGACGTGTTCTATTGTCACGATACTCGCAGCCTACCAGCTTAATCAAGGTGTTGGATCGAATTTCTCAGTCAATATCCAGCTTGAGGCACTCCTGACGACAGTCGCCAGACAATGCATAAAAATGTTACTGGGTATAGGCCTAGAGAGCCTTCGGGTTCTATATGGCGAACTTCAGCAGCTGTCTAGTAGGGAGCGCGGTATTCGCCGTGGGCACACAGCCGCCAATTCCTTGGTGATCTTGATCCGGGTTCTTGAGAGTGCTTGTATCCCACGAAGTTCGTTCTGGGATATTACGCAGTCAGTCATGATGACACCCGATATCATCTCGGGAACCGAGGCAAACAAGTTTGAGGACCTTTGGCGGGACACGTTCACGTTACTTCCTCTGTGCGAGTTTGATAACTCCGGAATCCTCACCGTCGGGATGCGACATATCGCTCCGATAGAGGGTTGGACGTTGCCACAGCAAGTTCTGAAGCGCGTCTTCCAACTCTATACAAATAATCCGCGGCAGGGCCCAAACTTCAACGAGTACTGCCGCGCCCTTGCGGCTCGTTGCCATTACCTCGTACAGCAATGGGGATGGCGGAAATGCAGTGGGATCATCGGGACGATGTTCGACTTCTTTGGGTCGCAGAACCTTGCCCATTTGCGTAACGAGGAGGTCTACAAATCTCCCCAGTTCCTCGAAAATCTCGCCCATAACCCTTCCCTGGCTATTGAACCGGAAGATCGTTGTTTCCACATCTTCCTCAAAACGCTGGGCCTGGTTATTCTGCGGCTGAAGAGGCTTGATCTTACGAAGGACATAAAGAATCTGATAGCCAGAACCCTGCCAAACCACAGCAGACAGCTCTTGAAGGAGAACGTGGTCCGCCAACAGGACCTTGCCGCGCTGCGGAATCACCATGACCTATTGTGTACGCTCTTCTGGGCCGCGCCTCCTGCTTTACGCCCAGGTGTCCACCTGATCGAGAAGTTGGTTGTTCCGGGCAGTTCTCATAAGGAGGCATGCCTCATCAATTTGCGAGCCTGGAGTCAGCTTGCTCGATTTGTCGTGTCTTCTGGCGAAGGCGGTGCTGCTTTCAGACCGTTCATGGCATGGCAAACGAGCATCTTCCAGCAGTTACTAGACCAGTACCGCTCAGTCGCCTCTGATATCCAACAGCAGTTCCTCGCATTATCCAAGGATGGCCCCGGCCTTAGTAACGAGGTGGCCAACTCGATGATAAAGAAAAACAAGGCGGCCGCAATGGACGTTCTGTACCTCTCCATCAAAGCCTCCTTCGATGTCCTAAAACTGGCTGGAACCTTGGGCACCGCAACAAGCTCCTTGAACATCTGTGAGCTCATACTTCCTAGGGATACTTGGATATCTACTGACATATTTTCCAGACCAGTTGCAGCAAACCTTTACACAACTCGACTTCTCCTCACCAGACTTCGATTGGGGTATTGTTCTAATGGCCACAGAGACCCTCGAGCTCTACATTTCGAAGGTAGAACAAGCGGCCGAGGCGCAGTACTCCAGCGACTCCACGAATATGTCCGATCCCCAGGAGGTGGAAGAGGCCATTCTGGTAAGCTTACTTGACGAAATCCGTTACGGTTATCATGCAGCTAACTAACTTGGTGTCGTAGTTACTCGATCACAGAGTTGCAGAGCAGTACTTTTTCATGACTCGAACTCTCCTCGAGCTCCCTAACTCGGCCTTTTCACGGAGCCCGGGTGAGCAGGGGCGTTGCATTGAGAAAACTGTAACCCTTGCTGCGAGGATGGCCTGTCGTTTCATCCACTCGGGGATCACTGTGAGTCTGCTGAGCCTCTCTTTAGACTAAGGGACCTTTTGCTAATCAGCATAAGCGAACCGTAAACTACTTTACGTCAAGAAAATACGGCTTGTTCAGAGGACTGCCGGCAAAACTTAACTCTCCACAGAGGACATACCTGCCGCTATTCCTAGCTACCTTGATCAAGAACCATATCTTTGACTTCAAAGATGTTGGGCCTAGTCTCCTAGGCTTGTGGTTGCTGACAATTGTCAAACCGCAGCAGTCTCTGGGGTATGAGAATTATCTTGCTACCACTCTCAAGCAGAAGAATATTCCATATCTCCAGCGCGCTGTGATCCCAGCTGGGATCGAGCCCGACTACAATTCGAACAGAGAGTTTTTCGCCGCCGGGCTGTCGTTCATGAGGAAGGACCTTCGCGACATCAACGTAGCGCAGACCAAGCCGCGTCGCGACGAACACGCTAAATGTCTCCAACTAGCCATGCAGAAGATGAAGGAAGACCTAGGAACCTTGAAATCGAATTCTGCTGAGCATAAGCGGTATATGGAATTCGTCAGAGAGATCATTGCGCTGATCAAATCTCATGGCGTGGGCATCTGTGTTGTGGACCCGTTCTTCACCCAGCCGAGCGCAGACTACTCCCCGCCCATGCAAGATCCCCAGCTGCACACAGCCGGTATCGTCGCATACGGAGTCAGGCTAGGTGAAGGAGAAGCAACAGCCGGCCCCCAGCTGTTCCATTATTTATACAACAACTTCAAGATCGCCCTCGCAAACGACAAACTACACGAGGAGTGCAGCATACTGGAACATGCGATGGGGAACCAGCACGTCCTTTCGTTCATGTTGAGCCGAGTCCTTCCGGCCGTCACCTGGGCAACAGCCAAGGTGAATGAAGCCTGGCCGCTTCTTGACGTCTACGTCGGCGCTCTACGCAACCTGTTGACGAGGTCAAGCGTGCCAAAGGAAATCGCCGAGGATAGCATGGAAGATGTTTCAGAGCTCCTGAAGATTATTTTGGCGTGGTTCAGGACTCTGCAGGCATCTAACCAGCCATCCCTCTCCACAACACAGCTACATATCATGGTGCGGTTGACGGAATTGGCAAGTCTATTCAGCCCCAGCCTGACAACGCACTTTTACTCCCAACCTCACTCGGACATCGCGGGTCTTGCCGACCTAGCAACCTCGTTCGGCAAGTTTGCCGAAGAAACCTCTACCCACCTCAATGATATGCTCGACGTTGCCAACCTCGGCGTGATGATAGCAGCGGGTCTACAGACCAGGCATTTACTCGCCGGTATTGAGGATGGCGGCCAAGGTCTGGTCTTCCAAAGCGGCAGGGAAATGAACCCGCAGGTGGACAACTTCGCAAACGTCATAGTAGCGGACGTGAGCAAGAACTGGGCCGTGACGGCGACTTCGATCTCGTGGAATACACCTGGTAGAGGTGCTGGACTTCCGCCAACCCAGTCTGGTCCGGGAACTAGGTATGAGTTCCAGAGCTGGAGCGACTCGGTGAGACAGCTGCGTCGGCAGTTGAGTGTGTGGAGGGACGGAAAGGGAGTGAAGAATCGACGACGAGGTCGGAAAGCGCGCTTAAACGGGGCTGAACTTTTGATCTTTTAAAACCTGTCTACCTACATACACGTATCTAGGTGCCTAGAAACCTGGTCCGCATGCAGGGCAATTCACTACTTCAAGTCTAAATGGAAACGTAGAACTGTGGTTGGTTTTGCCTCGTTGCACTAAATATGCTTATCTCTATAGGTGTACACATGCCAACGTAAGGCAGCTATTTTATATCACATTCCCCCCAGAGAAAATCCTGAGCGACCTTGCTCCTAGCCTCGGTTGCAAAAGCTTCGTCTACTACACCCATTCATATTCATACAAACTTATGCGACCAGCCAGCGAAACGAGCGGCCATCGCTTCAAAACAGCTATGTAAAGAAAGATACACACTCGCTCACGCAGCGAGAGCCCTCCGAACTCTCGCCTCCTCGGAGCCCGGTAGCGCGGGGACGACTTCGAAGCCGATGGAGCGGTTACCCTTGCGCCTACGTCCAGCGTCGCCGTACCGCTCGTCGAACTTCCTGATCGACTTCAGGCTCTCCATGTCGTCGCTGATGCTAGCGCTGATCTCGGCGAGGGCCTTGTCGAAGTGCGCACGAGTCAGGACCCTCCTCTTCAGCGGCGTCGCCGTCGTAACCACAGATTCTGTTGTCTCTGCTTCGTTGGGTTTGAGCTCATCAGTCACTGGTGGTGGTGGTGGTGGTGCGGCTGCTGTGGCGGCCTCCCTCTGGGCGCGGACATCATCGCGGACGGCGTGCATAGCTGCCGAGACGCAGAGGTTCTTGAGGTCAGAACCGGAGTAGAGGTCTGTCTCGGCAGCGAGAGCAGAAAGGGACAGCGAGGATTCGTCGAGTGCCTCGTCGCGAAGGACGACGCGGAGGATGGCCTCGCGGGCGTCCTGCAGCGGCAAGTCGACGAGCAACTTGCGCGGCAGGCGGCGGAGGACGGCCTCGTCGAGATCGAAGGGCCGGTTGGTGGCGACCATGATGAAGGCCTTCATGTCCGTGAGTCCGTCCCACTCGCGCAGGAACTGGGTGATGGTCTCGCGGTGGGCGGCGCGGCCGTGGCCGGACTGGCGCGAGCCGAGCAGCGCGTCGGCCTCGTCGAGGAAGATGACGGTGGGCGCGAGCTTGCGGGCCAGCGAGAAGAGCGCGCGGACGTTCTTCTCGCTCTGGCCGACGAACATGTCGTTGATGCTGGCGGCGCTCACCTCGAGCATGTTGGCGCCGCTCTCCTTGGCGACGGCCTTGGCTAGGAGGGTCTTGCCCGTGCCGGGAGGGCCGTAGAGGAGGCAGCCGGGGATCCGCTCGGTCTTGAGGACGCCGTAGGAGAAGGCCTCGGGTTGGAGGAGGGCGAGGGAGGTTAGGGCGATGAGGGAGTCCTTGGTGGCTTCGGGGGCAACGATGTCGTCGAATGTGGTGCGGATGTCTTTGGCGTTGATGAGGCCCGAGAGGAGCTTTTTCTCGTGGCTGTCGTATTGTTTAGATGAGCTGCTTGTTTCCCCCGATTCGCCTCTCGGGTCTATTGAAAGGAAGGGAACGTTTGGGTTACTACTACTACTGTTCGCAAACACAGGCGAGAAATAGGGTGGCCGGACGGGGTAGAGATCCGTCCATTGCTTGTCTCCTGTCTCCATTGCACCAAGTGCTTTGTTCAGGACGGCGATATCAAACTTGGGCGGCCGTGGTGTCTCAGTACCTAGCATTAACGTCGCTATCCGATAGACCCAGTGGACATCATAGATGCCCTTGCCTAGATCGATAGCGGGTTTAACAGTGGCCGCGCCATCGTCGACCAAGTTGAGGTCAACCACAGTCTCCGAGGAACTGCCTACCAGCGCCCGAAGCATGGCGCTGATATTGTCCAGATTCTCCTGAGTGGCCTCCCTGTTCTCCCGTGCAGCCTTGTCATCGGCATTCTCTGAGACGTGGAAGGGTATGACATGGTACTCTTCCTTGTTCGAGTGTAGAAGCGATCGCCATTGCGGTGCATCATGAATGTCGGTAGACGAGGAGCCGACGATGATGACCCGCCTCCCATTGTGCCACATGCGGTCGACAATTGATCGGAGCTTGTTTATGATACCCTCGGCTAGGGAATTTAGCTCGATATAGTCATGGATGTGGATGATTAGGTCCTTCCGTCTCGAAGACGAGGAGCGGTTCGAATATCGTTGGGTATCAGCCGCCTCGACCAGTTGCTCCAGGGCCCGTCCGAGTTTGATGTCGTCCCATCGCTCATCCGAAACCCCTCCAAACAGGAGCGAGTCCTTTCTGGGTGCGAAGCTTCTTATGCGACCAGGGAGAGAATAGAACAACCCAGTGATTTCATCACCGCCGGACCCGTTCTCGGACGCTCTTGATAGGAGCCTTCCGTTTATCTCAGCAGCGGCATAGCCAAGCATAGAAGTTGAGCTCCTCGACCAGTACGGAGTCTGCCCAAGGTAGCCTCCAACAATACGGGCAATATTCGAGGCGTCTAGGTGCACCACGTCGGCCTTGAGCTCGGCGGCAACATCTTTGATGACAGACGTCGCCGCGCCAGGTCCTTTGTAGTTTAAGACGGTCAGTACCGTAACTGGGCGGTTCAACTTCTTCGACGGGGTGTTGCGAGGGGCGGCAGCGACCATCTCAGTTCGGGCCGCGGCCAGGAGCTCTAGGCATGCGGAGCGTTCGGGTCCCTCTGGGCGTTTGGACAACGGGCTTCGGAGGACTGTCTGCACGGCCTGCAACCGGCCCACGAGCTCATCTAGTTTATCGGGGTTGGTATTTTGTATAGCCGCGTCGACTTCTGAGCTGTCCATAAGCTCCGCGTTCGCGATTACCCTCTCGAGATGATCCATGTCCTCTAAGCTGGTTGTACGCTGTGGGTCCAGCAGAGAAACATGATACCTCATGAACCAAGCTGGTATCTTGAACGGGGGTGCCTCTTCGACGGCCTTGCTTCTCAAGGCTCGGACCCGTGCAGAGCCGTAGCCCTGGCTCCGCAATGATTCCTTATACGCATCGAGTGCTGGGCCAGGCTCGGTCGGTTTCTGGTTCTCGCCCGGCTTGTCGGAGGAACCGTCGTCCGCGGCGGGCTTATCGGGTAGTGAACTGGTTCCATTGCTCGGATTGGAGTCATCGGGCCGCGCGCACCTCGGTGAGGAGGTGCGGAAGCTTCTAGCGTCGAGGTGTCGGCGGTGCGACGAGCTCTCGAAGGCGAAGCGGGGAAGGGAATGGGCGCGCGTCGCTGAGAGCAGGGCGCGAGCCCCGGCGACAGGCATTGGTTTGGAAGGGGAAGGTCGACCCTTCACATCGGTATCGATCCGGGCTGGTCTTGAGGTCCAATGGCGGCTCTGGACTGCATCGGTGACGTTGGGAGGTCGATGTTCGGCCTTGGTGGACGGCAACGCGGGACAGACAACAAAATTTAATAAACTCCAAAATCAGATAAGCGATAACATTAGCTCGTCAACATTTACATGTACATAGGTACCCCCCTGTTGCCACTGCTGCCATCATTTCATACAACAGACACGCCATAGAAGGTAATTAGGATAGGCGTCAATTGTCCTCCTTGTCTATAGAGTCCCTTATTTCTAGAACCTTTTTAGAGGTCGTAGAACTTTTTTAGAAAGTCCATTAACCCGGCTTGCGTCATATAGGTACACAAATAACACAACCCCAGCATATTATCCCTTCGGCCATGCTGGTCCACCTCCCCTGGTATCTTATCGAAAGCTCCGTTCTCCGTAGCTCAGCCTTCAGTAGTAGGCCTCAACCCTTCTGCCATGAGTGCATTCTGGTATAAGTTCTGCGCGTGCTTAAGGCTCTCGATGGTTGGCGCAAACAAAGCCAGAACGGATTCCTTGCCGCCCTTCACCATACTCGGGCGCCAGCCCTTAATCCTCTTCTGCGTCTTCCTGTAGTATTCGAGGATGTCCTGTTTCTTCTGCTCGATGGTCTGAGTGCGAATCGCCTCGGCCTCCTCGGCCAAGGCCTCGATTCTCTCCATAGACCTCTTCAGGGATTCGACGTGATATGAGAGCTCCTGGGCTCGATCTGGGTCCCCGGAGAGGAAGGCATTCCAGAACTGCTTCAGAAACTCGGTGGTTGTGGCATTGGTGATGTAGCAGCGCTGCGTGAGAGCACGCGGAATTCCCATTGGCGACGTCTCGTCATCGCTTAGGTTGTACGTCTCCGCCCGCTTCTTCTTCATGCCGCCCAGAATTTGAGTCTGGGCCTCTTTCCTTGCCGCCCGTGAGCCGACGTGATCGCGCTTTGTCTCGTCGTCGCTATCGCTATCGTCGTCGATGCCAATACCACGGTGGAGGTCAAGCCCACCTGCGCCGTCGTCGTCTAGCGTCTCGAGGTCCGCTTGGATCTCGAAGAGAACCTCGGATGGAACTTGCTTCTCGTATATCTTGGCATCCTTGGACTTATCCGAATCCTGCGTGGAGAAGAACCGGTTCTGCTCCTTGACGTTAAGGATAATGCGGTTTGTCTCGGCGTCGCCGCGAAGGTCTCGGAGCGAGAGGGAGTTGTAGGTTTGTTCGTCCGTGCCGGTAGTGCTGCTAGCATCGTGATCGGCTGGCGCAACGTTGGCCATGATCTTCTCGCTCAGGCTATTCA
>Ga0164242_10008239_pt1 | contig 11314 bp, 8 predicted proteins | sample OricomgcompostMG_FD_108783 | JGI IMG/M metagenome (GOLD analysis project Ga0164242, IMG submission 108783) | Miracle-Growth compost microbial communities from Emeryville, California, USA - Original compost - Miracle growth compost (MG) ...
ACCGGACGTGTGCTGGCAACTGCCGATCCGGCGTACCTTCCGCGACGTCGAACGCACCGACGGCACGACCTACCTCGAGGTCACGATCACCGAGTACGACCGCCGCGGGTGGGGGCCCGGTGGCCACGACCTGGACTGGTACTGCTCCGGCAACACCGAGGCCCATGTCTCCCCCGAGCCGGTCTTCCTCACCAACGCCGCCGAGCTCATCGAGCTGATGGGCAGGCCGGCGTACGACGAGCTGGTCCGCCACTGCGAGGCGCATCTGCGCTCACGTTCGACGCTCGCACTCCACCCGGCCGACCCGCATTGAGAGGTCTCGCTGCCGCCCGCGGCCGCTACTGCTCAGTATTTCCTCTCGATGTCAAGAGACACCGACCCCCGATGCGGGCCGCTCTCAGCGAGCCTTCAGAATCAGGGCATGCGCCTGGACCACGTTTCGTATGCCGCAGGACCCGATGGCTTGGTGGGGACCGCCAAGCGCCTCGGTGACCTCCTCGGCCAGGAGTTCGTCGACGGCGGGGTCCATCCCCGCTTCGGCACCCGCAACTACACGCTGCCGCTCCGTGGCGGGCTCTACCTCGAGGTCGTCGAGGCCCTGGAGCACCCGGCGTCGGACAAGGCGCCCTTCGGCCAGGCCGTGAAGGCGCGCTCCGCCCTCGGCGGCGGTTGGATGGGCTGGGTGGTCGCGGTCGACGACATGGCCCCGGTCGAGCAGCGCCTCGGCCGCAAGGCCGTCCCCGGCAACCGTCACCTGCCCGACGGCACCGAACTGACCTGGCAGCAGATCGGGATCAACGGACTCATCGCCGACCCGCAACTGCCCTACTTCATCCGCTGGGACAACGCCGAAAGGCACCCCGGCAACGCGGGTGCCGACGTGACCCTCACCTGCCTGGAGATCGCCGGTGACCCCCAGCGGGTCAAGGACTGGCTCGGCGAGGACCTCGAGGAGCGGGTCGACCCATGGACCGGCAAGCCCGCCGAGAACGTCGAGGTCCGCTGGGTCGCCGAGCACGGCACCCCGGGTCTCCTCGCCGCCAACTTCATGACGCCACTGGGCGAGGTCCGGATCTGAGCGGTCGGCCGCCTCAGGGCGCCATCCCCTCACCCAACATCTGGCGCCACACCGCCACCTACGAGCTGGAGAACCGCGCCGCTGACCCCGACGGCCGGCTGTGGGCGGCGATGGAGCGGGTCGCCGACGGCTGGGCTGGCCGCGACGTGCTCGACCTGGGCTGCGGCGCGGGGTTCCATCTGCCGCGGTTCGTCGCCGACGGGGCACGCACCGTCACCGGCGTCGAGCCACATCCCGACCTCGTGGCGCTGGCCCAGCGGCGTACTCGGCGGCTCGCCGGCGTGACCGTGCTGCAGGGCGTGGCCCAGGACATCCCGCTCCCAGCCTCCTCGGTCGACCTCGTCCATGCCCGCTGGGCCTACTTCTTCGGCCCCGGCTGCGAGCCCGGGCTCGCCGAGCTGGACCGAGTCGTACGCCGTGGCGGCCTCGCCCTGGTCATCGACAACGACAAGAGCCGGTCCACCTTCGGCGACTGGTTCCGCCGCGGCTACCCATGGCTGCCCTCGGCCGAGGAGATCGAGCGGTTCTGGTCCGTCCACGGCTGGACCCGTGTGCCCGTGGACATGGGCTGGCGGTTCGAGAGCCGAGCCGACCTCGACGCGGTGGTCCGGATCGAGTTCGATGCCACGAACGCGGACCGGATCCTCGCGGAGCACGTCGGCACCGAGGTCGACTACGCCGTGAATCTGTGGTGGAAGCGGTACTGACCCGGCCCAGGACTCAGCGCAGATCGGTGAGCTGGTCGGGGTCCACGATCGTGCCGACCAGCTGCCGGAGACGGTCGTTGACATCCCAGATGCCGACGTTCATGGCCGCGGTGAGCCGCGTGCCCTGGGCAGTGGCACGGAGCCAGTAGGCGATGAACTCGTGACCGTCGCGGTCGCCGCGGACCACCACCTCGTCCTCCGGAGAGCTGTGGCCGACGTACTCCATGGAGAACTCGAACTGGTCGGTGTAGAAGTACGGCATCCAGTCGTAGGCGACGTCGTGGCCCAGGATCGACCGGGCGGCGAGTTCTCCCTGCCGGATCGCGTTGTCCCAGTGCTCCACCCGCAGCGGCCCGAGGGTGGTGTGGGTCGCGAGGGCGACGTCGCCGGCGGCGTACACGTGTGGATCGGAGGTACGCAGTCGCGAGTCCACGACGACGCCACCGGTGCGCTGATCCACCTCCAGGCCGGCTTCCTGGGCGAGCTCGGCCGCGGGCACAGCACCGACGGCAAGCACGACGACGTCGGCCGGCACCCTCCCCTCGGAGGTGACCACGCCGTCGGGCTCGATCGCTTCGACCGTGACGCCGGTCCGGATGTCGACACCGTGGCCGACGTGGAGATCGCGCAGGTAGGCGGCCAGGTCGGCTCCCAGCACCTGGCCGAGCGGCAGCGGCGCCATCTCCAAGACCACTGCCTCGGCGTCACGGGCGCGCGCCGCGGCCGCCACCTCGAGCCCGATCCAGCCGCCGCCGACCAGTGCCACCCGGGCCCCGGAGGTCAGGGCGTCCTTGAGTCGGCGGGCGTCGGCGATCGTGCGGAGCAGCCGGGCCGACTCCACACCCGGGATGGCGGGGACGCGTGGACGGGCGCCGGTGGTGATCAGCAACGCGTCGTAGGAGAGCGTCTCGCCGGTGTCGAGCGTGACCGTCCGCGAGCCGGCGTCGACGGCCGTCGCGGTGACACCGGTCAGCAGCCGTACGCCGTGCTCGGCGTACCAGTCGGCGTCGTGGACCAGACCGAACTCGGTCTGGTCCTTGAGGAACTCCTTGGACAGCTGTGGTCGCTCGTAGGGCGGGTCGGACTCGGCGCCCACGAGAGTGAGCGACCCGGAGTAGCCCTCGGCGCGGAGGCACTCCACGGCGTGGGCGCCGGCGAGGCCGGCCCCGATCACGACGACTGAGGAGACATCGGTGTCCATCGGTCCATGGTGGCGCGCCCGTCGGACTCGGGAAAGAGTCATTGCCCGACGCTTCCGGCGCCGATCAGGACGATGGCCCGGAGGAGCCGCGCACGCTCAGGGTCGGATGGAGCATCACCCCGGGGCCGACGTACGACGGCGTGGCGAGGAGCCCCTCGAGCGCCTTGACGATCTCGCCGGCCGCCTGCTCCAGCGGCTGCCGCACGGAGGTGATCCCCGGCGGCACGGTCTGCGCGACCTGGGAGTCGTCGAACCCGACGACCGCGATGTCCTCACCGGCGCGCAGGCCACGGTCGTAGAGGGTGTGGATGACGCCCATCGCGAGCGTGTCGGAGGCACACACGAACGCCGTCGGCGTCGCCTCGTCGAGCAGCGCGGCCGCCGCCATCCGACCGGAGTTGATGGTGTCCTCCACCCGCGAGGCAAGACCGGTGGTGGCCAGACCGTGGGAGCGCATCGCGCGGATCCAGCCGGAGCGGCGCTCCTCGCCGAGCAGGGAGTCCTTGCGCCAGCCGATCCAGGCGATCCGGCTGTGGCCCCGCTCGACCAGGTGCGTAGTGGCCAGCTCGGCGCCGTAGGCACTGTCGATGTCGACCCACGGGTGGCGCGCGTCGGCGTTCCCCCATGGGCGGCCGAAGGCGACGAACTGCGCCCGTCGGGCTTGCAGCCAGGGGACCTGCGGGTTGCCGAGGTAGGTGTCGGTGACCACGAACGCGTCCACCGCAGTGGAGCGCAGCAGGTCGTCGTAGCCCGCCACCGGATCGGAGTCGTCGCCGCTGAAGAGCAGCACGTGGTAGCCGGCCTCGCCGGCGGTCTCGACCAGTGTGTGAACGAACCGGTCCATGGTGGCGTTGGCAGTGCCCTCCTGCACCGGCGGCAGCCGGAGCCCGATGAGGTGGGAGGCTCGGGTCCGCAGACTGCGCGCGGCGCGGTTGGGCTGGTAGCCCAACTGCTCGATCGCGGCCTGCACTCGGGCGAGCGTGTCGGCCCGCAGCAGATCGGGGTTGTTGACCGCGTTGGAGACCGTCTGGCGCGAGACCCCGGCAAGTTCGGCGACGTCGGCGAGGGTGGGCGGGGTCGACATCCGACCGGGCAGGCGCGACACCGACTTCCTCCTCACTCGGGCCTTGAGGGTCTTGAACGTTCCAAGCAAGCATATCGGCGCGCGTGTCGGCGCACTCGCCCTGCCCAGTGGGTCGCCGGCGCCGGGCAGCGCCGGTCGGGCGCGAACCGGTCCGACCCGGGTGCCCCGTGCACCGGCGAGTGTCGGCGGCGTCCCCTAACGTTCAGGACATGGCGAAGACGAGCGCGACCCGCACGACCTACCGCTGCTCCGAGTGCGGCTGGGAGACGGCGAAGTGGGTCGGTCGTTGCGGTGAGTGCCAGGCGTGGGGCTCGGTGGCCGAGGTGGCCTCCGCGGCCTCCCCGGGCCGTACGCCGGCGACGCCCGTCACCTCTGCCGCGGTGCCGATCGGGGAGGTGTCGGTGACCGAGGCCGGCTTCCGGCCCAGCGGCGTCCCCGAGCTGGACCGCGTGCTGGGAGGCGGTCTCGTCCCCGGTGCGGCGATCCTGCTCGCGGGCGAGCCGGGGGTCGGGAAGTCGACGCTGCTGCTCGAGGTCGCCGCCCAGACGGCGCGCCACGGCCGCCGTACTCTCTACGTGACCGGGGAGGAGTCCGCCTCCCAGGTCCGGCTGCGGGCCGACCGGACCGGCGCGATCCAACCCGAGCTCTACCTCGCCGCCGAGACCGACCTGGGTGCGGTGCTGACCCACATCGAGGACACCCGGCCCACACTGCTGGTCGTCGACTCGGTGCAGACCATCGGCGCGACCGGTGTCGAGGGCGTGCCCGGCGGCGTGACCCAGGTGCGCGAGGTCGCGGCGGCGCTGATCCGGGTGGCCAAGACCCGCAACATCACCACGATCATCGTCGGCCATGTCACCAAGGACGGCCAGGTCGCCGGCCCCCGCGTCCTGGAGCACCTCGTCGACGTGGTCCTCCACTTCGAGGGCGACCGGGAGTCGCGCTTCCGGATGGTGCGCGCGATGAAGAACCGCTTCGGCCCGGTCGACGAGGTCGGCTGCTTCGACCTGTCCTCCGAGGGCATCGTGGCGGTGACGGATCCGTCCGGGCTCTTCCTCGGCACTCATCACGTGCCCGTCCCCGGCACCTGCGTCGCGGTCACCCTGGAGGGCAGGCGACCTCTGCTGGCCGAGGTGCAGGCACTGACCACCCCGACCGCGCAGGAGCGCGCAGCCCGGACGACCTCCGGGCTCGACTCCAAGCGACTGGCGATGGTCCTCGCCGTGCTCGGGCGCCACGCCCGCATGCCGCTGCACAACCGCGACGTGTTCGCCTCCACCGTCGGTGGCGCCCGGCTCACCGACCCGGCGAGCGACCTGGCGATGGCTGTGGCGATCGCCTCCTCGACCTCCGGTGCACCCGCCCCCCGCGGCGTGGTCGCGCTCGGCGAGATCGGCCTGGCCGGCGAGCTCCGCCGCGTCCGCGAGCTCGACAAGCGCCTGGCCGAGGCGGCCCGGCTGGGCTTCACGCTCGCCGTCGTCCCGGCCGAGCCGGGGCCGGCGCCTGCGACGACGCCCCGGCAGCGCACCATGGATGGCCTGCGGATCTTCGAGCTGCACGATGTCCAGGGAGCGCTGGAGTTCCTCCGGCTGATCCGCCGCACGACCTCCCACGCCGACGGCGCCGTCTGATCGCTGCGGCGCGGCGGCGTCGGGGCACTAGACTCACGCGCACCCCGACGAAAGGACCGCTGTGCCCACGGACCGCCCGTCCGAGACGAGCCGTCTCCGCGAGACCCTGGCGCTGATCGCGCCCGGCACTCCCCTGCGCGACGGCCTGGAGCGGATCCTGCGCGGCCGAACCGGTGCGCTCATCGTGCTCGGTCACGACAAGACCGTCGATGCGATCTCCACCGGCGGATTCGATCTCGACGTGCCGTTCACCTCCACCGGCCTGCGCGAGCTGGCCAAGATGGACGGCGCCATCATCATCGACGACAACATCACCCGGATCGTCCGCGCCGCCGTCCATCTCATGCCCGACCACACCATCCCTTCGGAGGAGACCGGAACGCGCCACCGGACCGCGGACCGGGTGGCCCGCCAGACCGGCTACCCGGTGATCTCGGTGTCGCAGTCGATGCAGATCATCGCGGCGTACGTCGGAGAGACTCGGCACGTGCTGGAGGACTCCGGCCAGATCCTCACCCGAGCCAACCAGGCACTGGCGACGCTCGAGCGCTACAAGCTCCGGCTGGACGAGGTCGCCTCCACCCTCTCGGCGCTCGAGATCGAAGACCTCGTCACCGTCCGCGACGTCGCCGTCGTCGCCCAGCGGCTGGAGATGGTCACCAGGATCGCCCGCGAGATCGAGGACTACGTCTTGGAGCTGGGGACCGACGGGCGGCTGCTGTCGTTGCAGTTGGAGGAGCTCATCACCGGTGTCGACGCCGAGCGGGAGCTGGTCGTCCGCGACTATCTGCCGCGCGGCCGGCGCGCCCGAAGCCCCGAGGAGCTGCTCGAGCAGCTGGAGAGCCTGTCCTCCACCGAGCTGGTCGATCCGGCCTCGACCGCGCGCATCCTGGGCCTGACCAGCGGTGACGCTCTCGACGGTGCGGTCACGCCGCGGGGGTACCGCCTGCTGGCGAAGGTCCCGCGACTGCCCAGCGCGGTCGTCGACCGACTGGTCGACCACTTCGGCACGCTCCAGAAGCTGCTCTCAGCCAGCGTCGAGGATCTGCAGGCCGTGGAGGGCGTGGGCGAGCTTCGCGCCCGGTCGGTGCGGGAAGGGCTGTCCCGGCTCGCCGAGTCGACGATCCTCGAGCGCTACGTGTGAGCGCCGCGGCGCGCTCAGCGCTTCAGCGGCGGGCCGCTGGTGTGCTGGTGCGGCGCCTTCGGCTGCCCGGCGGCCCCGCTGGGCTGACCGGTCGCTGAACCCGTCGCCGAGCCACTCGGCTGACCGGTCGGCTGCCCGTACGGCGTCAGGGTCGGCGTCACGCTCTGGCTTGGCAGCCCGCTCGGCGTACTGCTCGCGCTGGGCGTCTCACCCGGCACGCCCAGCGCGAAGGTGCCCTCCGCGGGCTCACCACCCAGCGCCGTCGCCGTGATCTGGTAGGTGCCGCGGGTCGCCCATGGCGTGTGCACCGAGCAGGTCTCGTCCGAGCGGTGACCGAGCCAGCGCAGCGCCACCTTGCTGACCGCGTCGTGGTAGACGGTGACAGTCGAGGGTGAGATCGACTTGGGGCAGTCGAGCGTCGACCACACCGTCACCCCGCCCTTGCTGATCCGCACCTGGAGCGTCTGCGGGGAGACCGACCAGGTGCATGCCGGGGCGGTCTTGGTGCGCAGCTCGAGGTCGACGGTGACCGGGCGGCCGACGTACGCGTCGGTGACGCTCGGTGTCACGGTCACGTCCGCGGGGTTGCAGTCGCCCGACGGTGCCGGGAGCGCGGTGCCGCTGGCCGAGCCCGATGCAGCCGGGACAGTGACGTTCGGGCTCTGCCCCGAATCCGAGGGTGAGGGCGTGACGGTCACGGTCACCGCAGAGTGCGCATCGGAGGCTACCTGCTCGGCCGCGTGGCCGGACCGGCCGTCGCTGCCGCCTCCGAGGAGCTTGGCGATCACGACCACGAGCACCAGCGCCAGCGTCAGGACCATCAGCCGACGACGCCAGTAGACCGAGGACGGCAGGGGTCCACGAGTCATCGCCATGGTCGCGACCATAACGAGCCGAGCCCGTCGATCCGGGGTGCCACTCCGCATCGCGTCCCAGGCAGGCAGAATCGTCCACGATGAGTGCCCTGTCAGCCGACGAGCATCCGCCGCAGGATCTCCACCGGCAGATCCTCGACTGGTACGCCGCCCATGCCCGCGAGCTCCCCTGGCGCGATCCGTCGGCGTCCGCATGGTCGGTGATGGTCAGCGAGTTCATGCTCCAGCAGACACCGGTCGCGCGCGTCCTGCCCATCCACGAAGCCTGGCTGGAGCGCTGGCCCACGCCGGCCGGCCTCGCCGCCGCGCCGAGCGGCGAGGCCGTGCGCGCATGGGGCCGACTCGGCTATCCACGCCGCGCGCTCCGCCTGCACGCCGCGGCGCAGGCGATCGTCGAGCGCCACCAGGGCGCCGTCCCCGAGGCGTACGACGCCCTGCGGGCCCTGCCCGGCGTCGGCGACTACACCGCCGCCGCCGTCGCCGCCTTCGCCTTCCGGCAGCGCCATGCGGTGCTGGACACGAACGTGCGGCGGGTGTTCGCGCGGATGCTCACCGGGGTGGAGCTGCCCCCGCCCTCGGTCACCCGGGCCGAGCGTGAGCTCGCCGCCTCGGTGCTGCCCGAGGACCCCGAGACGGCGGCGACCTGGTCGGTGGCCGTGATGGAGCTCGGTGCCCTCGTGTGCACCGCGGCCCGGCCCGAGTGCCCCCGCTGCCCCGTGGCCACCCGCTGCGCCTGGCGGGCGGCCGGGCGGCCGGCGTACGACGGCCCGGTGCGGAAGGTCCAGACCTGGGCCGGAACCGACCGTCAGTGCCGGGGTCGACTGCTCGCGGTCCTGCGCGAGAGCGACCGGCCCGTACACCGCACCGCCCTCGAAGCCGTCTGGGGCGACGTACCCCAGCGCGACCGTGCCCTCACCGGTCTGCTCGCCGACGGCCTGATCACCCAGGTCGGCCCGGACACCTTCGCCCTGCCGGGGTAGTCCGGGACGTTCGACCTGGGTTACCGGTCGGTAGATGCTGCCGAACGTCCCGGACTACCCCACCGCCGGACGCACCAGCGCCCCGGCCAAGCGGGGGCGCTGGGTGAGACCGGGATCGGTCGGTCAGTCGTTGTCGCCCGAGGAGCCGCCGTGGTCGGAGTTCTGCTCGTTGGACTCCGAGCCGTTGTCGCCCTCGCCGACGCCTGCCGTCTCCAACGGCGGCAGGTCGGGGATGGTGGACCGCTTCTGACCGGTGAAGGTGAAGGTCGCGGTCGGACCCTCGCCCTCCACGTCGACCAGCACGATCTCGCCGGGCCCGACCTCGCCGTACAGCATCTTCTCGGCAAGGACGTCCTCGACCTCGCGCTGGACGGTACGGCGCAGCGGCCGCGCGCCGAGCACCGGGTCGAAGCCGCGCTCGGCGAGCAGCTTCTTCGCAGCCGGTGTGAGCTCGATGCCCATGTCGCGATCCTTCAGGCGGGACTCGACGCCGGCAACCATGTTGTCGACCATCGTGATGATCTGCTCCTGCGACAGCGGCGGGAACACGATGACTTCGTCGACACGGTTGAGGAACTCGGGCCGGAAGTGCTGCTTGAGCTCGTCGGAGACCTTGCTCTTCATCCGCTCGTAGGAGCCGGCCGGATCGTTGGCCTGCTGGAATCCGAGGTTGACCGACTTCGCGATATCCCGGGTGCCGAGGTTGGTCGTCATGATGATGACGGTGTTCTTGAAGTCCACCACCCGGCCCTGGGAGTCGGTCAGGCGACCTTCCTCCAGGATCTGCAGCAGGCTGTTGAAGATATCCGGGTGTGCCTTCTCGACCTCATCGAAAAGGACGACCGAGAACGGCTTGCGACGCACCTTCTCGGTGAGCTGACCGCCCTCCTCGTAGCCGACGTAGCCCGGAGGCGAGCCGAAGAGCCGCGAGACGGTGTGCTTCTCGCCGAACTCCGACATGTCGAGCTGGATCAGCGCGTCCTCGTCGCCGAAGAGGAATTCGGCGAGCGTCTTGGACAGCCAGGTCTTCCCGACACCGGACGGGCCGGCGAAGATGAACGAGCCACCCGGACGCTTCGGGTCCTTCAGCCCGGCACGCGTACGCCGGATGGCGCGGCTGAGCGCCTTGACCGCCTCGTCCTGGCCGATGACCCGCTTGTGCAGCTCCTCCTCCATCTTGAGCAGTCGGGTCGACTCCTCCTCGGAGAGCTTCACAATCGGGATGCCGGTCGCGACGGCGAGGACCTCGGCGATGAGCTCCTCGTCGACTTCGGCGATCTCGTCCATGTCGCCGGCGCGCCATGCCTTCTCCCGCTCGGTCTTCTTCGCGATGAGCTGCTTCTCCTCGTCGCGCAGCTTCGCGGCGGCCTCGAAGTCCTGGCCGTCGATGGCGGCCTCCTTGCGCTGACGCACCTCGGCGATCTGCTCGTCGTACTCGCGCAGGTCGGCGGGGGCCGTCATCCGGCGGATCCGCAGCCGCGAGCCGGCCTCGTCGATGAGGTCGATGGCCTTGTCGGGCAGGAACCGGTCGGAGATGTAGCGGTCGGCCAGGGTCGCCGCCGAGACCAGGGCCTCGTCGGTGATGGTGACCCGGTGGTGCGCCTCGTAGCGGTCACGGATGCCCTTGAGCATCTCGATCGTGTCGGCGATCGAGGGCTCGGGGACCTGGATCGGCTGGAACCGACGCTCCAGTGCGGCGTCCTTCTCGAGGTACTTGCGGTACTCGTCGAGCGTGGTCGCCCCGATCGTCTGCAGCTCACCGCGGGCCAGCATCGGCTTGAGGATGCTGGCGGCGTCGATCGCGCCCTCGGCCGCACCAGCACCGACGAGGGTGTGGATCTCGTCGATGAACAAGACGATGTCGCCGCGGGTCTTGATCTCCTTGAGCACCTTCTTCAGCCGCTCCTCGAAGTCACCGCGGTAGCGGCTGCCGGCGACCAGCGCACCCAGGTCGAGGGTGTAGATCTGCTTGTCCTTGAGCGTCTCGGGGACGTTGCCGCGGACGATGTCCTGCGCCAGGCCCTCGACGATCGAGGTCTTGCCGACGCCCGGCTCTCCGATGAGGACCGGGTTGTTCTTCGTACGTCGGGACAGCACCTGCATCACGCGCTCGATCTGTTGAGCACGTCCGATGATCGGATCCAGTTTGCCCTCGCGGGCGTCCTGGGTGAGGTTGCGGCCGAACTGGTCCAGCACGAGCGAGCTGGAGGGCGACTCCGAGGAGCCGCCCGAGGTCGCGGCGGCACCGGACTGCGCCGTACCCTCCTTGCCCTGGAAGCCGGAGAGCAGCTGGATGACCTGCTGGCGGACCCGGTTGAGGTCTGCGCCGAGCTTCTGCAGGACCTGGGCGGCGACGCCCTCACCTTCCCGGATCAACCCGAGCAGGATGTGCTCGGTGCCGATGTAGGAGTGGCCGAGCTGCAGCGCCTCGCGCAGGGACAGCTCGAGCACCTTCTTGGCGCGGGGTGTGAACGGGATGTGGCCGGAGGGTGCCTGCTGACCCTGGCCGATGATCTCCTCGACCTGGGCCCGGACCGCCTCGAGAGAGATGTCGAGCGACTCCAGCGCCTTGGCGGCTACGCCCTCCCCCTCGTGGATGAGCCCGAGCAGGATG
>Ga0164242_10008240_pt1 | contig 11313 bp, 13 predicted proteins | sample OricomgcompostMG_FD_108783 | JGI IMG/M metagenome (GOLD analysis project Ga0164242, IMG submission 108783) | Miracle-Growth compost microbial communities from Emeryville, California, USA - Original compost - Miracle growth compost (MG) ...
GAACTCGGCATGTCTCAGGCCACCGTCCTTCGCCTCGAGAAGTCAGCCCTGCGCAAGCTGCGCGCGTTGCCCGAGACCCGCGTCCTGTGGGAGATGATGCAGGACCTCAACCAGCCCTCTGAACCAAAGATTTCCGTTCACCTCGGATAATACCCGACTTACCCAAAAGGAGCATCACCATGGCAACTGCGATTGCACCCGTTCAGAGAGCGAGCTTGTCCATGTCGTTCGCAAATAAGTATGAGATCAAGCCAGACCAGGTATTCCAACTCCTGAAGACGACAGCGCTAAAGTCCAAAGATCCGGTGTCCGATGCTGAGGTTGCAGCCTTCATGATCGTCTGCAACCAGTACGACCTCAATCCTTTCATCAAGGAGATCTTCGGCTTCATCTCCAAAGGGAAGATGCAGTATGTCATCTCGGTCGATGGATGGGCAACACTTATCAACCGCCAGACTTCATTGAACGGAATCGAGTTTGATGAACACTTCGCAGGAGAAAAACTCGTATCGATTACCTGCAAGATTCATCGCAAAGATCGCGCTCTGCCAACGGTCATCACGGAATATCTCTCCGAGTGCAAACGAGACACGGATACGTGGAAGCAGTGGCCGGTGCGGATGCTTCGCCACAAGGCGATGATCCAGTGCTCACGCATCGCATTCGGCTTGGCAGGAGTTCTCGACGAAGACGAAGCGGAGCGCATGTCCGACTTCCCCGCCCCGGTTCTCGAAGGGAAATCGACTCGCAGGGCTCTTCCGGAGATTGAGCGTTACATGGAAGCTCTGGGCTGGAATGAGGCGAAGAAGAACGTATCCCGGGGGAGCTTCGCCGGCAACCCTGAAGGTCATCTTGCCTTCGTCAAGGGCGAGGCTGCAAAGGCCAACATCGTGATTGATGAAGAATCCCGAGGGCATGTCCTCCAAATGGAGAACTCCGAACCCGATATCAACTTTGCCGAGGAGTCGCAGGAGACGCGCGAAGAGGATGAAACACCCGCTCAGGAGACTGGGACAACGGCGGAGGCTTCGACGTCTGCGACGGCTCCATCTGGCGCTAAGAAGACCATCACCAGAAAGGCCGATCCCGGCTGGTAAACGACTTTTAGGGCGGGGAGCGCAAGCTCAACCGTCCCTAAGCAGATGGAGCGTTCGGCTAATCACCGACACATGGCGAGAGGAAGGGACGGGGTACCTTCCGTTGTGACGCTCCATCTGTGACCCATTGAACCCGCAGCATCACGATCGAGGAGTCACGATGAGCACCGCACTTGTACAACTTCCTGCCCTTCGTCAAAGCGCCGTCGAGACCGCAGCCTGCCCGCGCGCCTATGTGGAGATATACATCAATGGCAGGCAGCAGCCCGACAGCATCCCCTCCGAACGCGGAACCGAGATACACCGCGTAATGAGCCAGTACGTTGACCACTGCACCAAGCTCAAGGTTCCCTCCGACTGGGTGCACTTCAATAAACTCGCCGCCGCCGCTGGTCCGGTCGCTGGCCCCATCCTCGACGGCATCCGCGACACCTATGAGGTTGACTGGGAGCGCGTCTTCGGCACAGAGGTTCCTTTGGGGCTAGATGAGGAGTTCAATCCCTGCGCCCCAGATCGAAATATCTTCCTGCCCAACACAATCCAGAAATATACTCTCACGCCCGAACGTGCTGCCTACACTGGCACCCTCGACGTCATCCTGCTCAGCCACGATGGCCTCCGCGCCAAGATCGACGACTACAAATCGCATCCCGCCGTCTTCGATGCCGATACCTTCCAGTCCACCCTCTACCCGTTCATGCTCTTCAAGCACCTGCCAGACCTGCAGAGCATCACCTTCGAGTTGAACTTCGTCCGCTATACCAAGTGCGTCCGCAGCGTGCAGTGGAAGCGCACCGACATGCCCGAGATGCAGGCCATCATCTCCCGCGCCCGCGAACGTCAGCGCATCACCCATGAGAATCCCGACGCGGCGTTAGCCCTCCCCAACAAGGTCTGTGCGTATTGCCCGCTGGCAAAGGACTTCTCCTGCCCCATCGCCGAGTGGAACGAGCACACCACCATGACTCTCCCGCAGCGCCTCATGTGGAAGATGTGGATGACAAAGATGAACGGCATCAACAATCCCGTCCTCAAGCAGCACGCCGAGGTCAACGGCCCTGTCCGCTATGAAGACGGCAATGGCAAGGTCTACGAGTATGGCGAGCAGCCCGTACCTTCTACCCGCTACCCGCTCGACCGTACCACCATTCAGGTGCTCGAAGAGTACAAGGCAGCCACCGGCGAAGACCTGCTCGATGGCAAGCTCTCCATCAGTTCCACGACTATCAAGCCGAAACTGAAGACCAAGAAGCGCGCAGCCCTCAACGAGATCTTCGAAGAGTCCATCGTCGAGACTGCCACCAAACCCAAGTATGCCGTCCGCACGCCAGAGGGCATAGAAGAAGATTTCAACCCATACGCACAGGAGTAACAACATGGAACAAGAAACCAAAGAACTATGGGCGTTGGTCGAGCTATTCGGTCACCAGCGTATTGCGGGCAAGGTCGTTGAAGCCGAGATTGGCGGCGGACACCTGATTCGCGTGGAAGTGCCAGCCGTCAAGGGACGCGAACCTCTGACGAAGTACTACAACGTCAAGGCTGTCTATGGGATCACTCCCGTCGATGAACCTACCGCTCGAAGAATGGCTGAAGATATCGACCCTTCTCCTGTCAACAGCTACTCCATTGATCGCGAGATCGAGCGGCGCAAGACGCTTGGCAGCGGCAGTTCCGAGTCAGACTTCGACGACGAGATGTAGTGAATAAATCTCGAATAATTCACGCACTAAATTTCCGAAAGTTGAGATAAGCCAATGCGTATCCGCAAGATACAACTCCAGAACTTCCGCAGCCACACCGACACTACTCTCGAACTCGCGCCCCTCACCGTCATCCGCGGCACCAACGCCGCCGGTAAGTCCTCGGTCGAGCAAGGCATCCAACTCATGCTCGCTGGCCACTGCGACGGCACTGCCGCAGATGGCAAAGGCTCCATCGGACTCATTCGCGCTGGCGCTGCCAAGGCATTCGTCACCATGGCGCTGCAGCAGTCTGATGGTGGCGCCAGCGGCAAAGATAAAGACGAGCGCATCCTCAAGATGGCCCTCAACGGAACCGGAAAAACCGTCCTCGTCACCAAGCCCGACGATCCGCAGTACACCGGCGGCGAAGAGTGGAAGGAGTGGCTTGGCATGCATCGGAGCGTGCTCTCCTGCCTCATCAACAATCGCTACTTCGTCGATCTCAAGGAAGATGACCAGAAGGACGTTCTCGCCTCCATCATCCTGCCCAAGACCTACGAATGGCCGGAGTGGGTCAAGCCGATGTGCCATGACCTCTCGCTCAAGATCAACTGGGCAAAGACGCCATTCGAGATCATCGACCAGGCCTACGATGCCGCCTTCAAAGAGCGCACCAACGTCAACCGCGATGTAAAGAACTTCAAGATGCCCGAGGGCGATATCACCGGCCATGAGAACTACGCCGAGTACTCGCAAAAACTTGGTATCCGTCAGAAGGAGCTCGATGCGGCCAAGTCGAAGAAAGCCAAACTAGAAGAGTCCTACCGCATCAATCAGTCGACGCTATCGGCCGCGACCCAGCGCCGCGACGAGTCGCAGGTTCGCCTTACTCGCGAACAGCATAATATCGAAAGTGTTGAAGCGAAGGTTCTGAGCGCCGCCAAACTCAAAGAGTTGGAGAAGGTGGCCAGGAACGAGAAGGCCGCCACGAAGCTCGATGCAGAGCTGCTCAGTTTCGATGCGCAGATCCGCATCAAGAAGGAGGCGCAGGCAGCACTCAACCGCATGTCGGATGAGCCTACCTGCCCAACCTGCAGCAGCCCCATCACGGAAGAACTGGTTGCGGCGCTCGCCCAGCCGCTCATCGCCGAAATCAACAAATTGGCAGATGAGCGCCAAGCCCACATCGATCAGCGCAAGGCACTCGGCAATCCTGTAGAGGCTGCACGCCTCGTCGCCGAACACCGTCAGGCGGTGGGCGATCTCGAGAGTGCCCAGCAACGCATCAAGGACGAGCAGACCGTCATCGACGATGCCCAGGCTAAGATCGACGAGTTGAGGTCTGCCGCCAGCGCTGCCCCAGATACGTCCGAGGTAGATGCAGAGATTGCCGATCTTGTCGCGAAGGTCCAGCGCGGCACCGAAGCCGTCAACGCTGCCCGCGCTGCAATGGATCTGCACAGCCGCAAGGAGAAGGCCGAGGCCGAGCGCAAGGTTCTCGTCGCCAATCAGTCCAGCCTGAACAAACTGGTCGAATACTTTGGCTCCGAGGTAAAGACTGAGCTGCTTGCCGGCAGCATCGGCACCTTCACCGACTCCATGAACGAAGTCCTCGGCCAGTGGGGTTACACCTGCCAGCTATCCATCGAGCCATACGTCTTCGCCATCATGTTCCGCGACAGCGACAACATGCCGCACCCGATCAGCCTCAAGCATCTGTCCGAGTCGCAGCGGTATCGCTTCGCGACTGCCTTTCAGGTCGCCCTCGCCATCGTAAGCGGCTTCAAGTTCGTCATCGTCGACCGTGCGGACATCTACGACACTGCTGGCCGCAATAGCCTCTTCGCTGCGCTCAACAGCGGAGAACTGGATCAGGCCATCGTACTGGCCACCGACGAGCGCACCATAGTCCCCGATGTCGAAGACACCGTTTTCTACCGCTTCGACGACATCGCCCAGCCCGGCATGATCCCGACAACGCAGGTTCGCAAACTTATACCCGCAGTAGCTGAAGCAGCATAACGAAAACCACAAACGAGGAAATGAAAATGCCGGATACGAATCTCAATTTGCTCGCCCGCTACAAAGATGCCTGTGACTATCCCTCCACGCTCAATCCAGAAGAAGTCGAGAAGCAACTCTCTCTCTACCTCCAAAGCCTTGGCATCCAGCGCGAGATAGTGCAACTCAAGGAAGGGTGGGATCTAGAACAACATCCCGCGCTGCTTCATTATGTCGAGGGTGTTATCAGAGAGTTTCCTAAGAGTAGGGACGCGAGGGACGCGATGGCCGCGATGGACGCGAGGGACGCGAGGGACGCGATGGCCGCGAGGGACGCGATGGCCGCGATGGACGCGAGGGACGCGAGGGACGCGAGGGCCGCGAGGGACGCGATGGCCGCGATGGCCGCGAGGGACGCGATGGCCGCGATGGCCGCGAGGGACGCGAGGGACGCGAGGGCCGCGAGGGACGCGATGGCCGCGAGGGACGCGATGGCCGCGAGGGACGCGAGGGCCGCGAGGGACGCGATGGCCGCGAGGGACGCGATGGCCGCGATGGCCGCGATGGCCGCGATGGACGCGATGGCCGCGATGGACGCGAGGGACGCGAGGGCCGCGAGGGACGCGATGGCCGCGATGGACGCGATGGACGCTCTCAAGCGTTTCGCAAACTGGTGCATCCAGCGCTCGGCATGGTACTGGTACTTCGAATTGTCATGGCTCGCAACGACTTACATTGGTGCCGTTCAACTAGACGATGCAGGTGTGCAGGCCTGGTCTAAGCCACTGTTTGAAGCTTACTGTGCCGGGGCATGGTTCCTGCACTGGTCAGAAGAGACTGTGTACTGGATCGCCAAACCTACCGTGCATGTAGAGGTTGTCGATCAGGAACGCCGTATGCACTGCGAGGATGGACCAGCCTTGGACTCCGACGTCGAAGACCTCTACTTCTGGCATGGGGTTCTCGTTCCTGACTATGTCGTCATGAACCCGGAAAAGATCACGGCCGAACGTATCCGCGAAGAGGATAATGCCGAGGTTCGCCGCGTCATGATGGAGAGGATGGGGTGGGAGCGATTCTGTATTGAAGCTCAGATGAAGGTTCTGCACGAAGACACTCTGGAAACACGGTTTCCCGCTCTTCCGGTTTCAGATCTTGTCGATGTCGGCAAGCGGCTTGTCACTACCTATCGTGCAGGAAAAGAGGTTGCACAGCTACTCGAAGCCGACGGTCTGATGGACTTCGAAGATCGTCCGCTTCGCTTTGTACGCCTGATCGACCCGTCGACCGACCGGCAATACACCATCCGTGTTCTTCCGACCCATCGACGCTGCTATGAAGCTGTGGGTTGGACCTTTGGCATGACGGAAGAGGAATACAAGAACCGCCCCTATCTCAGACAGGGTGATGTGCTTCTCCGTCCACTCGACGTTGCAACCACCTTGCAGCAGGCGCATAGCTAACGGCTGCTGTCTATCTCAACCCTAACCCTGAAAGGACATGTCCAAAATGATCCCAAGCCATGCAAAACGCATCCCGCTCCGGCCTCTCGCCTTTGGTGAAAAGACCGGACATCATCACTCACTGATGGCCAATCCCGGCGTCTGTCTCGAAGAAGCCGCAGAGATGTTCGAAGTAAAGACAGATGACGGCGTGAAGCACTTCCTCCGCATTACCGGGGAAGGCGTCTCACTGGTTCACCAGGAGCATAAGGCTCATCCCAGCATTGTTCCCGGCTCCTATGAGGTTGTCATCCAGCAGGAAAACACCGACTGGGGCTCCCGCGCAGTTCTCGACTAGGCAACGCAACCGCGGGCCGGCGCGTTATCCGGCAGCAGTTTTTTGATTAGCTATCCAAGCTGGAGGTGCGGAGTGAATAGCGCAGAAGGAACGGACAAAATGTCATTCGATGAATTTCAGGAAGTAAACGCGCTGAGATGCGCCACAAAATTCCCGTCCTGTGATGACTGGACGCTCAACGATTGGGCTGTAGCCATTTCTGGCGAGGTTGGCGAACTTTGCAACATTCTCAAGAAAAATCGACGCGGTGATAGGGCTTACTCGCTTGAGGGCGCACACGGATCCGCAACACGCCGCGAGATTCTGAAGGAACTTGCTGATGTCATAACCTATGCCGACCTCGCCGCTCAGGTAGGCATGGAATCTCGTTCCGGTACTTTTGGCGACTACCTCTCACTCTTGCGTACCACTGGCCTCGTCACCACAGATGGCGGTACTGCACGCGCTAACGCTGAAGTTTTGTTTCTGTAGGCAGGTGAATAATGAAGTCCCTCCTCGATCTAAAATGCGGCGACCAGGTGAAGTTAGTTGTTTCGATGGTAGGCCGCTCTATGACAGTCAAGAAACGAATCACCGACCCCGAAGGCAGAGTGCAACTCTTCATCGGCCAGAACTGGTACTACGCCGACACCGGCAATGCCGTCAATAAGTCACTGGCCTACATCACTGCAATCGAGGGTTCGAAGTGAATGCACCCTGTCCTACTTGTGGGCAGCCCTGGCCGAACCGGTCAGGCCGGGTCTGCGGTATCTGCCACCTACCCATTAAGCGCCATGACAAGTGGCACGTCGTCGGTTCCGTGGTGCAGCACCGCAACTGCAAGAACCCCGAGATGGCCGCAATCTCCCTATCGACCCAAACCACTCTTCTAGAGGTAGGCCAGCAATGATGCTCTTCGACCAAAAGGCGCTGCGTGCCCGCTGCAACAAGCAGTACGACGACATCAAGAAGAGGGCGCGCCCACGGCTCTGGAAGAGTGGAAGACTGAAGGGTCATGTGCGTGTTCCCGGCGTTGAAGTTCTTCCTTTCACGAAAGAGCATCTTTGGCAGCGAGCGCTGGATCAGGTCGGCACCGGCGTCACGAGGTGCCCATATTGCGTGGCTATCGGGCGACCCGCCAACCTGATTGACCTCAGCAACTTTGTCTGGGACCACTTTGAGCCAGTCGCGAGAGCCGGACTCCTGGCTCACACACTCGAAAATCTGCATGCCTGCTGCGCAGACTGCAATAACTGCAAAGGCCACCTGACTTACGACTTCTTTATTGGCCTGATGGCCGCGATCGAGGAATGGCCCGATCAGCGCGACCGCACCAATATGCATATGTGCCTCCGCACCCACGGAGTCACGATGCGCATGAGATTCCCCGGAAAACCAAAAGAGGCTGCCGCCTCCGAGCCGGAAGCACTAACTACCATGACACTCGCCCTGAAAGAGGACTGGTAGGAAACGAACTAGAAAGGCACCACATGAAGCGAATCGCAGCCCTTGCCCTCTTTGCCGCCAGCCTCACCCTTGCGGCTCAACAGCCACCACTACCTAACCAGACACCAGCACAGGTCGAGATTCAGAAGCAGGCCGAACTGCTGCAAACCCAAGCGCAGTTGCTCTACGAGAAGCTCCACGGCATCACGGAGTTTCAGCAGTACCTACAAATCCAGCAGCAATTGAACGCACTTCAGGGACGATACAGCGCCGCCAGTGCGCATTCAACTCCGCAGTCTCACTCCGCAAAGACCCCGGCCAAACCCGCAACGCCAAAGATGTAAGGCCATCTACCGCAGCGCACTCTAACCAGATCGGAGTTATCCGTGCCACCACTATTCCTACCGAAGTCCACACGATGCAAACTGCACCTCAGCAAGCAGGATCTTCTCAAGAGGTCCTCTGAGGACAAGCGCCAAACCTTTAGCGTCTACTGCATGCTCAGCGACGGCAACGCCACCATCGGTATGCCCGACTGGGTCCAGAACGCTTACACCCAGATGATCAAGATCGCCAACAAGAGCAAGAAGCAGGTCTTCGATGTCGTCATCCCGAATTGCTTTATCGAGATGTTCGCCACAGAGAAGACAAAGTCGAAGCTCTTCTCCATCATCAAGGAAGCCACACTCTCGAACTTCACCATGGAGCGCACCGGCAAGGATGAGGAAGACGTTGCGGTCAAACTCACCTTCAAGATCAGCTTCAGCGCCCGCAAAGAGATATACGACTGGTTCTGGGATGCGAAGAAAGATGACTTCTGGGCATGCTTCGAAGAGTCGCAGCAGGACCTTACCTTCGCGGCTGCTCGCGATGCCGAATCTGATTCCGAGGACGACGAAGACTCGGATGAGGACGAAGAAGCCGAACAGGAAGACTTACCGCTTGATGAGGACGATGACGAAGAGGATGAAGACCTCGAAGATGAGGAACCCATTGTCGAGTCTCAGTCCGCCAAGGCCGAGCGCATCCGCAAGGAAGCTCTCAAGAACGCCGCGGCTGCTCCACCGGCTGCGCGTCCAGCAATTTCCTTAACCCGCCCCGTCACTCACTAACCGAGCGGGGAGCAATCCCCGCCTAACCTTCCACCCTCCCCCATAGCCCAGAAATGAGGATCCACCATGGTAGACAAGAAATCCGCAACTGCCACAACGAAGCCGGTCCGCACCCGCACCAAGGTTCAGACCATTACCGTCACTCCCGAGCAGGCAATCAACTTCCTCAACCGCATCACCACCGCATTGGAGCGCGCCGAAGCCGCTATACCTTCTATAAGCCAGAACTACATCGCCGATTCTCAGGCAATCGAAAGGAGTGCTCATGGCGCCGCTTCTGGATCAGTGAATACAGCGGCCAAAGCTCACAAGTCGGATTCTCTGGACAGTATGATCCTCACAGCCCGCGACGACGCTCAGAGTGTATATGCCATTGCCAGAGAGCTACGAGGGCGGCTGTATGGCGATCCTCCGCCGTGTGAAGAATCTGCCCCGCAAGCGCTGTCGAGAGGAATCACTAAGGATGCGATGTCGCAGATGCACGATACCATCCTGGCGATTCGGTCGGAAATTCTTGCCATCGGCGATTACCTCGTCAGCTAAAACCGAACCATGGCGGCGGGACATCTCGCCGCCAGCAACACTGAAAGACTCTCTGTATGGCAAGCCATTCTCAAATCGTCGGCGAGCAGGAACGTCCCGCCTCCATTCATGCCGAGATGACCATCCTCGGCGCTATGCTGGTAGAACCCGCCGCGATCATCGAAGCAATCGACATTCTCGAAGCCGAAGACTTCGCGTTGGACTCGCACCGCCGTATCTTTGCAGCCATCATCGCGCTGCATGAGCAAAACCATCCTGTAGATATCGTTACGGTCGGAGATTGCCTCCGCAAAAAGAAGGAACTCGATTCCATCGGCGGACTCTCCTACCTCGCATTGCTTAGCGAAGGTCTACCGCGCAAGCTGAATATCGAGAGCTACGTCCGCATCGTCAAGGACAAGGGCAGCCTGCGCGAAGCCATGAACGTCGCCTCACTATTGACCGAGGCGGCAGTAGATCAGTCGGAAGATGCACGAGCAGTCATCCAGAGAGCGCACTACCAGCTCCAGACCATTCTGGAGGATGCAGAGGATGCCCAACTCCAAAGCGTCGGCGACTTCTTCAACACCCAGGGCGATCCCGACCAGATGTTCGAGGTCATGGCCACCATCAATGGCATCAACCTCGGCTTCAGCCAGCTTCACGAAGTCACCGGAGGCCCCCAGCGCGGAGAACTATGGATCGTCGCCGCCCGCCCCTCCATGGGTAAAACGGCATGGATGTGCAACACCGCCCGTTACGCCTCCGTCCAGTCTGAAAACATCGCAGGCGTATTCACGCTCGAACAGAAGAAACCCTCTGTCATCCGGCGTATGCTCTCTGCCAGCGCACGCATCGACTACAAGGCCATCCGCCGCAACGAGCTCCGCGTGCAGGATCGCTCGCTGTTATTGGAGCATCGGCAAATCCTCTCCCGCGCCTCGCTCTACATAGACGACCAGCCCGGCCTCACTGTATCCCGCATCAAGGCCCGTTGCCTCCGGTTGAAGAGCCGCATCGGACTAGACATCGTATTCGTCGACCAACTTTCGCACATCTCCATGGCCGACTGCAAAGAGAGAGACTTCCGACTCAAGGTGGGTGAGCAGACGAAGGCCCTCAAGCGCATGGCGCAGGAGTTGAATATCCCCGTCATCGTCTTCAACCAACTCTCCCGCGAGGCCGGAAAACGGAAGGACTTCGTGCCCACCCTGGCCGATCTAAAAGAATCCGGCAACATCGAGGAAGACGCCGATGTGGTCTGCCTTCTGCACCGCCCCGAGTACTACGACAGGTCAGACGCCTCCATCGAAGGCAAAGGACAGATCATTGTCGCCAAAAACCGCGAGGGCGAGACGAAGACGCTCAACTGTCTCTTTCAAGGGCGCATCATGCGATGGGAAGACGATACCACCGCACCCGTCCATCAGGATTCGTTCTACGAACGAACGCCGTGGTAGCCGCCCCGATGCACACCGCCAAAATACCGCCCAATTTACCGCCCACCATGCTGTCATCGGATGGGTTTCTTTGGGTAGGATGCACCCATCAAAATGGCGTAAATCTCCAATAATTAGGGCAAGATGGGCACCCTTGGGTAGGTATGAGAAACACCACCCAGCCCGACTCTGACTCGGCCAATCGGGGTTCGAATCCCTGGGGGGCAACCAA
>Ga0164242_10008241_pt1 | contig 11313 bp, 10 predicted proteins | sample OricomgcompostMG_FD_108783 | JGI IMG/M metagenome (GOLD analysis project Ga0164242, IMG submission 108783) | Miracle-Growth compost microbial communities from Emeryville, California, USA - Original compost - Miracle growth compost (MG) ...
CCCAGGTCACGCAGGATCGCGGCCAGGCACAGCTCGGGTTTCGGGAGCTCCAGCCTCGGATCGCAGTCCGCGTTCTGTTTGCCGCTGGCGGTTGCGTGTTGGCGGTATCTGGCGACGTCGCCGTCCAGCGTGTCCAGCCAGTGCGGGGAATTGTTTTTATCCCAAATATCGGCCATCAGCCGCGCGAAGTCGTAGGCGATGGTGGCCAGCGGTTGCTGATTGAACGGGCTCGGCGGGTCGAAGCCACGGATGTCGGCCGTGCTGGAGAAATTGATCTTGGCCAAATAGTAGGCGGACCGGTAGACGTCGGCGCGGAAACCGCTGGCGTTGTCGGGCAGCCACTGCAGCAACTTATCCGCGTAACGGTTGACGTCGTGTTCGTCGTCGTCTCCGCTCAACGCGGCGGCGGCGATCACGAAATGGATGTTGTGCAAATAATATCCGTACCGGTAGCGGTCGCCGTCCGGGCGGTACAGATGCGGTTCGGTCGCGAAATACCTTTCGTCGGCGTCGATCGCCTCTTTGTTGGCCCTGATCGCCTTCGGCATGTCGCCCATCCGGTAGTAGATGTGCGACGGCATGTGGACCAGATGACCGGAGTTCGGCGCCAGCGCCGCCAGCCGGTCCGCGTACTTGCCCGCCGCGCCCGGTGTGCGGGACTGCTCCATCAGGTGGATGTACCAGTGGATGGGGCCCTCGTTCGGCGGGTATTGGCTTAATTCCAAAGCCTTTTCGAGATACTCCCGCGCCTGCGTGGTCCGCGGGGACACGGGGTTCCCGTCCTTCCAGTACGCCCACGGCGTCATGTTCATCGCCGCGTCGGCGAACAGGGTGATGACGTTGGGGTCGTCGCGGCCGAACTCGTCCACCACCGCCTTCATCCCGTCGTAGTAGGCCTGGTTGCGGCCCGCCTGGCATTTCCTGGGGTCGTCGGTTTTCGGGCAGTCCCGATAGCGTCCGGTTAGGGCGGCGATGATTTTGTCGTCTTCCCCGTTCGGCTTTTGCCGGGCGGCGCGGCGCAGCGCGTTGTTCGCGGCGTCGCGGTCGGGCTCCAATTCCCTCGGCATGTTCAGGTCGACGCCCAGGACGAGGGCCTGCGCCCAATAGCACGCCGAGCAGGCAATGTCGTTGTCCTCGGCGTCACGCGCCGCTTTCTTGAATGCGCGATAGGCCTCGCGGTTGTTGAACCCGAAGTAGAAGCGCAAGCCCTGATCGAAATACTCCTGCGCCCAGGGCACGTGCCAATGCGCGCTTCCGAGGTAGGGATACAACGGGGGGTCGGGATCGTTCTCGGTCAGCCGCACCAGCGGACAGGCCTCGGTCGCCATCGCCATGGCATCCATGCCCTGCGACTCGTCTGCCGCGCCGGAGGCGACCATGCAGGGATCCGCCGGTTCGGACGGCGCACAGCATGCGGCGACGGTGACAGCGACGGCCATCGCGCCCGCCGACAAACGCCAGCGGACTGCATCGAACATGATTTCCCCCGTCGCGCGCCGGCAGAATCATCGGGACGAAGGGGACTTTATGCCGCAAACCGGTGGCGCTGCGGCGATATGACCGAACCGCTGCGCGCCGGCTACGGTTACCGGTGGCCCGGGATGTTGTCCAGGTCCCGCTGAATTCCCTGCAGATCGCCCTCGATGCCCTGCAGTTTTCCCTCGATGGCCTGCAGATCCGAGAGGGTGTTCTGATAGGCCGGGCCGGTCAGGTCGGCCGCGGTGGCTTGCGACTGCGGGCAGTAGGCGACGATGGCGCCGGCGGTGACCTCGGCGCTTTGCTCGGCGTTCCAGATCGACGAGCGCTGCACGAACCCGATGGCGTCGGCGAAATTGTGTTGCTGGGCCAGAAAGTCGCACACCGCGTGCCCCTGCTTCATCACGTAGTCCTGGCTGGGCACCGGCACGCCCTCGTGCTTCAGCGCGGCGATGAACGCCATGTCGGCCATCTCGATTCTCGGCGCGGGCGGTTTGGGCGCCGCCGCTTTGGGCGGCGCGGCCGACGGCGCGGGTTCGGTCGCCGGTGCCGTCGAATCGCGTTGGTGGACAAAGAAAATCATCACCGCGGCGGCTGCGACGGCGATCAGCGACAGCGGCAACGCCGCGAGTAGGCCGGCGCGGTGCAGCGCGCCGCCGTGCCGGCGGGGCGTGGCGGCCGCCGCGGTTTCCTGCGATGCCGCCTGGTCGGGGACGGCCTGGCCGGCGCTGTGGGCCAGTAGCTCGTCGAGCAGTTCGTCGACCTCGCGCGATGACGGTTGGCCGCCTTGCCGGTGAATCGATCGGCGCGCGAGGGCGATGCGCCGCAATTCCGCGTCGATGGTCTCGCGGTCGCGCATATCAACCAGTTTGAGAGTGTCGCGGCGTTGTCACAAGCCCCGGGCGCCGACCAATCCCGATCGATCGCCGCCGCGGCATTGATGTGGCGCGCCCGGATGCGAAAGACTCGCTGTGAACCCGTCGGCCCTAAGGATTCACCGTGAGCAATCGGCGCACCGCACCGCTCGTCGCCGCCGCGGTCCTGGTCGCGCTCGCCGGCTGTTCGCCGTCGCATCCGTCGGCCGCGCCGCGCCCAACGGCGACGCGGACCGCCGCGCCCTCGGCGCCGGCGTCGCGAATGGTGCCCGCCGACGCGGACACGCCCGGTGGCGCGCAGCCGCGGCTGGCCTCCGACCCGGCCCAGCTCGGCGACGACCTCGTCGCCGACGAGCGCGCCCTGCGCGACCCGGGTACGTCCGAGCCGGCCCTGACGGCGGCCGCGCACCGCGAACAGGCGGCCTACCGCGCCATCGCCCGCCATCCGGAGTGGGAGGCGGCCGCGCGGGGGCGGATCCCGGCCGAGCTCATCGACGTCTACGACCGCAACGTCGACGCCCGCCGGCAGCTGACCGCGTTGACTCCGGTGCGAAACACCTTGCCGGCGTGGCGAATCGAGCCGCCGGCCCCCGCCGACGAGCTGCTCGGCTACTACCACCAGGCCGAGGCGGAGTCCGGTGTCGGCTGGAACTACCTGGCGGCGATCAACTTCATCGAGACGCGGTTCGGCAGCATCGTCGGCGCGAGCACCGCGGGCGCGCAGGGGCCGATGCAGTTCCTGCCGTCGACCTTCGCCGGCTACGGGCAGGGCGGCGACATCCACTCGCCGCGCGACAGCATCCTGGCCGCGGGCCGCTACCTGGCGGCCAACGGTTTCGCCGCCGATCGGGACCACGCCATCTACGCCTACAACCACGCGAGCGAATACGTGCGCGCGGTCGACCAGTATGCGGCGCTGATGGCCGCCGACCCCGCAACCTTCGCCGCCTACTACCGGTGGGACGTCTACTGCTTCACGACGGCGGGCGACGTGTTGCTGCCCATCGGTTACGACGCGTCGTCACCGATCCCGGCCGCCGACTACGTGGCGGCGCACCCGCAGTGACGCGGATCAGTACAGCGGCACCCACACACCGAAGAACCAGTAGCCCCAACCGCCGTACTGCCAGTTGAAGACCGGGATCACGGTGAAGGTGTTGTAGCTGAAGGGCCCGAAGTCGGCCCGCGCCACCGCCACGTCACGCGGCGGTCCGTCCCACGGCCGGTTCCAGCCACCGGGAGGCGGCGGACCGTCCCAGCCGCCGGGAGGCGGCGGCCCGTACCAGTTCGGCGGCGGGTGGTGCGGCGGCGGGCCGTCGTTCCAGCCGTAGCCGTGCTCGCGCGGCGGCGGGGGCGCGCCGCGACCCACGATGCTGAATTGGACGTCGGCACCGGCCGGGCCGCCGATCTGGGCGCTGGCGGTGACGACGTCGTGACGCGGCACGTACGGCGGGTGCGGCGGCTGGGTGTTGGGCGGGTTCAGCGCCGCGTAGCGCTGCCGCTCCGGTGGCGGCGGCGGGTTCTGGGTGTTCGCCGGCGCATTGGTCGGTCCGCCCGGCGTCGGCGGGTTCTGGTCGTGGTCGTAGGGCGGCTGGTTCTGCCCGTTCTGCGGCGGGTTCTGGCCGTGCTGGTTCGGCGGGTACTGGCCGCCGGGCTCGTTCTGCCCGCCCTGTGGCGGGTTGTTCGGGCCGTTTTGCGGCGGGTTGTTCTGCCCGCCCTGTGGCGGGTTGTTCGGGCCGTTCTGCGGCGCGTTGTTGGGGCCGCCCTGCGACGGGTTGTTCGGGCCGCTCTGCGGCGCGTTGTTGGGACCGTTCTGCGGCGCGTTGTTCGGGCCGTTCTGCGGCGGGTTGTTCTGCCCGCCCTGCGGCGGGGTGTTGCCGCCATGCTGGCCGCCGGCGCCGCCCCCGGGACCGGCCGGCTGGCCGCCGGGCCCACCGCCCGGCCCGCCGGGGTTGCCACCGCCACCGTGGCAGTTCGGGCACGGCGGCGGGGGGTCAAGCGGAGCCGAGTAGGCCGATCCGGCGTTCAGCGACGCCGCGGAGATGCCTAGGCCGGCCGCCACCGCGGCGGCGCCGACCATACGTTTCATTGACATAGCTGCGTCCCCCTTGGGTGTCCGACGGCCTGCACTACGGGCAGGTGGCGTCCAACTCGAATGACTTGGTTACCTGCTGTGGTTGCTGCGGGTTGCTCATGTCGACGCCGGTCGCGGTGCCCTTGATCGCCCACGTCTTTCCGTTCACCGCGGCCCCGGCGTTGCCGCCCTGATTCGGGGCGGCGTCGGAGAAGCCGAGCGCGACGCCGTTGACGGTGCCCAAGCCGACCGAATGCACCAGGGGCGGATTGCCGTTGCTGACCACGGCGCCCAGGCCGGCGGTCGGGTCGCCGATGCCGATGGTGGTCTTGTCACCGTTGGTGGTGCAGGTGACCTGCCCGCTGACGTTCTGGGTTTGACCGTCGACGATGAGCTGCGGGGCCGCCGCTACCGGCGCGCCCGACGAACCGGACGCCCCGGTGTTCGACTTGTTGCTCGAACAACCGGCGCTCGCCCCGATCACCAGGGCCACTCCGGCCACCCCCACTACGATCCCACGCTTCACTACTGTTCCCTTCGTGTCGCTGGTTCCGCCCGCCTCTTGCCGTTGGCCGCGCCGACAGCCCGTCAACAGTCCCGGGGCCGACGCGTTCGAGGCCGGTCCGGCGGATACCCCATGCCCCAGATGCGCAAACGTCACGGCAGAATCCGCAGGCCCCACCGGTCCAGCAGCGGATTGACCAGCATGAAGTAGGTGGTGTAGTCGTCCCCGTCGGGCGAGGACATCAACAGGCCCACCGCGCTCACGCTGCCGTCGGGATTCATCACGAACCCCGGGCTGCCGCTGTCGCCGTCCAGGCTGAACACGCTGGCCTCGACGACGTCGCCGTCGACGCCCTTGATGGCACCGCACGTCTCCCCGGTGACCGCCCCGATCTTGCAGAACGGCATGCCGACCTGAATCTGGGGGCGGCTCAACACATCCCGCACCTGATACCTGCCACCGACGTCACCGACGGGCATGCCGACGCTCGGCTCGAGCCGGATGATCGCGGCGTCCCGCTTGTCGCCCTCGTGTTCACTGGCCGAGATCCTGCCCAGCGGAGCGTCGTTCCCGTACGTCCACTCCGCGCCGTCGTGCGCGTCGCAGTGCCCACTGGTCATCAGGTAGTAGCTGCCGTCGGAACCCTGGGCGGCGAATCCGGCTGTGCACCTGCCGTTTTCGTGATCGACGCCGATGCCCGGCGACGGCGGCGGGGCCGGCAGGGCCGGAGGGGGTGCCGCGCCCGCGGTTTTCGCCACCGCCGTGGCGGCCACCAACACCGCCCCGACGAGCCCCGACCCCCGCAGCCACGACACGGTCACGCCGCCCTCCTCCGCTTGCGCCCGGCAGATAGTAGCAGCGCCGCCGGGCCGAAAGAGGCCGGCGCCCAGCCCTTCCCATGGTTCATTCGACGTCGAGGTGGCGGGCCAGGAAATCCAGCACGGCGTCGGCGAAAACGTCGTTGCGGTCGCCGGCGACCATGTGCCCCGCCCCGCGCACGTCGGTGAATTCGACTTGGGGGAAGCGCGCCAGGAACTCGTCGGCGCGCTCCTGGCTGACCAGGTCGCTCATCTGGCCGCGGATCATCAGGATGGGCACGCCGTCGCGCAGGATCGCCTCGACGGCCGCGTGCATCCGATCGGGGTCGGTGACCTCGAACGGCGGGAAAGCCGCTGTGCCGCTGATGAATTGCGGATCCCAGTGCCAATACCAGCGATCGCCGCGGCGACGCAGGTTGGTGGTCAGGCCCTCCAGATCGGTTGGCCGCGGCCGGTGCGGGTTGTATTCGGCGATCGCGTCGGCGACCTCGTCGAGCGAGGCGAATCCCGAGTCCACCCGGTCGGCCATGAAGGCGTGAATCCGGTTGGCCCCGGATTGATCCATGTTCGGCACGATGTCCACCAGCACGACCGCGCTCGCGATGCCAGGGGACAGTTCGCCGGCGAGCAGCATCGAGGTGAAACCGCCGAGAGAGGCGCCGACCAGCACCGGCTTCGGGGGCAGCGTGCCCAGCACCGCCTGCACGTCGGCGGCGAAGCTGACGACCCGGTAGTCGCCGTCGCCGGACCAGTCCGATTCGCCGTGCCCGCGCAGGTCGACGGTGACCGCCTGCCACCCGCGGGCGGCGACGGCGGCGGCCGCCTTGCCCCACGACCGCCGCGTCTGCCCGCCGCCGTGCAGGAACACCACGGCGCGCGCGCGAGGATCCCCGAGACGGTCGGCGACGATCTGAACGCCGCCGGGGCCGCGGATCGTGAAGGGTTCGGCTGCCATGGGCACCAGGTGATACTAAGGCGGCCCCCGGCCGGGCCCGCGGTGGCTTAACGTCAACGGCATGCGTCTGGACGAGTACATGGCGTTGGATGCGACCGCCCTGGCCGGGCTGGTGGCGGACAAGCAGGTCACGCCGGCCGAACTGCTCGCGCTGGCACGGCAGCGCGCGGACGCGGTGAATCCGCGCCTGAACGCCATCGTGTGCCGGCTCGACGACGTCGCCGACCGGCAAGCCGCCGACCCGAACCTGAGCGGGCCGTTCGCCGGGGTGCCGTTCCTGCTCAAGGACCTCGGCCAGGAGTATCGCGGCTTTCCCACCTCGTGCGGGTCACGGTCGCTGGCCAACGACGTCGCCGACCGGCACGCGCTGGTCACCCAGCGGTTCCTGGACGCGGGGCTGGTGATCTTCGGCAAGACCAATACGCCCGAGTTCGGGGCCAAGGGGGTGACCGAGCCCGATTACTGGGGACCCGCCCGCAATCCGTGGGACACCGAACGCACCCCCGGCGGCTCGTCGGGCGGATCCGGCGCGGCGGTGGCGGCCGGCATTGTCCCGGCCGCGGGCGCCAACGACGGTGGCGGGTCGATCCGCATCCCGGCCGCCTGCAACGGCCTCGTCGGCCTCAAGCCCAGCCGGGGGTTGGCGCCCTACGGCCCGCAGACCGGCGAGCTGATGCTGGGCATGGCCACCCAGGGTGTGGTCACCCGCACGGTGCGCGACAGCGCCGCGCTGCTGGACGCGATCATCGGGCACCACCCCGACGCGTCCTACCGAGTTGCGCTGCCGGACAAGCCCTTTGCCCAACAGATCACGCGCCCTCCGGGACCTCTGACAATCGGGTACTCGGCCCGTTCGGCGCTCAACCCGCGCCCGGACCGCGAGGCCGTCGCCGCCGTCGAGAACAGTGCGGCCCTGCTGAGCGCGTTAGGCCACCGGGTGCGCGAGGTTGCCCCGCCCTACGACGACGCCGCGCTGGGGCGTGACTTCCTGACCATCTGGTTCGCCCAGCTGCACCAGCAGGTCGCCGACATCAGGAGGCGAACCGGGGCCCGCGACAACGACTTCGAGGCCGACACCTTGGCAATCAGTGAGCTCGGCCGGTCCGGCGGGGTGCTGCCGGTGATGTCCGCCCTGGAGAACAGGAACACCTACATCCAGTCGCTGGCGGCGTTCCACGAGGGCTACGACTTCTTCCTCACGCCCACCCTGGCCACCCCTCCCCTGGTGGTCGGTGCCACCTCGACGTCGGCGGCGCTGCAGCGCGCGGCCCGCCTGGTCAGCAGGGTGCGCGGCGGTAAACTGATGCGGCTCAGCGGGATTCTCGATGACCTCATCCGGGAGAGCCTGGGCTGGGTGCCCTACACGCAGCTGGCCAACCTGACCGGGCGGCCCGCGATCAGCGTGCCGCTGCACTGGACCGACGACGGCCTTCCGCTCGGTGTGCAGTTCGTCGGGAAGCTCGGCGCCGACGGGGATCTGCTGCAACTGGCCGCGCAACTCGAGCAGGCCCGGCCGTGGGCGCAGCGCCACCCGGCGCCGGTCACCCCACCGAATTAGCCTGTGGCCCAAGCGCTTACGCGCTCAGCGGGCGGGACCGGCGTCCTCCGGTCCGCGGGGTCCGCGCCACAGCCGCGCGAAGCGGCGGGCGATGGCACCGAGCCGGCCGCCGCCATGTTGGGAAGCCTTGATGCGACCCAGGGTTTCCCGGCTTTCCTTTGCATAGTCCTTGACGGATTCGTCGCCTTCCTCGGCGCGCATGCCTGCCCTCCAATCCTGTCCGCGTCCGCCTCGCGCTCGGGCGGCTCGGAATTTCGCGGCCGCGCCGCCGGGAGCGGCCGCAAGCGTGTCTCGGCCCTTCGCTCGGCTCAGGGCCGCGTACCCGCGGGGTCTGCCGCTTACACTCCAGCCGTGAATCTGGCGCGAACGGGGTCACCGGTGCACCGAATCCCGCTGACCATCGGCATCGCCGTGGTCGTGCTGCTCGCCGCCCTCGCGGCGCCCATCAAGCAGCGCTGCGGCGCGCCGGGGCTGTCCTGCGCCTCGACGCTGGACACCGAGGGCAACGCCCACTACTACTACGAGGTCGAACCCGTCGGCGTCTACCTCGCCGAGATCGTCACCGGCAGCAACATCGCGCTCTTCTACCAATCGGGCGAAGACCTGGTCAAGGCCCGCTAGCGCGGCCAGGTGCGGTGTCCGCGCGGTAACGAATGCGAGTCGATCCGGACAGCGCCGTGTTCGGCCCGAGACCTCCCGGAGATCGGCGCGGCCCCACCCGGCCCCAGACCGGGGGTAAACCCGCAGGTGGGGCGGCGATCGCCGGCGCAAACCGGCGCCACCCACGCGCCCGGTTGCCCCTGGTGACGGGTGCTCTCGATTGGGGGCTTCACAGCGAGCTAACGCATACTTGTCACCATGCTTGGAGCAACATCGCCGCAAACCGCCGTCACGGCGCCCGGCGATGTGCTGGGTGTGGGCAGAGGTTTGTGATGGCCCGCTCGGGCGGTGTCCATCGCCGTCATCGAGCCGTCCGTCAGCCCTCCCGTTTCCGCAAGGGGCTGACGCGCACCCTGGGTGCGCTGGTCTCCGTGGCGGCGATCGGGCTGACCGGCGCCGGATACTACGTCGCGCACGGCGCGCTGGGCGGCATCACGGTGTCCAACGCGCTGCAACCCGACGATCCCCGCTCCAGCGGCGACAACATGAACATCCTGCTGATCGGGCTGGACTCGCGGAAGGACCAGGACGGCAACGACCTACCGTATTCGATCCTGAAGCACCTGCACGCGGGCGATTCCGACGACGGCGGCTACAACACCAACACGCTGATCCTGGTGCACGTCAGCGCCGACAACAAGGTCGTCGCGTTCTCCATCCCCCGCGACGACTGGGTGCCGTTCAGCGGGGTGCCCGGATACAACCACATCAAGATCAAGGAGGCGTACGGGCTGACCAAGCAGTACGTCGCCCAGAAGCTGGCCAACCAGGGCACCAGCAGCCAGAAGGAACTCGAGACCAAAGGCCGCGAAGCCGGTCGGGCGGCGACCCTGCGCGCGGTGCGCAACCTGACCGGGGTGCCCATCGACTACTTCGCCGAGGTCAACCTGGCCGGCTTCTACGACCTGGCGCAGACCCTGGGCGGCGTCGAGGTGTGCCTGAACCATCCCGTCTACGACTCGTATTCCGGCGCCGACTTCCCGGCCGGGCGCCAGCGGCTGGACGCGTCCGAGGCGCTCTCGTTCGTCCGGCAGCGGCACGGCCTGGACAACGGCGATCTGGACCGCACCCACCGCCAGCAGGCGTTCATCTCCTCGGTCATGCAGGAGCTGCAGGCGGCGGGCACCTTCACCAACATCGACAAGCTCAAGAATCTGATGGCGGTGGCGCGCAAGGACGTGGTGCTGTCGGCGGGCTGGACCGACGACATGATCCAGCGGCTGGGCGGCCTGGCCGGCGGCAACATCGAATTCCGCACGCTGCCGGTGGTGCGCTACGACAACATCGACGGTCAGGACGTCAACATCGTCGACCCCGCGGCGATCAAGGCGGAGGTGGCGGCCGCGATCGGCGCCGACGCGCCGACGTCCGCGCCCACCAGCACGTCCGTCGCACCCGATCCGTCCACGGTGGTCGACGTGGTCAACTCCGGCAGCATGAGCGGGCTGGCCAGCGAGGTGTCGCACGCGCTGAAGAAGCGGGGCTACACCACGGGCCAGGTCCGCGACCGCGAGTCCGGCGACCCGGCCGCCACCACCATCGAGTACGGCGCCGGCGCCCAGAACGACGCGCGCAACCTGGCCAACCTGCTCAGCCTGGACGCGCCCAACCAGCCCAGCCCCAGCATCGCGCCCGGCCACATCCGGCTGACGGTGGACACCAACTTCACGATGCCCACCACCGACGACACCCAGCTGGACGACACGACCAGCACCAGCAGCACCACCACGTCGAGCAAGGCCAAGACCTACTACTACAACGGCACCACCACCACGTATCCGACGCCGGATCAGGGGAAACCGATCGACGGCGGCGGCGTGCCGTGCGTGAACTGAACTTTCAGGCGTGGGTTCCGCCGTCGATGCGGATCTCGGTGCCGGTGATGAACGCGCCGTCGTCGGACACCAGCATGGCGATCACCCCGGCGACGGCGGTGGGCTCGGCCATCCCGGTGCCGCTGGATTCCACCGTGGTCGGCAGCACCGGCAGCAACCGCGAAAACAGCGACCAATCGGCGTCTTCGGGGATGTAGCCGCCGGTGGCGTCGGTGATCCCGGACTTGATGCTGCCCGGCGCCACGCACACCGCGCGCAGGCCCCGGCGCGCGTATTCCAGCGCCAGCGAGTGGGTGAAGGCCTGGATGCCGCCCTTGCTCGCGGCGTAGGCAGCCATATAGGGGTGGGCGAACGAGGCCGACGTGGAGCTGAAGTTCACCACCGCGCTGCGCGCGTTGTCCAGCAGCGCCGGCAGCGCCTCCCGGACCACCAGGAAGGTCCCGGTCAGGTTGACGCCGATGATCTGGTTCCACAGCTGCAGGCTGGTCTGGTGGGTGTGCGCGGCGCGCAGCATGCCGGCGGCGTTGACCAGCGAATCCAGGCCGCCCAGCTGCTCG
>Ga0164242_10008242_pt1 | contig 11312 bp, 10 predicted proteins | sample OricomgcompostMG_FD_108783 | JGI IMG/M metagenome (GOLD analysis project Ga0164242, IMG submission 108783) | Miracle-Growth compost microbial communities from Emeryville, California, USA - Original compost - Miracle growth compost (MG) ...
AGGTAAAGTTCTTCCAGAGTATCGTAGAACGTCACTTTGAAACCAGGCCTTTGGAGTTGCAGCAAATCATCCGGCGTCAGTTTGGCGGCATCGTTTAGGATTTCTTTATCAAGAGTTGTGTAGTCCCACCAGTCGGGAGCTATGGTGCTAAGTGCACGAGCCATGTTCGAGCATTCCTCCAAAGGATTTTTAAGTAGGACAAATTCTAACTGATTTTGCGCCGAACGCAAAGCATTTCCCGTAAATTTATGGAGATACTTGTGTCGAGCATTCGAGGATTTAGTTGCCATCCGTGTTATTATTGATATAATTCATGCTTGCCGCTGATTTTTTAGTTTTATAGGGATTAGTGCAAAATCTTTTCGAGCCGGAAGAATTTGTGGAATACTTATAGGGTGACAGCGAAGGAATGCTGCTTAAAAGTACTTTTAATGTACTTTGGGTTACGCACTCTCAGCTTGACACCTTTATATTTAATCCTGTACAATAGCCTCACAGTCCAGTCATCCGTTTGGCGGATGAAGTGTCTTAACCTAAGGAGTAATATTCGATGCGCTTAAGAAAAAACAATATGACCTTTGTTCGTAGTTTTGCCAAACGGCATTTGCTGGGAAGCATGATTGCCCTGTTGGCTTTCACCGGGCTAGCCGGCATGAACCACCCCGCCCAGGCTCAGCTGGATACACAGACAGCCATTGTACTCGACTTCGAGGTGACGCCTGGTTACGATCCTATTTTAGGACGTAAAGCCGCTGATGCCTTAGCCGTGGAATTGCAGCGTGAGAATCAGTTTGAGACAGTCAGCAGCCAGAAAGTGCAAATTGTACCCCGTCAACGATTGGGACAAATCATCACCGAAAACGCAGGATTAGTCGCGCCCTACACCAACGTCGTGCAAACTCGTTTAGGACAAATTGCCGGCGCCAGCCGGGTTTATTCCGGACGTATCATGAGCGTTCTGGTCAGTGATCATCGCCTGGCGAGAGTAACTTTAGAACTCCGTCTCATGGATGTTCCCACATCCACGTATATTAACGGATCAGTGGTTTCACAGGAAGCAGTGAGCATCGACGAATCGATGGATAATGACTTGCTCATTGACCAGGCTATCAATAAAGCGGTGTATGCCGCTTTGATGGATGTAAAAGCAAAACCATTGCCACTAGGTACAGTGCAGAATGTGACAATAGGGCAAATGTTCCTAAACATCGGCACCCGTAATGGCGTATTGAAAGGACAGCGATACGCCGTCATCCGTCCCGTTTACCTGGGACGCGATTCCGAATCAAAAGACGTGGTTCGCAGCACCCGCATAGCAGAAATTGTTGTTCTTAAAGCAGAAATGGATCAAGCGATCGCTACTATCATTTCCGGCGGTGGCGCTGGTGTAAAAACGGGCGACAAAGTCCATTTGATTTATGTGCCTGCTCTCATGCCAGGCAAAAATCCCGATCTCTATCGCACTAATAAAAAATACCTGACAACAGATGAAGTGGAGGCACTCTCTGCCGTGCAGGATTCCCGCCGTCGCCAGTTGGAAGCACAGGACCGGGAAGCCAACTTGCGTAAAGCAGAAGAAAAAATCCGTCAGTATCAAAAGCAAGCAAAACAAAATCATTAAGCTGTTCAATTTTAGGAGAATAGGCCATGACTACCCATAAAAGTACTTTTGTCAAACGCGTCTTAGCAAAAGTTATTGCACCACTTGCCGTTACAGCGCTCTTTGTCTCATTCGCGCTGGGAACCGCCCAGGCTGCGCCAGCATTGACGATTCGTTCTGCGCCCATTTCAGGATTCCATGAACCAGAGCCATGGTTTGGAAAGCGACCTTTATTATTCTTGCCGCTTCAATATGGCTCCGATTTCAATGTGGATCAGAAACAGTTTGATTCGTTGCTCACTTATGCGGAACAGGCAATTCAAGCAAACCTGATGGAAACGGGCAAATTTTCCGTGTTTCAGGTCAACGATCACAGTCCTGCATTGATGCGCGCTGTGCTTGACGAAAAAGTGACTCAAGACCAATTAGACACATTGGTCAAATCACCGACATTGGAAAATGCCAACACTGTTTTGGCTGCCATGCAGTTCGACACACAGCCTTTGATTGCAATTTTTTCACTGGGAAAAATCACCACCTACAGCCTGCCTCCGAAAGGCAAGAAGCCACAAGCGCCCGTGGTGCAAGCGCAAGTGACAGGTAAACTTTACGAGATGGGTAACACCACTCCGATCAAATCCGTTGTGGTAACTTCTGATCTGCATCCAAAAAATGAGATGGGATTTTGGCCTAACGACCGTATTTTATTGGCCATCGATAATGCCGGCGCACAAATTGCCGACCGCTTTGTAATGGCTCCCGCACCTTTGAATCTGCCGGTTCCGGTGGGACCCGCATTTCCACAAAAAGTCAAACTCAAAAATGCCAAGCCTATTACGTGGACGGAACCGGTTAAACCTGTGAAACCAGCGAAATAGAACACGTTCCCACAACAGAAACGAGTGACCATCAAACGATGGTCACTCGTTTTTTGTTGTGGGAGAACAGGAAAAAGTACTTTTACTCTCGCACCGCAACGCCACTCCATGCTCCCGGCAATCCAGCCAGCCACAATGTCGCTTGCCATAATAATGACCAGGCGATGACATTGGCCACTTGTCCGCCTTCCGCCACCACCAACGTTCCCACAAGCGCTACCGCCGCAGCTTCGCGCACACCCAAACCGCCGATTCCCACGGGCAGCAAAGAAGCCAATGCCAATGCCGGCACCAGCCACCAATAAATGAGTAATGACAACGGTAAATGCACCGCAAAAGCCAATCCAATATTCAGCCCAATCAAGCCGACTTGAAATAACAACGACAACACAAAAGCAGCCAGTAAAACGCCGCGTGTTTCGGGCTGACGATACAAGTCCAAACTGCGATGCAAACTATCAAATTTTGACGCAATGCGAGAGAGCATCGCATTTTCGGAAGTGGCAAGACGCGCGAAAAAATAACGTCCGACGACCAATATAATCATAAGGATAGCCAACAATATCCCAGCGATCCAAAAGAAACGCGCGCTTTGTCCCAGGGCAATATCTTCCTGGCTGATTCCATTGAATCGTTCCACCAAAGCAGCGGCGATGCCAATTACTAATAATGCCACCAGCCCGCTCAACCGATCCATAAAAACTGCCGAGGCGGCCAGCGAGAATCGCCCACATTTCTTGCCGGCAAGATAAGCGCGCGCCGCATCTCCGCCAATGGAAGACGGCATCCACAAATTCCAAAACATACCCGTCAGATAAAATTTGGCGCAGGAGAATAGGGACAATGATGCCGCATCGGAATCACTTGCGCGCAATGCGGCATTCAGCAATAATTGCCATTTCCACGCGCAAATAAATTGCAATATCCAGTAACACATTACCGCCACCAAAATTGTCCACCACGGAACGCGAGTAAAAGTACTTATGATGGTAGCGCCCTGCCACCACAAAAGTAACGCAATAATAATAATCCCCAGGCCAAACCGCAAAAACCACATTTTGCGGGATTTTATATTTTGGGAAGGAAGTTTATTTGGCATCAGCGTGATGGAAGGTCGCCTGGCCGCGTTTGGCTGGAGCGATATATTCGATGGGCCAGCCCTTTGGCGCTGGGCGATTTGACAAAAGCGCGAAGTCATTGTTGCCGCCCCAATAATTCAATGAGCGCAAGGCCAGCGTGTTGGCCATTTTCCATCGGACCAAAACCAGCACCGGCTTTGACGTCTTCAATACAGTTTCGATAGAAGAATATTTCTCTAAAAATAACGGCGATTGCTGATATTCCTGCGCGTTGTAACCGGACGTATTTTCCTGATGAATTACGGTGACGGGACGCCGCGTATAATAAATAAGCGAGGGTTGAAATGTATCGTATTGCACGATCTGGGTGTTGGGCGAAAGCTGTGGCGCGAGCCGCTGCACTACGTGGGAAATATCTTCATACGGCGCCACCGAGCCTACAATAAATGGGAGAACAAATACAAATAACAGCGCCGTTCCGCTTTGTGCCAAAATTTGCGCGCGGGGAATTCGCATTCGAATCAGCATCGCCAAAGCGCCCGCCAATAAAACAATTCCGCCGATGGTAAAACTGGATTGAAACGCCGGAACATCAGCTATTTTATTGGCGAATTTAAGATGCGGTAATGCAATCAGCAAAATTCCCAGCAATGCCATTAACACGGCATTGGCGTTCAGGGCAAATTTCCAGGCTTTGGTGGGCAACCGATATTCTGCCACAGCATCGCCCAGCAAAAGCGCAAAAGCGGGCAGCGCCGGCAAAATGTAGGTGATCAGTTTGGTGCTGGATACGGAGAAAAACAGCACGATCAGCAAAGCCCAAACCCACAAAAACAAGCGGGCGCGCGATTGCGACGTGGATTGAAATCGCTCTTTCCAATAATTCGCCGCAGCGGGAACCAGGCAAAATGTCCAGGGAATAAAACCGATAAGGAGAATTGGCAGATAATAAAAAACCGAAGTGGGTTTGTGATATGCCTTTTCACCTGAAAAACGCCCTAGATTTTCAACGAAAATAAAATGCGATAAAAAGCCCGGACGCGCCGCATTGACCGCCAAATACCACGGCGCGGCGATGGCGATTCCTACGATAAAAGTCGACAGGATGGCAAACTTGTGTTCCACGAAATAGCGGTAAAAGTACTTTTTATGCACCATTCCCAACCACACCAAAACCACGAGCAACGGCAGCGCAATTCCAACCGGCCCTTTCGCCAAAAGCGCTAATCCCAAGCCGATGGCAGCCGCCGCAAATGCTTTCCAGGAAGGCTTTTCTTCGGCAGTGCGCCAAATCGCTACCAGAATTAACGTGGTGGCGAATGTCAACAACATGTCAGTGTTGAGCAAGCGCGATAACGCAAAAGGAACCACAGCAGTCACCCACACCAGCATGGCGAAAAAGGCTTTTTTGCTGCCGTCATCGCGTCCCCAAATTGCCACCGCCATCCACCATAATAAAGCGAGAATTCCAATTGAAGCAAGCGCCGTGGTAAGCCGTCCAGACCATTCGTGCACTCCAAAAATTCGGTAGGAAGTGGCGGTGATCCAGTAAACCAAAGGCGGTTTATTGAGACGCGGCAAGGTGTTGAGATGCGGAATCAACCAGGATGATTTTTCGCCCGGCAGCGCCTTCGCCATTTCCAAACTGGCCGACGCATAACGACCTTCGTCGGGATTCCATAAAGACGCGTAATCGAGTTTCCATAACAAGAGAAAAGACGCCGCGATAAAAATGCAGACACAATATTTCTGGTATTTGGTGATGCTCATTTAGGTATTTAGTATGCGGGAAATGAACTGGTTCAGCTATGGAATCGCCACAAAGTACTTTTATGAATCTCCTCTGATTTGGCATCTGCTTTGCGGAGTTTGCGTTACATCAAAAGTACTTTTATAGGAGAAACGATGAAACGTTTCTGGCATTACAATGGTTTGAGCATCACGCTGATTTTTCTGTTCCTGCTGTTTTGGGGCGGACAAACGCTTACCGGTTTTCGGGATTATAACAATGACCAACACACCAAACATCAGCCAGGTGTGACTTTGCTTCAATATGTCGGATCGGGAGATTTTGCTGAAGCCACTTTTGAGAATTGGGAAAGCGAATTTCTTCAAATGGGATTTTATGTCATTTTAACGACAGTGCTGTTTCAAAAAGGATCGGCGGAATCAAAAGACCCGGACGAAGAAGAATCCGATCCTGATTCTGCTCAGGAAAAATCCGCTCCGCAATTGCAAGGTTGGCGTTTAAAGCTCTACGAAAATTCCCTGTCATTAGCTTTTTTTGGCCTCTTCCTGATGTCCTTGTTGCTGCATGCGTGGGGAGGTTCCAGAGCTTACTCGCAGGAATTACTCGAAGACGGAAAAGCGGCTATAGGATTTTGGACTTTTCTAACCAGCGCGCGTTTTTGGTTTCAGAGTTTTCAAAATTGGCAAAGCGAGTTTCTCGCCGTGGCTTCCATTGTTTTGTTGAGCATTTTCTTGCGCCAAAAAGGTTCGCCGGAATCCAAATCCATCGATAGTCCGAATTCAGCCACAGGAGAATAAAAGTACTTTTACATCAATCGCAATGGTTCAATATCAGCGGCGGCGAAAATTTTAGTCATTGATTCGCCCGCAAGCCGCGCCGCTTCTTCCGCATTCATCTCGCGCAGAATATTAGAAAATGTTTCCACAGCAACGGGCCCGTCATAACCTAAAGCGTCCAATGTTTTAAGCATTCCGACCACATCAATAACACCACTTTCGCCGGGCAGTAATCGTTCCTTGTCCTGTTGCTGATGCAGCGGCAAATCCGGCGCGTCGTTGACGTGAACATGCACAATTTTCTCCAGCGGCACCGAGGCTAAATCCATCATGGTTCCGCCGCTGGTATACCAATGCCAGCCATCAATTAATACGCCCAAATTTTCCAGCGTATATTCGTCCTCAATTTCCGCGACTACTTCTACAACGCCCGGCAAATCATAGAACCAAACGTTGGCAGGATTGGGACGAAAATGCTGCGGCCCCAAAAATTCCAATCCCAAACGAACGCCTTGTTGCGTCAAAATCGCCGCCATTTCTGCAATGCGCTTTTTGCTGCGCGCCGCATATTCCTGCACCGGTTCGCCATTATCCGGCAAAACCCAGGTGCCGCAACGCGTGCAATCCAAATCCTGCGCCAGTTTTGCGAGGCGCGGCAACTGTTCCAAATCGCGCTGATAAGCGGCTTCATCCTTGCGCCATTCCACCGGCAAACCAAAAGCGGCGGGCAGAACTTTGTGTTGCTCGAACAATTTTGCGATGGCATCAAAACCGTTCCGTTCCACCGCCTCCGCCACAGTTTGGATGGAAAAATCAACGCCGACAAAACCGTTTCGCGCCGCTAAAGAAATGTAATCGGCAAGCGCCAGTCCGCTGCCCGCGGTAACTGCATTTAGAGTTGGTATCATATTGCTGTAAAATAGAATTGGATTAAAAGGAATATACCATGAATCACGAAGTGGAAACGGTTGCCAACGAACATTGCGGTTGCGGTGAAAATCCGTTGTGGGATGAACTTAACCAATTTCTCTATTGGACGGACATTCCCAACGGCCGGCTTTTCCGGCTGGATGGGGAAAGTGATGAATGGCAGCGCATTTATGACGGCGAACTTGTCGGCGGTTTTACCTTGCAGGAAGACGGCAGTTTGCTTTTATTCCGCGATCACGACATTGCGCTGCGCGATGACGCCAGCAACGTAAAAGTACTTTTAAGCGGATTCGATGCGGAAGCTGGTCGCTTTAACGACGTCATCGCAGATCCGCAAGGTCGCGTTTTCGCGGGAACGATGGGGCAGGATTTGAAAGGCGGCGTCTATCGCGTGGAAACGGATTTATCCGTCACCAAAGTCACAGGTCAAACCAATTGTTCCAACGGCCAGGATTTTTCGCTGGATTTAAAAACCTATTATTGGTCAGAGTCCACTGCAAAAAAGATATATAGTTTTGATTACGACAAAAGCAGTGGCGCGATTGAGAATAAGAAAGTACTTTTCGATGTTCCTGACGACTGGGGAATTAACGACGGATTGACAATCGACAGCGAAGGATGCCTTTGGGTAGCCTTCCACGGCGGAAGCGCATTGCGACGATTTTCACCCGAAGGCGAAGTGATGGAAGTAATCAAAACGCCCGCAGCCAACGTAACTTCCGTGATTTTCGGCGGCGCAGAATTAGATGAATTATATATAACATCCGCAGGCGGCGAAGATGGCAGCGAGACTTTGGATGGCGCACTTTTTCGCATGCGACCTGGCGTGAAAGGGCGTATTTCTTTCCGCTCAAAAATCACAGACTTGCAGTAAAAGTACTTTTGCTAAGTTGCGTTTTCCGGCGATTCGTTTGCCAACAATTCGCGTGCGCGCTGTTCGTCAGAATGTGCGACTTGCAATTGCACATTTCCAATACTCGGCTCATCCAATTCGCCAGACAATAAACACGGAATCCCTTCCGATTCCAAAAGGGATCTGTAGAAATACATTTGCGCTCTCTGGTTCGGAAAAAACTCGGCGATGGTAATAATAGTTGATGGCATGATTTTGCATGTGCATTATTCGTGCCTCCTTCAAAAGTACTTTTGAAGCGAACAGACAAACCTTGTCATCCATTTTTGATAAAATGCAAACGCAGACACTACATGTAACTTAAAAGGAATACAAATGGCTATTTACGGTCGATTTTTAGTAGACGGAGAAGCTCGATATGCGTTGATCGATGGCGAGACGGCGCGGTTTGTGGATGGTATTTTTGGCAAAGTCCAAATCACGGGCGAAACTTCGCCCGTGGCAGAGTTGGAAATTTTAGCGCCAGTCACGCCCAGCAAATTAATGGCGATCGGGCTAAATTATGCCGATCACGCCAAGGAATCCGGATTGGAAGTTCCCACCGTTCCGCTGTTGTGGATCAAAGCGAGCAGCGCCATCATCGCGCATAATCAAGCGGTGGAACTGGCTTATCCCGAACATCGCACCGATTATGAAAGCGAACTGACGGTGATTATTGGCAAGCGCGCCAAACGCGTTTCCGAAGAAAACGCCGCCGATTATATCTTGGGTTACACCAACGGTCAGGACATCAGCGATCGTGATATTCAATGGTCCGAATCGCAATGGACACGCGCCAAATCCTTCGATACGTATGCGCCGCTTGGCCCGTATATTTACACCGATATTGATCCGTCCAATTTGCCCATTCAAACCAAGGTTAATGGCAAAATAGTCCAAGACAGCAACACCGAACAATTGGTTTTCACGCCCGCGCAATTGGTAGCCTTTCTGTCAGCGCACATCACACTGGAACCAGGCGACGCCATCATGACCGGAACGCCATTCGGCATCGCGCCGCTCAAAGCCGGCGACGTCATCGAAACAATCATCGGCGACATGAAACCGCTGGTGAATCCGGTAAAAAATGCGGGTCGCTAAATTTTTCGATAATTAACCACAAAGAAAACACAAAGAACACAAAGATTTTTTACTCGTTTTTCTCTGTGTTTTCTTTGTGGTTAATTAAAAGTACTTTTACCGCGCTGCCTTGTACATCTGATCCATCAAAATACTTCCTGTCGCAGCTTCTTCGGCGCTGATTAAATCTAATTCCAGCGGTTTGCCTTCCAACTTATCCCAGAATAATTCAAAAGGATGCGGTTGTTGCGTCGGTAAATCTGTCCAGATTTCGCCATCCGCGCCTTCCACTTTTTCGGAATAATAGGAAACTTCAGTTCCATTGACGATGATTTCGCCTTCGGTGCCATGCATTTCCACCGGCGCGCGCAATTTGGCATCTGTCCAGGATGCGGCCAATTCGCCAATTGCACCGTTTTCAAAACTCAAAATTCCCACGCCGTATTCGTCGATATCACCATAACGCTCAAAACCGGAACCGAGACTGGCCGCGACTTTTTTTACTTTTCCGCAAGACGGCAAAAGCGCCCACAGCAAAATATCCAACGAGTGCGCGCCCAAATCAGCAAAACCGCCGCCGCCCGCTTGTTCCACGTCGGCGATCCATTTCCATTCGTCGTCAAACAGATGACGCTGCACGCCGTTGTGACAATTGGCTACGCGCATTCGCGTGATTTTTCCCAGGTTTCCGCGCTCGATTTCCTGTTTGATAAATTGCATGTGCGGCGTGCTGCGCAACATGAAACCGGTCTGAAAAATCACGCCGGCTTTTTGAATTGCATTCGCCATTTTTTGCGCCGAATCGGCGCTGGTGGCTAACGGCTTTTCCACGAAAAGATGTTTTCCGGCAGCCGCCGCGGCTTCCACTAATTCCAGATGGCGCGCGGTTTCGCTGGCGATAACCACTGATGTGATTTCGGGATCATCGAGAATTTGCTGCGGCGAATCCACTGTTTGGCTATTTAATTTTTCCGCGTTATTCTGCGCCCGCGCTGCGTCATGATCGTAAATCGCTTTGACTTTCACGTCATCGCGCTTGTTGATCATGTTGATAAAACCGGGAGTGTGAATGTGAGCTGTGCCGAGAAATGCTGTTGTTTGCATGATTGTTTTTTTACTATTAAATCCAGTGGGGACTGGCCTCCGTACCTGCTTAAATAGAATTTATTCCTTATTGCTTTTTAAAAATCAAGGACTCAGCAAGCTGACCTTTTACAAGCAGGCACGGAGGCCTGCCCCACTATGTAACTTTTTCGTTACGCCTGAAAAAGTACTTTTCCTTCCAATATCGTCGCCACGATTTCCAACGGCGCTTCGACTTCGCTCAGCGTGACGTCGTTGTTACGCGTGAGATTATCGTCATAACGGAATAATGTTAAGTCCGCGAAATTGCCTATTTTCACGCTACCGGTGTTTTTTAAATCCAACAAATTCGCCGGATTCGTTGCCACGCTTTGCGCAATTCCGGCCATGCCCAATTCCGTCCAGCGCAGCGCGTTCGCCACGCAAACATCCAGCAAATGTCCGGCGCCGGCCAGATACGGCGTTCCGGCCAGCGCGATTTTTCCGCCGGGCAATACTTCGTGCGTGCCGCCGCCGTAAATGCCGGGCGGCAATCCGCCCAGCGCCGCGGCGTCGCTGACTAAAACCAACCGTTCCGCGCCTTTGACGCGTGCGTAAATCCTGACCAATTCGGGCGGCAGATGATCGCCGTCGGCGATGATCCCGGCAGTCAATCCATCATCGGCCAATTGCGCGAACATGTAATTGCGATGGCGCTGAATTTGATCTTGCGAACCATTGCCCAAATGCGTGGACATGCGCGCGCCCGCTTTCACGGCGTCGCGCACTTGATCCGGCGATGCGCCGGTGTGTCCCAGCGAAATTACGATGCCATTTTCAACAGCTTTTTCGATGAAGGAAATCGAGCCTTCGCGCTCCGGCGCCAGAGTGAAAATTTTGATGCGGCCTTCCGCGGCGTCCTGGAAACGTTGAAACTGATCCCAATCGGGATCGCGAATGCAATCCACTGGATGCGCGCCGCGCAAACCGTCCTTCTCCGAAAGATACGGTCCTTCCAGGTGAAAACAACTCATCGCAGTTTGCAGAATCGGATCGGCGTTCAATTGTTTTGCCAACGCGCGAAACGAATTGATAATATTTTCTTCGGTGTTGGTGACAACGGTCGGGCACAAACGCGTGGTTCCGGCCTTCGCCGCCAACTGCAAAATATTCGCCGCGGCCTGATCCTGATCGAAACCGGTATTCCAAATGCCGGAATTAAAATCGTAACCGCCGTAACCGTTGAATTGCACATCAATAAATCC
>Ga0164242_10008243_pt1 | contig 11311 bp, 14 predicted proteins | sample OricomgcompostMG_FD_108783 | JGI IMG/M metagenome (GOLD analysis project Ga0164242, IMG submission 108783) | Miracle-Growth compost microbial communities from Emeryville, California, USA - Original compost - Miracle growth compost (MG) ...
CACGGCGGTCCTTCGAGGTTGTGTAGTAGATTCAGGAACATGCGGATGCACTTCCGTCTGGAAATTCTATTGGTTAGTTCCACCATCTCTCTATATAGATTGACACCCGGTAGTAGTAGCCAATTGGTGGGTATCGGTCCCCGAGCCGAAGGGTCGAATCGTGAGATCCAGTCGGGAGATCGGCGCCCAGGGCATTGCAAAGAAAATTCTCGAGGAACAGTTGATGATGTGGCCATCCCGGCAAGGGCAATAGAGATTTCAGCATCTGAACCGGGAGAAGACGACACAGTGAAGTCCGGGAAAGGAAGACTTAATCCCTGGCTAAGCCTTGGATAGAACCAAATCAAACAAATCGACCCTTCAACGGCAGCGAACAGGACGGCCAGGAACCAAATCTGCCGGGGCCGAAGCAACCGTACTTCGCGCCGCAGCCATCGTACAGCTCGCTACCAACTCAGATTTATTGAAACAACCTCCTCAATATCTGTGCGTAGGTATTTTACCTTGACTCGTCCGCGCTCTAGTATTTCTAGAAGCGTCATTCGGTAATTATTTAGCCGCAGTTTGGACCTGGGAGGTTTCGGCTAATGCTCGATAGATTAGGGAGTGAAAAACCACTAAGTTGTGCATATTTCCCGCTTGGATTGATGAATGATCCAATTCGGAGAATTGCAAGCGAGGTACATTCTGGGATATGGCACCCGAACCTACGCCTAAATATGACTTTGTTCCTAGAGCGCCGAGTTCTTTATATCACCTTTCTCCATGGCAATATCTACAGATTCCGATCTGCGAGGACACCACGTCATCTATCAAAGTTGCCGGCATCTACCCCGGCTTGGCGACCACCGTGTCCCTGGGCGGGCAAAGTATAAGATGTAAATGGCTCCTGCTCTCGTCAAACCCCATTTGAGGAGATCAAGAAGTCGCCCCGCTAAGGATTCCTAACTGTAAACTATCCGCCAAGATGCTCGCTCTCGCCCCGATCCTCCTGCTGCTCCCCGCGGTTCTGGGTGGCATTGTGCCGTCTACGCTCCGGGCACGGGACGTTTCCCCCGACAACACATGTGGCACGAGCGGTGCCGGCGACGACAAGGGTTACACCTGCCTAGAAGAGGCCGCCTGCTGCTCCCAGTACGGCTACTGCGGCACCGGAGATCAGTTCTGCCTGACTACCGCTGGCTGCCAGGCCGAGTTCTCCAATTCGTCGAGCGCGTGCACCGAGCCCGTGCCCGGGAAGTCAATCTCCGTCGACGGCACTTGCGGGACCACCGATGCCGGAAGCCTGGGATACGTGTGTCCGTCCAACCAGACGAGCTGCTGCTCAGCATCGTAAGTTCGGTCTCTCTCAGAACGTCCCAACAGATGCGAGAAGTCGAGAGGATAAAATATTCTAACTCTTGTCAAGCGGTTACTGTGGTGACAGCGCCGAACACTGTGGCGAGGGCTGCCAATCCGACTACGGAAAATGCGGGTCGGCCGACGAGGCGTCCGGTGCTGGTACTTCTTCTTCTCGCAGGTGGCTCCGTCCAGTTAAGATCGCTGCGTAATGACAAGGTTCTGGAAATATTCGCTTCACGTTGTGGTGGAGAGGAGCGCGAGGATGAGGGAGGCTAGTTGTGAGTTTTAGGAAGAAGGCAGTGTAGAGACATGATATTCTTCACCTTTGTGTACATAGCTCATTCTGGGCACGGAGCGAAAACTACCTCGGATAGAACAAAATATGAACGTTATCCTAGCACGGGAGACTTGACGAAGTTAAAGAATTTCTCTGTAGAGTTGAGTCAACTAACCGGGGCGAGCGGACTGTGTCGCAGCTACCCCGACCTGAATTGAGAGAGAGAAAGGGTGATTCCTAAGATACATGCGTCTTCAGCGATTCGCTTCCAAGCTATCAGTAGGTAAAGTGATAGTCGCCAATGAGAAGGCATTAGCTTGCCGCTTCGGCGAACAGAGTCGTGGGCTGTCCTCCAACTTCCGCGATAGGATGCCATAACCACCTAGGAGACCTGTTACAAGCGAATTACCTAGATTTGGCAGGAGTTCTCAGCGACCTGCGAATATATAGGTACCTAATCAGTGAGAGTTGAACAAGGTGGTGCGGTGCGCATGTCTTGTAATCCCACAACTCTCAAAAACTACTACGTAGTACAGCAGGAGCCCAACTAATATCTTGGCATTGGGGTTGGTTGATCGATTAACGGGTCTCTGAACTCGGTATAGGTAGTTTAGTACTAAGTAGGCAGGTCGGTTTGCGGGGTCCAACGTTCCTGAGAAATATTCCCACCCAGACACGTCATCAGAGATGCCTCCGGACTGCACGTCGAGAGAAAGCCGAATAGCAAATACTTGATAAGGCCCCCGATAAACCTGACTCCTGATTTGCGGCAATATAATCGCTATCTGCTTTTGACATACAAGATGCCCAACATCGTTGTCCTAGGGTAAGCAGCCGCCGACAGTGCTGGCCCCCTAAGAGTCCATACTCGACTAAGTCTGTCCACAGCGCCGGGGTCTCAGGCCTGACGTCGGCCCTCCTTCTCGCCAAGAACAAGGAGAATGCGGTGACAGTCATCGCCAAGCATATGCCAGGTGACTATGATATCGAATATACCTCGCCCTGGGCTGGCGCCAACGTCCTCCCGTAAGTCCATCGGATCTTAATTGTGCGGTCTAAACACTCACATGTCTCTCCGATAGGATGTCATCGGAGGCGGATAGCCGCTGGGAGCGACGGACTTGGCCAGAGCTGAAGAAGTTGGCCGGCGAAGTCCCAGAAGCAGGAATCCACTTCCAAAGTTTGTTCCTGGCGTTAATCGCTAAGGCCCACTATATGTGAAGCTAACCATTCACGCACAGAGGCCCGAATTCTGTACCGCAGAAAGGAGGCGGAGAGGACCAGCGGCGCAATGCTATACGACCCACTCTTCGCCGAGAAACCGTGGTTTGCAACCATGTTTGATGACTACCGCTCCCTCGAGGAAAGCGACCTACCCCCAGGCATACTGCGCGGCGCCGAGTTCACCTCAGTGTGCATCAACACGGCCATCTACCTACCTTGGTTGGTCAGCGAGTGCCTCGCCAGGGGCGTAGTCTTCCGCCGCGCAGTCTTAAAACACATCTCGGAGGCAGCTGGCATGAGCCATGCCTTCCCATCCTCGGGGAATGCAACCGGCCCCGAAACAGGCAGCGGCAAGGCCGACATTGTCATTAACGCGTCGGGACTTCTCGCAAGCAAGCTTGGGGGCGTGATGGACCCGGCAGTCTACCCAATCCGCGGACAGGTCGTCGTGGTCCGCAACGAGGTCTCGCCAATGATCTCGACGAGCGGCACCGAGGATGCAGACGACGAAATTCTATACACGATGACGCGCGCGGCCGGAGGCGGTACCGTCGTAGGCGGGACGTACCAAAAGGGTAACTGGGACCCGAACCCGGACCCGAACACCGCCTTGCGGATCCTGAGCCGGGCTGTTGAGCTTCAACCTCACCTGGCCGGCGGGAAGGGCATCGGTGGGATAGATATAGTCCGCCACGGCGTAGGCCTGAGGCCGGCGAGGACCGGCGGCGTACGGGTGGAGAAAGAGCTGCTCGACGATGGGACATGGGTAGTGCACAATTACGGACATGCGGGCTGGGGATACCAGGGAAGCTATGGCTGCGCCGAAGCAGTTGTAGAGTTAGTAGACGGGATTGTTACGGAGAAGGGACGGTTGATCTGAAGGGATAATATCGGCCGCCGAAAGACATCAAATCAACAATTAAATTCCGTGGTATAGTACTTTGTGCTGTAGGAGCTAGACGAAATATTTACGGGTACTAAATTTGGTGTTTACTGTGGTATTTCCAGGTGCATGTGGTCTGTGCAGATGCCACCAACCAGGTACTTCGTACGGAGTACAGATTACAGCAGCCCTCAAGAGCGACACATTCTCCAAACCAGACAGCTCTTCACAATCCAGCACAAGCACTATGGCGAGCAAAGCCAGACCCTTGCACCAGCAAGCAGTCAGTTTTGTATTCGACGTTGCCAATGGCCGGCACTCTCTTTCCAAGCTCGTCCCGCCGACTCTCCTACTCGTCGACGCGCTGCTCTGCGCCCTGATCATCTGGAAAGTGCCTTGTAAGCTACATTTCCTCTGCGCCTCCCAAGCCCGGCCGATCGAAGATACTTTGGCCGCATGCTAACCCAGACCCCCAAGACACAGAGATAGACTGGAAGGCGTACATGGAGCAGGTCTCCCAGTATGTCTCCGGCGAGCGCGACTACACCAAGATTGAGGGTGGTACGGGCCCTCTAGTCTACCCGGCGGCGCACGTCTATATCTACACGGGCCTTTACTACCTGACCGGTGAAGGACGCGACATCTTCCTCGCACAGCAGCTGTTCGCCATCCTCTACATGGCGACACTAGTAGTGGTCATGGCGTGTTACTGGCAGGCAAAGGCAAGCTCTCCCCGCTACGGAACACCAAAAGCCGTTATTGAAGCTGACATCTTTGCTATTACCGCAGGTCCCACCATACGTTTTCCCACTCCTGATACTCTCCAAGCGACTACACAGCATCTTCGTCCTCCGCTGCTTCAACGACTGCTTCGCCGTCTTCTTCCTGTGGCTGGCCATCTTCTTCCTGCAGCGGCGGTATTGGGCGCTCGGCGCATTGGCATACAGCTGGGGATTGGGCATAAAGATGTCGCTACTACTGGTCCTACCGGCCGTGGCGATCATCTTATTCCTGGGGAGGGGCTTCGGTCCCAGCTTGCGGCTCGCGCTCCTGATGGCGCAGGTGCAGGTGGCGATCGCCTTGCCGTTCTTGCGGGACAATGCATGGGGATACATGGGTCGCGCCTTCGAGTTCTCGAGGCAGTTCCTATTTAAGTGGACTGTGAATTGGCGCTTTGTCGGCGAGGAGACCTTCCTCAGCCGGTCTTTCGCCGCTACCCTCCTTGCGCTACATGCCTCCGTACTGGCCGCCGCCGTCACCACCCGATGGCTCAGGCCCGCTGGCAAACCGATCACGGAGATGATTGGACGCGTATTGTCTGGAGAGCTTCCCTTGACAGAAGCGGAAGCTCGTGCTAATTCGAGGAATATCACGCCCCGATACGTCCTAACGACCGTCCTCTCGGCAAACGTCATTGGCCTCCTTTTCGCCCGATCGCTCCATTACCAGTTCTACTCCTACCTAGCCTGGTCGACGCCATTTCTCCTCTGGCGCAGCGGCTTGCACCCAGTCCTCCAATATATGCTCTGGTTCTTGCAGGAATGGGCCTGGAACGTGTTCCCAAGCACTCCTGTCAGCTCCGGCGTTGTGGTAGGTGTTCTCGCCGTGACGGTTGCGGGAATATGGTGGGGTACAGGGCAGGACGGTGAGGCTCGACCTCCGGCGGATAAGGATGTGGCCGCTAAGCCGTAGGCCAGGGGGGGTTCCGTCAGTTGATGTTTTAGATTTCGCTCACGAATCGGATTCGTCGCTATCGCTGGGTGGCATCTTGCCGACATTCGAATCATCATCCTCGTCGTCATAAGTGTGCTTGACAAACTCCTTTGGCCTTTTCGTTTCAAACGTCAGCAAGGAGGATTACGACCCTCCTCTCCCAAAGGAGTTATTCTCATACCAGTAGGGTTGTTTCCGCCACGCCCGCTCGTCCCGCACGACGTTGATGATCTCGCCGGCCACCCGGCTGTTCCCCCTGTCGCCGGCCGAGGCTACGTCGATAAGCACGTAACCGCCCCGCTTGATCCATACCGTATTTTGGAAGCGAGACTGCAGCTCGAGGAGGGCGGTCTTCTTGTTTGGCAACTCGCAGGTGTACACGTTGTTGCCCTCGGCCTTGACCACACGGGCGAGTGACTGGGAGGGCGTTAGCTCTCCGGGTGGAGTCGCCGATTCCTCAACGGTAGCGAGAATGTCCCGCTTCGGTCGGCCCATCTTCTTCTCTTGAAATTTGAGAACGCGGGACGAGAGCAGGGCAAAGATGCACGGCAAAGATGCTGGGCAAAGATGCACAGGAGGAAGAATTCGAGTCGCTGCTGTCTAGCCCAAAATTTTTACCTGACCCCGCGTTCGTGATATGGCGGGGTACACCCACCCCCTTTTAACGGGGAATGCCAAAAATGTCGATTGATGCATAACTCCTATTAATGTGCGCTGAGGAGAGACATTCGCCGCAATCAGTTCCTGAAAGTAAACAATTCTCGGTGACCTCTGATATAATTTGACTTGAAGCTTCGGTCTCTTCTCTTCGATAATATGTAACTTGGCCAACTCAGAGCCCACTGACCTTGTTTTTTTTTCACATTAAAAAAGCTAGTAACACCCTCCCTTGAGAATTGGGGCGGAGAGCTGTCACAAATTCTGCCTCTTATCTCCCTATCGATTTCCTTCGAGATCGAAGGGTATCTACCATGTGTGAGTGGTCAACAACGCCCCTGTAATGGTTAACCGTATTGCAGCTTCAAGCCTGGGTTCTCTCTGTCGTGAAATACGAAACGCTGTAGCAGCTTCGTGACTCGGGGCCCCCCAATGTGCTGGGTCTGAACTTTGTATTTCGCTATCATCACTGGTTTACTGGTCGCGATAAAAGATGAAGAACTTGAGGAACCCAGCCTGGCAATTATCACTACAGATTACAGGATGCACAGTGGTTCCCGATCTCCACAAGCAAAGTACTAGGTGGTTAGCAGGATGTTGACAGTGGGAGTTTCAAGCAAAAGACACTGACTTCTCCGCTTTAAACAATTCCCTTCTCCTTACTCCCTTGGGAGTAGAGGAAGATCTCAATTTCTCACTAAATTCTGCGGTGTGTTCCTGGGGCAAAACTCGCCTTCGAATGGTAGGGCTGATGCTATGACGCAATCTTCAACACGTTGCCCCGAGCAGAAACTCGACCTGGATCTTGCGATCGACATAATCTAGCTATGATGAACTACAAATAATCATGATTGCTCTCGAGACACTTGAACGCTCCTTGACTCTCCTTTAGAGTCCTGTATTCCAGGTACACTAAAGCCTGTACAATTTCAAGTCATGGCCAAGAACCATTAACACCGTGCAGAACGGGGACCAAAATTTCAGGGTTTTTTTAGCTGCCGTGCATATCTGGGCTCCGCTAAGTCCACCACTAACATGAGGCAAATAGACGGCGCGGTGTGCACCTCGATTCTTGGGGGTCGATCCGTCCCTTTCAGAGTTTTCATCTCATAATTCTTGTCCCGCCCGTCTCACATCTCGAGTTTTCACGCAAGGGCTGTTAAACAGGGGAACCATATACGCTCGTTACAGCAACTCCCGCGCAACAACAAGGAACATCTCACCACAATGGGTTCGACCAGTCCAGCCGCGCTGCCCGCGCTCAAGACAGCGCCAAAGATTATCTTCTTCACCGACTATGATGGCACTATCACTCAACAGGACTCCAACGACTTTATGACGGATAATCTAGGGTTCGGCCTCAAGCAGCGTGTTCAGGGCAACGTTGACGTGCTCGAGGGGCGCCGCCATTTCCGGGACTGCTTCCAAGAGATGATGGACAGCGTAACCACGCCGTTCGACCAGTGCATCAAGCTGCTCGCCAAGAACATCGTCCTCGACTCGGGATTCAAGGACTTCTATGCCTGGACCCGTGAAAACAACGTCCCCATCGTCATCCTCAGTGGCGGCATGCGACCCGTCATCCGGGGTATGTTAAGCGGCTGGTTGGGCGCCGACGAGGCCGACAACATTCAGATTGTCAGCAACGACGTTGGGCCGAGGCCGGGCAAGACTATGAACGACGAGGGTGGGTGGCAGATCAAGTTCCACGATGAGAGGTGAGTGACTGGGCGGTAACTCCTGGTGTAAGCTCGGGGGATCAGGGGCTCGGGACTGGGAAAATAAAATAGGCCTGGCTGACACGTATCTTTCAGCAACTTTGGACATGATAAGTCTCTTGAGATCCGGCCGTACGCAAACCTCCCCGCGGATGAGAGGCCGATCCTCTTGTACGCTGGCGACGGGGTGTCGGACTTGTCCGCAGCCAAAGAGACGGACCTCCTATTTGCTAAGACAGGACGAGGTAAAGACCAACTTCACCCTTGGAACACTCGTGATGTTTTTGCTAATGTCCACGATTCCAGACCTGGTGACTTACTGTGAGAGGGAAAAGGTCCCATTCACCACTTTTGACAACTTCTCGGAGATCTTGGATACGGTGAAAGCTATTGCCGCCGGAACGCTCAGTGTCAAGGACGCCGCTACCGGCAGGAAATGAGACGCTCGATGAGGGTAGTAGCATTGCCTTTTTGGGGTGAGCGAGGTTGATCCCGCTCCATCGTAGAGGCATAGAACATATATATTGTAGACTTGACGTTTAAAAATGGTTATAGAGTAAATAGAACTTTTGGCTACTGAAGATGGGCGGTACATTGCCGGATCGCGAAACTTTCACCGGCCTTATGTTAGTTGGCAGTGCCATCGTTCCTTCCATGAAGTGTTTACCTGGAGTAATAAATATCTATGTAATGTGGAAAGAGAGCGCTATCGATTTGTTTTAGAGAATGACATAGGCATGGGGAGAATTAGGTATGAAGGTAGGGGGGGGAAAAAGTGATGACTCGCTGTGACGCCGGGAAGAAATGAAGATATGTAGCCGGCCAGTAACCGCAGTACAACTTTTGTATCAGGCCCCTCATAACATTACCTGTACGCCTCAAGCTAGAAATTATCATGAAAGGAAGAAACGTCACGTCTACTCTGACCTCTTCGGCTTGCTCGGCAGTGCATACCAGCACACCATCATAACCGCGAACAATGCGATCGCAATAGGGTGCAGCACAAATGTTCCCACCGCCTGCGCCAGGAGACCTGTCGTGAACGGCGCTGCGGCTCCTCCAGAGCTCCCGAAGGCGGAAATGACACCCAGTCCACTCACTTGCTCGGACCTGCTCAGGCTACGCAAGAAAACCGCCGCGGCGCACGGGTACACAGGCCCCAGCAGCAAACCCACAATCGCGACGGCCACGGCGTTGCCGATGATATTTGGCACAAGCCAAACGAGGAGTTCAAACACAGCGGCACCGACGACGACGGCATAGACGAACCGCTTCTCGCCGACACGGTGGGCAGGTGCCGATAGCAGGAAGCGGCCTAGCGTGATGCCGGCCCAGAAGCCAGCCGTGACATAGCCCACGCGCGACGGGTCGCCGTCGCGGTCCGAGATTAGGAACGAGATAACCCACCCGGAGATGCTAACCTCGGCACCCTGGTAGGCGAAGATGAACAATGCCCCGAGGAGGACGACTCGCGATGATAACGCCGATAGCATCCCAGCAAACGATACCGACCTGCGCAGGGGGGTCGGCTGGCTTCCGTCGTCGACTGGAACGGGGACAAGGGGCTGCGGTTGGCCAGCCTCCTTCTCATAGCTCCAGAAGGACCTAGTCGCAAAGCAGCCGTTGAAGAGGGTAAGTCCCAGCGTCAGGAAATAGTACCTGCTCCAGACAGCATGCGACACGGCAACGATGGAGGTAGCAATCAGAGGACCGACTGTGCCACCGATGCCGTAGCAGCCGTGCAGCGTGCCTAGCGCGTTGGTGGCGTTGCGCAAACTGCCGCAGAAGACGTTGCTGATGGCAAGGTTTAGGGCGTTGCCGAATCCAATGAGGAAGTACGAGGTGACGATGACAGGGAAGGGCGCCGTGCATACGATCGGGATGTAGCCGCAGGCCACGAGGAACTCGCCAAGCGCGAGGGTTTTGGCCCGCCCAAATCGCTCGCGGATACTGTCTATGAAACCGGCGGCCATGATGAAGCCCAGGGCATTCCCGATGAAGATGAGCGAGACAAGGGCATATCCGAGGTCATAGTGTCTGTTGGCCAAATTAACAACGGAGCGAAGCTAGAGGCTAATTATGGCGAGTTTAAGACGTACGTTTCCATGTAGGGGATCAAGGCACCAGGGGCACTGTCGTTGAGTCCATTCCTGAAATTTACCAAACAAGTCGATAGGAGCCTGAACCGGTTCATGTACGGCTCCCATATGCTGGGTAATACCTCAACGCCATCCACTGGGATGTCCGGACTGGGTGGCCGACTCATCTCGAGGTCTTGGATTTCCTCTCTTGGAGTTGAGGCACCAGACCCAGCCGGGAGGCTCGCCGGCCTAGCGAGTCGCTGGAGCTCAATCGAGTCCTCCGTCTGTGGCACGCCGGGATAGACACGAGAGACCGCCTTCGCTGGTGCGGAGGGCAGTTGTGGGGGAGCGGACTCGACATTGACGAGCTCCCTCAGAATGATGGCATCCATGGCTAGTTTGGGTCCACTTGCGACGAGGCAGGGCTAACAGAAAATATCTTGCGATAAGGGGTTTGGGATGAGAGATAGATTGTCAACTTGATCAATCGAAAAAACTATCGAGGGGTAACAATAAGAACGGGGTGGTCAAGGCAAGTAAAGAAGAATCTGCACACCAGCTGACCACCTCCCAACGGAATTGACCTGTTTGTCATCATACTGGAACCTCACAAGAGATCGTGAACTATGATAGGCCTTAAAGACGGCCGCCCAGAGTCACAAGCTGTCTAGACGGACCGTCGTTCTCCACAACCTTTGGTAGGCGGTCGGGGCCAGACCGGAGGGTACAATGTACCGATGCTCAGCTCGACGGTCGGTGGGTACGAAGAGCTTGACGTTAGCTCCAAGGTGGGCGCGAGTGACGCATCTCAACGGGCCGAATGTCGCGGCGGCGAACGCAGATATATATTGAACTTTGCACCGATTTACGGCGGACCTGAAGCTCAATGACCCACTCCTCGTGTTGACCCCTGCTAATTCGGGTAAACCCCGGGCGTCGGGATAAGGTACCCAGCATTCCGGGGCCAATCCCGTCCCGTCCCGCTTTGATGCCGGCAAGCTTGAATCCCATCCACCATCCCTCTCTCTGAGCCAAGACGAGCGCTGGAGGCATTGAGATGTCGCCTCGTATTGCTGTGCGGCTCCTTGCTCGGCAAAGGCCGAGCTTACCCCCAGAGCCACTTCACTCTTCGATCAAGGCAGTGTCTCGGACAAGTTTGCCGCGGAAACTAGGATCCTATTCAAGCCGACCTTCAATATGCCTCCGATGCACCCTGCGGTCTCTCCCGCGAGCCTATTCCACGAGCCCCCCACCGGGCAAACCTACAGATGGCACCAACGACGAAGGCACTAGACATGAGGGCACCAACCACGAGAGCAAGTCGGACCCGACGAGCCCTTCTCCGAGCGACGCACCCTCCCCCTCCTCCCAGCACGAAGCCATCCTCCCCTCCTCCGCCGAATCCTCGCGCCACGCC
>Ga0164242_10008244_pt1 | contig 11311 bp, 20 predicted proteins | sample OricomgcompostMG_FD_108783 | JGI IMG/M metagenome (GOLD analysis project Ga0164242, IMG submission 108783) | Miracle-Growth compost microbial communities from Emeryville, California, USA - Original compost - Miracle growth compost (MG) ...
CCACGCGTTCGCGGTCGGATGCATGTTCCGCGGCCCGCAGAACGCCCTGCAGCCGAACTACACCCACCTACCCGTCGGCTACCACGGCCGAGCCTCGAGCATCGTCGTCTCGGGGACCCCCATCCGCCGCCCGGTGGGCCAGATCCTGCTCGACCCCACCGCAGAACCGAAGCAGCCGACCACGGCCCCGTGTCGACGATTGGACTTGGAGCTCGAGCTCGGCTGTTTTATCTGCCGGCCCAATGAGCTGGGCGAGGGGGTCAAGGTCGATGATGCGGAGGACCACATCTTCGGCTACGTGCTTCTGAACGACTGGAGTGCGCGCGACGTGCAGGCGTGGGAATACGTCCCGCTGGGACCGTTCAATAGCAAGAACTTCGCGTCGACGATAAGCCCGTGGGTGGTGCTGGCGGACGCGCTGGAGCCGTTCCGGTCGACGGGCATCGAGAACAAGACGGAATTGCAGAGCTACCTGAAGGAGGGCCGGACAGACAGCGTATATGACATCCGGCTAGAGGTCGACATTACGAGTTGAGTGATATCCCTAACCCATCCCTTTTTTTACTTAGCCTGCGCAAGCCAGTCTGCTGACCCCGCAACAACAAACAGCACCCGAGGGATCCACCACAACGATAGCGAGCACGAGCTCCAAGAATCTGATGTGGTCCTTCCCGCAAATGATCGCGCACCACACCCTCGGCGGCTGCGGCCTACGGACGGGCGACTTGTTAGGGTCGGGGACAATCAGCGGCGCGGAGCCCGGCGAGCGCGGGAGTCTGCTGGAGATGAGCGAGGGCGGGAAGAAGGAGATTCTCCTCGCCGGAATGGACGCCCGGAAGTTCCTGAAGGATGGCGATACTGTCACGCTGCGGGGACTGTGCGCCAAGGATGGAAACCAGAGAATGGCTGTCGGATTTGGCGCTTGTAGTGGGCGCATCTACGGCGCTCCTCCTCAGTAGCGTAGTGCCGCCACCCATCTCCCAAGGAGGTCGCAATAAAAAGGAGAATCGCAGATCGTCGTCTGCCATTTGCTTTTATACATTTTTTACCTCGGTCGTATCTGCAGTTTAGTTCTTGATGACACCATCGGACCGTCTTTTTGAGCTGGGCTGAAATGCTCGACAGAGCGCCCACTGGAATCGACAACAAAGAAAAGGTCCGGTAATAATCACCTCGCAAACAATTGCAAGGTTGCACCCCAGTCAAATGCAGGGATCTCACGGCGTTTTGACGGGTGTGGAGCGGCGGGGAGCTTGCAGGAAAGGGAAGGTGGAAAAACAAAAGGCGGGTAAAAATTAAGAAATAAGAACAGGGAAAATCGAGAAGCGAGTTTGCAGCCCAGTGCAACAAAACAGACTAGCCCTCTGTAGCTTACTGTACGTAGTAATCGCTCAAAAGCCGCCGAGGACAGCGCACGGCCGACCGAGTAGGTGACAGGGTGGGGAGGAGCTTTGACAGAGGGCAGGGCGAGGCGGGCTGGGCTGGGCAAACTGGCTGGGGTGGGGGAGAAGAGAGGATGGATCAACGTTCCTTCGCTGTGAAATTTGGTATTACACCCGTCGCGCAGCAAAACCATTATTCCCCCCAAATGGCCTGTACGACCGTGAGACGATGATGGATCAACTCGAGACCCAGGTGTCGGACTTGCGGTCGTTTCTGCCCCCTCCGCCCATTTCGGCCGCGTCGCCCATGCAGGGAGGTCCAGGAGCAGGAGGAGGAGGAGGAGGACACGGCCTCGACATCGGCAACAGCTATTCACCCGATCCACAGCAGCAGCAGCAGCAGCACCAGCATCATCCGGCCTCGCACCACCACTCCCCGCTTTCCGCCCCCGGAGACAATTCCGCGCAGCAGCAGCAGCAGCAGCGCCAACAAACCTTCTCGCCGGGTGGTGGTGGTGGTGGTGGTGGTGGTGGTGCGTCCAACAAGAGGAAGACTTCTGAGGAGGACTCGGCGAAGCAGCAGAGGAGCAAGCGCAATAGGGTTTGTGGTGTCCCTTTCCTTACTTTGCCATTCTCCGGATCCCCCGGCCGTCCCAAGAGTTAAGACTTGGTGTCGCATCGTATCGCCCAGCCTGACCAACAGCTAACACTTCTGCTTTTGCTCTTCGTGGAATCTAGTACATCTCAATTGCTTGGTATGTTCGCCCCCTCGTCAGTTATCAGTTGCCGACCCGGTGGTTTGGGTGGGTAGATTGCTAATCTGCGCGCGCACCTCGGCGCTTCCAGCAACGAATGCAAGCGACGCAAGATCAAGTGCAATGGCCAGACTCCGTGCCAGCGATGCGGTAATCTCAACCTGCAGTGCCACTACGCCCCCAACTGCTGCTCCAACAACTTCAAAGACTCGGACGAGTTCAGAGGCATGACCGACCATGTCACCCGCCTCCAAGAGCAGGTCGACACCCTCTTCAACAACATGAATGCCCTCCGACAAGAGACACTACGACTGGCCCCGATCCAAGACCGCACGCTTCCCCTACCTTCGACCACCGTTGCCTCTTCGCCGTCGGCCTCGTCCGTCCGCTCCCTCCCTCGACCTCCCGCGCCCAGGGCTCCTCCGCCGTTCAGCGGCCCGACGAGCATGACCTTCACCGTCGACGTCGCCAAGAACACTCTTCACAAGATGGGATATCCCGGCGCCGCCGAAGCACCCGAGGACAATGGAGGCACGCACGACGACCCCCCTCTCCCCTCTCCATTCCTCCACTCGATGGGCCGCTCGTCGCTGTCCCTCCAGACACCGCCCGCCGATCCACTGTGGGATCTCACCAAGGACGATATGATTCGCCTCTGTCGAAGCTACGAGGAGGAAGTGGGTATCATGTACCCGGTGGTCAACATCGAGTCGGTCGTGGAGCATGCCCAGGTGCTCGGTACGTGGATGGAAAATGCCAAGAAGAAAGGCCTGGCCCCGCCGACCAGCCAGGACGACGGGATCACCGACCTGCTTACGTGCAATCTGAAGATCGTCATATGCTGCGCCCTGGCGGTCGAGGAACACGGCAACAGCGCCAGGGCCATCCAGCTGTACGAGAGTATGCAGGCCGTTGTCGACAGGATGCTCATGACCGAGCCGGCGGATGTGATGAAATTGCCGTTCCTGGCTCTTGTCGCCGGCTACAGGTTTCTCGCCAACGAGGAGATTTTAGCTTGGAGGGTCATGGGCCAAGTGGTACGCCTTTGTCTCGAGCTAGGCCTCCACCGACGAGACGGCCTGTCCACTATTCGGGACGAGCAGAGCCGTCGGTACGCGCTGAACACCTTCTGGTCGGCATATGTTCTTGATAGGCGGTGGAGTTTTGGTACTGGCCTGCCATATGTTTGCCATGACGACAAGATCGATCCCAAACTTCCGATGCCGGTGAGCACACACGCCCCTCAGTAGTGACCCCCTTCTTCGCCTCCAATCTCTGACTGTTTGCAAGGAAACCCACCCTTATCTGGTTGCTATGATAACCTACTCCAGACTCGGCGCCAAGATTTGGAAGCTGGTGGATTACTTCGAGCCCGCTCTCATCCGGGAACTCAAACGGGCTGACTTTGAGGCCCTGGATCGCGAGATTCTCGACTGGTATGAAACCGTGCCGGAGGAAATCAGGGTCGCATCCCTCAACCAGGAGGGCCCGCTCGTGCCGATACCGTCTTCGCCGTCATACAATATCCAACGGTTGCAGATTTGGACGCGTCTAAGGTTAAACCAGGTGAGTTTCCCCACGTGGACGTGGATTTGCACGCGTTCAGGAGAGAGCTCAACACTGACTTTAGCTAGATCCGCATATGGCTCCACACGCCGGTCCTACACAGCGCAAGCAGCATCGTCGAGAACATGCCCCTCGCCCAGCGAGCCGTCGACCTGGCAAAGGACACGATCGAGTACCTCTCGCGGCTCAACCGCACGACCAACATGTACAAGAGCATCCAGGTCTTCTACCACCAGTTCCTGACGTCCGCCATCGCGGTGCTCTTCCTCGCCTCCACGCACGCGCCGCTGCAGTTCAGCCGCAACTGCCGCGCCGAGTTCTACATGGCCCTCGACCTCGTCAAGGACATGTCCGCCCGCTCGTGGGTGTCCCAGCGCCTCTGGCGCACCATCCGCTCCCTCGAGTCGTACGCCCCGTCCCTCGGCCTGCAGGAGGAGGACGCCCACTCCAGCGCCGCCCTCGTCATGACCGGCCTGGCCGGAGGACACCAGCCGCCGCCGCCGCACCCGCCGCCCTCCTCCGGCGGCGCCGGCGGACCTAGCAATAGCGCGAGTCCCGCTCCGCCGGGCTTCCCCGGCCGCGTACCGCCGCCACACACCGGCTCCTCGGCCTCGGCGTCGTCGGCCTCGGCGGCGGCGGCGCAGAAGGCGCAGCAGCAGATCACGGAGGATCACCACAACGGGCTGAGGCTGCAGACCAAGATGTCCAAGATCTTCGAGGGCTACACGGGTATGAACGGTCGGCAGCACCCGCTGCCGCATGTGACTCGCTCGCCGAATGGCCCGCCCTACGCGGCAGTGTCTCCGGGCGGCCTGCCGAGCCCGGACGATGGGCTCAGCGGTGGCATGTATCAGCAATTTAAGGATATGTTTTAAGGATTTGGGGAGGTGTATTTTGTGGGTGTTTGCGGCGGGGGTGATGGTGTCTCGAGGATGCTAGATGGCCGGTGGCTGGGCTTAGAGCGGAGGAATAATGGGGGGCTTGTTTATGAATACTATGTGAATCGATACCTTTGCCGTAGGCTTTTTATGTTTTACTTTATATATCACATGCTTATCGCCCACAGGCGCCCTACGGAGTATTGGCCCTCTTAGTTTATTACCATGCTGTCGCGACAGTAAGATACAGGTTTGACGAACGTCTTGCTTTTCGAAGAGGAGAAAACGGACACTCAAGAGGTCTGCCATGTCGGGCATGGTAGCTTCAATAGTGAGAGGCGATTACAATGCCAACAGTCACGCAGTGTTAACATTCAGTGCTGAACTGACTACCGAGAGTCTAAGTTAGATGCCTCAGAGGCTGTACTCAGGGTCTTGCCGATAGTCACTGGCTCGCATGTCTAATTCCCGGCTCGACATTCACAACCTCAGTCTGTGATCGTAGGGGCTTCCGATTTTTCATTGCTTATATTTACCACTTCTCATCCCCGTGGTCTGGTACTTGATATGGTCCACCCTCTCCGAAACTACACTACGGTTGGGCTGGTTAACACCAAATAGTTGCAAGGAGAAGTTGGCCCGTTGTAGTCCGAGTACCGTGGCTTTTATTACCGTATACTTAAACAAATACGCCAGATATGAGTACATGCCTTTGAATGTCTACCTTGAGTGACTACCTTGAGTGACTACCTTGAGTGACTACCTTGAGTGACTACCTTGAGTGTCTACCTTAAAGTAATGACGCGGGAAGCATCGCCAGGTAGTGATCTTAACCCGGGGTCTCTGGAAAGGATTATTACTGTTCCCCTAACACTAAGCTCGCCACTGGCTAGGAAGTTAGGACGAGTATAGATCCCCGTTAGAAACCACACCGGAGACCAATCACCCTGAAGCTCCTTTCGTAGGGACCGACACCAAGGAGCCAAGAGAGCTGCCGGAGTCCAAGTAGTGTAAGCCCAGGAGAACCGAATGAGTCATCTGACGCATCGTTACGTTCTGTTCTATTTATTCATAATGGGAAGAACCAATCTTGAATATTGGGGGCGCTGTGATAAACGGCGTTTTGGTGAGAGCGGTCTGGTGGTGTGGAGATGTTTGCCAAAACTGAGTGTTGGTGATTGTTCGTTGGCCGTTGGGAGTTTGGGACAAACATGAGGACTCGGTTCCTACCTGTGCAATACAACTCATCATTTGTTGGCGCAATGACTTTAGTACAAGGCCGGCAAACAATATTAGACATACGGAGTACATACATGCTTTATACCAACGAGCCAGCTATGAGGCTTCGAGGCAGAGTGGCTTACACACGGTGCTGTTGGGAGCCAAGGGGCGTCACGTGGGTAGGTTCCATTCCAACATCAAACTCAAACAATGTTCCTTAATCCGAGACAAAGGTCTTTTTATACGCATAGCCACGTAAGCTTCCGTCACCTGGCTCCGAGCTCTAATCGGCGTCGATGCTAAGGTGGTAGGCTAGCACAGAGGCATGGACCTCGAAGGGGTACTAATCCCAATTTCCAACAGCCAACGGCCCTCCGCCGGCCGAATATACTGCGTCCTCACAAGCATTCGCCGGCACCTACTGCGGCGGGGGGTTGGGTTGTGCCGCTGATCCTCACTACAGAACCCCTGCCCCCGATCCTCCAGTTTCGAGGATCCTCTGCAATTACGGATACTCCTCCAAATGAAGGACTGTCTGGTTGTGGGCCGCCAGGTTTCCCTTCGTCCTGTTTGGAGCCGTGCTGTTCAACCATCAAACCACCGAACGCGATGTGGTCGGCGGCCGTCAGCTTCAACCTCTTGGCAGCGGATGCGACGTAAAGCCAAACTGGTGGTTTTCCGGGGAACGACTAATTAATTAGCCGACGACCTTGAAGAGTCCGGAGACGGAATAGGAACTCGAACATTTTGTGGAGGCAAGTTCATCTACTGCGTAGTAAGTTCATGCCACGCGACACGGCTCACACGGTTCACACGGCTCACTCGGCTCTCTAATGTCAGACGTAAGCATGGACCCGGGGGAAAGAAGGTAATAATCGTCTGTCTAGACTCTCGACTGCTCTCAACATCGAGGCTGAGCGATTCGCTTGGCAGGAGTCGGACCTTTCGGGTAAAATGCGGATGTGTCGCCTCGCCCCCTTGCGAGACTCTGTATTATCTAATTTCGCTGTGTCTCCCCAGGCTGACAACGAAAAATGAGGGAGGTGGTGGGATCCTCGGAGAGTTCGCCTGAATGGCTCCGGCTGCTTCCAACGCTAGACTCAAAACGGTCTTGCACGGCATTTTCACTCTCCACGATAGTGGGACCCAAACCCGGTACCCAAATCTCGTATCCTGCCCCCCCTTGGAGCCCCTCCAAATCACCACCCACAACGCTTTTTGTGGCCTGTCAAGGGGCCTCGACTCGGCCAAAGGTTGAGGTGCAGGAGAGAAGAAGCGCACACCCACGCACGGGTCGCCCAATGGCATTCCAGCTCCGGGTAAACGACAATTAAGACAGTGCTTTATTATTCGTTCACCTCGAGAGACAAGCCTTTCTCGCCGCCGGTCAGCACGCTGCAGATGTGCTGTGTTGGGTCCGCCCGCTGCAGGATTGACACTGATTACCACTGCTAATCACAGTAAACTGGGCCCCACAGGGTTCTAGAGTCGAGTGCGGGAATTGGCAAATCACGCGGAAACAAGATGTGGGCGTTTTACCCCCAGGGTTCCTTTCTGGTCACCCCTGGCACCCCTGCCTTCCGATGCCGATCCCGTAGCCGCATTCGATGTTGGCGCTGTTAATCTTGGGGAGAGGGCCCACAGCACACACCCACTCTCCCTGCGATCCCCTGGAGCCGTGGGGCTATGCGTAAGGGGGTTACTTCAAAGGGGAGGAGGGGGGGCACTGGACCGGGATCATGGACAGTTAGCAGTAAGACACTTTGGATTGATCGGCAGCCGCCATATAAGATGAAGTTGGGCGGCCCATCTCGTCTGTCGTTCGGCTCTTCTGTCGTCACCCGCCCACAAGGAACTTCACCAACAACCAACTACAGCAGATTCGCGACGTTCGCAAATCGTAGACAATGCGGCTTTCACTCGTTTCAACCGCGGTCTGCGGCACCGTCGCCGTCTCTGCACTTACACTCCCTCAGTTCCCCAGGCGCGGGCTCGACGGCATCGTGGATACCCTGGTCGGAGACCTGGTGGACTTGGTGCCCTTCCTCGCCGACTCCTTTACGACCATTTCACCCGAAGATGCCGCCGCTAGCGCCGCGGCGTCCAAGTTCGCTGGGCCCGACGACTCTAGTAGCATGGACGCCGCCGATAATAAGAGCGAGGCCAACTCGACCCTGCTCGCCGGCACCTGCAAGAGCCCTCGCGTGCGGTACGAGTGGCGGGATATGACCGACGCCCACAAGCTGGAGTTTGTCACGTCGGTCAAGTGCCTGATGAACAAGCCGTCCGGCGGCAGCCAGTTCACGGGGTCCAAGAACCGCTTCGAGGATCTCGCCTCCGTCCACCAGCAAATGACCCCCAAGATCCACATGGTGGCCCAGTTCCTCCCGTGGCACCGCTATTTCCTTAACATTTATGAGACCATGCTGCGCAACGAGTGCGGCTACACCGGGCCCATGCCGTGGTGGGACGAGTCCAAGGATGCCGGCAGGTTCAGCCAGGCCCCAATGTTCACCGACACCTACTTCGGCCGTGCGCCCTTGAAGACTGCTGACGGGAAGGGTACCTGCATTACCAGCGGTGTAAGCATTCCCGCCAAAATTTCCTCCCCCAACAGGACCTCACTGACCTTTTTTTCTTCTTCTCTCCATTACAGGCCTTCAAGAACACCACCCTGCATGTTGGACCTGGCGGTGGCTACACCGACCACTGTCTCTCCCGCGCCATTGATGAGAATCTGACCAAGCAGTGCAACTGGGACTTCGTCAAGAGCTGCAACACGCACAACAAGTACAGCGACATGGAGTCCTGCGCTGAGATGGGGTAAGTCATTGGATCGAGCCTTTGGGCCAGCCTGCGAGTTCTGCACTATGAGAATAAAACACAAGGCTAACCTGCATCCCCAAGCCCCCACGCCTACGGCCACAACGGTCTTGGCGCCGTCATGTCCGACGTCGCCTCTGCGCCCGGCGACCCCATCTTCTTCATGCACCACGCCTTCGTCGACCACAACTGGCGCATCTGGCAGAACGGCAACACCAAGGACCGTCTCTACCAGATCAACGGGAACGCCACCAAGACCAACCCTCCGCAGCCCCTCACGCTAGACTTCGTCCTGACCTCGTTGAATCTCAGCGCGGAGGTTAAGGTCCGCGACGTCATGGACACCATGGGCGGCTACCTGTGCTACAGCTACAACTACTAGACCCCGCCGACGTGCATCGGGCACTCGGGGGGCTGTGAGCTTTCTAGAGGAGGGAGAGTCATCAAACCAGAGACAAAAAAGGACAACATTTTGGATATAATATTTATTTTGTAATTACGTATACCAGCGTCTCTCACGTTGTACAATATTGCATTCATCAACGGGGAGTCGGCAAGGCGGAACAGCACGTCGCCTCGGCGCATCCGGCGCAAAAAAAAAAACGTGGGAGGGCATCAACCTGGTCATGCTTGTCCTCCGCCCCATTTACCTACAGAAAGCCTGTATGTAGAAAACATACACAGCCCCGAAATCTACAATTTTAGTTGTATTATTCTCTTCCAACGATGTTGCTCTCAATATGGGCCCCGGTTTTAGTGTAAATCGGGGCACAAAAAGCCACGATCGACGTCGCACGATCATTTGCGCTAAAAATGTACGCCCACGCTAATCCAGGAACCCGAATCTTACATTCCAGGGGTTCCATTCCAGGGAGGGGCATCGTGCAAGCTTATTTGAACCCACGAAACACAAAACATTCACGCTTCATCAATTAGGCCGACCACGTCCAAACAAAGCTAATAATAATTACCCACTGTCAATACCGGCTAGGGAGCGCGCGGTGGGCTTATCAGGAGTCGCTGCCATGGCTCATCCTCGAATGCGGAAGGATAGGCGTTGTCAGAAATAGGTATCTGCACCGTCCTGCCCACTTCTCCCCCTCTGTAATTTCCCCCTCCCGTACCTGCATGAGCCTTGCGCGAACGATAGGGGTGGTCCAGTGGGTCACCGCACGTCATGAAGAGCGGCCTCCCGAGAAAAGCACGGAAGGTAGACGGCGCGCTTGGCAGTCCACCTCAACCGTTATCCCATGTTTCACCTGTCATGCCCGCCTTCTCCGTTCATTTTCTCCGACCGAATTCCATCAAAGATATGCATGTTGAGATGTGGACTTGGCAGACATGGGACCCATCCAGACATCTCAGGCAATATTTGTCCGAGGCGCTTCGTTGACGTTGCTATGCTCGTTTTTCGCTAGCACATCAAAGACTCTCGAAGGAAATACGAAGACACACGTGGAGACGCCGTTTTCCTGGCTTGTAACGAAAACTGCATGGTGTAATGAAGCATCCCAACCCTGAAGGAGGCAATTACACCCGATTAGCTTGTCGATCTCGGGAGTATCGCTGCTGCTTACCTGGTCTGGGGCCTCACCGCCAACATGCGGTACCAATATGCGTAATTGCATTGCCTCTCGATAATGGTTTCAACAAGTTCACAGTCGGCGCTCAACTTGCTTATTTAACAAGACTGAAACCGTGTCTTCCCCAGGGTCGACATATTTGGTCAAAAATAACCACATTTAGGCACCCTGGCCTTCTGCACCCACCCCTGGTCCTGGAAAAATCACCTCGGGAGTGGCGCATGCATGCGCGATGCGGTGTCTGCCAAGGAACAACGAGACGTTCCCACCGCCACCTGCGCCCGCGGCCATTTCGTGAAACGGAGGCGGCGAGTCGTCCGAGGTAAGCCACCATCGCGCTGTCATGGCAATCGAGGGGATCCCGATTGCCAGGACATGAGGCTCTGCGGGAAATAAGTTACATGCCAAGTAATCTGTAGTCGGCAGGAAGGACGTGAGATTGCTTCCACCTTGGCGTACGCTCGCCCGTCCCACCTACACAACCCGGCTCCGGCTGCTGAATATAGGGGCGAACTTATGGGATATTCCCACGCAGCGATTTCCTGACTCTTTGTGGAAGCGTGGACGGACAGCAGTTTACACATACTCGAACCGAGCAGGCCACAGGACTCACGGCGCCATGGCGTCCATCCATCTTCTTGTACTGTTCGCCATATTTGGCTTGGCGGGTAGTTACCTCCCAAAATAGCTTCCCAAGACTCAGCTCCTCGGTTGCTCTGCCTGATGCATAAACTCGATCGACATCACTCCCTTTCACAATTGCGCGACGAGGCTTTACTACCGGCGATGTTATGCGTTGGGCAATGATTGTCGCCCTTGACGGTGCAATAAGAGAGAGATTAGATTTGAGGCGAAGGCGAAGGGAAGAACCGACATCGGCATCTCAAAGCCAATATCGTCTCTGGCACGCCCATAGCAAGACAACACTTAACCAGTGCGTATTACCTCTGGATATTTAATAACAGCCACGTAAAATCTGTTTATGTAGTAATAGTTATAATTTGACGGGGTAATATTCAGCTCCCAACAGGCAAAAAGGGCGCAATATCCACAATGCTCCATCTCAAAACTCACTAACAAAGTCAGCCAAGGAAGCGAGAGCA
>Ga0164242_10008245_pt1 | contig 11311 bp, 9 predicted proteins | sample OricomgcompostMG_FD_108783 | JGI IMG/M metagenome (GOLD analysis project Ga0164242, IMG submission 108783) | Miracle-Growth compost microbial communities from Emeryville, California, USA - Original compost - Miracle growth compost (MG) ...
CGCGGCTGTGCCCTTCTCGAAGCGCAGACCCTTGCCCCGGATGGTCGTGATCAGATGCGGCCGGCGGCTGTCGTCGCCGAGCTTGCGGCGGACCCAGCCGAGGTGGACGTCGATGGTCTTGGAGGAGGTCCAGAACGTCGCGTTCCAGACCTCGCGCATCAGCTCCTCGCGGGTCACGATGTCGCCCGCACGGGCGATCAGCGCATGCACCAGATCGAACTCCTTGCGCGAGAACGCCACCTCGTCGACACCTCGCCACACCCGGCGCTCGACGGGGTCGAGCCGGATGTCCTGCACCTCGATCATTCCGGCAGGGTAAAGACGGTAAAGGGGCACCGCCAAGGAATTGGCCTAGAACGGCCACTGACAGGTTCCTGCCAAACGGTCAGGTTCGAGTCAGGCGGCTCAGTTTCGGCGTACGGCGACCGGTTCCACGATGCCGAAGCCGCGCACCGGCCGGGCCGGCAGCCGGCGGGTCTCGAACTGATCGGCCGGCAGCAGCCGCGCCGTCTCCTCGTCGATGATGATCCGGTTGCGTCGGGCCACCGCCGTCAGCCGCGCGGCCATGTTGACCGGTGGGCCGTAGACGTCGCCGAGCCGAGTGACCACCGAGCCGGTCGCCAGGCCGACGCGTACGTCGGGCATCCGCGGGTCACGGCCGATCACGTTGATGATCCCCTCGGCGGTGTCGTAGGCCCGGATCGGGTCGTCGTTGACGAAGAGCACCGAGTCGCCCAGCGACTTGATCACCCGACCGCGCTGCACGGCGACCACGTCGGCGCAGCGCGACTCGAAGAGCTCCACCAGGTCGCCGATCTTCTCCTCGGTCAGCGTGTTGGACAGCGCCGTGAACTGCACGATGTCGGCGAACCCGATGGAGAGCTGGGTCGTGCCCGGGTCGCCGGAGCGGGCCGCCTCGAGTCGGCCCAGCGCCGCGCCCATGTGCCGGCGCCAGACGTAGACGAGCAGCTGCTCGAAGGTCTCGTTGAGCTTCTCGGCGGTGTCCATCGCCATCCCGAACACGCCGGCGCGGGACTCCGGCTCGCCCTCGGACGCGGTGCCCAGCTCCTCGGCGCGGTGCAGCATCGCCGCGATCTCCCAGTCCGAGAGCCGTGCCATGGTCTGGCCCAGGCCCCGGGTGAGGTTGACCGCCAGGTCGAAGTCGATCAGCCCCGAGCCGACCACCCCGGTCAACTGGCTCAGTGCGGTGATGTCGGAGTCGTCGAAGACGGTCTCGTCACCCACCTCCGGGAAGCCCAGGGCCCGCCACAGCCGCTTGGCCTGCTCCAACGGCACGCCCGCTCGCTCGGCCACCTCCTGAGCGGTGTACGGCGAGCTCCCGCCGTGCTCGAACAGCGACACGCTCAGTCCACGCTCCCGTGGCCGGCGGGCTCGTCGTGCAGCAGGTCGTTGATCTTGCGCTGGACGTCCTCGACGTGCGGGATGTCGGGCAGCACGACCTCGCCGTCGGTGCTGGCGTCACTGATCCGCAGCGTGCCGCAGCCGAGCATCCGGTCGATCAGGTCCATCTCGTAGGCGACATCGCTGATCCGGCTCAGCGGGATGTCGTGTCCATGCCGGGTGAGCACGCCGCGACGGGTGATCAGCCGCCGGGTGGTCACCGTGTAGGAGGCGGCCGACCACACCAGCAGCGGCCGCACGAACCACCACAGCGCCCCGATGAGCACCAGCGCCCACACGATCCAGCTCAGCGCGTTCACGCCGACCCAGACCTGAACCGCGACGCCGATCGCGAGCAGCACCACCAGCGCGAGCAGGGGCAGCAGCAGCGCCTTGGGGTGGGTGCGGGTGCTGACGACGACGCTCTCGCCCTCGTTCAGCAGCTTCGGTGAGATGGCCATGGCGCGATCATTCCACCGATCGCAGGTGCACGACATCGCCCGCGCCCACCGCGTTCTCGCCGTCGGGGCCGGCGACGACGACGCGACCGAGCTCGTCGATCCGGGTGGCGGTGCCCTCCAGCACCCCGCCACCGGGCAGCTCGGCCCGCACCCGGCGACCGAGCGTGATCGAGGCGGCCGTATAGGCGGTGGCGATGCCCTCGGGGTCGGCCAGCCAGGCGTCGTACGTCGAGGTCAGCGACGTCAGCAGCGCCATCAGCACCTGCGTCCGGTCCGGCTCGGCGCCGCCCGCCACCGCCAGCGAGGTCGCGGTCGCCAGCGGCAGCTCCTCGGCGCTCATCGAGCTGTTCAGCCCGATCCCGATCACCGCGGCCGGACCGGTCGGCGTCTCCACCCGCTCGACCAGGATCCCGCATACCTTCCGCTCGCCCTCGGGCAGCGTCAGTAGGACGTCGTTGGGCCACTTCACCCCGGCCGGGTAGCCGAGGTCGCGCAGCGCCCCGGTCACCGCCAGCCCGGTCACCAGCGGCAGCCACGGCCAGCGTGCCGGCGGCACGTCGGGTCGCAGCAGCACGGAGAACGTGAGGGCCGAGCGCGGCGGGGTCTGCCAGGTGCGATCCAGCCGCCCCCGCCCGGCGGTCTGGTGCTCGGTGACGATCACCAGGCCCTCCGCGGCTCCGGCGCGGGCGCGATCGGCCAGGAGCGGGTTGGTCGATGGAGTCTCGTCGTACACCTCGACGTCCAGCCGGGGCGCCAGCGCCGCCAGCCGCCCCGGGTCGAGTGATGGGTGTCTCATTCCGTCGCCGCTCATGGGCACTAGATTGGCGCACGCCCATTTCTCACCTCCGAGGGAGTCAGCACGTGAGCGCCCAGCCCGACGACGGCAGCCAGCCCAGCCCGGACCTGCACACCACCGCCGGGAAGCTCGCCGAGCTCGACCGGCGCCTCGACGAGGCGATCCACGCCGGCTCGGCGAAGGCGGTGGAGAAGCAGCACGCCAAGGGCCGCCAGACCGCCCGCGAGCGGATCGAGATGCTGCTCGACGAGGGTTCCTTCCAGGAGCTCGACGAGCTGGCCCGGCACCGCTCGACGGCGTTCGGGCTGGAGAAGACCCGGCCCTACGGCGACGGCGTGATCACCGGCTACGGCACCATCGACGGCCGCCAGGTGTGCGTGTTCTCCCAGGACTTCACCGTCTTCGGCGGCTCCCTGGGCGAGGTGTACGGCGAGAAGATCACCAAGGTGATGGACCTGGCGATCAAGACCGGCTGCCCGCTGATCGGGATCAACGAGGGCGCCGGCGCCCGCATTCAGGAGGGTGTCGTCTCGCTCGGCCTGTACGGCGAGATCTTCCGCCGCAACGTGCACGCCTCCGGCGTGATCCCGCAGATCAGCCTGATCATGGGCAACTGCGCGGGCGGCCACGTCTACTCCCCCGCCGTCACAGACTTCACCGTGATGGTCGACCAGACCTCGGCCATGTTCATCACCGGCCCCGACGTGATCAAGACCGTCACCGGCGAGGACGTCACGATGGAGGAGCTCGGCGGCGCCCGGGCGCACAACACCAAGTCGGGCAATGCGCACTACATGGGCGCCGACGAGGCCGACGCCATCGAGTACGTCAAGGCACTGCTGTCCTACCTGCCGTCCAACAACCTGGACGAGCCGCCGGCGTACGACGAGGTTGCCGACCTGGAGATCACCGACGACGACCGCGTCCTCGACACGATCATCCCGGACTCCCCGAACCAGCCCTACGACATGCACGAGGTCATCGCCAAGGTCGTCGACGACGGCGACTTCCTCGAGGTGCAGCAGCTGTTCGCGCCCAACATCCTGATCGGGTTCGCCCGGATCGAGGGCCGCCCGGTCGGCGTGGTCGCCAACCAGCCGATGCAGTTCGCCGGCACGCTGGACATCGACGCCTCGGAGAAGGCGGCCCGGTTCGTGCGCACCTGCGACGCGTTCAACCTGCCGGTGATCACCTTCGTGGACGTGCCCGGGTTCCTGCCCGGCACCGACCAGGAGTGGAACGGCATCATCCGCCGCGGCGCGAAGCTGATCTTCGCCTACGCCGAGGCGACCGTCCCACTGGTCACCGTCATCACCCGCAAGGCCTACGGCGGCGCCTACGACGTGATGGCCTCCAAGCACCTCGGCGCCGACATCAACCTGGCCTGGCCCACCGCCCAGATCGCGGTGATGGGCGCTCAGGGCGCGGCGAACATCATCCACCGCCGCGAGCTCAAGGCGCTGGCCGACTCGGGCGCGAGCACCGAGCAGGTCGAGAGCCGCCGCGCCGAGCTGATCGACGAGTACGACACCACCCTGGCCAACCCCTACATCGCGGCCGAGCGCGGCTACGTCGACGCGGTCATCCCGCCGCACGAGACCCGTGCGGAGGTCACCCGGGCGCTGCGGCTGCTCAAGACCAAGCGCGAGACCCTGCCGCCGAAGAAGCACGGGAACATCCCGCTGTGAGCGCCAGCGAGCGAGGCGGCACCGTGGGCGACCACTCGTCGGTCGAGCCTGTCGAGACCCAGCCGACCCTGCGGATCATCGACGCGCACGCCACCCCCGAGGAGGTGGCGGCGATCGTGGCCGTGTTCTCCGCGCTCGGCGGCGGGGCAACGGCCCCGAAGCCGCCGCACTCGACCTGGGCGTCACCGGCCCGGCAGGTGGGGCGGCCGCTCGCCCACGGCGCCGGCGCCTGGCGCGCCAGCGGCCTGCCCCGCTAGCACCCGCTGGGCGTCGTGGTGCGCGGGTGGTGGCCGGTCGCGCTGGCCTGGCTGACCACCCGCGTGCTCGTCGTCGCGCTCCTGGTCGGCGTCGAGCACGACGTCGTCGGGGACCCGCGCTACTACGCGTTCAGCCTGGCCCAGCTGCCGCGGCTGGGCATCGGCCACACCCTGGTGGAGTACCCGGTGCCGGCGCTGCTGCTGCTCGCGCTGCCCTACTGGCTGCTGCAGGCGGTCGGCGCGGTCGGGGCCTACAGCGGCGCGATCGCGGTCTGCGGGCTCGCCACGGACGCGCTCTTCGGGGCCGCACTGGTGCGCACCCGCTCCTGGCGCCCCGGCGTCGGACGTCTGCTCGGCATCCGCCCCGCGGAGTGGGTCTGGCTGCTGGCGGTGCCGGCGCTGGGCGCGACGGCGTACGCGCGCTTCGACCTGGTGCCCGGCATCCTGGTCGGGCTGGCGCTGCTGTACGTCGCCCGCCGACCCCGCGTGGCCGGCGTGCTCGCCACGGTGGCGGCCGGCGCCAAGTACTGGCCGGCCATCGTCCTGCCCGCGCTTCTCGGCCCGCGACCCTCCCGGCGTCCGCTCGCGCTGTGGTCCGGGATCGCGGTGCTGTGCCTGGCCGTCCCGACCGTGGCCCTGGGCGGCTGGCACCGGGTGTGGACGCCGCTGTCGTTCCTGCACGGCCGCGGGCTGCAGATCGAGTCGGTGGCGGCCACACCCGCGATGCTCGGCTTCGCCCTGCACCCGGACCGCTACTCGGTCTCCTACGCCAGCTCGCACGCCTACGAGGTCGCCGGGCCGGCCGTCCCGGGCCTGCTGCACGCCGCGACGGTCACCACCGTCGTACTCGCGCTGCTGCTGCTCGGGCTGTGGGCCCTGGCCGCCCGCCGCGACGCCTCCCTGGACGCGACGGTCTGGCTGGTGCTGGCCTCGGTCGCCGGCTTCGTGGTCACCGGCAAGGTGTTCAGCCCGCAGTACCTGCTGTGGCTGCTGCCACCCGCGGCGGCGGGACTCGCGGTGGCGCGTGGCCCCGAGACCCGGCGCCGGTTGCTCGGCTGGTCGGCGACGCTCCTGGTCACCGCGGTGGCCACGCAGGCGATCTTCCCGCTGCGGTACGGCGACCTGCTCCTGCACACCGACCACACCCTCGGCACGGTGCTGCTCCTGGCCGCCCGGAACGTCGCCGCGGTGGCGCTGTTCCTCTACGCCCTCACCGAGGCGCTGTGGCTGCTCGCACCGGTCGCCGACCGCGCCCACGCGGATCTGACTAAGGTCGAGCCATGACACGACCCGTCGATGCTCGGACCGACACGTTCGTCGAGGAGATCTGCGCGCTCGATCCGCTGACTGCCACCTATGCCGGGGTTCCCGGCCACGACCATGAGCTGCCCGACCTGTCGCCCGACGGGTACGCCGCCCGCGAGGAGCTGACCCGGCGCGCCATCGCCGACGTCGAGGCCCTCACCCCGACCGACGAGCGCGAGGCCGTCGCGCGCGAGGCCTTCTTGGAACGGATGGGCCTGGAGGCCGAGTTCACACAGGCCGGGCTGAGCCGGCCGATGGTCTCGGTCATCGCCAGCGCCATCCACGAGATCCGCGAGACCTTCGACCTGATGCCGACCGCGACCGAGGAGGACTGGCGCAACATCGCCGCCCGCCTCGCCGCCGTACCCGATGCGGTCGACGGCTACCGCGTGACGCTGGCGCAGGAGGCCGCAGCCGGTCGCGTCGTGGCCGCGCGGCAGTACGTCGAGGTCGCCGCCCAGATCCGCAACTGGACCGGCCAGAGCGGGGCCGTCGGTGACTTCTTCGCCGGCCTCGTCGCCGGCGCACCGGAGCCGATGCACTCCGAGCTGGAGCGCGCGGCCGCAGGCGCCAGCGCGGCGTACGCCGACTTCGGGACGTTCCTGGAGACCGATCTAGCGCCGCGCGGCCGGGAGAAGGAGGCGGTCGGACGCGAGCACTACGCGCTGGCCTCGCGCCGCTACCTGGGCGCCGTCGTCGACCTCGAGGAGACCTACGCCTGGGGCTGGGCGGAGCTCAAGCGGCTCGAAGACGACATGGCCGCGACCGCGGACCGGATCCTGCCCGGCGCCTCCGTGCGGGAGGCGGTGGCGCACCTGGACGCCGATCCGACGACCAAGATCGCCGGCAAGGAGGCGTTCCGCGACTGGATGCAGCAGCTCGCCGATCGCACCATCGAGGAGATGTCGGGGGTGCACTTCGACATCCCCGAGCCGATCCGGCGGATCGAGTGCATGATCGCGCCGACCAACGACGGCGGCATCTACTACACCGGGCCCTCGGAGGACTTCTCCCGGCCGGGCCGGATGTGGTGGTCGGTGCCGGACACGGTCAGCGAGTTCAGCACCTGGCGCGAGGTGACCACCGTCTACCACGAGGGCGTGCCCGGACATCACCTCCAGGTCGGCCAGACCGCCTATCGCAAGGAGCTGCTCAACCGCTGGCAGCGGCTGCTGTGCTGGGTCTCCGGACACGGTGAGGGCTGGGCGCTGTACGCCGAGCGGCTGATGGACGACCTGGGCTACCTGGCCAACCCAGCCGACCGGCTCGGCATGCTCGACGGCCAGGCGTTCCGGGCGGCCAGGGTGATCATCGACATCGGCATGCACCTGGAGCTGAGGATCCCCGCCGACAACCCGTTCGGGTTCCACCCGGGCGAGACCTGGACGCCGGCGCTGGGCCGCGAGTTCATGGGCCAGCACTGCCTGATGGACCCGGCGTTCATCGACTTCGAGGTCAAGCGCTACCTGGGCTGGCCGGGCCAGGCGCCGTCGTACAAGGTCGGCGAGAAGATCTGGCTCGAGGCCCGCGACGAGGCCCGCGCCCGGGCCGGCGACACCTTCGACCTGAAGGCGTTCCACACCGCGGCGCTCAACCTCGGCTCGCTCGGGCTCGACCCGCTGAGGGCGGCGCTGGGGCGGCTCTGACCCGCCTTCCCCACCCGCCGCCCTCCACCCAAAGTGTCACCGTGATAGTTCGGGTGGCGGGTGACACTTCAGAGCTGTCACCCAAGACGCAAACTGTCACGGTGACATTTTGGGAGCGGCAGCCGCCAGGCGGCGGACCGCCTCCTCGAGTACGTCGGCCGAGCAGGCCAGATTGAGCCGCGCGAACCCCCGGCCCTGCGTGCCGAACGTCGGGCCGGGGTTGAGCGCGACCCCGCGGGTCAGCGCCAACCCGGCGGGGTCGTCGCCCCACTCCGGCAGGCCGCGGAAGTCCAGCCAGGCGAGGTAGGAGGCGGCCGGCGGGCGGTAGCCCACCCCGGGGAGATGCTCGGCCAGGAGCCCGACGAGTCGCGCCGAGGACGCCTCGATCTCGGCGACGGCATCGGCGAGCCAGGCGTCGCCGCACTCGAAGGCGGCGAGGTTGGCGTGCAGCCCGAGCAGCGAGGTGCGGAAGGTGACCTCGTCCCACATGCCGTCGAGCAGCGCCAGAGTGGCCGCCGATCCGGCGACCATCAGCGCGCACTTGGTGCCGGCGATGTTGAACGCCTTGCTCGCGCTGGTCACCGTCACCCCGACCGCGCGGGCTGCGTCCGAGACCGACAGGAACGGCGTGAACGTCTCGCCGGCGTGCACCAGCGGCGCATGGATCTCGTCGGAGACCACGACCGCACCGTGCCGGGCGGCGACCTCGGCCAGCTCGCCGAGCCGCCTCGAGAGCATGCCGAGCGGGTTGTGCGGGTTCGCGATCAGCACCGCCCGGGCGCCGTTCACGAGCGCGGCGGAGATGCCCTCCACGTCGAGGTCCCAGGCTGTGCCGTCGTCCAGGAGCGGCACCTCGACCACCCGGCCGCCGGCCTCCGGCACCAGATCGAAGAACGGCGGGTAGATCGGCGGCGTGATGACCACGCCGTCCCCGGGCCGGATCGCGCGTCGCAACGTCTCCACGATGGCCACCGAGACGTCGGTGGTCGTCCGCACCGCCGCCGGGTCGACCGCCCAGCCCCAGTGCCGCTCGGCGAAGCCGGCGAAGGCCGCGCCCATCCGGCCGGGCGCGAACGCGTAACCCAGGTCCGAGGCGGCCACCCGGGCCGCGATCGCCTCCCGGATCGGCTCGGCCACCGGGTAGTCCATCTCCGCCACGAACAGCGGCAGCACGTCCCCGGGATAGGCGCGCCACTTCACCGACTCACGGCGACGCAGCGCCGCCAGCGGCTCGATCTCCATCCGGTCGCTCAGCTGCCGAGCCGGGCGAGCTCGTCCTCGATCACCGCGGTGTCGAGCTTGGTGAAGATCGGCTCGGGCTTGGCCACCGGCGTACCGGCGACGATGGGGTGCCGCTCCCAGGACGGCACGTCGGCATAGTCGCCCGTGATGATCGGGTAGGGCGCACCGCCGTCGAGGTCCTCGACCTCCTCCAGCCGCGGCAGCGGGGCGATCCGGCCCGCGCCCCCGAAGATCCGGTCCACTGCGTTGGCCGAGAACGGCAGGAACGGCGAGAGGATCAGGTTGAGGTCGGCGATGCACTGCGCGATCACATGCAGCACGGTGCCCAGCCGCGCCTGGTCCGCCCCAGAACCCGACTTGGCGATCTTCCACGGCTCGCTGTCGGAGACGTACTTGTTGACCTCGCCGACCACGCGCATGGCCTCGTTGATCGCCTGCTTCTGCCGGTGGCCGCCGATCAGGCCGCCGACGGTGGCGAAGGCCCCGTCGACCAGGTCGAGCACCGCCCGATCGTCGCCGGTGAGCTCGCCGAGCGCGGGGATCTCGCCGAAGTTCTTCGCGATCAGGGTGGCGGTCCGGTTGACTAGGTTGCCCCAACCGGCGACCAGCTCGTCGTTGGTCCGGCGCACGAACTCCGCCCAGGTGAAGTCGGCGTCGTTCGTCTCCGGGCCGGCGACCGCGACGTAGTAGCGGAACGCGTCGGCCTGGTAGCGGCTGAGCAGGTCGCGCACGTAGATCACGATCTTGCGCGAGGAGGAGAACTTGCGGCCCTCCATGGTCAGGTACTCGCTAGAGACCACCTCGGTGGGCAGGTTGAGCTCGCCCAGCTCACGTGGGCGGCCGCCCTTGTCGCCCTTGCCGTTGTAGGCGAGCAGCTCGGCCGGCCAGATCTGGCTGTGGAAGGTGATGTTGTCCTTGCCCATGAAGTAGTAGCTCAGCGCCTCCGGGTCGTTCCACCACCGGCGCCAGGCGTCGGGGTCACCGGAGCGGCGGGCCCACTCGATGGAGGCCGACAGGTAGCCGATGACCGCGTCGAACCAGACGTAGAGCTTCTTGGTGGGGTTCTCCCGCCAGCCGTCCAGCGGTACGGCGATGCCCCAGTCGATGTCGCGGGTCATCGCCCGCGGCCGGATCTCCTTGAGGATGTTCTGGCTGAAGCGGATCACGTTGGGCCGCCACAGCCCGGTCTTCTCCCGCTCGTCGAGCCACTCCCCCAGCGCCTCGGCGAGCGCGGGCAGGTCGAGGAAGAAGTGCTGGGTCTCGACGAACTCCGGGACCTCGCCGTTGATCTTGCTGCGTGGGTTGATCAGCTGGTCGGGGTCGAGCTGGTTGCCGCAGTTGTCGCACTGGTCACCGCGGGCGCCGTCGTACCCGCAGATCGGGCAGGTGCCCTCGATGTAGCGGTCCGGCAGGGTGCGGCCGGTCGAGGGCGAGATCGCGCCCTTGGAGGTCCGCTCGACGAAGTAGCCGTTCTCATAGACCCCGAGGAACAGCTCCTGGACGACGGCGTGGTGGTTGCGCGTCGTCGTTCGGGTGTAGAGGTCGTAGGTCAGGCCCAGGGCACACAGGTCCTCGGCGATGAGCCGGTGGTTCCGGTCGACCATCTCCTGCGCGGTCAGTCGTGCCTCGTCGGCCGCGATCAGGATCGGCGTGCCGTGCTCGTCGGAGCCGGAGACCATGAGCACGTCGTGACCGGCCATCCGCATGTAGCGGGAGAACACGTCTGACGGCACGCCGAACCCGGCAACGTGTCCGATGTGACGCGGGCCGTTGGCGTACGGCCAGGCAACGGCCGACAGGACATGACTCATGCGGTGAATCCTAGTGAAGGGCGGGTGTCCCCCTGGGAGCCGGCAGCGCCGTCACCTTTGCCCGACGCTCTCGTTGATGGACCGGGTGACCTGGGTCACGCCTTTCCAGCAGCAGCCAGCACCGAGGGGTCTTGATGAAGAACGCTCGTCCCACCAACCGCACGATCCTTAGGCGCGCCGGCGTCCTGATCGTGAGCGGCGCCGTCCTCGGCGTGCCCGTGCTGATCGTCGGCACTCAGGCCGACGCGCAGAGCACCGGCACCGCCGCCACCTCCGCCTGCCCGACCACCGCCGCGGTAGCCCAGGCCCGGGCGTACGCCGCCGGGGCAACCGGCGCCGACGCCGTCTCACCGGCCGCGCTCACCGATGTTCTCGACCCGATCCTGGGCGGACTGCTCCCGAGCGGCTCCGCCACGGGCCTGCCGACGGGCAGCGTCCCCACCACACTGCCGACCAGCCTTCCCGCGCCACTTCAGAGCGCCCTGACCACCCTGATCGACGCCCTCGAAGGCGGCGCCAGCGGACTGCCCACCAGCATCCCGACCAGCATCCCCACCGACCTGCCCGCACCGCTGCAGGAAGCCATCACCACGCTCACCAACGCCCTCCAGGACGGCGCCAGCAGCCTGCCGGCGACCCTCCAGGACGCCATCACCACCCTGATCGACGCCCTCGAAGGCGGGGCCAGCGGACTGCCCACCAGC
>Ga0164242_10008246_pt1 | contig 11311 bp, 12 predicted proteins | sample OricomgcompostMG_FD_108783 | JGI IMG/M metagenome (GOLD analysis project Ga0164242, IMG submission 108783) | Miracle-Growth compost microbial communities from Emeryville, California, USA - Original compost - Miracle growth compost (MG) ...
ACGCGCGCATCCTGATCCACCAGCCGGCGGTCGGCGAGGCCGGTCAGGGGCAGGCGTCTGACATCGAGATCCAGGCGAACGAGATCATGCGCATGCGCACGTGGTTGGAGGAGACGCTCGCGCGCCACTCCAGCCGCACGCAGGAACAGGTCAACAAGGACATCGACCGCGACAAGATCCTCTCGGCCGAGGAGGCCCGCGAGTACGGCCTGATCGACCAGGTGCTGACCAGCCGCAAGGCGTTGGCGCTGACCGCGAAGTAGAACGACCGAACGCGTGAACGCGGCGGACGACGGGCTGTACGACAGCCGGCCGATCCGCCGTGTTTCGCGTTTTCGGGACGCCGTGGTGGATGCCTCCGGCTGGCCCGCGTCGATTCCGGCCGTCGCGCATGTGCTGTGCGACGGCCTCGACCTGCCGGCCGGAGTGACGTTCTTGGTGGGGGAGAACGGCAGCGGCAAGTCGACGCTGATCGAGGGCATCGCGGCCGCCGCCGGACTGCCGCCGGAGGGCGGCAGCAATCAGGGCACGTACACGACGCGCCCGACCGAATCGCCGCTCGGTCAGTGGCTGCAACGCCGTGCTGGAGCGCAAGCGCAATCATCCGCAGTTCACCACCGGGCTGGCGGTGCTGGACGAGCCGGAGGCGGCGCTGTCGTTCTCATCGACCCTGAAGTGGTTGGCGAATCTGAACGAAATGGCGGCACGCGGCACGCAGGTCGTGTGTGCGACCCACTCACCGATCATGGCATCCCTCCCCGGCGCGAACATCCTCGAACTGGGCGAGTGGGGCATCCGCCCGGCGGAGCGGGACGATCTCGAACTCGTGCGGCATTGGAAGCTGTATCTGGATGCCCCGGGCCGGTATCTGAGACATCTGCTGTGACCGGGGCATCCGATCGCCGACGGCGAACCCGGCGCGCGCTCAATGTGCCAGCGCTACGCCCCTTTGTCGGTGCTTCGGGTTAGGCTCGTACACACAGTCCGATCGGAAGAGGGAGACGATGGCACGCATCGGCGAGAGCGCGGACCTGCTCAAGTGTTCTTTCTGCGGAAAGAGCCAGAAGCAGGTGCAGCAGCTGATCGCGGGGCCCGGCGTGTACATCTGCGACGAGTGCGTCGAGTTGTGCAACGAGATCATCGAGGAACGTCTCGCCGAGGCTGGAGAGTCCTCCGACGGCTCATTCGAGCTGCCCAAGCCGAAGGAGATCTTCTCCTTCCTCGAGGAGTATGTCATCGGGCAGGAGCCGGCCAAGCGTGCGCTGGCCGTCGCCGTGTACAACCACTACAAGCGGGTGCGTGCGCGCACCACGATCGCCCCGGCCGATGCCGTCGCCGACGAGGTCGAGATCGCCAAGTCGAACATTCTGCTGATCGGGCCGACCGGTTGCGGCAAGACGTACCTGGCGCAGACTCTCGCGAAGCGGCTGAACGTGCCGTTCGCGGTGGCGGACGCCACGGCGCTGACCGAGGCCGGCTACGTCGGCGAAGACGTCGAGAACATCCTGCTGAAGCTGATCCAGGCGGCCGACTACGACGTGAAGCGTGCCGAAACGGGCATCATCTATATCGACGAGGTCGACAAGATCGCACGCAAGGCGGAAAATCCGTCGATCACCCGTGACGTTTCCGGCGAGGGTGTGCAGCAGGCCCTGCTGAAAATCCTGGAGGGCACCGTCGCCTCGGTGCCCCCGCAGGGCGGGCGCAAGCATCCGCATCAGGAGTTCATCCAGATCGACACGACCAACGTGCTGTTCATCGTCGCAGGCGCCTTCGCCGGCCTGGAAGACATCATTTCGCAGCGCGCTGGCAAGAAGGGCATCGGGTTCGGGGCTCCGTTGCACAGCAAGGGCGACGACATCAACCTGTTCAGCGAGGTGTTGCCGGAAGACCTGCACAAGTTCGGTCTGATCCCCGAGTTCATCGGCCGGCTCCCGGTCGTGACCACGGTGACGCCGCTCGGTCAGGAGGCACTGATGGAGATCCTGACCGAACCGAAGAACGCGCTGGTGCGGCAGTATCAACGCATGTTCGAGATCGACGGGGTTGAGCTCGAGTTCGAGCAGTCCGCCCTGGAGGCGATCGCCGATCTCGCGGTGCTGCGTCAGACCGGTGCCCGCGGGTTACGGGCGATCATGGAAGAGGTTCTCGGCCCGATCATGTTCGAGGTCCCGTCCAGCGACGAGGTCGCCAGGGTGGTCGTCACCCGTGAGGCAGTGATCGACAACGCCGCGCCGACGATTGTTCCGCATCGCCGGTCGCGTCGTGAAGAGAAGTCGGCTTAGCCGACAGGGCGACGCGGTGGCGTTGCCCGCGTCATCGCGCCTTCAACCGATCCTTGCCGGGATCGTCGCCGCCATCACGGGGTTCGCGAGTTCGTTCGCGATCGTCCTGACCGGTGTCGTCGCCGTGGGCGCCGACACCGCGCAAGCCGCGTCCGGTCTGCTCATCATCTGCGTGACGCAGGGCCTGATGTCGATCGCGATCTCGTGGCGGTACCGGATGCCCGTGGTCTTCGCCTGGAGCACGCCAGGCGGCGCCGTGCTCGCCGGGGCCGGCGCGGTGACGCATCACTTCGCCGAGGCGGTGGGCGCGTTCGTCGTTGCGTCCGTGATGATCGTCATCACGGGGCTGTGGTCGGCGCTCGGGCGGTTGATCGCGCGCATTCCGAAGACCCTCGCCAACGCCATGCTTGCCGGCATTCTGTTGCCGATCTGCCTCACTCCGGTCACGGCAGCGGTGCATGAGCCGTTGCTGGCGGTGCCGGTGATCGTGCTGTGGCTGATTCTGCTTCGTCTCGCCCCGCGGTGGGCCGTGCCGGCAGCGATCGTGCTGACGGGCGTGCTGCTGGCCTTCACCTCGGGCACCGCATGGTCCGACGGTGTCTCCCTGCTGCCGCAGCTGACCTTCGTGGCGCCGCAGTTCAGCGTGCCGGTGCTGATCGGCATCGCCGTTCCGCTGTACATCGTCACCATGGCCGGACAGAACATTCCGGGGATCGCCATTCTGCACAGCTTCGACGTCGATGTGCCGGTGCGACCGTCTTTGATCGGTACCGGGGTGCTGTCTGCGCTCGGTGCGCTGCTCGGAGGCATCCCGATCAACCTCGCTGCTATCACCCAGGCGATGACGGCAGGTCCGGACGCATCCGCCGATCCGCAGCGACGCTGGATCGCGCCGATCGCGGCCGGTGTCTCGTACATTCTGCTCGGCCTTGCGGCGGGCGTCGCGACCGCATTCGTCAGCGCTGCGCCGCCGGTGCTGATCGAAGCGGTCGCCGGGCTCGCACTGATGGGTGCGCTGCTCGGCGCCATCACCGGCGCGGTCGCGGTGCCCGAGCAGCGGATCCCCGCGGTGCTCACTCTGCTGCTGACGGCATCCGGCGTGACGGTGCTCGGGATCGGGGCAGCGTTCTGGGGACTGATCGTCGGCGCGATCGCGTTCGTCGTGCTGTGCTGGCGCCCGCGCGCGCCGAAGGACGAGCCCGTCAGCCTGCCGGTTGGGGCATTACCAGGATCGGACAGCTGACCTCTTCGATGAGACGGTGCACGAGCCTTTTCGATGGTGCGCCCAGATGCATTGCCGGGGCGTCCACGATCAGCAGGTCAGCGTTTTCGCTTTCGTTTCGGAGCACGGACCGCGGCCCGCCCTCCACGACCTTGCAGATCACCTGCGCATCGTCGCCGAGGACCGCGGTCACCTGAGACCGCAATCGAACCTCCGCCTCGGCGAGCGAGGCATCCACGTCGCGAGAGACCCCCGGTGGGTGGCCGCCCGGTGAGGCGGGCGGTCGCGGCGGGCGCCAGGCCTGCACGGCGACGAGCTCGGCGTCGCGGCGGCGCGCTTCCTCCACGGCGGCAGGCAATGCGTTCGGCGAACCGCTGGACGCGCTCACGCCGACGACGACTCGTGTCATGGTGTCCTCCTTCTGGATGGGACGCGTCAGGCGTCGTGCGCGTGAGCGTCACCCGGCGACGCCTTCGACAGCGGATCGGCGATGGACTCCAGAGACTGCCTTTCCGCATTGATGCCCCAGATCAGGGCGATGATGCCGCCGACGATCATGATGCCGGCACCGAGGTAATAGCCGGCTGCCAGTGGGCCGCGGCTCGACCCGTCGCCGATCAGGATGCCGTACAGCGTCGGCGCGATCGATCCAACGATCTGGCCGACGGCGAAGAAGTATGAGATCGCCTGCCCGCGCAGTTCCAGCGGGAAGATCTCGCTGACGGTGAGATAGGCGGATGACGCACCGGCCGAAGCGAAGAAGAACGACACGCACCAGAAGATCGTCTGCGTCGTCGCATTCAGCAGGCCGGCCTGGAAGAGCGCAGCGGATGCCGCAAGCACGATGCCGGCGAGCGCGTACGTGCCGAAGATCATCTTGCGCCGGCCGATCGTGTCGAACAGCGGACCGAGCACGAGCGGGCCGAGCAGGTTGCCGATCGCGAACGGGAAGAAGTAGAACGCGATCTGCGCCGGCGAGATGTCGTAGAACTTCTGCAGCACGAGCGCGTAGGTGAAGAAGATCGCGTTGTAGAGGAAGGACTGCGTGATCATCATGCTCAGCCCGAGGAACGTGCGGCGCGGGTACTTGCGGAGGAAGGTGTGCGCGACCTGGCGGAAGGGCACGCTCTGCAGCGGCACCACCTCCATCGCGAGGCTCTCATCCACGGGGTCGAGCGTGCGGCCCTCCGCCGTGATGCCCTCCTCGATCTGTGTGACGGTGTCCTCCGCCTCCTTCTGATGCCCGTGGGTCATCAGCCAGCGCGGACTCTCCGGGATGTGCTTGCGCAGATAGATGATGATCAGTCCGAGGAACGGGCCGATGAAGAAGCCGATGCGCCAGCCCCAGCTGTTTGCGAACGCCGGGTCGGCGAGCAGGAACAGATTGGCGAACGCGCCGATCGCCGCACCAGCCCAGTAGGTGCCGTTGACCGCGATGTCCACGCGTCCGCGGTAGCGGGACGGGATGAGTTCGTCGATCGCCGAGTTGATCGCCGTGTACTCGCCGCCGATGCCGAGACCGGCGATGAAGCGGAAGATCCAGAGGAACCACATCGCGGGGGACAGGCCCGCGATGCCGCTGCCGATCAGGTAGATCGCGAGTGTAAGAATGAACAGCCTTTTTCGGCCCAGCTTGTCGGAGAGTCGGCCGAAGTACAACGCTCCGACGACTTCGCCGACCAGATAAACGGTTCCGGTGAATCCGACCTGGGCGGCGTTCATGTGCAGGTCGTGCGCGTAGCCGGCCGTCGCAACGATCTGGATTTCGAGACCGTCGAGGATCCACGACGTCCCCAGCCCGATGATGATCGACCAGTGGAACGCGGTCCAGGGCAGCCGGTCCATGCGTGCGGCGACGAGGCTGCGCACGGGTGCCGGTGATCCCGCCTGTGTGGTCTGACTCATGGTTCCTGACCCCCTTGTGAACCGGCGTCGGCGACCGACGATGTCGTTGCCGCACTCTCCACTATGCTCCTTTGCGACCGTCCCTGGGTAGCATGGGGGCATGAGCAACGGACTCGGGCCCGGCTCTCTGGGTCCTGTAACGATGAAGAACGGCGGCGGCGCGACGCCCGGGTTGCCGCAACCGCCGGCGCGCGTGAGCGGGCGTCTGCGATGGTTCACCCTGGGGCTGACGACGGGGATCGTCGGCACGCTCGTGGTCGTGATCACCGTCGTCTCACTGACCCGTTAGGGCAGACCACCGGACGGACGGGCGCGGTCAGTCCACTCGATCGAGCCCGCGACGCTTCAGCAGCGGCTCGATGACGGCATCCCGTCCGCGGAAGTCCCGGTAGGCCTCGAGCGGGTCCTTCGATCCGCCAACGCCGAGAAGCCGTCGCCGGAATCGGTCGCCGTTCTCACGAGTCAGACCGCCGTTCTCGGTGAACCACTCGACCGTGTCGGCATCCAGCACCTCGCTCCAGATGTACGAGTAATAGCCCGCGTCGTACCCACCAGAGAACGTGTGCGCGAAGTAGGTGCTCGCGTATCGCGTGGGCACCGCGGGATTGTTCAGCCCCGCCGCAGTCAGTGCGCTGGCCTCAAAAGCCGCGACGTCATCGACCACCTCGTCCGCGCTGATCCGGTGCCACGCCTGGTCGAGCATCGCCGCCGCCAAGTACTCGCTGGTCTTGAAACCCTCGTTGAACGCGGTGGATGCCTTCAGCTTGTCGACGAGCTCCTGCGGCATCGGGTCGTCGGTGCGGTAGTGCTTGGCGTAGTTCGCGAGCACCTCCGGCCACAGCATCCACATCTCGTTGACCTGGCTTGGGAACTCGACGAAGTCGCGGAACACGTTCGTCCCCGCGAACTTCGGGTAGGTGACGTGTGCGAACAGCCCGTGCAGCGCGTGACCGAACTCGTGGAACAGCGTGCCGACCTCGTCATAGGTCAGCAGCGTGGCCTCGCCGGTGGCCGGCTTCGGCACGTTCAGGTTGTTGACCACGATGGTCGGGTTGCCCAGCAGCGTCGACTGGGAGATCAGCGGGTTCATCCATGCTCCGCCGCGCTTCGAGTCGCGCGTGTAGAGGTCGTTGATGTACAGGCCGAGTGCTGAGCCGTCCTCGTTGAACACCTCGAACACGCGTGCGTCGGGGTGGTAAGCGACAAGATCGGGTCGGTCCACGAATGTGATCCCGTAGAGCCGGTTCGCCGCGTAGAAGACGCCGTCGCGGAGCACGCGTTCGGCTTCGAAGTATGGCCGCATCGCCGCGGTGTCCACGTCGTACTGCGCCTTGCGCACCTTCTCGGTGATGAAGGCCCAGTCCCAGCTCCGCAACTGTTCGTCACCGGCGACCTGCTGCCGTTCCGCCTGTTCGCGCAGCGCGTTACGGGCCGCGGGCACGGCGAGGCGTTCGAGCATGTCGGCGACCGCCTCGGGGTTCTTCGCCGTCTGGTCAGCCGTCACATACGCCGCGTGACTGGCGAAGCCGAGCAACCGGGCTCGCTTGGCACGCAGTCGCGTGATCTGAAGGACGAGCTCACGGTTGTCGTTGTCACCCCCGCGGATGCCGCGAGCTCGGGATGCCGTCATCAGTCGTTCGCGCAGGCTGCGGGTCGTGAGCGAGGCGAGATAGGGGTGACCCGTGGGCAGCACGAGCGTGATCACATACCGGCCGGGAAGACCGCGCTCGGCGGCGGCGTCCGCGGCCGCCGAGATCTCCCCGGCGTCCAGCCCGTCCAGCTCCGCGAGATCGTCGACCACGACCGCGAGATCGTTCGTGTCGGCCAGCAGGTTCTTCTCGAACCGCGTCGTCAGGGTGGACAGCTCCCTGTTGTACTCCCGCAGCGTTGCCTTGTCCGCCTCGTCCAGGCCGGCGCCCGCGCGGGTGAACTCTGTGTAGTACCGCTCGAGAAGATAGAGCGATTCGGGGTCGAGCCCGAGCGCGTCGCGGCGCTCGTGCAGAGTCTTGATCCGCCGGTACAGTGCGGCGTCGAGTCGGATGGCATCCTCGTGCGCAGCCAACAGCGGGGCGATCGTCTCCTCGATGTCGTTGGTTGTCGCGTTCGAGTCGGAAGACGATGTGTTGTAGAAGACCTCCGCGACCCGAGCGAGGGTCTGGCCGCTGCGTTCAAGTGCGATCAGGGTGTTCTCGAAGGTGGGCGCATCTCCCTGCGCGGTGATCGCATCGACCTCCTGCAACTGTTCGTGCATCCCCTTTTCGAACGCAGGCAGGTAGTGCTCGTCGCGGATCTCCGCGTACGGAGGCAGTTGATACGGCAAAGGACTGGGAGTGAAGAAGGGGTTCGTGACCATGGAGTCAGCCTACGGCGCGAGAGGCAAAGGTTTGGCTGCAAAGAGACCAATGCAAAGAAACACTTGCAAAGGAAGCGTTGGAGTATTAGCCTGGGGTCATGAACGAAGCGGAACGAGCGGCGGACGCCAATGACGACGGACCGAAGGCCGACGTCGAGCGTGAAGACCGCACGCTGGACATGACCTCGCTGAAGGCGCTTGCGCACCCCCTTCGGGTGCAGATCCTCGACACTCTGTCGCAGTACGGCGAATCGACGGCCAGCGGCCTCGCCGAGCGGCTCGGCGAATCGAGCGGTGCCACGAGCTATCACCTGCGCCAGCTTGCCAAACACGGCTTCGTGCGTGAGGTCGCCGGCAAAGGGACCGCGCGGGAGCGGTGGTGGGAACGCACGCCCGGTGGGATCACCTTCAACCCCAGGGATGTCTCCGACACCGTCGCCGGCCGAGCCGCGGGTGAGATGGTGCTGCGGCAGTGGCAGCAGAACAAAGAGAGTCTGGTCACGGACTTCTTGATGCACGGCCTTGACGTCTTCTCGGCGGAGTGGCTGGACGTCGGCATCACGTCGACGGCCAACATGCGGCTGACGGCCGCGCAGCTCGGCGAGCTGACCACCGACATCTCCCGGCGCATCAACGCGTTCGCCGATGCGCATCGTGGCCAGAATCCACCCGGGTCGCGACCGGTCCAGGTCCAATTCAACGCATTCCCGCTGATCGATGGAGAGGAAACCCCGTCATGAGCACCATCGGCATCCCTACTCGACACCTGCCCGTCATTGACCGCACGGCCATCCGCTTCGGTACCACCCTGGTCGCCTGGGGGCGCGCTCGCGCAGTACGCCGTGCTGATCGATCCGAGGTCGAGCGCTACCGCGCCGACTACGGCGAACGAGTCCGCACCGCCGCGGCCAGCCAACGCTCCGGCCTCCTTCCGTAGCCCATGACTGCAGCCGCGCGCGGATCGCGCCGAGGCCGTGAGCCGCGTGCGCCGCGTGAGCCGCTCGGGCCGGTGTTCGGGTGGCTGTGGTCCGCGTCCATCGTCAGCAACCTGGCGGATGGCATGGGTCGCACAGCGGTTCCGCTGATCGCCACCACGCTCACCCACGACCCGCTTCTGATCTCGGGCGTCACGGCCGTCGCGTTCCTTCCCTGGCTGATCTTCGGGCTGCCGGCCGGAATCCTGCTCGATCGGATCGACCGCCGTGTGGCCATGGCGAGCGCGAACGGGCTGCGCGTGGCGATGGCGCTTGCCGTCGCCGTGACGCTGACGGCCGGCACCCTCACCATCTGGCTGCTGTACGCATGCATCCTGATCTGGGGGATCGGTGAGACGGTCTTCGACACCGGGACGAATGCGGTGCTGCCCAGCGCGGTGCCCCGCGCCGGGCTGGAACGGGCGAACGGCCGCATCCAGGGTGCGCAGATCGTGGTTGACACCTTCATCGGGTCGCCGATCTCCGGACTGCTCTTCGCCGTCGCCGTGGCGCTTCCGGTGTGGTCGACCGCGGCCGGCTTCGCAGTGAGCGGACTGCTCGCGCTCGTGCTGCCGCTCGCCGTGGCCCGCGCGGCGAGCGCAGCCTCGTCGGCGCATCCATCGGCCGGCGGATCCGCGATGCGCCGGCTTGTACGGGATGCAGGGGAGTCGCTCGGATTCCTGTGGCGGCAGCGACTCTTGCGTGCCCTCGTCGTGCTGACGATGGTGTCGGGAGGTCTGCTCGGCTTCGCGCAGGCATCCGAAGTGCTGTACTTTCTGCAGACCCGATCGGTACCGCCTGGGCTGCTCGGCGTGGTCATATCGGTGATCGGTGCCGGAGCGTTGCTTGGCTCGCTCAGCGCGAGCGCCCTGGTCCGGCGGTTCCGCCGCGGCCGTGTGATGGCCGTCGCGACCCTGCTCGGCGGCGTCGGCCTCGCGATGGTCGGCCTCGCCCCCGGGTTGGTGACCGCGTTGGCCGCATACGCGCTGAGCGCGTATGCGATCTCGGTCTGGAACGTGCCGTGGGCGTCGCTTCGGCAGGAACTCATTCCCGGACCGCTGCTCGGGCGCACCATCGGTTTCATCCGTAGCATGAGCTGGGGCACGATACCGATCGCGACCGTGCTCGGCGGACTGGTGGCGCGTGTCGACCTGCGGCTGCCGTTCGTGATCGGCGGCATCGGCGTCGCCGTGGTCGTCGCCTGCTGTTGGCGACTGTTGCTCTCGGTCGACCGGGTGGCCGCCGCGACCGCGGCAGCCTAGTCCTCGTCGAACTCGTCGGTCGTGGTGCCGGGCTGGGTGATCGTGGCCGAGTCCTCGGCCGGATTGTACCGGATCACGGTGCCGTCATCGAGCTCGATGACCGGCAGGCGCTCGAGCCAGGTCAACGTCCATCGCCAGGTCGAGGTGTCGGTGCCGAGGGCATCCAGCTCGTCCTCTGCGGCCCGAATGGCCGCGCTGACGACCTCCGGCAGGCCGGCGGGGATCGCGCCGGCCACCGGCCACCGTGTGCCGAGCTGCATCAGGCGTTCGCCGGCTCGAGCGCGCGGTCGTACATGACAAGGTCCGAGGTCTGCGCAACCTCGTCGTACAGCGCGCGTGCGGTGGTGTCGTCCGGCGCGCTCAGCCAGCGCACCGTGTCGCACCGATGCTCGGCGGCCGCCTCGAACACGGCATCGATGAGCGCGCGGCCGATACCGTTGTGGCGATCATCCGGACGGACGAACAGGTCGTCGATGAACATGCCGTTCGTCGACTCCAGAGGGCGTGGGAAGGTGTGGAAATGCACCAGTCCAGCGAGCTCGCCCGTCTCATCGACGGCGACCAGTGCGTTTTCGGTGTGTCCGGAGTCGGTGAGCCAGGTCCACAGCCGTAGCGCCTTCTCATCGGTCAACGCCACCTGGTAGACCTCCGCGTAGCCCTCGTACAAACCGAGCCACGCGAAGAAATCCCCCTCATTCGGTGTGCGGATACTGATCGACATTTCTGCCTCCCCAAGCTTGTCCCCGCGGCAAGCTGATCTTTCTTCCGGTTCAACCGTACCTGTTGCAGGAGCCGATTGCCCCTTTGACCGGCACAGCTCGGGGGTCGTGCCGGTTCAGGAGGCGAGCTCGATGGCGGTCACCTCGATCGCGTCGCCCGGGGTGAAACGGATGTCGTCGATTCTGCCGACCGCGCGGAGGTCTGCCTGCACGGCGCGTAGCGCCGCGAGCTGGTCGGGCGTTCCGCTGATCGTGGCGTGAATCACCGGGGTCTTCTGGGAGGCTTTCGCCGCCGTCTTGGCACCGCGAATTCCCGTCAGTGCTGCACTGGCGGCTGCCAGCACGCGCACGTCCCCGACGGCCCCGAGGCCGGATGCCTGCGGCCAGTCGGCCCGATGCACGGAACCGGCATTGAACCAGGACCAGGCCTCCTCGGCGGCGAACGGAAGGATCGGGGCGAGAAGGCGGAGGAACGCCGATAGCGCCGCGCGCAGCGCGATCACGGCAGATCGGGACGCGTCGGCATCCGACGAGCCGTCGGCCTGGCCGTACGCGCGTTCCTTGACCAGCTCGAGGTAGTCGTCGCAGAAG
>Ga0164242_10008247_pt1 | contig 11310 bp, 11 predicted proteins | sample OricomgcompostMG_FD_108783 | JGI IMG/M metagenome (GOLD analysis project Ga0164242, IMG submission 108783) | Miracle-Growth compost microbial communities from Emeryville, California, USA - Original compost - Miracle growth compost (MG) ...
AGCCTAACGACATTCGCTTTGAGCTCATCGTCGTATTTTCGTCTGGATTTAATTGTGGACTGTTTTGCCATAATTTTACAAATTTAAGCAAATTTCACTGTCCGGATTTTTCGATACATCTCACCTCATTGTGTCAGATAATTAGCCTCTTTTGGGAGTGCTGTTAACCAAAGACTATTTTGCGGACAGTATTCCCTTAATCATTCGGCCTGCTTTTCTTTGACGACTGCCCTACCTTAGAATTCTCTTTTAATCGTTGGACTTGCCTCAAAGCTTCTGTATAAGTGGTTTCTGATTGCCTCGTAAGAATCTCCCGTCCCCTCAAGGACAGTTCCGCAAATGACATTTTTAAGTCTTTCTTTTGTATCATCGTAATACATTTGAATAAAGTTACAAAATTTAGTAAACAATCAGCTTAATAGGTAAGCCATTGCTTATATGACTATTAAATAAGGGTATTTAGGAAAATCTACTCCTAACACATTTCTATAAAAAGGCTGTGTTGCCCTGGAAAAAGAAAAGAGCCTTACAACAAGGGAAAAAAATATTAAAACACTCTGCCACACAAATTTGTAAGACAGAGAAAAATAAGTTGAATGCTGAAAGATTATTGGCCTTGCTTAATCCTGAAACAGAAGATGGTAACTAGGTAGATTTATACCAATTTGGCGATTTATAGTTAGATATTCTAATTCCGGAATTAGGTAAATTAATAGCTGAGAAGCATAAGATCAATTATGGTGGACAAGAAGTATAAATATGAACATATTGTGGCTAAAATCATTACGAAACTACCAAGCCAAACTTAAGAATTTATCAAATATTTTACTATAAATTGACCAACATGATGATAATATTGGTTATATTTGATAATGCAAACGGATAGTCTAAGCAAAAAAAGAATAGTGCTTGTGCACTGGAAAAAGCAACAGCATACCGAAGTCTTTTCTAACCTGAGAAATTTTTGTCTCAGTTACCCGGAGTATAGTTACAATACATTAAATAACTACTTGGGTAAAGAGAAAACTGCCTACGATAATGAAACAGTACGGGTGGAACGCAAAGAGATTATTACAAAGCCTAAAGTTGATGTAGCCGCCTCAAGAGCTATTGCTCCTGTTTTAAGAAGGGTAAAGATGAAACAGGCTGAAGACCAAATGCATGATTGGCATTATTGGATATCCCAGCCGGTGATAAAACGTGCGGAAGCGGTTACATTTCTGGTCAACCAAATGCTAAAAAAAGGCCAGAGAATGGACAAAACAATAGTTAACAAAATAAAAACGGATTATGATACTAGGAAAGGACTTTGAGGATTTTGTTGTGCTGCTCAACAAATATAAAGTAGAGTATATGGTTGTTGGTGGCTATGCGATGGCGTTTCACGGCAAACCACGTTACACAGGAGACTTCGATGTATGGGTTAATATATCTGAAGAGAACGCCGAAAAATTATTGAAGGTCATGGAAGCTTTTGGTATGTCTTCTTTAGGCTTTGAAAAGGACGATTTTTTGCAACAGGGGTATATTTCCCAGATTGGTTATCCTCCTTTACGGATAGATATTCTGAATAATATAGATGGTGTTGAATTTAAAGAGGCCTATATAAACAGACAAGAACTAATTGAAGGTGATCTAGCAATAGTTTACATTGGACTTCAGGATTTGATGGCAAATAAAATAGCCTCGGGAAGAAAAATGGACCTAGCCGATGTCCAGGAAATTAAAAAGATAGTACCGAAAAAGAAAACTGAGCCGAAAAAGTCCCGTGAGAGAAGACTTTAATACTGGAAACAAAAACTATAAGCTAGAAGTAAATTAATATTAAACTCAGAGAAAAAGATTCTGGCAAATATGGTCTAAAAGGAGCTCTGGCCAATGTCTTATTTGGGATAACTTATAATTGAATAGTAATTGCCATATCACCAATAAAAGATGCCTCCCAAACTAATAACACACTGCCCAAAATAACTATCTCAAACATCCACCATTTATCATGAGATTAACCAAATAATATTAATACAAAATTAAATATTTCAGTTACGTTTAATTATAAACTACAAAAAAAACAATGATATTCAAATAATTATTATTAAAATACGACTGGGATACAGTCAGGAACGAATCAGAGTCAACTATACAAAAGAAATTAGAAACTTAAAAAGATATAGATATGTCTATCATAAGCTGATAAGTATACAACCTTGTCCAACAGACCCACAGCTACAAATTAAAAATGTAGTTGAGATTCCTGGAGAGAAAGACCCTGATATATTTATGCTTGAAATAGATCAGCAAACAGGAGAGTATACCGACTACGCTCTACCTTTAGTACGGTAGCAACCACTCATCAGCTTGGAACTTCATCAAAATATAGACAAATCCGTTTTCCAGAACTAGATGCAATCGTCTATGCATTGTTTAAAGTCACCTATATGGAATTTACAGAACACAAAATTAAACATTATTTCTAGCAGCTCATTGATTTTAGCAAAATGAAAACAACAGGCGCAAGAAAAATTTAAATTTTCAGATTAATAAAGATACACTTATTATAAGAAGATGGCTGCGTAATCCAACAATATAATACAGTCTAAACTGCATCTAAAATCAGGGGCCTTTCACTCAATTCAAAAGAGATAAATTCAGCAAGTATATTAATAGTTCAAAACTGCTAGAAGATCATTATTTAGACTAAGAAGGAAATTATTTAATTAAAGAAAGCATATTTATATCCCAATATTTTTGATCCCAAAACAACCAGGAACGTAAAAGTCCTTCCTTTGCCAAGCCACATTTCAGTAATAGATACTTACAACAAACATTCACAGGCATAACGTCTGCTTCAATTCTATTTATAAATAAACGCACAAAACAAAATTTTGTAACACTTCTAAGTACTCCAGAAATAATTCTTTTATTCCAATGATCAGGATTCATGTCATAACAAATATTAGTACGATGATATTATGTAAAATAATGAAATCCAACTTGTAACAAATAAAATACAACACTTCTTTTCAGATTCTCCAACAGAGCAATTTTAAATCAAAAAAAGAAAAAGCTTAAATCCAATCATTGAATAACTAAATAAAAACAAATGTTTACCTTTATAAGAAAGGGCCTTATGTACCACGTCAAATTATTCAATAAAAGAACAGTTTATTCTTCAATTATAATTTTATTAATGTTCAAAGCGGTTTCGCTCCATGCCCAAAATAAGCAAATAAATAAAATTCAGAGAATATCCCAAGCACACAACACAGCCAATTATTCAATAACCCCATCTATTGAATGGACTCAACTATTTAATAAACAGACAGGCTGGACAGGAGGTGATGGCATTTACTCAATATCTCTTCCATCAGATTTTAAAAACAATTTCATACGTAAGAAATCAAACAATATATTATTTCTCTTCAGTGATTCCATAATAGATACTTTAATAGATGGAAAACAAACTGACAATGGATTTACCATGATCCATAATGCAGTAGCCATTCTAAACAGCAAAAATCCTAAAAGAGATAATATTCAATTTTATTGGCCGCAAAAGAATAACAAAACACCAGCATCCGTTTTCATTCCATCTGACATCAAAGATAGACAAGGTAATCCGGTTGAAGACTCAATCTATTATTGGCTGGGTGATGGAATTGCTATAAAAAACAAAAATAAGCCTCTTAACAAGGACACGGCCTTAGCGATTTTCGCCTATAAAATGACCAATGTTAGTAATGAGGCATTTGGATTTAAAGAAATCGGGAACGATCTCTTATTAACCGATGCAAACTTTTCAATTTTAAAACAAATTCCATTACCTAAAGTATCGGAAGGAAGTTTAGGTGCAGGAATTTACCAGGAAAATGTAAGACATAACAAAGGAAAGGAAGAAAATGACAATTATGTCTATATATACGGTGTGCGTGGTATACACAAAGGATTAATCGTTGCACGCTCAACAATTGCTGACATTACAAACCCCAAAAACTGGAAATACTTTAATGGCCAAACATGGGTCAGCGACATAAACCAAAGCCAGGAAGTTACCAGCCATGTATCAAATGAACTTAGCGTTACAAAAATAAAAGAAGGTAAGTATGCACTAATCTATCAATTAGATGGAATACAACCTTATATCGGTCTAAAATTGGCGCCCACTCCATATGGACCTTTTGGGTCAATGGACACATTATGGCATTGCACGGAGCCAACTGACAAAAATAAAATAATAGTTTATAATGCCAAAGCCCATCCCAGCTTATCTTCCAAAGGAAAACTGCTAATTAGTTATAATGTCAATTCACTAGATTTTCTAAATCAGCTACATTCAGAACCCACATTTTATCGACCACGCTTTTTAATGATTACCTGGAAATAGACAACTAATTCATAATCAAATTCATCCTCAATTCTCAAGGAAAAAGAATCGATTGCATAATATTTTCGTCAAAGAAAAAGTAAAATAATTCATAATGACACATTACATTTGCTCCGCATTTCCAGCATAGACTCATGCTGCTATTTTTAATTCTAAATCTCATTACCGGATCACAGGATGGCAAATGCAATTATCAATTATGAAAAAACTATTACTCGTTATAGGCACACTTGCCTCTTTACAAGCTGTTGCACAACAACAAGACACACACATCAATCAATTAGATGACGTAATTATCCAGGGAAACCGTATTCAAACTCCTTTTAGTCAGGCAACACGGGATATACAAATCGTTACGCAACAGGATATTGAGAAAATGCCGGTACATTCCTTGAATGAAGTATTGTCATACATAAGCGGGGTTGATATTCGTCAAAGAGGCCCATTTGGCGCACAAGCAGATATCGCTATAGATGGAGGGACATCAGAACAAACACTCGTTCTTATAAATGGGGTAAAATTAATCGATGCACAGTCAGCACATAATATGATGAATATCCCAGTGCCTTTAAGTGCTATTGATCATATAGAAATCCTTAGAGGAGCAGCTGCCAGAATATATGGCATCAATGCTCTGACAGGGGCTATCAATATAGTCACCAAAACCGCAGACCACCCGACCCTTACCATCGATGCCCATACCGGAAGTTCATTTAAAGACAAGGATCCGGGAGATGGCAACGGCATTTACTGGGGAGGAGGTGCAGAACTAAGTGCCACTCTAGGCAATAAAAAGATCAATCATCTAATTTCCGCATCTCAGAATAATTATAACGGTCAGCGTTATAATTCAGATTCAAAGGCCTCCAAAGTCTTCTATAACGGCAGTTATAATCTAAACGAAAACAATAGTATTCAAGCCATGGCTGGATATGCCAGGAGTCATTATGGTGCCAATGGATTTTATGCAGCTCCTGGTGATATCAATTCAGCAGAAGTTGTACAATCCTCCGTATTTAGCCTATCTTCCAGGCATAAATTTGGCAAATTCCTGCTTTCTCCAAGAATTAGTGACAGATATGGTGATGATGATTACAGATACTTAAAGGATGACTTAAGCAAATACAGATCCAGGCATTATACCAATGCATTGATGTTAGAACTGAACGGTAGTCTGGAAACAAAAATTGGGACATTGGGACTTGGATGGGAATCTCGCTTTGAAAAAATTAATAGTTCAAACATTGGAAAACACCAAAGAGAAAATCATGGAGCATATGCTGAGCTCCAATCTTCAATTGGAAAGAAATTGGAAGGCACTTTAGGCGTTTATGCAAACTACAATACGGATTATGATTGGCAGCTATACCCAGGCATTGATTTGGCATACTTAATTGATCAACATTGGAAAATTTCGGGAAGTATCGGATCTGGTGAAAGAGTACCTTCATTTACCGACCTTTATCTGGATCAAAGACCAGGCAATATAGGCAACCCTGAGATTCAGCCTGAGAGCGCCTGGAATTATGAAGGGAATATTCAGTATAGTAAAATGTACTTCAGATTTCAGGCTGGATATTTCTATAGAACAATTAGCGATTTCATTGATTGGGTAAGAGAAAGTGCCGACGTCCCCTACTCCCCTATCAATTTCGGTAAAAACAAAATACAAGGTCTCTATGCCAGAATTCAACAAAATATAGATTTAGGGAACAAACAATCCTTTGAATACCATTTAAGCTACAATTATCTAAACCCTATTATTGACAGGTCCAGCGATCTGCAATCAAAATATAGCTTAGAATCATTAAAACATCAGTTCATTGCAGGTGCCAGCTATGGTATCGGAAATCTAAATCTACAATTAGAAAACAGGTTTCTTAAAAGAGAATTGGCCAATAGCTATGATGTCGCTGATTTCAGAGCCAATTACAAAATCAAAAAAGTCACGGTTTACGCGGAAGTCAATAATATTTTTGATGCCAAGTACATGGAGGCAGGAGCCGTTCCAATGCCTACAAGATGGTGCACGGTAGGTGCTAAACTGAGAATCAACTAACACCTTAAGGATGTAATTAAACTAATTCAAATAATATGCTCTGCCTTTTCTGATTGACAACCCAGTAAAAGCAGAGCGTATTTATTTAAATTGCTTTCTTATTTTCATGACTGGAAAATAGACTCTCCCTACCCATTTACAATCAAAAGGCATAAAGCACCTTTTGTGTAGAAAAGGTAATTTTCAAAATAAATAATCGAAAATAAAGCTTATAAAATCAGCTTTAAAACAGGCAATCAAACTAAAATACTAATCAATAATCTGAATTAGTACCCATTCATACTGCATCGGCCATATCGCTTCTGGTTATTTCCAGAACCTGTAATTTAGTGGACAACAATTTTATTTTTTGAATAATTGCCAACAAATCATCTACCCAATCTTGATTCAACCTCTCATACATATTGATTTCATTTAAGAAATACAAATGGGTATTAATGATGTCCCGTGGAGAATTTCCTGAGAAAACCCGGAGTAACAGACCGACTAAACCTTTGCTGATTGAATTGTCACTTTCAGCTGTAAAAAATACCCGGTTGTTCATTAATCTGGCCTTAATCCAGATATTGCTTTTTGAAGTTTTAACTTCATGTTCTTTATCCAATTCTTCTTTTGGAATAGGCTCTAAATCATTGCCAATCTGAATCAGTTTTCTAAAATAGGGAATCCGGTGTACCTTATCAGAAAACTGAGCAAACTCCTCAATGATTTTATCCTGAATGTTATCAATTTTCATATTGCTTTCGTTAATTAGTGTAAAAAATAAGTGAGGTATACAAATTTAATCTTTTCAAATTAAAAAATAGCCGGATAGTTTTCCCCATAATTACCCCCCATCAAATTAATTGACACCATATTTGCTACGGTCCAGACACTAAAAGAATTTACAACATCATAAAAATAGCCAAACATAAATATTAAAACTGTACAAATATGAGCCTTACAATAAATCAAAATTGATATTAATTTATTGCAAGGGGCTGATAGATGTACTCTTATTTTTAACAGTTCTGCAAGCATGCCATCTCATTTTTATACTTATTTCAGATACCAAAATCATTTAGCAGTACATCAAGTAATAATCAATCTACTGAAAGTTCGGCGTTTACTTTTTGCCTGCTCCGGCGGCTGTTTAATTGTTTAACTGACCACCTACTCCTTCTCATAAGGCACATTTTTCCATAGTTTTTGTATCCGGTTAATGGATAAAAATTTACAACCAAAATAAATTCTCTGTGTTAAGACCCATTAGAACCCACCCATATAAAACCAGAGCATTATTGCGGGATCGCAGAAAGTAAAAACTGAATACAAAACACTCCAAAAGAAGACGGCCACTTTCAAATAATTTCCATCTCCACAATTCTCAAATTAAACACGAGCAGGTAAAGTTTCCTAAGAATTCATTAGCTATACTGGATTTCTCCAATTTGTCTCCTAATCTCCACCTGTAAGAAAACCTATTTAATTAATATATTTTTCTTATATATTATTTTTATATTTAAATATAAACTCTACTAACAATTGTAATAAACTACATAGTGTTTATTTTTGAGCAATATTTTATAATAAAATTGCTTAAATTATAAAATAAATCAAATTTATAAATACATATAATTTTTAGTTATCCAACCAATCCACTTCCAATCATTTTTTATGCTCCGAAAAACATTAAAAATTGCCATTTGCATGACACTCCTTTCTCATGCAGTTAAACTTAAAGCGCAACTCACCGATAGTTCAGAAACCCAACAAGACACCACAGGGACTTTCAAACTAGGAGAAGTGACTGTCAGTACAAGCCTTACTCCTCCAATTTTCAATTCAGTTAATGCAAGGCAAATGGAAATGTTTGGCCGAAATGATGCGGCCCAGGCATTAAACCTTTTACCAGGCATTACGCTTTCAAAAGTAGGCCAACGCAATGAAGCCATGTTATACGTCAGAGGTTTTGATTTAAGACGTGTTCCGCTGCTTATAGACGGCATTCCTGTATATGTCCCATATGATGGCTACGTGGATTTAGCAAGGTTTACAACTTTTGACCTCGCCAGTATACAGATCTCAAAGGATTACACCTCTGTAAACTATGGGCCCAATGCCATGGGGGGAGCCATTAACCTCATCACTCGCAAACCAACTAAATCACTAGAAATAAATGGTGCCACAGGATGGCTAAGCGGAGGCTTTAGAAGCAATTTCAATGTGGGCAGCAATCTGGGCAAATTCTATATTCAGGCTGGCATCTCAAAATACAAAAGAGATTATTTTCCCATGTCCAAGGACTTTAAACCGACGGCCTATGAAGATGGTGGCCACAGGGAAAACTCCTATAGCGACGACGAGAAAGTAAGTCTAAAAGTCGCTTTCACACCAAATGAAGGTAGCGAATACGCGCTCAGTTATAATTATCAGCATGGAAATAAAGGCACTCCGGTATATGCAGGCAGCGACACATTGAATAGCTTACTTAAAAAGCCGCGCTACTGGAGATGGCCTAAATGGGATAAACAAAGTATTGCATTTTTATCAAACACACAAATCGATTCAAGTCAATCCATAAAAACCAGGTTGTATTATGACAAATTCATCAACACTCTGAACTCATATGATGATGACACCTATTCCAGTATGGAAAAAGGTTACGCGTTTTCTAGCCTATATAATGATTACACCTTAGGCGCCATAATCGAATACAGCAAACAATTCGGACAAATTGACCACCTGATCGGAAGCCTTCAATATAAACAAGATGTCCATAGAGAACACGACCTTGGAGAACCTATAGCCAAAATGGCGGATGCCACTTCAACCGCAGCACTGGAAAATCAGTTAAATTTATCAAAAGGACTAAAACTGCTTACTGGCCTCAGTTTTAATAATAGATCTAGTTTAAAAGCGCAGCATTACAACAGCGATACTAAACAACTGGAAACTTACACATCAAACCATAATAATGCAATAAATGTACAGGGAGCGTTGCAATATTCTATTGATAAAAGCAACGAATTAAGCATTAGTATTGCCAGAAAAACAAGATTTGCCACTACTAAGGACAGATATTCATTCAGTATGGGAACGGCACTTCCTAACCCAGACTTAAAAGCAGAATACGCGATAAACTATGATTTATCCTATAACGGCAGTTATTTAAACAACACGTTAAAATCAAACGCCGCATTGTTTTATAGCAAAATAAATAACACAATCCTTTCAGTGGACAACGTAAGCTTCGATTCAACTTCCGGAACCTCGCTTAGACAGTTGCAAAACGTCGGGCAGTCAGAATACATGGGATTTGAGCTAGGAATCGATTACAATCCAATTACAGCTATTGCAACTGGAATCAACTATACTTACATTAAACTTAATAATCTAAGTAGCCCGAATTTATTTTTTACTGATGTTCCCAGAAGTAAGTTATTTGGTTTTGTACAGTATTCTCTAAAATCCATTCTATCTTTACAAATAAACGGAGAATATGATTCAAAACGATTCAGCACTTCTTACGGAACAACAGCAGGTGCATTCACTTTATTTAATGCAAGTGCAAAAGTACATGTCTGGAAATACTTTAGCCTGGAGGGGGGTATCAATAACATATTTGACAAAAACTACCAGTTGACTGAAGGGTTTCCAGAGCCTGGCAGGAACTATTTTGTAAACCTTCGATATAATCTCTGATGGGCAATAGTCTAAAAACGATCACGTCCATTACTTTGTTGGGGTGTATCTGGATTGGCTCGCTATCAGTCAGTTCATTTACGAACAGTCGGGATACTATTGTAAATAATATCCCGACTCCCCATATAATCACCCTGCGATTCCCGGCCTATTTCGGGCACCATTATCAGATCCCGGAGGATAACCCGACTACTGAAGAAGGCATAGCGCTCGGCAGAATGCTCTTTTATGAAAAACAGCTATCCAAAAACAATCAAATATCCTGTGCATCCTGTCACCAGCAGGAACATGCCTTTAGTGACACCGCGGCATTTAGTCCGGGGGCAGACGGCTCTGCTCAACCGCGTAATACAATGGCACTTGTCAATTTACTATGGGTCAACCAGTTTTTCTGGGACGGCAGAGCAAAAGGGCTTGAAGCACAAGTGGACACCCCACTTGTCAACCTGCATGAGATGAATCAATCTTTTGACCAGTCCATTGCTAAACTGGAACACAGGCAATTATATAAAAATGCATTCAAGGTCGCCTTTGGAGACGAAAAGATTACTAAAAGCAGAATTGAAAAGGCGCTGGCGCAATTTGAGAGAACACTTATTTCCTGCAATTCCAGGTATGATCAATATCTTGAGGGGATTTACCAACCAACGGCTACGGAACTGGAAGGCATCGCCTTATTTTACGGCACGCCCACCAGCAAAACTTATCTGAGAAGGCCCAGCTGCAGTCATTGTCATGGCGGCCCCAAAACCTATGAAGAATTATTTATGAATAACGGGTTAGACAGTCTTCCAAAGGATTTAGGCAGGGCTATTATCACAGGCCAGGACTATGACAAAGGCAGATTCAGGGTAGTAACCTTACGCAACATAGCCCTTACTGCACCCTATATGCATGACGGACGGTTTAAAAGCCTGGCCGAGGTTATTGACCATTACAGTGATCACATTCTTTCAAGTTCTTCCTTAAGCCCCTTTCTGAACAGCAAAGAAATAGTGAGTAACCCTAAAGATCACCTGAGTTTCACCAAGGGTGAAAGAACCTCCCTTATCGCTTTTTTAAACATGCTAACGGATTCAAGTTTTATTCAGGATAAAAGATTTTCCGACCCATTTACATCTAATAAATAAATTGTAGTTTAGTTGGTTCAACAATCAAAAACAAAAAACAATGAAAATCCAAAAAA
>Ga0164242_10008248_pt1 | contig 11310 bp, 11 predicted proteins | sample OricomgcompostMG_FD_108783 | JGI IMG/M metagenome (GOLD analysis project Ga0164242, IMG submission 108783) | Miracle-Growth compost microbial communities from Emeryville, California, USA - Original compost - Miracle growth compost (MG) ...
CTAAAAACCGGCCATATCATAAATGATCCAGGGGAGTTTGCTTTGCCGGCCGGCGATAATGTAGCGACAGTTCACGATGTGCGCGGCTCTACCAAGCCCAAGGGCGAGAAGATGCGCTTCTACCTTGACCCTCAGGTGTTTACCGAAAGGATGAAGGGGCAGGGCTTCTTTGCGGACTTTAATATGTCACACATTTCCAGCAACGTGCTGCAAGTAGCTTCGCTGATAGGCCGGGCTGTCGCTATAAACTACATGCTCTGCTTCAAGGACAATCATTTTAGCAGCGCACCGCTAACCCGCGCACCTGTCGCGCTTGGGCTGTACGATGAAGTAGGCGAAGCTCGTCAGAAAATCGGCGCGGCCATGAAACAAGCACCATCTCGCGATGCGTGGTCTGCAAACAACGAAGTTGAATATATAAATGTTATTCTGACCTCAAATGGCCGCAAAGCTACAATTGAGTCTGACTGGCAAGTGCATTCGGAGCAAGTGAACTAGGAGGCAGCAGGGCTGGTTCGACGCCGTCATAAAATTGTTCGCCCGGGTGGTTCTGCTCCCACAACGGCACCAATGAATTTAGAGTATTGAAAGTCTCGTTGTATTTCACTAGCGGACCATGGGCCATAGTTTCTCGCCAAGCTTGCTGAGCTAGGCCGTATACAGCGGTAAAGGTTACAGTTTTGGCTGCCTGGCCAAGCAATATGTAGCGCCTAAATAAGCTGGCGTGCGGGTCGCCATCCAGGCCACGCTTTGTTCCTGCGCGGAGATACTCCTCATCTTTGTTAATTGTCTCAGTGCAAATAACCATGCCAATACTTCGCAATACTGCCGGCCAAGTGGACGGCTCCGAGAAACCACCGATAAGCTCGTTGTACAGTCTAGATTGGTTCTCATTGTACACGCCATCTCTGTAGTGATCATTCACTTTGGCATTGGTATGACGTTGAGGCACTGGCCACCTAAAAGTCTTTGAAGGATGACTTGCGGCAATCATAGCCTTTTGCTGATCGTCAGTTAAGTTTGCCTTATAAATTACCGCCATGCCGCAAAACAATCTGCGCTGTAACTCTGCACTTCCTTGACTGTGTAGAAAACTAAAATAAAAATCACGCTTGTAAAGCGCTTCAATATCGTCTGTAGGTAAATTTACCTCAGGTATGTGCATACTACTATTTTACAATAAATATGTATATTTTACAAATCGTTGCCATCAACAATAGGCGTAATTGTTTCGCCGAAAACGCCCGATATAAATTCGGTGTAGGCGGCAATGTTGTCTTTGAAATACTGCGGCTTAATTCGCTGAATCTGACCAACCACGTAGTAAGAGACTGCCATCATGGCAGCGTAGCCACCGTCTACCGGCAGCGGTATGTCCAGCCGCGCTTCCGGCTTGCCCCAAGTAGTGTTAGGCTCGCCAAAGGCGATGAAAAGTTCGTTGGATGGTGCGACCGTGGTAGCGTGACGAACGTATTCGCTGGTTTCGACGTCGCGCGCAATGTTACGGCCAAACAGCTCAATAAATTTAACTTGCAGCATGCGTACGATGCCAGAAAATTCGGGCGGTACAATCAGGTAGAACTTGTCGTACTGTGAGACTAACGAAAAATCAATCGAGTCAATTTGCTCACGTATAAACTTCAAAATGTCGGCCGTGTTCTCGTGAGTAACGCCCAGGATCATGCCCATGTAGGTGCTGGTGTTGTAGGTGTAGGGCTCGCGGTTTTTAGGAAAAGCGTGGACGGTTAATTGCTCTGGTGCCAGCTCTTGCTCGGTCGGCGAACCAACCGTGTCGGTAATGAGTGTAACGTGTTTGCCGTACTCGGCGGCCTTTTTAGCGATGATAGGAGCATGCTTGCCGCCGCTAGCGCTCACTATAACTACCTCGTCAATCACAGATATGTCTTTGAGTTTTTCTTCAAAGTTGCTTTCGCTGGCAAATACAGCGTAGCTGTCGGCAAAAATTATTCGTCCGGTCGCTTCGGCATTGCCACTACCGACTACCAGCGGATGCTTAAAACTGTTGATGTCAATCGACGGCATATCGCGCCCAGCAAATCTTTCCAGTGCACCCAACACAACAGTGTCCAAAAACGGCAACGAGTTGATGCTAAAATTGTGCAGAATAGCCAAATTTGGCTGGTCCATTATTTGTCCTTTTGGGTTTTATGTAATTTACTTAACATTGCCGAACGCATTTTCGGGTCACGTAAAACATGAAAAATGGCTGGCGCCAGCACAATTATAATTACTCCGATTAGAACTGGCTCAATGTATTTTTCTATACCCGGTACATGACTGCCCAGGAAATATCCGATTAGTGTAAGTAGAACCGTCCAGGCTATGTCGCCTATGGCATCGAATAAAACATATTTCGCATAAGGCATATTAGCCGCACCTGCAGTAACCGGTACAAAAGCGCGCACTACTGGCACAAAATGCGCCAGCAGCATTGTCTTGCTGCCATGTTTTTCATAAAACTTTTCGGCTTGCACTATATATTCGTGACGAAAAACCAAGTTATCTTTCTTAAAAACTCGGTGCCCAAAATGCTTGCCAATATGGTAGCCCACGTTGTCACCGGCAATAGCTGCCAGCGCGATTACAGCCAAAGTTGTCCAAATATTAAGCGTACCAGTGGCGGACAAAATGCCGGCACTAAACAATAATGTATCGCCGGGAAAGAAAAAGCCGATCATCATGCCGCTTTCCCCAAAAATTATCAGAGCAATTAACAGCAAGCCGCCAGCTTGGATAATGTGTGTTGGGTCGAACATGTCAACTCATTGTATCAAATCTGCTATAATTAGTAACAACAAAAGGAGGTAATATGTCAGACCAAATTACATTGGCAGTAGAAGAACGCAAGACGGTAGGCAAAGGCGTTAAGGCCCTAAGGAAGACTGGCGTAGTGCCAGGAGTTATCCACGACCATGGCAATGAATCGGTTCACGTACAGGCCGATTACAACACGCTGGCTAAGGTTTATAGCGCGGCTGGCAAGCACCACCCGGTAGAAGTAACGGCTGGCAGCAAGAAGTTCACAACCATTATTAAGGATGTGGCATTTGACCCTAAGTATCACAAGGTCTCGCACGTTGTTTTTGGTGCCATCAAGGCCAACGAAAAGGTCGAAGCCGAAGTGCCGGTTCATCCTGAGTATGCTGAAGGCAACGAAAGTAGCCCAGCTGAGCGTGCCGGTCTGATCGTACTTGCCCAGCTAACCCACGTAGAGGTCAAGGCTTTGCCCAAAGACCTGCCCGACCAGCTGACTTACGATGCCGAAAAGCTGGTGTCGGTTGGCGACCAGGTGTCCGTAGAGGACCTAAAAGTGCCAGCTGGTGTAGAGGTCGAAACAGAGCCCAGCCACGTTTTGGCAACTGTGTTTGAGCCTAGTGCCTTGCAAGCTGCTAACGATGAAGCTGGCGGCGATGCCGAAGCCGGCGACGAAACAAGCGTAGAGTCGGACAATGAGAGTACGGCCGAAGAGGGCACGCAGGCCGACGAAATTCGTCCAGGTGGCAAAGAGCAAAAAGAATCTAAAGATCAGGGCCACAACCCCGAGAAGCAGTAGGCTAGTCCTCGATAAATCCGCCAGATTGGCGGGCCCAAAGACCGGCATAAACGCCGGTCTTTTTGGCTATCAGTTCTTTGTGGGTGCCTTGCTCAATAATCTTGCCTTCGTCGAGTACAACTATGCGGTCCATTTTCTGAATAGTACTTAGGCGGTGGGCAATCACAATCGCAGTCCGGCCCTCCATGAGCTTCCACAGCGCGTCTTGTATAAGCGCCTCGCTTTCAGAGTCCAAGGCGGAAGTCGCTTCGTCGAGTACCAAAATTGGCGCATCTTTAAGAATGGCACGTGCGATCGCTACACGTTGCCGCTGCCCGCCGCTGAGCTTCACGCCGCGCTCGCCCACTACGGTATCCAACCCACGCGGTAGCTTTTCTATGAACTCCAGAGCGTGAGCTTGCTTGGCTGCTGCCAATATTTCTTTGTCGGTAGCGCTCGGTTTGCCATAGGCAATATTTTCGCGTAAGGAGCGGTGGAATAAAAACGAATCTTGTGGGACATATGATATAGCCTGGCGTAAACTGTCTTGCGTAACGTGAGCAATATTCTGGCCGTCTATGTCAATTTCTCCAGCCGTAACATCCATGTAGCGTAGTAGCAAATGCGTTAGAGTACTCTTACCACCGCCACTTTTTCCGACCAGTCCTACGCTTTGACCGTGTGGAATATGCAAAGTCAGCCCGCGTAGTACGTCTCTGTCTAGCGCATCACTATAGGCAAACGATACATTCTTTATATCAATGTCGGCTTTATCGATCTTTAGTTCACGGGCATCTTTGGCATCTGTAACCTCTATGGGCATTTCCAAAATCTCAGTAACCTTATTGGCATCCAGAAAGGCCTGTTCCAGCGTACGAACAATATCATTTATAGAGAACATAGAACCAGTCACGCGTCCTAGGTAAGTGATAATAAATATCAAGGCCGCTACCGACAAAGAGTTTTTATGAATCAGCCACAGACAAGTTGCCATTGTCAGAATCTGGAACCCAAAAACTATGCTGGTACGTACGGCTGACGTATTTTGCAAATCGGTGATTTCTTTTTGGGCAATTTGCTCAATGTCTTTACGCTCACCCACGACCGTTTGAATTTCCTGTTCAGTCCGGCCAAACATACGCACTAAAGTTTGGTTGCCTAGCACATCGGCAATCGTGCCAAAAAGCTTGCTCTGCATCTCCTTGCGTTTAATACGGTATTGGGCGCGTTTGCTGTAAGACAGCAGCGATTCGTAAATAACGATTACCGTCAGCGCCACTAAAAGCGGCAGCATAGCCGGGGCAATGAACGCTACCACCACCAGACTGGTTACAAAGTTTACCAATATACCATTTGCTTTCAAAGCCAAGCTGTCCATAACAGTAATGTAACTGCGGCTAAAGGTATTGGCATCCCCGGCCAAAGCACCGGTTTTGTTATTGGCAAAAAAGCTGAAGCTGTGTGCAAGCAGTCCGCGCATCGACCGTTCGTGTAGGCGTGTCGTTATAAATTCTTCGTGCTTAAACAACATATTAAAGCCGGCGTGTTGCACCACAATGTCAAGCACAGAACTAACTACCATAAAAGTCAGCAAAAATATTGGCTTAGAAACATCAGCCTTATTGGCTATGAGCGCCTGCGTAAAAAAGCTGATTAGCAGCGGCAAAAACACGCTGGAGATAAAATTGTGCAGTGTTATGAGCGTTAGGCTTAAAGCGAAAGTTTTTTGCTGCTTACCGGCAGCCACCTCTTGCTTGTAAATAGCAACAGTTTTACGTACGCTGCCGCTATCGACGCGCTGAAAGAGATTTAGCTTTAACATCTGTAAATATTGTATCACTTTTGGTAAAATAACAGAGATGCAAAAGATTTTGTTGTACTACAAGTTTGTACCTGTGGCCGACCCGGAAGCGGTTCGGTTGTGGCAGCGCAACTTATGTGAGCGGCTCAATTTAAAAGGCCGAATTTTAGTTAATGGTACCGGTATAAACGGTACGGTTGGCGGCGACATCGAAGATTTGAAGGCGTACGCCAAAGAAACCAAGCAGTATTTTAAAGGCATAGTTTTTAAATGGAGCGAAGGTGGCCGCGACCATTTTCCTAAGCTACAGGTTCGCGTCCGCAAAGAGCTGGTTGGTTTTAAAAACAGCGAAGACGAGTTTGCGGTAGACGAGCACGGTGTAGTCGGTGGCGGCCAGCACCTTAAGCCCAAGCAGGTGCACGAACTGGTCGAAAAGTATGGCGACGATGTTGTGTTCTTTGACGGACGTAATGCCCAGGAAGCCGAGCTAGGCAAGTTCCGCGGTGCCGTAGTGCCAAACACCCAGACATCGCGCGACTTTATTGCTGAACTAGAAAGCGACAAGTACAACGACATTAAAGACAAAAAAGTCATTACTTACTGCACCGGTGGTATTCGCTGCGAAGTCATATCGGCCATGATGAAAAAACGCGGCTTTAAAGAAGTTTACCAAATAGACGGCGGTATAGTGAAGTACGGCGAAGCTTACGGCGACGGCGGCTTGTGGGAAGGCTCTTTACGCGTATTCGACAACCGTAAAGTCATTAAATTTAGCGATAAGGCTAAAGATACAGGCCGGTGCATACATTGTGGTAGCAAAACCAGCAACATAGAAAACTGCGCCCTAAAAAGTTGCAACAAATTGGTTATAGTTTGTGACAATTGTCTGCAAGATTCTGCTAAAATATTTCATAGCCAAGCTTGCAAGGCACAAGCGCTATCTTTACAAAAATAAGCAAAAGTGGTATAATGACATGCGTATGAAACATGAAGCTATTAGTCCTGAACAAGCCGAACAACTGGTAGGTGCCATTGTGGAGTCTGCTCCCGATGACGCTCAGCCAGCAACTATCTTGGGCGAAGCCATGGCCAGCACCGAAGGATTGGCCGATGCAGATGACGCCATTACTGTCATCGACGCTGTCAATAAGGCAGTAGGGCTTGAAGACCAAAGGGCGTTAAAACGTAAAGCCGTAATAGCTAAGGCACAGTCTCGTTTTGCTGACGGGCTAAGGCACAAGGACCCACTAGGTCACATCAAATATAGTCTTTACAAAGACATGGACGAGACTAAGCCTCAAACCAAAAAGTCCAAGAGCTCCAAGAAAAACTAGCCAGATATTTATCTATGCCAAAGTCACAAGGCCATCGAGACAATCGATAGTGGCTAATCTATAATATAAGCAATGAATAAGCGCATAGAAGCCAAACTTAAGCAGCTGCCCAACGCGCCGGGTGTGTATTTTCACAAAGATCGCACCGGCGAGATTATTTATGTTGGCAAGGCGGCAGTGCTAAAAAACCGGGTGCGCCAGTATTTTCAGGCCAGTCGCAACCGCGACCCCAAGACCGAAGCGCTGGTAGCCGAAATTACCGATCTAGACTGGATGGTGGTAGATAGCGAAATTGAGGCCTTGTTCCTAGAGGCCGAGATGATTCGCCGCTACATGCCGCGCTACAATGTGCTGCTGCGCGACGACAAAGCACTAAGCTATATACGCATAGACTACGACAGCGACTATCCCACCGTAGGTACTACCCGTAGACCATTGGACGACGGCGCGCGCTATTTTGGGCCATACTACTCTACCAGTGCTGTACGGGCCGCCCTGAAGCTGCTGCGGCGTATATTTCCGTACGCTACCCGCAAAATTCCAGGCCAAAAACGCGCCAGCCTGCACTACCACCTTGGCTTGGATCCGGGCTTGGAAGAGGGCAAGACCAGTCTGGAAGAATATCGAGCTAACTTACGTAAGCTCATGGCCATCATTGAGGGCAAACGCACCAACATAATCCGCGAGCTGGAGCGCGAAATGAAAGCAGCCAGCAAGCAGCAACGCTACGAAGATGCGGCACACATTCGCAACCGGCTCTTGCTGCTACAGAACCTAAACAAGCAGGTGGTGTTTAGCGACAAAGAGTTCCTGGACATATCTAAGGACCATGCGCTCAACGAGCTGGTTGACCTGCTGAGCCTAAAAGGTTTTCCGCGCCGTATCGAGGGCTACGATATTTCCCACATGCAGGGTACCAATGTGGTTGCTAGCATGGTGGTGTTTACCAACGGTGTTAGTGACAAGGCGCAGTACCGCAAGTTCAAGACGCGCCAGGAGCACAACAACGACTTTTTCAACATGAACGAAACTATAGCCAGGCGTTTAAGCGAGACCAATCTAAAAAAGTGGGGCAAACCCGACCTAATACTAATAGATGGTGGCAAGGGTCAGTTGGATGCCGCCCTGAGAGCACGCGATGAGGCGGGGCAGAGTAACATACCATTTGTGGGGCTGGCCAAGCGCGAAGAGCAAATTGTTATTAGCAAAGACCGATCTGGCGTAACACTGAGCGAGCAGACATTGCACAAACTTGGTGGCTACTCCAACCTTACCACTGCCGAACACAGTACCCCCCAAGGGCACTCCCCAACGTTCGCCAGCGGCCAGGTTGGATCCGCTAAAAATAGTGAGTTTATTTTGGTAAACGTACCGCACAGCACCAACGTGGTTAAACTATTGCAGCGTATCCGCGACGAATCTCATCGCTTTGTAGTTAGCTACGACGCGGTGCTAAAGCGTCAGAAACAAACTGCTAGTGTACTGGACGGCATACCGGGAGTAGGGCCGACAACGCGCAAAAAACTGCTGCGGACTTTTGGTAGTGTGCGGGGCATAACGCAGGCCAGCGAACAGGAATTGGCCGTGGCCGTGGGGGCCAAAAAGGCCGCCGTTATATATAAAGCTCTGCCGCGTTAGTGTTATTCTGGTAGCAATGAAGTGGGTAAGGTCCAAATATTTTACACTGGTGCTTTATGCGCTGTTTTTCTATGGCTCGTGGACCATTTTTCGCCTGGTTATAGACCCGCACATTGGTTCCGAGCTGATCAAAACGGCGCTTATAAAAAACATTATCTGGACTTTGCCGGCTTGGCTAATGATTCGCGACCACCAGAGTTGGCTAAGCGTTTCACTAAAAGAGATGTTTATTACCAAGGTAAGGTGGCGCAGGTATGCCTGGCTGTTTGGACTGCTTTTGGTTTATGGCCTAGTGGTCGCATTTGCGGAGCATGGCAGCTTGAATTTGTTCCGCTACTTTACCTTTAACGACGCCGTGGTCGTGCTATTTGTGGGCATAACAGAAGAGCTAGTATTTCGCGGCTGGCTGCTTAACGCTACTATGACAAAAACCAAGCGGTGGGTTCCTGTAGCTGTAAATGCCGTGATGTTTCAGGCTATCCACTTTCCGCTGTGGATTCAGCAGGGCATTTTTGTGCACCAGTTTACCAGCCTGACTTTTGTATTTAACCTAATTTTTAGCATTATTATGGCCGTGGCATTTCTGAGGAGCCGCAGTTTGCTGGTGCCCATTTCGTTGCACATGTTCTGGGACTTGGTGGACTTTGCCCTGGGTATTTAGCCCGCTCTAGGGTCTAGGATAGGTGCCGTCTTTTAGTGAAAACTCGAGCAGTTCCTCAAACTTGGGTACGTTTACGATTATGCCGTCTTTAGTTATGTTTACTAGCCCTCTGTCTTGCATGCGGTGCAACGTGCGGCTAACCGTTTCGCGTGCCAGTCCGCTACGGTCGGCCAAAATCTGCTGTTTTATATGAATACGGCTTAGTACTTTTTTATCGTCTATAAACTGGCCGAAATAATAGGCTTCTATAAGTAGCTCAAAAGCCAAAGATAGGGTAGTTTGATTGCTGACTGTTAGAAAATGTTTGCGCTTGAGCTCATTGTGGCCTAGCATGAGACGACTGGTGTAGTTGAACAAAACGTCCGGGTTGTCGAGTAGGAACTGTTTGAACTCGTCAGCGTTAACTTGTAGAACTTTAACGTCGGTTAGAGCGTAGTAGAAAAACGGATTAGGCATGCTGTTGAGCGTCCATGTCATAGGGAAAAAGAAGCCGGGTTTAAGTGTGGCTAGGTCTATTTTCTTACCGCTGGTGTCAATGTCATACGATTCAACCGTGCCCTCTAGTATGAAAAACACTTTCTTGGGGTCGTTGTCGGCGTGCAAAATAGACTCGCCCGCTTTATATGTAACAGTAGGCAGGTGTCGGAAGTGTTCGATGACTTTGTCTCTGACTAATTGGTCCATATTTATCTCAAAACCCATCGCCCTATCGTTTTACAGATAATAGGCAACTTTGTTCCAAAAAAATGTGACCGCAGTCACAGACACATCTACATTGCTGCGGGCTTGGTTATATCTGGCTGCGGCATAGCCATGGCCATTGCAGCTGCGAGGCATAGCAGAGACAAGGCTTGAAAAAACAGAGGTAATTTGCTACAATGACCTGCATATGCGTCACGAAAGTGACGCTCCAAAACTCCAATCCAATTATGGCTTGCGGTTTAGGGAAAAGAGCAGCCCGAGACTTCGGTTTTGCCGAAGCCCGGTGCGATGAGAAAAACCGCAGGTTTGTCTCATTATCGCGGGTCAGTAGCTCAGCTGGTTAGAGCGTCTGCCTCTTAAGCAGAATGTCGAGGGTTCGAGTCCCTCCTGACCCTCCAGATAAAACCACCCACTTCGTGTGGGTGTTTTTATTTTTAGTTAGTACTAGTCAGCCGGGTGCGGCGAGGCCGTTTGGTTTTCTTGGCGTTTTTTACTGCTCGGGCAAACTGGCGTTCGGTATCGTTATCGGCGTAACGTGAAACAGGGTCGGCTGCCAATACGGGTTGCTTGTTTTTCTCATCCAGGCTTTTTAACAGGTCGATAGCTGTGCGCTCTATGAGCCATTCGCGGCCCGGTGCTATTTCGCCTAGCGCTGTAATATGCCACAATTTACCGGCTTGTTGATCAACCGTCATGATCTTTAGCGGACTGACTAGCAGTGAAGGTCCAGATGGCAGCATGGAGTTAGTTTGCTCAAGTAGTTTTTCGGCTTTGTCCGGGTCATGTACAAACAACTCTATGGCCATAGTCCACACGCCCTTTTGGGCTATGCGTACACCAGAAATATTCTGGTTAGAAATCCATATAACTTCGCCGTTAAGCCCGCGTATGCGCGTGCTGCGTAGTGTAATGCGCTCCACCACGCCCTGGATGTCGGTAAAAGGTATGATGGTAACCAGGTCGCCCACTCCAAACCAGTGTTCGGCCATCATGCTGCCGCCAAATGCGAAATCGCGCAGCAGCGGGCTGAACACACCACCAAGTATTATGGCCAGCAAGGCACTGGCACCAACCAGGGCAGATGGGCGGGTGCTAGGGTGGGTAAAGGCCCACCAAAAGTACAAGCCCATTACTACCAGGACGAGCCGAATGATCGCGATTGACAGGATGGTCCACGTCTCCAGGCGTCGATAGCGATTTACTGCAGTTAAATCGGTTGCAGCATCGGCCTGGCGGCTAAACATACGGCTTGCCTGGCGAAGCAGAGTCGAAGCTATTTTGCCCAACAGCAAGGCTGCCGCAACGGATATAAGCAGTACCCACAAAGAATCGCCCGCGAAAACTGCATTATATATTTTCCGCAGTACATTAGTGGACTGCTGAATCGTTTGGTCTGTCGAAGCAAATAACATATGCATCCTACTATGGTAACGCATGCATCCAATCATTACCAGATTGTCCAATCTGTTTTAAGTTACCGTCCAATCTGTTAGAATGTATACACTGCGCGCCCGTAGCTCAGTGGATTAGAGTAGCTGGCTTCGAACCAGTTGGTCGCAGGTTCGAGTCCTGCCGGGCGTACCATATACGATATGAAGTTACTAAACGGCAGCGAACTAGC
>Ga0164242_10008249_pt1 | contig 11309 bp, 8 predicted proteins | sample OricomgcompostMG_FD_108783 | JGI IMG/M metagenome (GOLD analysis project Ga0164242, IMG submission 108783) | Miracle-Growth compost microbial communities from Emeryville, California, USA - Original compost - Miracle growth compost (MG) ...
GTCCCTGATTGTAGTCCACTTACGCTTGGTTTAACACTGGCATTGTCGTCAAAAGTATACGCATCAGGTCCCGATTTCTTGGTCCATTCATAGGATACTATTTTCCCATCGGCATCCGAAGAGCCAGAGCCATCAAGGGTAACCGAATTATCCGGCAAAGTAATCGTCTGATCCGGTCCTGCATTTGCAATAGGAGACTGATTAGCGGCATGATCTACGGTAACAGTGACATCATCGCTAGCCGTGGCTCCTTTATCATCGGCAACAGTTAGTGTAAATATATAAGTCCCTTCTATCAACCCTGCCAGATTTGTCTTAAAAGCATTGACAGCACTAAAATTAGCAGAAGAGGGGCCGGACTTCTGCGACCACTTATAAGAAGCAATACTACCATCAGGGTCAGTAGATGCTGAGCCGTCCAGCGAAATGGAATTATCAGGTAGTGTAATGGTTTGGTCATTTCCTGCATGGGCAAGGGGCGGTTGGTTGACTGGTGGTTCAGCCGGGCTGCCGTCCAAACTGTACTGCAACATCCATTCATAGATGTTCATTTTTTTGCCATCGATGCTCTCACGATAAGTAGGATTATAAAAGTCCATCCAGCAACAATGCCCACCATCGTAGGGCGTTATACGAGAATGTCCTGGGTATTTGGCATTGATCCAATTATCAGAATTCTTAGCATATGTCGGAGCAGTGCTATTATCGCTTATACCATAAAAAAACCAGACATATCGATCCGCGAAACTATCCACCTTATCCTGACTTATTGGATGGCCCGGCGACATGACTACAGCCGCGGGAAATTTGGAAGGGTAATTCATTAAAGAAAACAGGCTCTCAGCCCCACCTGCACTTAGTCCTGTGGGGTATATCCTGTCATTATCTATTCGGAGATGATAATCATTTATTAAAGACTGTATTCCCATGATCATTGTCTCGGGGGATGGTGAATACGTCGCATCTTGAATGCTAAGGACAATGAATTGCGTGGTATCGCCACTCTCATTAATAGCATAAGGAGTCTGTCCGTTTGTAATTATACCCGGTAACCCCTGATTCGCCAGTTTATTGAGATCGTTACCTCCCTGACCCGCTTCGCCCGTACCATGGAAAAAGCAAATCAAGGCGTATTTTTTTCCTGAAATATTATAATCCCAAGGCAAATAGAGCAAAGCCTTGGCCTGGCTAGCCGACATGGGGATTTTAATGGGTACTTGCCGACCGGCTTGCTGTGCAGTCGCAGATTGGGAAAAGAAGAATAATGCTATTACAAATATCGATAAAACAAATCTTTTCATGGATGCAATGGTTAATACTTGTATATCTTATTATTATATAATCACTTAATAAGATATATTAAATTTGATATAATTACATCTTGGCACTACTAAAACATTTTCATGGGAAACAACTCCCTCTTTCTCACGGGTTAAAATATAGCATTAAAGCTTAACCTTTCCTTAAGAACGTTACATCTTCCAAGGTTAAATAGGGTAAATTCGCCTGTAAAATATGTTTTTTACTTCGTAAACAGGCTCTTTTGTACAGGTAAAGTAGCGCAAAATTACATTGTATAATAATATACTCAAATACTTTTTTGATTCTATTCATTTAAAAGCAGATTATACCGCCATTGATTTTATAGGGGTATATGGCCTATCCATAATTAAATACCTGGTTCTGTAGCCCTTGCTATTTAATTATAAAGATGTTGCCATTGAGAATTATGTATACAGTGTAAAACATCCACTTTACTAAATGAAAACAGCTGTTCAAAGGTTTACGGCGCATTTTTCTCAGCCCTTGGATACTTTTGTGATAAGTAAGAACTCTGCTCTTACTTATTTATGCTGAGACAATATTGCAAGTTCCATAAAATATACAGTTAACTAAATATGAAAGTAAATAATCCTGTCGACCGCTATCACGTTAAGATTACATCCCGCGAAAGAGTACTTGATATAGGTGGAGGTAACCATCCATTAAAAAGAGCCGACGTAGTAGTAGATAAATACGAGGCAGATAATACCCACAGAGGAGGTAACCTGACGTTTTATAAACACCAAAAATTTATAAATGCGGATGGCACTCATCTTCCTTTTAATGACAAGGAGTTTGATTATGTTAATTGCTGCCACGTGGCAGAACACGTCCCAGATCCTGCCAGGTTTTTTGATGAAATCGCCAGGGTGGGTAAGAGAGGCTATTTGGAAGTACCTTCCCTAATCGGCGAATTTTTGGCACCGAAGGCTTCTCATACTTGGGTATCGCTGGAAGTGGATAATAAATTGGTGATGATGAAGAAATCCGACTTGGGTATCGACAAGGCACAATTGGATTTCGGCAAATTATTTCTAGCTCACATGAGTGATAACTTCCTGGCTTATAAGATACTCATCCACCAGTACCCCGATTTATTTACTGTAAGGCAACAATGGAAAGAAAAAATAGAATATCAGATTAACCCGACAGATGAATACACAATAAACCTTTTCAAAAATCCTTGGCAGGAAGATGTTATTAGGGAAAGATTTAAGGCGAAAAGTAAGTTTAAAGATACACTAGAAGTAGGGACCACCTTTTTGAAACTATTTACTGGTAAAATAGGTAGAAGCCTAATATCCAATAGATAGGGACGCTGACTCTTCTCGAAATTGAGCCTTCTTCAATGCGATGAAATACCTTGAAAACAGGCGTATTTTCCGACACAGAAACTTTAGTCTGACAAATATCATTAAAAAATTCAATGTATCAAATATTTCATCTGATCGACGGATGATCAAAGGAATGATATGTACAAGTGGCAAACCAAATTAATTTAGACCAAGATGCGCGTTTCCCAATTTCTTCATATGATATATGTCGATTGAAAAAGGCATAATCTCATAGAGTTTTCAAAGACCCATATCCATTTACATGACTATCCCAAAATACTAGGTTATGGGCATACACAACATAAAGTATTAAAGGAATGACGTCTTTACGATCTACAACCATATCCAGTATGTTTTGGTCACTCCTGCAAAATGTGGGGGCGAGAGGTGTTTCCTTTATAGTAACCATTATTCTGGCGAGAATATTGACTCCTGAGATATTCGGATTAGTAGGTATGCTAACTATCTTTATACAGGTAAGCCAAACATTAGTCATTGCGGGTTTTAATGAGGCATTAATCCAAAAAAAAAATACAGATGAGGAAGACTATTCTTCAGTCTTCTGGCTCAACTTAGTATTGAGCCTGATTACGTATGCCTCTTTATTTTTTATGGCCCCTTTTATTGCGGATTTCTATCACCAGCCGGTTTTAATTCAATTAACTCGAGTGCTATCCTTGGTATTTGTAATCAACGCTTTTTCGTACGTACAGGAAGCCCGTTTACGAAAAGAAATGCGTTTCAAAACTTTGACAGTCATTCATATTCCTTCGGTAGTTTTAGCTGCCCTCGTTAGTATTGTACTGGCCGTAAGAGGTTTTGGCGTATGGAGTATTATTGCTATGGAGCTTGTTTCCCGGTTAGCCTACGCAGTACAAATATGGATCTATGCCAAATGGAAACCATTATTTGTCTTTAATAAAGCAAAGGTTAAAGGCCTATTCTCATTTGGCGGCAAACTAATGCTTTCAGGTGTTTTGAACACAGTATATCAGAATATCTATCTGGTAGTTATTGGAAAATACTTTCCATTAAGCAGCGTTGGTTATTACCAAACTGCAAGCAAGGTAGTAATGACGCCAAGTACAACGCTTAGTGGAGCCTTGAATAGTGTTACATTTCCGGCCTTTTCGTCCATACAAGATGACGACAAAAGATTGAAAGAAGGTTTTAAAAAAATTATTCAACAGGTGCTATTTTGGTTGTGCCCAGCGTTTGTATTGGTCGGAGTTCTTGCCGAACCTTTGTTCAGGTTGGTATTTACTGAAAAATGGTTGCCTGCCGTACCTTATTTTCAGATTCTATGCGTCGTTGGTATCCTTTATCCATTAAATGCATACAATCTGAGCATAGTCAATGTTAAAGGACGAAGCGACCTCTTCCTTAGATTAGAGGTAATCAAGAAGGTTTTTGTAACTTTGGGAATTATTGCCACTTTCCGGTTAGGAATCCTAGCCTTATTGGCCTTCCAAGCGGTCAGCTCTGTATTCTCGTATTTTTTAAATAGCTATTATTCAGGCAGATTTATTCATTATCCGGTCTTCGAACAAATAAAAGATATCTTACCGACCTTATTACTAAGCATAGGAGTAGGAAGCGTCGTCTTTGTTATGAACCAGTCTCTTGAAGCATATTCAGATCTTATACGACTCGTCTTGGGATTTGGATTTGGAGCAGTAGCATATTTACTGATCGCCAAGCTTTTTAGATTTACGTCTTATCTGGATGCATTACATATATTTGAAAATAAATTAGCAAAACGCTCATAAAATGATACCAGTAACCAAACCGTTTCTTCCACCCAAGGAAGAATATGACGAATACCTTTCCGGAATCTGGAAGCGCGACTGGCTGACCAACATGGGACCACTTTCGAGCGATCTGGAGCTAAAGTTGAAAGGCCACTTAAAGGTAAAACACCTACTTTATGTAACCAGTGGTACTATTGCACTGCAAATGGCGATTAAGGCCCTTGACTTGAAAGGCGAAATTATTACTACCCCTTTTTCCTTTATAGCTACAACTAGCAGCATCGTTTGGGAAGGTTGCACCCCCATATTTGTTGATATCGACAAAAAATCATTAAATATAGACGTCGCCAAAATCGAAGCGGCTATCACTGACAAAACGTCTGCCATCCTGGCTACCCATGTGTATGGAAACCCCTGCAATGTAGATGCTATTCAAAAGATTGCTGATAAACATGGATTGAGAGTGATATACGATGCTGCCCACGCCTTTGGCATTGAACTTAACGGAAAATGTATTTTTGATTATGGAGATATTTCTATAAGTAGTCTTCACGCCACCAAACTGTACCATTCCACTGAAGGCGGACTCCTTGTTACAAGAGACCCTAATCTATTGAAAAAATTGGCTTATATGCGTAATTTCGGCTTTGCCGGTCCAGAGGCTTTCGCAGAATTGGGTATTAATGGAAAAAATTCCGAATTCCATGCGGCAATGGGCTTGGCCAATTTAAAATATATAAAAGACATTCACCTGAAACGCGAACAACTGACGGCGGCATATCATAAAATGCTAAGCAGGGCGAGAGCTTTTATCCCAGAATGGCATCAGAATGCAACAAAAAATTATGCTTATTATCCTATAGTATTCGAATCTGAAGAACTGGCGTTAAAATGCTTTGATGTCTTAAAAAGAAAAGAGATCTTTGCCCGCAGATACTTTTATCCATCTCTGGCCAAAGTGTTGCCTTATCTTCCCCCGAAAGAAATGCCAGTAACAGAGGATATCGCAAAAAGAGTATTATGTCTGCCACTGTACTATGATTTATCTATTGAAGAAGTAGATATGATAAGCCGCCTAATATTGAGAGCACAGAATAATTGAAAAGCATGAAAAACATAACATATAAATTGTACCAAAAAGACAATAACGCTTACTCTGATATATATTCAATTTTAGAAGAAACCGATAATGATTTCATACCATCCCTTACCTCGAAATTTAAAATTGAAGATGTAACCAAGAAATATATTGAGTTGGCACATACTTATATAGCTTATGTTGAGAATAAACCCGCGGGACTGGTCGCATATTATCCAAATAAAAAGCCTAAAGATTCTTACCTCAGTATTATTACCGTTAAAAAGGCATATAGAGGCCTCCAAATAGGAAAAACCTTAGAACTAAAATGTATAGAATTCTGTAAAAGAATTGATTCAAAGGGACTTTTAGTAAATATGAGGAAAAGTAATGGTGGTTTATTTAAATCTAGAATTAACTTAGGATATCAAACGACTAAAGAATATAAACTTGAGTATTCAGATGAATTAATAACAGATTTATATTTAAAGTTTTAATGAAAAACCATTTTAATTTTTCACCAACACCACTAACAAAACTAGTCCCCTGGTCTAACGAATTCGATTGCAATGTGTTTATGAAGCGAGAAGATTTATTTGAACACGGAGGTGGAGGCAGTAAAGCGAGAATGCTTCAGTATATTTTGTGGGATGCCAAGCAAAAAAAGGCAGACTATATATTAACAGCCGGAGGGCCATATTCAAATTTTAACCGAGCCTTAGCTCTATTGTGCAAAAAACATCAATTCCGAATGAGACTAGTTCTATATGATAAAAACACCCATATAGGCAAATATTCTCTGAATAAGAGAATTATAGATTATTGTAATGTAGACGTCATAACCTGTCCGCCCGATTACGTTATTGAAACCATTGATCATGAAAAAAAGAAGTTAATAGATTCGGGATTTGTTCCTTATTACATTTGGGGAGGGGGAAAGTCAAACGAGGGAGTAAATGCATATCTAGATGCCTTTAAAGAAATTAAATCCACGTTAAATCATGTAGATTATATCTTTACTGCTTTAGGTACTGGAACAACATACTCGGGTTTACTCGCAGGTTCCATTAGTGAAAAAAAAGCTACAAAAATAATAGGTATATCCATCGCCAGAAAAAAGGATATTGCTGAAAATGTAGTGAAGGAAATATTGCAAAATTTTTCTAGAGACATCTCCTCATACTTATCTAACGGAATGATCATCGATGATTATTTGATGGGTGGATATGGCAATACCACCAATGAATTAGACAAGTTTATTCTAGAGTTTGTCCAAAAAGAGGGATTAATTATAGATTCTATATACGTAGGCAAAGCTTTGTATGGTATGTATCACTACTTAAAAAAAAATAGTACGCAAATGAAAGGCCGAACTATAGTTTTTATTAACACAGGGGGGCTATTTAATTTCTAACACATAATATAGCATCTTAATAAAAAATTCTAAACCTTGCCGACTTCAAAATTGGAAACACAATATTAAATAGAGCCTTATTAAATAAACAACAACGGCTTTGTCTGCTGCGTTTACAGTGCTCCCTTCTACTCATGTCGACACGTGATATCTAATTAAACTAACACTAAAAAGAAGGCGAAATGCAATTTTTAATAACCGCCATTGGCTCCATGTCCGCCGATACCGTCATTGCGTCATTACGAGAAAATTTTTCGAACTGTAAAATTATTGGCACAAATATCTATCCGGGAGAATGGCTTTACATAACTCATAAAATAGATGCTTTTTATAAAGTGCCTAAAACTACAGAACCAGGTTATATACAATCCATAATTGATATATTAAAAACTAATAATGTCGATTTCATAGTTCCATTAACTGACCCGGAAGTCGATATCTTATCTGAAAACCGTGCGGCATTAAAAACATTTCCTACAGAGTTAGCCATATGTAAGAATGACGTAATAAAAATCTGCAGAGATAAAGAACTGCTTTATGACTACTTTGCTGACCACCCTAAAATCGATATAATAAAATCATATTCAGTTAATGAAGCGACCAATATAGCACTAAATTATCCCATCGTAGCCAAGCCTAAAAAAGGAAGAAGCTCAGAGGGTTTAAAATATATCTCGTCAAAGAAAGAACTCTTAATATTAGATGATGAGTATATAATCCAAGAATTTATTGAAGGAGTGATAACAACCGTAGACCTCGTAAGAGATCATTGGGGCAACATAGTATGTATTCCGAGAAAGGAGTTAATAAGAACACCGAACGGAGCTGGATTAAGTGTTGAGATATTTCAGGATAAAGAAATTGAAAGACTAATAATTGAAATTACAGAAGAACTTGATATAAATGGGTGTATGAATATTGAATTTATTCGTAATCAGAACTCCTATTACTTAATGGATATTAACCCAAGGTTTTCAGCAGGTATTGGATTCAGCAAATTGGCAGGATATGATTTTGTAAAAAATCATATAAATGTTTTCCGTAAAAAACAAATTGAGCCTATCAAGAAAATTCAGACCGGCATAGCAACTAAGCACCATACAGAACATATGCTGAGGCAAGGAATTTAACGTGGTGAGTTGAATAACAGTCATGAGAAATTCTTCAGTAGCTATTAAACCCTTAAACTAAAAATCTGCGCAATAAAAGTAAAATCTGAGTGTAAAAATTTAGCGATGCATCCTAATAATATTAGAGAGAACCCTTTAGTTTCCATTTGCGTAATAACCTATCAACATGCTCCATATATCCGTAATTGTCTGGATGGAATATTGATGCAAGAAACCAATTTCGCCTTTGAAATTATTATTAATGATGATGCGTCTACGGATGGCACCACAGAAATAATAAAAGAATATGAAGATAAATACCCAGAAATTATAGTGCCGGTTTATCATAAAGAAAATCAATATTCTAAAGGAATAAGAGGTATCAACATAAGAAATACCTTCCCGATTTCCAGAGGAAAATACCTCGCTTTGTGTGATGGAGACGATTATTGGACAGACCCACTCAAATTGCAAAAGCAGGTTGACTTTTTAGAGAAAAACGAAGACTATATACTTACTTGTGGAGGATATAATTCTTGTTATTCAGGAGAAATAAAAACGATCATTGAAAAAGGAATTGTTAACAAAGAGATCGAGTCCGAAAAAGGTTTCACTTTCTTATTAAGCGACACAACAAACACCTGGATAACAAAAACTTTAACTGCTGTATTCAGAAACAGAAAGGATATCATCAATGAGTTAAAAAAATATAAATACACAAAAGATTTACACCTTTTTTATCAATTGCTTAAAAACGGAAAAGGATATTATTTTAAGGAAGTCTTTGGGGTATATAATATGCACGAAGGTGGAATATTTAGCCTTAAATCCGATATTGACAAAACGGTAAGTCACTATTATATCTTTAAAGAGCTTTTAGCAATAAATCATGACGAATATTCGAGGCAATGGTATTTAATGATATGTTCCAAAATCATAAATTACAAATTATTATCACAATTAAGAGATAAAAGGTTAAATACGTTTACTCTACTTAAAGAATCTATACTACTTATAAAAAATAAGGCAGACTTACTAACGTTTATTAAGCCATTTATACCCCGTTCAATTAAACACTTATGGCATAAATCATAGGTTTTCAGATTGGAAGTCAATTAAACATTTAATAAAGGAACATCGCAGGATTCAAGATTGGGGCGAGGAAAATGAACAACACCGCAATTAGTGAGACCAAATTCAAACACCTTAACGTCTCATAAGTCAATTTGACAGCTCAAAAGTTTTAATCGAAATATAGAAAGCGGAAAACTAAATTCTAGCGTGAGCTAAAAATAGAGTCAGAAAATGAATGATAAGGGACATTACTAGTGAAAACAATTCAATACTTCCCAATAAAGCCTATTAAAGATCAGCACATTGAAACAACGATTAGTTGCAGAAAATCTGAAAGCCAAAATAAAAAATTTGGCACACATCACTTGGCCCTATCCCTTTGGAAAGTAAGGGCAAGAATACTTGTCGATGGTTGTATGTACTGCGTTAGTCATACTATTGGATGCATCCTAAGAAAAATAAAAGTCTAAATACGCTTCTGCCATTACATTTGTTAGATGTAGAAATCAAAAGTAAAAAATTATGACGACCTCTTTATATATTCTTTAGGTGTATGAATGAACTCTTGCTGACTGGATCTCGATTTCAATGACGCTTTGAAGAACGACCAGAAGGTCGCTGGCAGACTTCGTAATGCTGTGAACGCTTCCTTTAAAGATAAATAAGGATAGGCATTTACACCCAGACTTAAAATAAATATCATAAATAGACTTCCCCATAAAATACTTCCGGGATAGATTCCGAATCCCGTAACAAGATAAAGCAAAAAGCCTAATAAGGCCATTATAAAAGATAACATCAACAACATCACGCGAGGTAGAAGCAGCGTTTGAAATGCATAATCAAAATAATAGATATTGTAAGAAAAGATATGTTTAAAATCTTTCATCCAGAAATGTTTCGCATATTGTAATTGAGCAGATATCCACCTTGTTCTCTGTTTTTCTAGTATACGTCCGGACTGAACTTTTTCATCATAAACAAACGCCTCTTGGACGTATTCACAGACATAGCCTCTTTTAAGAAACTCTGCATTTATCTCTCGATCTTCCGCTGGATTATCTTCGATATTTAATTCCAACATTACGGATTTAAACAAGATATAGTTAAATGCCATTCCAGAGCCAATAAGCGTAGCAGAAAGACCAAGCGCCCTATGCCCTTTGCGATGAACAATATTTCCAATCTCTTCACTAATAGCATCCAAAATAGCAGTTGCCGTATTTCTATTTTTAGCTGTCCTATGGAGTTGGACCATCTTGAACCCCGAATTAAGCGCATGATTAGCCTTTTCCAGACAACCCTTCCCCAACAAATTGTCAGAGTCGAGAATAAGAATGCTGTCATAAAGATTATTTGGCAGTCGCTGTAAGGCAAATTTCAGTGATTTAGCCTTAGTGCTTTTCTCAAAATCAACCTTAATAACTTTAATTGGCATGAGTTCGAGCCGTTCAAGGGTATCTGGCCTAAGCTGATCTGCAATAACAACTATATCATATTTATCTTTCGGGTAATCTTGTTCAAGCGCGACATTTATGGTATGAAGGATGATGTGATCCTCTTTGTATGTTGGTATTAAAATGGCAAAATGATTTTTCCGTGTGCAAAAGGAATATTGTCCGGACTTGCCCAACCATCCGCCCACTGTAAAAACTAAATTATACAAGACGCATATAGTGAGATATCCAAAAATAATCCACAGGATAATGTGTATTATAATCATTTGCAATAACATTTATTCAATCTACGATATGGTAAATTAGCACTTCTTTAATATTAGTTCTAAAACAGTTCTCAATCCTCTTACTTTTAAATTTACTAGGTCGCTAAGGGTATTAAAGATATAGTTATTTAAATTGCGAGAACCAAGAGAATTAATTTAGATTATATTTTCTTATTTTAATTTGAATAGATCTCTTAAAAACAAAATATTCATTAACTCATCTGTTAACGACAAGTAGTATACTTGGCCGGCCCAACATAAAAATGGCCCTATTATAAATACGTTTAAAGCTGCAACGGAAAGTCCACAACGAAAAGGTCTTAAAAATGATAGTAAATAATCCGTGGAGTTCAAACCGGAGAGTATGAGGACATCTTTAAGTTGTCTTTTATACCCTTGAAAAAAGCTTTCAAGAAGGATATATTGCCCTTTGCCAAATACTTCACAGTTGTTTTTGGTATTGTAAAAAAGGCAAAAAAGGCTGTAAAAGCGACGAGCCGGAA
>Ga0164242_10008250_pt1 | contig 11308 bp, 3 predicted proteins | sample OricomgcompostMG_FD_108783 | JGI IMG/M metagenome (GOLD analysis project Ga0164242, IMG submission 108783) | Miracle-Growth compost microbial communities from Emeryville, California, USA - Original compost - Miracle growth compost (MG) ...
AGTTTGATCTTCGCGGGCTAATAGCGAAATGCAATCTCTTGTTATCACTGCGAGAAGGGGACAACTTGATTCACCTCCCGGGGGTCTGGGGCAGCATTCATCTTTGGACGCAAAAGGAGGAACTAGCCAGGTGCAGGTGCCGGTAAAAAAAAAAGGGGTTTGATTTTGTTGGACAGGGACTAGAGACAAGAGGCGAGAGATAATGATGCTTGAGGGGGGAAAAAAGACAAAATCAGTGTTGGCGGGACAGGAAACACATGGCTCCCACGCCCAGATCAGGGACCAGGGCACCACGGATCGGTACCGCCATGCGTCATAGGCTCATAGCTGCAATTCTCCCACTACCTGTATATGTATACCTGTTGCATACGTATGTTTACTGCATATTTGCAAGTACCTCGCACCAAACACTTCTTACACCTATAGGTACCAAGAGTCCGGGCTGGCAGTTGGCGCTGCGAATTGCAACAGTTGCCCCACAGAACCGGAGCCGCCCCCCCTTAATTCAACAGTAAGAAGGAAAGTCAAAAGAAGGGAAAACCAGAGAGAGGCCATTGTGCACTGACTGCTCCTACATAAGCCAATTACTAGAAATCAGAGACGAGTAAGAGAAATAGGCTGGAAGGCGAGTTTCAATCTGTCTCGACAACATATGAAGGGTTGACCCTTTGTGCGTTACACACAAGTTCCAGGCATTACGTTTCGGCGGGTCGTCGTCGTCGATTTATTTAGTCAACTTTATTTATTTCCCTTGCCGGGATAACCCAACCTGGGATGGTTGATGCCTGTGTTTCTGGCGAGACCCAATGAAGCACAGGCCAGTAATGGCGAAGCTTGGGAGCTTGGGTACCTTTACCTATTACGTCGTAGAAACAGTTTGAGGACAGAAAGACCAAAACAGTACTGTTCCGCTGGCCCCCCCTTACTTATAGGTGTACAACTATTAACTAGGAAGGTAAGCCCTCACGTCCACGTATGTCAGAGGAAGCTCAAGCCCTGGATGCCCGCAAGGGTGCTCCCTTCTGTCGTCGACCAGAAGAGTGCAAGACCCCCCAAGACAGGCTAAGGGCAGCCTAAAGAGCGAGAAGCAAACCCTGGCAGTTGGGGGGGGGCAAGCAGACCCTGGCGGGGGGCAATGGTCAAATTCGAGACTATTGGCTTTCTCGTCTTGGTACGACGCTGGCTGGGGCGGTGGCCTGAAAAGGCGATGGGATGGAACCTCAGGCGTGAAACCTGGCAAGGAGCGGCGATCGGTGATAGACTAATAGCAAAAAGTCCATCTGCTGCTTGGGGGGAGACATGTTGGCGTGTTGGCATGCTGGGATGTTGACGCAGAATTACGCAGTCCTGGGGGTAAAGGAAATTGGATTCGCGTTTAGTATCACGTCTGGAGTTCCATCTTCTGAACGGCCCCCATCGCAGTGACCATACTCCGTACACCCGGCATAGAAACCCGACGACCGCGGGTTATGCAGTATGCAGTGTCGACTAGGGCATGTGCAATACCGCTGTAATACCGCAGCAGGCAATCTTGGGAGAGGAAACTCGATCGACGCGCCCGACGCACAGGCGTTCAAGGGGGCGGGATGGGACTTCAAGGGGGACCAGGAGACAAAAAAAAGATGGGACGAAACTGAATCTCAGCGAATTATCACGTGGCCTGCGTACAACCTCTCTCTCCCCTTGGTGTTCCGTTTCCAATGGGTGTGTAGTGGAGCGCTATCTAGGTACCTTATCTCACAACTAGTAAGGGCCTCGATCAACAGGTACCTCCCTATCTACCTCTTACCAATTCAGCCTGCGCTGGCAGGCTCAGCGTTACAGTCCCCAAGACTTACAGGGCCAACGTTGCCCCGAGCGCCTCACCGTTTCCGGCTAATCCTGATTTAACCTTATTATCCCGGCCCAATCACTGGGGCACCTCCCTCCCATTTTTGCCGCTCAAAGTGGCCCTTTGCCCGCCGACCAGATCGAAGAGGCTGCAGGAAGGTTATCCCTCGCCTCGTTCAAACGGGCGTCTGCAAGCCCCACATGCAAAGTCCCTTAAAGTGCTGGCCGCCCTTGCTTGCGCGTCCACGGGCCAGAAGCGTTAGGTTTCCCTGCATAAGATCATCCCATACTGGCAACTATACTTGGCGCCATTCTGTCCCATCGCTGTACAATCGCTGTAGGTACACAGTAGGTAAGTAATTAGTGGTGTACCGTCGAAGCACACCGAGTTTTTGCTGATTGTCACGCATTCCCCTGACTCCCCTAACCGCATGAAGCTTAGTGCCTACGCATTAGCTTAGAGTCTCAAGTCCCAAGTCCATGGAAACTAGATGGGCAATTCACGTGGAAAACTTGCCTTGCCTCGAGAGATTCCAGATCGATAAATAGAGCTCATCCTAGCGTTCTACTGCTGTTCTAGCGCGACCTTTTTTTTTTTTGTAAATTGGCCGTGTTAGACAGGGCACTGCCCGTATTTGGAAGATGAGATGTCATGCTGAAGCTGCCGGGGAGAGGTAAGGTACTGTGTATTCATACGTACTGTACGGATTTCCGTACATGCCCGACAGTTCCGTGAGGTACTGCATGAATGCAGGTACCTACGCATTGCTGTGGCTTTAGTGCTGTAGGTACGGGCTAGTACCTACATGCTTAACATGCTTATCTGTACTTGCAGCTAGGTGCCTCAAGTTCCGCGGTGAGGTACTTGCGTCCTGGTGTACCTACTGTGCCAAGACGTAGTGGTTACAACTCCTTCCTTCCAACGCTTCCTTTTTTTTCCTGCCTTCCTCCTCCACTAGCCCGATCGATTTATCCGTATCTGAGATAGGCACACTACCGTCTCGATCATCACACCTCGGAAGCCGAGGACACTACCCGGTCCACTGGGTTGTGGGTTGGGCAATAAGCCTTTGGTCATCGATTTACGCGGGAGGTGACTTGGGAGTACCGGCTGCTGGCTGGGACGGTGGTGGGTGGGTGGGTCGTAGGGTGGTCGAAGCTGTCCTTTGTTTGCGCAGTGTACCTTAACTCGAACGCGCTGACACACTGTCAGTGCCCCTCATTACAGGCATATCCCTGCAGATCTATTGAACCAGATTTGGGGGGTTTTCCTCAACTTTATTCCCACGCGTTTCGTCGTCTACTACTGGTCCCAGCACGAGGCTCTGCCTTGAGGCTTGATATTGAACGCGCTCAGGCTGGTGTGAGTTCATCTCTACGCCAATATGACCGCGGAATTCCCAGATAGCTGGGCGTCTAACCACCTTACACTCAGGAACGAGAGTGGACAAGGATATCCGGACCTGCAGCTGACGAATTACGATATATACTCAACAACCTTGCGAATAGTTGCAACGTGATAGACCTGTTCCGCGACGGGCTAGTCTAGCCTTTTCCACGCAGCAAGCCTTCGGGGGCCGTGGAGGGGCGGACGGAAAGTACCTCGTGGGTTGGGAAATGACAGCTCCATCGCCGTGCCGCTGTCGTCGCCGCTTCTGTTGATCGATCGCCAGACCGAACTTTCGGGAAATATTGAGCCCCTACCAGAGAAATAACGTTGTGTCCTGACGCTGCACATGTGTGACGATGGGGCGCTAACCTCCGACTCGCGTATTAGGCACAGCGCCTCGCCTCGCATCGCATACCCATGGCCCATGGGTAATACTAGTGTGTATTGCCCGCAAGTGGGCAGAGTGCATCATCCCGATATCTGAGCGGGCCCGCCGGCCCCCAAGCTTCCGCTGCAGGGTGCACAACTTCCTCCTGGGATCCTGGAAAAGTCGGCGACACGAGCCAGATCCAGGGCCGGGGGGGGGGCGGGTGCTTGGCACACGCATTGGTACTATTACATGACCATCAGCAAGCACAAGCCTTTCCTCGGTCCTCCCACCCCACCCCCTTCCTAGTTGGTTTTTTCGGTCCTTGGGGGAAATGAAGAGGCTTCAGAATGATGTAAGGAGAAAAACCGAGTCAATCTCACACCCGTGGTTGCAGTCAAGCAGTGCAAACACCTATTCTCGGCTCCCGAGAATGATCTGCACATGCAAACTGTTACACTGCATCTTGGGAACCACACCAAACTCTCTTCCAGGTGTGTGCACAGACCGTGCAGGAGAGGGGAGCCAGCATTGGGGATGATGGGGCGGGATGTTCACCAAGGTACGGATGTATGGGTCGTCAATTGGCCCCCCCCCCGGACGAACCACCTCAACAAGGTCGAACTGGGCCTATATTGCTCGACCCTTGGCACACACACACTCGCCCACACGGACACGCACCCAGAGACCAAACAGCCCTGTCCAGAGAAGATCTTAAAACCCATCTTATGCCTCTTTTTATGGGTCATCACACGAAAATCACCTGCAAAAAGGAAATAATGTCATTTCCAAACTCGAGCTTTTTCTTCCTCGTGCAACCCGGACGGATATCCCCGGCCGTCGGTCCCTTTTCGAAAAGCCTCGGCGCAGTACCTGCTCTCTGGTCTATTGACGTTGCAGCAGCCTATTCTGCAGGGGTACTCTGGGCAAATCCTAGCTGCAGATATGTCTGTATTTCTATGGGATGAGGTACGACGTACAGTACGGATCCGTACGAGCTCGCCCGCTCAAGGAGGCACACCGAAACCGCAGTTGGAACCAGAAACCCCCATCGCCGTACAGATCGACTCGTTCGAGGCAAGATGCGCGGGGCTATGTCGCGCCCAGATATGTCCCCACCGCATAACATTCTTATTAGAACTCTCCTTTCGCGAACATCTTGCGTCGGATGTACATTACGTCTTTGCGATGCTCCTGGTTTACAAACGCCCACTCGCGTGCACTGGACTGGTGAAGCGCGATTGACCGTTCGCGATGGACATCCTTGCCATTAACACGCACCTCCTGCTAGAGACATCATGCCCATTCCACATCCACACACCAAGGTAACTACCGCAGGTCCTTACAAATGCGTAGTATACAACTTGCTTGACTAACATCAGACTTTTCCCACCACAACCCACCGCGCCGTAATTAACGCTGCCGGCCGTTCCACGTCGCCATGACCCCAACGGAGGTTCAATCTCTGGAAATTAACACCCGAGATTCTCTCCATCCCTCCCGATATTGCCGGTCTCCATATCGCTTTTAGGTTTCGCTTGCGCGCGGCGAGGCGTCCCAACTCGTCCACCTCCTATCTGCATTTGGACCCCCGTTGGACTTTATTGATTGCCTGGCCAGCCACTCACGCCATCAAGAGTCTACTTGTGGATACCTCCCCGTGTTGAAATCTCAACCTCGGATGTTAACCAACTCGGCTTCTAAAGAAATACTTGCGAAAAAAAAGGAGGGATGGGAAGCATTGTCATGCTGTACAGCTAGCTGCCTTGCCTGTCTGGCCAGGTTCACCAGGAAGGTGAACTTGACGCTTGCGGTTTGTACATTTTCATGGTCTCCCGGTCATTAAATCCCAAATTTCTATTCATTCTGAGGGCGATTCCTGCTCTCCGGAGTCCGGAGATAAGCTCAATCACGTCGGTTGTCCGATTCATCGTCTTGAGGACCGATTCTGTCTTCTGACGCTGCAAACTGGATTTGATCCCAAACTCCTCCTACCTATTGACTGCCGGCCTTTCTACACAAAAGACGGCTGTTGACGGGCCCGTTCCCGGACTCCCATACTGCCTCCTCATTCGAGCCTTCCGCGATCGTCACTGCAAGGAAGCCGCTATCGCGAGCAGCCTGTAGGGCCCAAGACCCTAATGCCCATGGTGGTGCGGTCGCATTTGCAGATTGCGCACGGGGTTTGACGTGACCCGGTGTGCCTATCTATTACACCGCAAGAGACTCACTTAGGCTAGGTACGTCCCAAGGTTAATCAAGCAAGGTTCCATGGGATCCTACCCTGTCAGCCAGCCAGCCATCCAGCCTCGACACGATTAAAGGGAAAGCTCGAACTCGGCAACCGACGCTAGCTTCAACTTTGGGAGAAAAGTCGGGCTTTTGTTTTTTGGGAAGCGGAAAGGATGCCGGATGAAAAGGGCGTCCGTGTGTGTAACCTGTCTTTGGCTGGCTGTGCTTTCTTTCCCTTGCCCACAGCAAACTGTATGTCGTCGGCTACGACTGGTGTTTGTGTCGGCACGCAATCCCGTCAGCCTCGACAATGTCATATCAGCCTGGACTTCCCAAGCCGCCCACGGGCAGATGAGGGGCGCCGGAAGTGCTCCCCACAAAGTTTACTCGGGATAAATGCGGTTAACGAGCTGCAATCCCGCTTCTAGAAGACGAATACAGTTTCTTAAACTGTGGGTATTCGGAAGTTGAACAAAACAGATGCTGTAAAGGCTCCTCTTCTCATCCCCCTTTCCCCCCTTTTTCTTGAACCAACATTCCTATCCAGCCCCATGTTTTTCCCGTGCGCAAGGTTACCCGATCACTTTGATCCGGTCTTGTCGTTTCAAGTTGATACTTCCCGCTCTTTTTTCCCTCCTTCAAGTTTTCCCTCGTGCGACCGGGCAAGGCCCGCTGTTTCTATTCTCAGAACCGACGCGTCAATCAATTCTGGGGTGGGTGCCACAACAATAAAAAAAGATGGTTGTCTCCCCCACACCACACACATCTCAGGTAACATTTAGCGCCCGGCGTTATCAATTTCCCGCAGAAATCTCTGGCCCTCTGGGAACGAATGCCTGTTTCCTATTCTCCTCTGACCAAAGAGCGTGTGTCTGGATCTGCATGTAGAGGCAAGGGATCTCGGCCTTGGCCAACCATTCATCTCCAAGAGAATAATGCATGTCATGCCCCAGCGGTTACACTTGGGACGGCGCTCTCTGCAAGACCGTTTTGTGACGGCTCTTGTGTCACGTGGTATGGATTGCCCGACCGTGTGTGGCTGGTGCGGGGACTGGCTCCATCTCCACAACCAGGAATTTCCGGGAAAGCCACCCTAAGGTGCCGGATTAGTCAGCTGCCAGTCCCACCAATAATTGATCATGGCGCTCGGTCTTCGAGGACGATTACCTAAGCAAGCTAAGGAGTTCTTTGAAGGGATTCCAAGCTGTTTCAAAGATCATCCCATTTTCGACATAGGTGTTGCGCGCTCGGATACAGCCTTGACATATATATAATATAGAACGCTATGTGAGGCTGATATCCAAACCAATTGACGAGAAAGGGAGGAATATCCACCACTTGGGTCTTTCAACGTCTGCAAACTTGACAAGAGACTCTTCGCCAAATCGCCAAAGTCTTCTTCAACCACGAGTTAGGATATAACTTGTAAGAACCACGTTTCGGGGGAAATGGAAGGAATCACCCCACAACTTAAGCCGGGGATAGACGGGGGCGGTATTTTTCTGGTACTCTTTACCATTTGCGTCTTCGTCCTGCCCGTCTTTTCCTTCTTCCCGCCTCTATCCCCCTCAAGGAGCGATGCGATCCGGGAAACCCACATGAAGGTCGGCGTGGAGCGGTCGAAATCTAACTTGAAGGGCCAGCGGGAGCCAAACTCTGCACTGCGAAGCGGCAGTCCGTCCAAGATCCAGAGCCTGTGGATTTACCCAGTCAAGTCCTGCAGTGGTATCGAGGTTGCTAGGACAAAGGTGCTACCTGTCGGCCTCGAATTTGACCGTCTCTTCACCTTTGCGCAACTCAAGAGCCCCTTCCCTGTCGGCCTCAACTCTTCAGGCGAGGAGAAGAGCCGACATAACTGGGAGTTCATAACACAGCGGCAATTCCCTCTCCTGGCGACCATCAAGGTTGATCTATACGTCCCGGACGTCGTCCAGGCCTCGGGACGCGCCGACGACCGGCAGAAGGAGTCCTTCCTCGTCCTCAGATTTCCCTGGCGGGAATCCGGCCTGCGGGGTGTGCTGGAATGGGTCGGCGCCAAGATCCGCGGCGGCCTGTGGGCGGTGCCGGAGAAGGAGATACTACTGCCCGTGTCGTTCCCGTCCCCGGAGGAGATCAAGGAACTAGGATACACCTACGAGCAGGTAACCATCTGGAAGGAGAAAGTGCAGGCTCTCAACATGGAGGTGGAGCTCCCCCGGGAGCTGCGGCTCTACCTGAGCGTTAGCAATAAGCTCGGCCTATTCCGTGTCGATCCGAGCCAGCTGCGCGAAGTCCACCGGTGTGCACCCGACGTGGCCGAAGCGGGCTACCAACCCGTCACGGGCTTCCAAGACGCTGTAAGTCACTACTTGGAGAATGGAATAATATCCGACTAAGCCGAAGGGGGATTGACTGACTGGATACGTAGTATCCTCTCCATTTGATTAATTTGGCTAGCGTTCGCGACCTAGACTCTAAGATCGCCAAGGATGAGACCCTAGACTTCCTCGACGTGAGGAGGTTTCGCGCCAATATCATCGGTGAGCCGGTCTTCATGTATGGAACATTATATCCCCCCCATGCTAACCACCTGCCCTCGGCTTAGTCGACGGCACGGAGGCATACGACGAAGATACATGGAAGTCGATTCGCATGCGAGGGGCCCCGTCCGGGAAGTCGCCAGACTCGGACTTCCACGTATCCTGCAGGACGGTTCGGTCAGTGTTGTCAGCAACCCGCTAACGTCACCTCTTTCCCCCTCAAGCTCAATACTAATGGCCCGTTAACAGATGCAAGCTGCCAAATGTGAACCCAGACAACGGTATCCGTCACCCGGTTGAGCCGGACAAATCGCTCCGGAAACTCCGAAACGTGGATGAGGGCGCGCCGTACAATGGCTGCCTGGGGATGCAGGTGACGCCGTTGTTCGACAAGGCGGACATGCCGGACGGCATGATGAGCTGGTTGGAGGTGGGCATGGAAATCGACGTTCTAGAGCGAGGGAGTCATCTCTACATCCCGCAGTGAAGGAGGCCTCAGAGCGGTGTGAAAAGTGTGATGCTTGTGTGTAAGAACCGATTGTAATAACAGCATATAAAGGAAGACCAAGGCCGTGATATAGAACCCAAGTGGTACACCTATCAAGCAAATTAAAGACGCATATCATATCCATCGCTAAAGTCATGACCCAACAGTAGCCTAAGCCCCAATAGCCCGCCGACCACACTCTGCCAACACGCCGTATTCACATGTCTCCCAACTCCTCAAACGTCCGCCACCCTTTTCCTATAGCCTGAGCGAAGCTCACCTCAGATCAGCGGGCGTCAGGGCTTGGACCATACTCGTGCCCTCGCTAAACCGCGTCCGGAAGATGCGGTTGGCATTCTGGAACATGCCGTCCTTGAGACTGACGACGATGAACTGCGAGCCCTTGAACCGCGTCTTGATGAGACGACCAATGTTCTGAGTGTGCGACAGATCTAGCGCCGCGTCCACCTCGTCCAGGATGTACATGGGCGCTGGCTTGAACTGGAGGAGTGCCATGATGAGGGACAGGGCAATAAGCGATCTACGTGAATTTTTTACATGTTAGTATTTGCTGTAGGGTGTAGGGAGAAAAGGAGAAGAAAGAGAAATAAAGCAGGCACAGAATATATGCCAGCACACTGTGTGGGGAGGGAGTTCCTTACCTCTGACCACCACTCAACTCCGTCAGGCTCTGTTTCCAGACCTTGCCGAGACAGACCTTGACCTCCAGACCATCACTAATGGTCTTGCCCTCAGGCGGGTCCAGCTTAGCAAAGCTCCCCGGCAGCAGCTCGTTGAAGATCTGACCAAAGTCGCCATTGACCTTCTCCCACGTCTCCTGCAGGGCTTTCTTCTTGTAGTCATCAAGGCTGACGATGGTCTCCTCGATCTTGCGCTTGTCGCGGATGACCGTCTTCATCATGTGCTTGAGGGCGACCTCCTTCTTCTCGACGCTGTCGATCATGTTCATCACCTTGGGGTTGATCTTCTTGCGCATGCCCTGGCTGCGCTCCGTCAGGTTGTGCAGCGTCGACTTGCACTCGCCAATGTTCTGGCCCTTGAAGTCGTACGGCGTGCCCGCCCGCCCGAACTGCTCCCTGGCGTCGGCGATCCACTCGTGCTGCTTCTCCATCTTCGCCACCGTCTGCACGGCCGTCTGCTGCTCCTTGTGGAACTTCTCGACCTGGTGGCCCAGTCGCTGCATCTCGAGGCTTTCCTCCGTCATGCGCGCGTTCTTGGACCGGGTCGTCTCCTCGAGCGCCCGTAGTTCGTCGTCGAAGACGTGAAGCTTGGTCCGCTCGTCGTCTAGCTGCGCCTGGGCGATATCGTGGGTGTCCTTGAGGCTGAGTTGCTGCTTCTTGAGGTCCTCGATCTCCTCCAGCTGTGCTTTGATAGCAAGGTCAATCTCTTGGAGCTGCTCGCGTGCTGCGGCGAGGTCGCCTGCAAGCTGCTCCGAGTCGAGCTGAGCACCCTGGAGCTCCTTCTGCAGAGTTTTGTTTGACGCGACCATCTTGCCCAGCGAGGAGCGCAGCTTGTCTAGCGAGGCTTGGAGCTCGACGAGCTTGCCGTCCTTATTGTTGTCGAAGTCCTTCATGTCCTTCTCAATCCTCTTAGCATCGGCAGTGGCCTCGGCTTGCCGCTTCTTAGCCTCTGCCGCGTCGGTTTTGAGTTGCGCGATGGACTCCTTCATATTGTGAACCTCCTGGATGATAGACGACGACGAGTTGCCGCTAATCTGCTCTGTAGCAAGTTTGATCTCGTGGGCCTTGAGGTCCAATTCCTGCTTGATCTTGCGCGCTTGGTCGAGTTTGGACTTCTCCCTTGCAATCTTTGCCTGTAATTCGTTCAGCGAAGACTCGGCCTCTCCCAGCTGTCTTGTGATATCGTTGAGCTTCTGCAGAGTGACTAGCACGCCGCTCGAGTTTGGCGAGCTACCGCCTGAGAGAGTACCCGAGGGATCGTAGGCATCGCCCTCAAGTGTGATACTTCGCATCCGCACGTTCGGGTCAAAGGTTACCCTCTTGGCGGTGTCTGCGTCGGCGCAAATCAAAGTGTTGCCAAAGACATACTCTATCGCAGCCGATACCTCCTCATCGTACCCAACCAGTGACAGTGCGAGATCCACCTTGCCGGGGGCAATCTTCTGAGCCGTGGCGATGGTTTGTGCCGAGGCTTTGAATGCGGCGATCTTGTTTAAGGGAATGATGGTCACCCGCTTCCTTAGCTTCCCCCCCTGGAGTAATTGCGTGCCGGTTACCTCAGTGTCCACGACGACGTTGTACAAGCGTCCGCCTGCGCATATCTCCAAAGCAGTCCCGGCTCGGGTATGCTCATCCCCGAGGGTGAAGAGTTGCGCTACCAAGCCCTTAACCTTTGTCCGTTCAAAGTTCGGCACGGGGTCCGAGTAGTTGAAGTCGATGTTCGCAACCTTACGCTTCAGGGCATCGGACTCCTGGCGCAGATTCCGAACTGTTTGTTGAAGG
>Ga0164242_10008251_pt1 | contig 11304 bp, 10 predicted proteins | sample OricomgcompostMG_FD_108783 | JGI IMG/M metagenome (GOLD analysis project Ga0164242, IMG submission 108783) | Miracle-Growth compost microbial communities from Emeryville, California, USA - Original compost - Miracle growth compost (MG) ...
AGCCGGGCAAGCTCATCGAGTACGACGACACTGCGACGATCTTCACGAAGCCGTCGGTGCAGGCGACCGAGGACTACGTGTCAGGTCGATTCGGGTAACGAAGACGAGAATGCCGGGCCGCAGAACGCCTCTCGGCGCGAGGCCGCTCGAAGCGGCGAATGATGGAGCCCGGGGTTACTGCGGCCCGGCCATACGAGTGTAACGAACTCGCACGGCGGGTATTCCCGGCCGAAGGGTCTGCGGTCGGTGACGCTGCGGCGGAGTTACACTCGCAGCCCGATGTCTCCGCACACACGCCTCCCGATCCCGTCGCCGGCGCCGCCTGCCGCGACCGCATCCGCACGCCTGCCAGGACTCGACGGACTGCGTGCGCTGGCCGTCATCGCCGTCATCGCCTATCACTACGTGCCGGCGGCGCTTCCCGGCGGCTTCATCGGCGTCGACGTGTTCTTCGTGATCAGCGGCTTTCTCATCACCTCGCTTCTCGTCGGATCCCTCGGGCGTCGCGAGCGGCTGCGTTCGTTCTGGATGCGCCGGGCTCGCCGTCTGCTTCCCGCCCTCGTCGTGCTCGTGCTCGCGTGCTGCACCGCCGCGCTGTTCATAGGGCGGGACGTGCTCGCGCACATCGCTTCGCAGCTGGTCGGGGCGCTCACGTTCAGCAGCAATTGGGTGTACGTCGCACTGGACCAGAGCTACTTCGCACAGGGCTCGCCTCAGCTCTTCCGTAACCTGTGGTCGCTGGCCGTCGAGGAGCAGTTCTACCTGGTCTGGCCGTTGATCGTGCTCGCCCTCGTGGCGTGGATGCCGCGACACGGTCGCGCTGGCGTGCCTTTCGCGCTGGCCGCGGCATCCGTCGTCACCATGGCGGTTCTGTACAGCCCCGGAGCAGATCCCAGCCGTGTCTATTACGGCACCGACACTCACTTCTTCGGGCTGGCGCTGGGCGCGACCCTGGCGTTCGTGCTCGATCGGGCGCGACGATGGGATCTGTACGGGCAGGAGACCGCCGCCGAACGCCTCACCCGACGCTCTGCACCGGTCGTCGGCGTGCTCGCCCTCGCCGGTCTCATCGTCTACGCGGTGTTCGTGAACGACCGCGACGCCTTCAACTACGACGGCGGCCTGACGCTCGTGTCGGTGCTCACGGTCGCCCTGGTATGGGCGGCGACAAGGCCGGCCTCCGCGCTCGGTGCGGCACTGGATGTGCGGCCGCTGCGCGCGATCGGCGTTCGCTCGTACGGCCTGTACCTCTGGCATTGGCCCGTGTTCGTGCTTGTCGGTGCCGTCGCATCCACAGCGTCCGTGGGCTCGGCGTCCTGGGCGGTGCCGCCTATCGCGCTGGCGATCAGCGCCGCCGCCACCGCGCTGTCATACCGATTCGTCGAGACACCCATTCGCCGGAGCGGCTTCCGCACGCTCGTCAGACCGTTCACGAGAACATCCCGTGCCCGGCCGGCGCTCTTCGGCGCGGCGTGCGTGGCATGTGCTGCACTGCTGGTCGGTGTGGTCGGCACGTCGGCGGCGGCCGTCGAGGGTATGAGCGGAACGGCCGCCGAGCAGCAGGTCGCGGCCGGTCGGCGCGCGATCGAGCAGGCACAGCACCACACGCCAACGTCGTCGCCCGCTGGGCATGCCGCTGACGCGGCAGGCGCTCCGGCGTCGTCAGGGCCGACCTCGACGCCGTCACCAACGCCCAGCGCGTCGGGTCCGGCCGCGTCTTCGGATTCGTCGCCTGTCACTGCACCGGTGCCTCGCGACGGAAGCGACATCACAGCGATCGGCGATTCGGTCATGCTCGCCTCTGCGCCTGCTCTGCTCCGCGCGTTCCCGGGTATCGCCATCGACGCCGTGGTCTCGCGCTCCCCGAGGGATGCGCCTGCTCTTCTGCAAGAGAAGGCCGCTGACGGAACGCTCCGCCACACTGTCATCATCGGCCTCGGCACGAATGGATACCTCGGAACGGGCACCCTGGATCGCGATCTGCAGGCCGTCGGCCCCGGCCGTCGCATCGTGTTCGTGAACATCTATGCGGATCGCCCGTGGCTTGGCGAGGTGAACGGCGATCTCGGCGCGTTCGTCGCGTCGCATCAGCAGACCGCCCTTGCCGACTGGCACGATGCCATCGCAGCTCACCCGGGTTTGCTGTCGCCCGACGGCATCCATCCCGGGTCCGAAGGCGGTGTTCTCTATGCCGAGTGCGTGGCGGCGGCACTCGATCGCTTCTGACGCGATTCGAATGCTCGAATTGCCGTTCTCTCTTGCGGGTTCACTCCAGTGAGTCGCTGCGCCAGAGGCGTGCAGCTGCGGTGAGTTCCGCGGCGAATTCCGAGAAGCGCAGCGCTCGTCTGGTCAGCAGACTCGCGCGTTCCGGCTCGGTCGGCTCCGCGTCGTCGGCGAGGCTCGTGCACCCGGCGGCGCTGACACGGCAGAAGGCGGCGGCGCGTTCGAGTGCGACGGCGAAGTCGCCCTCGAAGACTCCACGCAGGATGCGATCGGCCAGGTCGATGATCTCGCTGGGCCCGGTCGGCGTCTCGGCCCCTGCCACGAGGGGATCGATCGACTGCAGCACCTCGGTTCCACGCTGGAACTGCAGGCTCGTCGCGTGCGGATCCTCGCGGATCGCGAGCCGCAGAAGGTAGATGCGCCACAGTGCGCCCGGCAGGCTGTGCGCCGCGGCACGGGACCATAGCTCAGCGATCGCGTCGATACCGTTGTCGTCGGTGTAAGAGACGAGGCGCGAGACGATCTCGGGGTCCGGATGCCTGCGCACCCGCTCGAGCAGCGCCGCCGCGGTCTCGTGCGCCACGCGGCTCGTCTTTGCAGGATCGTCTGCCCCGTGCAGGTCGTCGAACCGGAAGCCGGGTAGCTTCGTCGGCTTGTGGTACGGGCGGTTCGAATCGGTCACCCCACAAGGATTCCGCATCTGCCGCGTGGATGCAGGCAGAGCACGGATGTCAAGGGTCTACCCCCGGATGAGGGCCGACGATAGTGTGAAGCGTCATGAACATCCTGCTGATCATCGTGGTCATCGTCGCCGTGATATTGCTCTTCACGGGCGGTTTCGTCTCGGCGGTCAACTGGCTGCTGTGGGTCGGAATCGTTCTGCTGCTCCTGGCCATCATCGCCTGGATCATCCGCGCACTGACCGGGAGCAGGCGCGCCTGACGGGGCAGGAATCCCCCACCGACTAAGGCGGGCGTTGCAGACAGGTGTCGCGGCGCCCGCCTTTACTTGCGGCGGGTAGCTCGTTGCTCCATTCGCCCTCCTCGATGTCAGAGGCGAGGGCTACCTTCGTGGAATCGGGGACGACACGAAGGAACGGCATGGCAGCGGACATGTCCGGAGCGCCGGCGATGGTGCCCCCGGAGAATTACGATATCTCGACCCACCGGTTAAAAGCCGGTTGCTCTGCCTCTGAGCTACGGGGGCCTGGCACAGAGCCGCGCAAGGTGTGCGGAACGTGTTCCGAGTCTAAGGCACTCACGGAATTCAACCGGCGGGCTCGGAGCCCCGACGGTCTGCAATCGGTGTGTCGGGAATGCAATCGAGAGTCTGCTCGCCGGTACTACGCCGCGAACCGGGAAAAGCACATTCAGGTGATTGGCGAGCGGAAGAGGCAACGTCGTAGACAGCTTCAGCGGTTCGTCGCCGACTATCTACGGGCGCATCCGTGCCTCGATTGCGGGGCTACTGATCTGCGAGTGCTCGATTTCGACCACCGTCCGAACGAGATCAAGCGGGAAGCAGTCATGAAGCTTGTCGTTCTCGGCTTCAGCGAGTCCATCGTGATGGCCGAGATCGAAAAGTGCGACGTACGGTGCCGGAACTGCCACGCGATCGTGACGTACGAACGTATGGGCCGCAACTGGCGCACCGAGGCGATGCTGGTCGCCGAGGCGGTCCCGGTCGCCGAGACAGTGCCGGAGAGCCGGTCAACCCCTGAAGCGTGATCACCGGATCCGGTGCGGTTCCTGCCACAGCCGGGAATGATTGCAGGGAGTGGTGCGTTCGACATTCATGCAAACGCATACATCTATGAGCGGCCGGTGTGACCGGTCAACCCTGGAGGGGGACATCCCGATGCAATTCGGCATTTTCTCGGTCAGCGACATCACGCGCGACCCGACGACGGGCGTGACGCCCAGTGAGGCCGAGCGCATCGACGCCACGGTGCAGCTCGCGGTCAAGGCCGAGGAGGTCGGACTGGATGTCTTCGCCATCGGCGAGCACCACAACCCGCCGTTCTTCTCCTCCTCCCCCACGACGTTGCTGTCGCACGTCGCGGCACTGACGAAGCGGCTGATCGTCACGACTTCGACGACGCTCATCACCACGAACGATCCAGTGCGCATCGCCGAGGAGTACGCGATGCTGCAGCACCTCTCCCAAGGCCGCATGGATCTGATGCTCGGCCGCGGCAACACGGCACCGGTCTACCCGTGGTTCGGCCAGGACATCAGGCAGGGCCTGCCTCTCGCGCTCGAACACTACAACCTGCTGCACCGTCTCTGGCGCGAGGACGTCGTGGACTGGGAGGGGCATTTCCGCACACCTCTGCAGGGATTCACGTCGACGCCGCGGCCGCTCGACGACGTGCCGCCGTTCGTGTGGCACGGTTCGATCCGCACCCCGGAGATCGCCGAGCAGGCCGCCTACTACGGCGACGGATTCTTCGCCAACCACATCTTCTGGCCCAAGGAGCACACGCAGCGCATGGTGGAGTTCTACCGCCAGCGCTTCGAGCACTACGGCCACGGCAGCGCCAAGCAGGCCATCGTCGGTCTCGGCGGCCAGACCTACATCGCCAAGACCTCGCAGGAAGCCCGTGACGAGTTCCGCCCGTACTTCGACGAGGCGCCGGTATACGGCAACGGGCCGTCGATGGAGCAGTTCACCGAGAGCACGCCGCTCACGGTGGGATCCCCGCAGGAGGTCATCGACAAGACGCTCGGCTTCCGCGACTATGTCGGCGACTACCAACGCCAGCTCTTCCTCGTCGACCACGCCGGCCTGCCGCTCGGCAAGGTGCTCGACCAGCTCGAACTGCTCGGCGGCGAGGTGGTACCGGTGCTGCGGCGCGAGTTCGAGTCGCTGCGCGACCCCGAGGTTCCGGATGCGCCCACTCACGCGAGCCTGGTCAAGGCCAAGTACGGAGACGCCGAGCCCCGGCAGCCACGGCCGAATGCGAACCGCGGCGACAATGTGACCGGCGGCTCGCCGTATCAGGACACCGACTCGCTGACCGCCTCGCCGTTCGGGGAGGACTGAGATGGCTGAGCAGAAGGCGTTCCGCCTCGCGGTCGTGAACGCGGGCATCAGCGATCCCTCGTCGACGAAGCTGCTCGGCGACCGCATCGCGCAAGCGGTACGGGAGACGGCCGAGCGCCGCGGAAACACGGTGCGCATCACCACTGTGGATCTGCGGGAGCTGCTGCCGGAGTTGTCTGGCGCGCTGGCATCCGGATTGCTGGGCCCCCGGTTCACGGCCGCGGTCGAGGCCCTGCGCGAGGCCGACGGCATCGTGGCGAGCACTCCCGTCTACAAGGCCGGCCCGAGCGGACTGTTCAGCTCGTTCTTCCAGGTACTCGACAACGATCTGCTGATCGCCAAGCCGGTCGCGCTCGCGGCCACCGCCGGTACCGCCCGGCACGCCCTCGTCGTCGACGAGCAGATGCGGTCGCTGTTCGCGTACCTGCGGGCGCTGAGCGTGCCGACCTCGGTGTTCGCGGCAACCGAGGACTGGCAGGACAAGGCGCTCGGCTCCCGCATCGACCGCGCCGCTTTCGAGCTGCTGTTGCTCATGGAGAGCGGATTCGAGCGCGAGGTGCGCGGTTCGAGCTGGCGCAACTACCAGCACGAGTACGGCAGTGCCGGCGGCACGGAGCTCGCGATCGACCTGAACAGCGACCTCATGAAGCTGGCCACAGGCGGTTCGCTCAAGCCGCGCAACTCTGTGATCGAAGGCATCGACGAGGACTAGCGGCGCCCGGCCCGCGCTCACTATGCTGACCGCATCCCCATAAGAGAGCGCTCTCAGCATGTCTCATCGGTGCTCGAGAGACGATGCGGAGACGAAGGCGACTCGTGACAGGCTCGGATTCCTCGTTCACCGGAGTGAGCAGACGGCAGTTCCTCGGCACCGCGAGTGCCATCGCGATCGGCAGTCTCGGGACCGCCGCTTTGGCGGGCTGCACCTCGTCGCCCAGCGGCTCGAAGGCATCCTGGAGCCCGCCTTCGTCTCCGATGCGATTCCCGAAGGGATACGTGTGGGGTGCGGCGACGAGCGCCTACCAGATCGAGGGCGCCTGGAACGTAGACGGCCGCGGCCCGTCGATCTGGGACACGTTCTCGCAGTCCGGCCTCGGGCGAATCGCCGACGGCTCCACGGGCGACGTCGCCGACGATCACTACCACCGGTGGCGCACCGACCTCGACCTGCTGAAGACACTCGGAGCGGGCGGATACCGGTTCTCGCTGGCGTGGCCGCGCATCCAGCCGGCGGGATCGGGCGCCGTGAACCAGAAGGGCCTCGACTTCTACAGGCAACTGATCGCCGGGCTGGCGGAGCGTGGCATCCGCCCCGCGATCACGCTCTACCACTGGGACCTGCCACAGCCGCTGCAGGATGCCGGCGGCTGGCCGCTGCGCGACACCGCGAATCGGTTCGCCGACTACGCCGACATCGTGTTCGGCGCCTTCAAAGACGTCCACGCCGACTGGTACACGCTGAACGAGCCGAAGACGCAGGCGTTCAACGGGTACTGGTACGGCAGCCACGCGCCGGGGATCATGGACCCCAACCAGGCTGCAGCGACAGTGCACCACCAGCTGCTCGCGCACGGGCTCACCGTGCAGTCGTTCAGCGCGAACGGCGTCGCCGGCCGGGTCGGACCCGTGCTCAATCTCACGCCCGTGAGCGCGACCGATCCAGCGGCGAAGCTGCAGACATCCAACGTTGATGCCGTGCAGAACCGGCTGTTCCTCGACCCCGTGCTGAAGGGCGGCTACCCGAAGGATGCCATCGGCACCGAGAACGGGCAGCTGCCTGCAGACCCCGACCGGTTCGCCGCGCTCATACGAGACGGCGATCTGAAGACGATCTCCTCCCCCATCGGCGTGCTCGGCGTGAACTACTACGGCGTCGCCGGCGTCGACCTGAACGGGCAGATGGTGCAGATCCACCAGACGTCGGCCGCGACCTGGCAGCAGATCTGGGCGCCGGGACTCTACGAGCTGCTCACCCGCCTCAAGGACGATTACAAGCGCGTGCCGATTGTGATCACCGAGAACGGCGTCCCCGACGACCCGATGCAGAACGGCCTGAACGACACGAAACGCATCGACTACCTGCGCTCGCACTTTCAGCAGGCGGCGCGAGCCATCGACGCGGGCGTCCCGCTCGAGGGCCACTACGTGTGGGCCCTGCTGGACAACTTCGAGTGGGCCGAGGGCTACACGCAGCGCTTCGGGCTCGTGAACGTGGACTATCCGACGCAGAAGCGCACGCCGAAGAAGAGCTTCGAATGGTACAAGAACGTGATCGCGGCCAACGCGGTGGCGCCAGCGTAGTCGCCGGCGTCCGCTCGTGGTCACATCATCGCTGCACGACCACCTTGCCCACCGTGTGACCGGACTCGACCAGGCGGTGCGCTTCGCGGAACGTCGCGGCATCCCATCCCTGCAGCACGGTCTGCGCGGTCGAGGTGACGCGACCGGCGTCGACGAGGTCCGCGACGGTATCCAGCAGCTCGTGCTGCCTGATCATGTCGGGCGTGCGCTGCACCGGACGCGTGAACATGAACTCCCAATGCCAGGAGAGGCTCTTCGCCTTGAGCACGTCGAAGTCGACGTCCTTGCCGGAGTCGATCGCCACGATCGCACCGAACGGCTTCAGCAGCCGTGCGTAGTCCGCCGCACGCCCGGCGCTGTGAGCCGTGAAGATCCAGTCAACGCCATCCGGCTCGGCGGCGAGGGTCTCGCCGACCAGGTCGGCGTGGTGGTCGACGGTCGCCACTGCTCCCAGTGAGCGTGCCCAGCGCACGTTCTCTTCGCCCGACGCTGTTGCGATGGTGCGCACGCCGGGCAGGAGCTCGCGCACGAGTTGGAGCATGATCGACCCCACGCCGCCGGTTGCGCCCACGACGAGCAGCGCGCCTCGACTGTCAGCGGTCAGTGCGAGCTTGTCGAACAGCGACTCCCACGCCGTGATGGTGGTGAGCGGCAACGCTGCGGCCTCGGCGAATCCCAGCGACGACGGCTTGCGCCCGACGATGCGCTCGTCGACGAGTTGAAGATCGGCATCCGACCCCTGACGGTCGATCTGGCCTGCCCACCACACCTCGTCACCCGGACGGAACAGCGTCACCTGACTTCCGATGGCGCGGACCACCCCTGCTCCGTCGAAGCCGAGAACGCGAGGCGCGTCGAGTGCCGGACTGGCCGCGCGTTGCTTGACGTCGACCGGGTTGACGGATGCCGCCCGCACCTCCACCAGCACATCGTGCGGCGCGGGCTCCGGGTCCGCCAGCTCGACGTCGACGAGGCTGCGCTCGTCGTCGATGGGCAGACCCTCGGTCAGTGCGATGGCGTGCATGCAGAACCTCCCTGCTGAGCGTTCGACAGAAACTTGCGGGTCACACGAGACGCGGCTCGATGCCCCACCGCGTCTTCAGGGTCTCGCCCGGCGCCAGCCAGGTCAGTCCCTGCGACGAGTTGAGGGCGTTCGCCGGCGCCGTCATCGGCTCGATTGCGACGGCGACGTCGCCCGAGGGCAGGGTGGCGAACGAACGATGCGTGAACGCCTGCACATAACCGTAGGAGTCGTCGACCCACAGCACCACCGAGCGGCCGTCCGGCGCGGTCAGCGAGTGCTCGGCGCGTCCGTCGCGGTGCTTCACACCGCCGAACCCGGTGTCCAGGTGAAGGTCTCCGACACGTCGGCCACTGCGCAGGTCGAACTCCGTGCCGTCGACCGGACTCTCGCCGATCACGTTCATCCGCTCGTCCACCTCGAAGTGAGTGGTGGCCTCGAGCCGCAGCATGAGGTCGGCGGTCGGAACGCCGCCGATCTTGAGGTAGGGATGCGTGCCGATCGCGACAGGAGCATCTTTGTCGCCCGCATTGACGATGGTGTGCTCCACAGTGAGCCCGTCCGCGCTCACGCTGTAGCGCACGCTGGTGTCGAGCAGGAACGGATACCCGAGCTGCGGGTACACGCTCGCCGAGAGCGTGACCGAGTCCTTCGTGCGCATCACCAGGAGGTAGGGCGAATACCGCAACAGCCCGTGGATCGCATTGCCGCGTGCCGGCTCGGTCACCGCAAGCTTCTGCTCGCTGACGGAGCCGGACTCGTCGCGCCACCACCACGTGGCATCCGCCACCCGGTTGGGCCACGGCACGAGCACGCTTCCGCAGCCCGACGGCGTCGCCATCGACTCAGGATAGGGCTCGGTGACGTCGATGCCGCCGACGGAGTACGAGCGGATGCTCGCCGCCACCTGCGTGATCGTCACCCGCGCCTGCCCCGCGGGGCTGTCGCACGTGAGCTCGTACTGGTCTCCGGTGGGGGCGCGCATGCTCCCAGCGTAGGACCGTCGCTCAGCCTGTGGGGGCGGTGCGAACGACACGGGCATGCGCGGCGCGGAGGGCGCGCAGAGCACGGGCATCCGCGGACGCACCGAGGTAGACCGCCTCGAAGTCCGCCAGTTCGCCGATGCGGCCCAGGTGTACCTGACCGGCCTTCGAGCCGTCCGCCAGCACGACGGCGCGAGCGGATGCCTGCACCATCTCGCGCTTCAGCTCCGCCTCCGGCAGGTTGATGTTGGTGACGCCGGCGCGAGCATCCACCCCGTTGCAGCCGATGAATGCGAGATCGGCGTGAACGTGCGTGAACATGAGCGAGGCCAGCGGCGCCACGAGCGAGTGCTGCAGCGGGCGGAGGGTGCCGCCGGTCACGATCACCTGCACGCGCGGAACGGCGTTCTCCAGTTCGAGCGCGATCGTGAGCCCGTTCGTGATGACGGTGACGTCGTAGAGGTCTTCGCGGCGCACCAGTTCCCGGGCGAGCGCCATGCAGGTGCTGCCCACGTCGACGATCACGCTCATGCCGGGCTCGACGAGCTCGACCGCGCGGCGCGCGATCGTCAGCTTCTCGTCGGCGGAGCTCTCCAGCGCCTCCTCGAACGAACGCTCGTGCAACGGCCCTGTGACCCTGGGCATCGCTCCCCCGTGCACGCGCCGGATGCCCTGGGTCCCCTCGAGCACCGCGAGATCGGCTCGGACCGTCACCTCCGAGACCCCGAAGGTGTCGCTCAGCTCGCCGACCCGCACGAATCCGCGATCGCCGATGAGCCCCAGCATGCGCTGACGCCGAATGGTCGCCGGAGCGCCGGCATCGGGTACCGCGCCGGCGGTCGGACCCGGAACGTCAACCACAGCAGCAACTTACGTTTGCTTTTGATTGGTTGTCAATCCGTAAGGTATGGTCTTCGGTGTGGGCACCATCACGAAACGCGAGTACCGCCTCGCCGACGGGCGCCAGCTCATCTACTTCGATGACGCCGACAGCACCCTGCCGGCGGACCGCGCGCCCGACCTCCGCACGCTCGATCCACGGCCGCAGACGGCGCGGATGCGCCAGGACCCGCTGACCGGCGACTGGATCTCGATCGCCGCCGCACGGCAGAACCGCGTGGTGCTCCCGCCGGCCGAGCTCGATCCGCTCGCGCCGCAGTCGGCCGGCAACCCGTCGGAGATCCCGAGCGACTACGACGTGGCCGTGTTCGAGAACAGGTCCCCGTCATTCGGCCCCGGGCTGGACGATCCGGATGCGCCGCGCAGCCTCGAGGACCTCGCGGAGGTGGGCATCGGACGCGTTCGCACCTCCGTCGGCCGATGCGAGGTGGTGTGCTTCAGCTCGGCCACCTCCGGGGCCTTCGGCAGCATCCCGGCGTCGCGGGCGCGCACCGTGATCGAGGCGTGGGCGGACCGCACCGCCGCACTCTCGGCGATGGACGGCATCCAGCAGGTCTTCCCCTTCGAGAACCGGGGCGAGGCGATCGGGGTGACGCTCGGGCATCCGCACGGGCAGATCTACGCGTACCCCTACATCACACCCCGCACGCAGCGGCTGCTCGCCTCGGTTGAGGCGTACGGGCCGACGCTGTTCGGCGACATCCTCGACTTCGAGCGGGCGGGCGAGCGGATGCTCCTGGCCGGCGCGCACTGGAGCGCTTACGTTCCGTTCGCGGCAAGGTGGCCGCTGGAGGTGCATCTCGTGCCGCACAGGCAGGTGCCCGATTTCGC
>Ga0164242_10008252_pt1 | contig 11304 bp, 8 predicted proteins | sample OricomgcompostMG_FD_108783 | JGI IMG/M metagenome (GOLD analysis project Ga0164242, IMG submission 108783) | Miracle-Growth compost microbial communities from Emeryville, California, USA - Original compost - Miracle growth compost (MG) ...
AATAATACAGGCCCCCAATCCCAGGACCAATCTTTCTTTGGTAAAAAAATAAAGCAGGCAGCAGGCCAGCGCCCCCATGTAACAGAAAAACTGCAAAAAACGTTTCTTATTACCTCTGCCATCGGCAATGGAAGATAAAACAGGCGATAAGAACGCAATAATCAGATAAGCCAGCGAGATCGCATAGTTATATAAAGCGCCGCTGGCTACGTGCCAGCCCCAAAGATTTACATCACGGCTGAGCACTGTACCGTCCGCTGCTTTTACAGAAGTCAGGGCATCATAATAAACAGGGAAAATAGTGGAAGTGATCACCAGGTTGTAGGCGCTATTGGCCCAGTCATACATGGCCCAGCCCCGGATCATTTTCTTTTGTGATGCAGCAGTTGTTTCCATGAGCGCTTTTTTGTTTAAACCATTTGCAAACCATGACCGGAAAATATGAGTGCCAGAATGACCAGCCCTACAATAATACGGTACACCCCGAATGCTTTAAATCCATGTTTGGTTACAAAGCCGATAAAAGATTTGATCGCAATAATCGCCACAATAAAACCCACCAGGTTACCGACGCCAAGCAGTCCCCATTCATGTGCACTGATCTGCATGCCATCCCGGTAAAAATCAAAGAGCTTTTTGGCCGTGGCGCCAAACATGGTCGGCACCGCTAAAAAGAAGGAAAATTCCGCCGCAGCCTTTTTGGTCAGTCTTTGTTGCATCCCGCCGATAATACTGGCCGCACTCCTGCTTACACCGGGAATCATGGCCAGGCACTGCCAGATACCAATCTTAAAGGCACTTGGATAGGGAACATGGTCCGCATCATCTAACCGCGGGTTTTTAAAGAGCTTATCGATAAAAAGCAGGACAATCCCGCCCAGCAGTAAACAAATCGCCACAATGGTAACATTGCCTAAAAAAGCTTCAATCTGTTTGTTAAATAACAGCCCTAATACGACTGCCGGAATAAAAGCCACGAATAATTTATAATAAAAATCCAGTGATTTAAAAAACCGTTTAAAATAAAGCACGACGACTGATAAAATCGTCCCTAATTGAATGGCCACATTAAACAGCTGGACAAAGGGATCACCCGGATCGATGCCCAGCAGTGAACTGCCGATGATCAGATGCCCGGTGGAGGAGACTGGCAGAAATTCTGTTAAGCCTTCAATAATGCCAAGGATAATGGCCTGAATGTAATCCATATAAGATAAACGTTAGGGTAAACAATAAGCGGCAGCGCCGCTTGTTTTAAGGTGAATAATTAAATTAATAATCCAAATTGAGTTTTAATCTTTGTTTAAGGGCCAGCAAGGCATCATTTTTTTTGACCATCGCCTCAAAACGCTCCCTGCTGCTGGGGGGCAGTTTGACCTCCATGGCCGTTGGCGGCACATACAAAGTAAAAGTCAGTAACCTGTTTTTAAACTTTTTCTGCAAAAAGTCCAGCAACATCATTTTTTCGTGTTCGACGATCTTTTTTTGAGTGACAGCCTGGACTTCAATCTGAAAAAGCTCCTCCGACTGTATGGTCAGAATGGCCGCATTAAAAGTATTGGCAGCCGAGTGCTTGCCCTGGGCGAGCAATTCATCTGCGAATTCATCCCACAGCGGGCGAAGCCGTTCCATGGTCAGCGGTTCAGGGTTGACGACTTCCTTCACCTCGTATTCACGGCCCACTTTTGCTTTGATGGCATCCAGCAGGTTTTGCCTGGCGGGCCTGACAAGGGTATTGCCCGTACTGCCCTGTAATTTCTGTTCGCCGCTTGTATTTATATTTAGATCAGTACCGGGTGCAGGCGGGACAGCGGCCGGATGGTCACTGGCCATCATGGACTGCCTTGAAACGGGCCTTACCACATTACCTGCATTAAACTCTTTTGCTGACGGCCGAGACTGGCCGGAGACCGGCCTTGAAGCGCTTTGGGTTTCTACATATAGGGCCGGCTCCTGCCCCGATTTAGGAGCCGCGGAAGCGGCCGTTGCATCCGGCGGCAATTTTTTAGCGGTATCCCGGGCCGTAGGTCGTCCAAGGCTAATTATTTTTTTTTCCCGGTAAGCTACCGGACCGTCAATCTGCTTTTTTTTTACCAACTTACCTCCTTCATCCATGGACAGCTCAATGGCTTGCTGCAAAAAATTCAGTTTAATCAGCGCCATTTCTACATGTAGCCTTTTATTGCGAGCCATTTTATAATCAATCTCGGCCTGATTTAAGATATTCAGGCTGCTGACCAGAAAGGAAGGGCCAACTTTGCCCGCCATTTCTTTATATTTCGGCTGCATGGCATCCACCACGTCCAGTAAGGCCAGTGCTTTAGGCTGCTGACACACCAGCAGGTTGCGGATAAATCCGGCAAAACCATTGAGGACCAAATCTCCTTCAAATCCCTTTTTATTGATCTGGTCATATAATAGCAAGGCGCTGCCCATGTCCTGCGCTACCAGGCTGTCCAGCAATTGAAAATAATATTCATCGTCCAGTATATTAAGGTGTTCCAGGGTATTCTGATAGGTCACCTCTCCATTGGTAAAACTGACGATCTTATCCAGGATACTCAATGAATCACGCATGCAGCCGTCACTTTTTTGGGCGATCAGCTGCAGGGCAGCTTTTTCCGCTTCAATGTGCTCTTTGGTGGCAATTTCCTGTAAATGGCCTACCGTATCCTGGTTGGTAATTCTTTTAAAATCAAAGATCTGGCAGCGGGACAGAATCGTGGGAAGTATCTTATGCTTTTCCGTCGTCGCTAAAATAAAAATCGCATATGCCGGCGGCTCTTCCAGGGTCTTTAAAAAGGCATTAAACGCGCTGGAGCTCAGCATATGGACCTCATCCACAATATAGACTTTGTATTTTCCTGCCTGAGGGGCAAACCGGACCTGATCGACCAGGGCTCGGATGTCATCCACGGAGTTATTGCTGGCCGCATCCAGTTCATGAATATTCAGCGATGTACCTTCATTAAACCGCTTACAGGAAGGGCACTGGTCGCAGGCCTCCCCATTAGGTTGCAGCTGTTCGCAATTAATGGTCTTGGCCAGTATACGTGCACAGGTGGTCTTGCCCACGCCTCTTGGTCCACAAAACAAAAAGGCATGCGCGAGTTGTGCATTTTTAATGGCATTTTTAAGCGTTGTGGTGATATGTCCCTGGCCCACAACCGTATCAAAGGTCTGCGGGCGGTATTTCCTGGCTGATACTACAAAGTTATCCATATGTGATGCAAGATAATCAATTCACCTGTTCGTGGGTACAACTTTGGCCTTTGGACCGGCCAATGTGGATAAATTGTGACCAGTTTCCAAAATATAGCAGGTATAGAAAAACACCCTTCAACAAAGCGTTTACCCGGTTTCAGTCCCCCAAAAATTTAAAGCGGGCATTTAGGGATTTTGGGGCTATTTTTGTCTGCAGTAAAAAGCGAAAGCAACCCAATTATTTTCTCAATTAAACATATATATTGTCATGCTACCGAAAATTAATCCCACAACCACCCAGGCCTGGATCCTGCTGAAAAAACATTATCAGGAACAGATGAGCCAGACGCAGATGAAAAACCTGTTTGCAAGTGATCAGGACCGTTTTAAGCAATTCTCCCTTCAACTAAACGATATTCTGTTTGATTACTCCAAGAACATCATCACCCAAAAGACCATTAACCTTTTGCTGGCCCTTGCCGAAGAATGCCAGTTAAAAACCGCTATTGAAGCCATGTTCAGCGGCGATAAAATCAATGAAACCGAAAACAGGTCCGTTTTGCACACGGCGCTCAGGAATTTTTCCGGCCAGCCTGTATACAGCGATGGCAAGGATGTAATGGGCGATGTACACCGCGTTTTAGAACAGATGCAGGCCTTTGCAGAAAAAATTCATAATGGTCAATGGACGGGTTATAGTGGCAAAAAGATCAAATACATTGTCAATATCGGCATTGGCGGCAGCGATCTGGGACCCGTTATGGTCACCGAAGCCCTGAAACCCTACTGGGTGGAAGGCATCCAGCCTTATTTTGTCAGCAATGTAGATGGCACACAGATCGCAGAGACCCTCAAAAAAGTCACCCCCGAAGAAACCTTATTTTTAATCGCCTCCAAAACCTTTACTACGCAGGAAACCATGACCAATGCCCATACGGCAAGAAGCTGGTTCTTACAATCTGCCGGCGATGAGGCGCATGTAGCCAAGCATTTTGTAGCGCTCTCTACTAATGAAAGTGAAGTTAAAAAATTCGGTATCGATCCGGCCAATATGTTTGAGTTCTGGGACTGGGTCGGTGGCCGTTATTCCCTGTGGAGTGCCATCGGTTTATCCATTGTCCTGAGCGTGGGCTACGACAACTTTGAACAGTTATTAAAAGGTGCCTATAAAACCGACCAGCATTTTAAAACAGCAGCCTTTAAGGAAAACATCCCGGTCATCATGGCCCTAATAGGCCTTTGGTACACCAATTTTTTCGGCACCCAGACGGAAGCCATTTTACCTTACGATCAGTACCTGCACCGTTTTAGCGCTTATTTTCAACAGGGCAATATGGAAAGCAATGGTAAGAGTGTAGACAGAAAAGGCGATGAAGTGTCCTACAGTACAGGGCCGGTCATCTGGGGCGAACCCGGAACCAATGGCCAGCACGCCTTTTATCAGCTCATCCATCAGGGAACAGTGATCATACCGGCAGATTTTATCGCACCAGCCATCAGCCATAACCCTATCGGAGACCACCACGCTAAATTGCTCAGTAATTTCTTTGCCCAGACAGAAGCTTTAATGAATGGCAAATCAGAGCAAACCGTCATAGAAGAATTAAAAGCACAAGGCAAAACAGCAGAAGAAATCAAAAAAATAGCCCCTTTCAAAGTATTTGAAGGCAATAGGCCAACCAACTCCATCTTACTGAAAGAAATCACCCCGGAAAGCCTGGGTAGCCTGATCGCTCTGTATGAACATAAGATCTTCGTTCAGGGCGTCATCTGGAATATTTTCAGCTTTGATCAGTGGGGTGTTGAACTGGGCAAACAGCTGGCCGGCAAGATTCTGCCTGAACTAAAAGGCGACGAACCGGTGACGAGCCATGACAGTTCCACCAATGGGCTGATCAACGCCTACAAGGCACTGCGCTAGTTATCTTAGAATATAAAAAAGCCCCGGCATATAACCCAGTTAATGCCGGGGCTTTTTGTATGATTCAGGCCTTGGAGACCATAGACCTTCCTATCCAGACAGGAAAACAAAAGCATTGCTGCCTGCCTTTACAAAGGCTTTCACGCAACCTGCAAAAGCAGCTGGAAATGCCTTTGAGAACTGAGAAATGCCGTATTTGAAAAACCGGTCCATTGACCGGTTTTCCGTACTGGCATAAAATCTTTCTAATTTCGTTTTTGCGCTTTAGCTCTCTACGGTAAAAGAAAGTTTCAAAATTACCCTGTACTCGGTAATCTTATTATCCGCAACAACCGCACTTTGTTCTTTCACGTACACAGAGCGGATTCCTTTGAGCGTTTTTGAGGCTTCTGTGACGGCCTGTGCTGCTGCATCTTCCCAGCCGGTCGTGGAACTGGCCATTACTTCAATTACTTTCAATACTGCCATGATATTTTTCTTTTAAGGTTAAAATAAACTACAATTTAACCCAAAAAGTCCAATTATCCTAATTCCCAGTCTATCAATTGTCCGGCCCACGGCTCCCGGTAAGGAGCTGTGACACGGATATAATTATCCGTATACCCTTCCATCATGCCATTTTTTTTATGCTCCTCGAAAAGGACCGTACGCCGCGTCCCTTTTTGTCGCTCAATAAAATACTGCATTTTTTTATACGAAAGATTCCTGAGGATCTTATTGCGCTGATGGCGTTCCGCAACGGGCACAACCCCATCAATATCCAGCGCCGGAGTTCCGGGCCTTTCGGAGTAGGTAAAAACATGCAGATAACTGACATCCAGCTGATGGATAAAATCAAAAGTTTCCTTAAACTCCTTATCTGTTTCAGAAGGGAAGCCTACAATAACGTCTACGCCGATCCCGCAATCGGGCATCAGGTTTTTGATCATTTCAACCCTTTCCAAGTAAAGCTCTCTTTGGTAGCGGCGGCGCATGAGACCGAGGATCTTATTAGAGCCACTTTGCAGCGGAATATGGAAATGGGGCATAAAATGTTTGCTGCCCGCAACAAACCGGATGATATCCCGGGTGAGCAAATTAGGTTCAATGGAAGATATCCTGTATCGCTCTATCCCTTCCAGTTCATCAACTTGGCGGATCAGGTCATAGAAGGCTTCCTCGGACTTTTTCATTCCATCGGGGCCTTTACCAAAATCGCCCAGGTTCACACCGGTTAAGACAATTTCTTTTACATTTCCTGTATCAGCGATTTTGCGTATATTTTCCAATACGCTTTCAATATTACCGGAACGGCTTTTGCCGCGGGCCTTGGGGATGGTGCAAAAAGAACAGGTATAATCGCAGCCGTCCTGTACTTTCAGAAAAGTTCGGGTTCTGTCACTGATCGAGTAGGCGCCGTTAAATCCGCTAACCTCGTCGATATCGCAACTGGAGATCCTGGCCGAGTCTCCTTTGGTCAATTCTTTTAAATGGTCTGCAATATTAAATTTTTCTGCCGCCCCCAGTACCAGGTCCACACCGGGGATTTCAGCGATCTCTTTGGGCTTGAGCTGTGCATAACAGCCCGTGATTACCACCAGGCTCTCCGGTGACTTGCGGCCGATACGCCTGACCAGCTGCCGGCATTCCTTGTCTGCATTATCCGTCACCGAACAAGTATTGATCACATATACATCAGCCAGTTCATCAAAATTTTTTTTCGCAAAACCGTCCGCCTCCAGCATTCTGGATAGCGTTGATGTTTCAGAGTAATTAAGCTTACAGCCCAGCGTATGAAAAGCGACAGATTTTTGAGTATCCATAATCGGTAAATACAATTTAAACAGTTAATGTGCAAAATCCTGCTCATAACTTCCTTTAATCCTTTCAATGGGTGGATTATAATACCCATATTTCAGTTGCGGGAATTCTTCATGGATCTGCTCCATGAGCTGTTTAATACCCATGACCTCCGGTGAGTCCGCAATGCCCTGGTGGGATAAATACCAGTCGGGATCGATATTAAAGTTCCGCCATTGAATCATATTAAGATCGGTTTCCCGGATCAGCCGCCGTAAGGCTTCGTATTCCGCCTCACTGTCGGTCATGCCCGGAAAAACAAAATAATTGATGCTGGTCCATCCACCAAAGCTTTTAACCACCTTCAGGCTTTCCACAATATCCGAAAACTGGTAATTATTGGGCATATAATATTTGGTATAGACAGATTCCTGCGCAGAATTCATGGAAACCCGGATACTGTTGAGCCCCACTTCACAGAGCCGGCGGACGCTTTGGGGGTTGGACCCGTTGGTATTGATATTAATACTGCCCTTATCCGTGTGTTTACGGATCTCTATAATGGCCTCCCTGATCGTCTCCCACATAAGCAGCGGTTCTCCTTCACATCCTTGTCCAAAGCTGACAATAGGGTAAGGTGCACTAAGCATATGAGGAACCGTAAATTCCACGATCTCCTCTGCCTTTGGCTTAAAAGTCAGACGATCCTGCGTAGAAACGATGGATTCACTTTCCGGCTGAAAAGAGATACAGCCCAGACAATTAGCATTACAGGCAGGCGATACCGGCACCGGGCACTCCCATCTGCCCAGCGACAGATTACGTGCGGCCGGACAGTGATAAGTATTACAGCAATTGTCCATCAGGTGCCTGACCAACCGGTTATCCGGATAGTTTTTAAGCATATCCAGAGCCCCGGCAGCGACCAGTTCATCGTTATAACCGGCGCATTCCTGGCGGATATCCTGTTCTACCCTGACAGCAGGGACATATAATTTTTCCTTGTACCAGCCAGCGGCCGTATAACAAAATAGTGGCAGTTTAGGGGCATCCTGATCCGTTGTTTCATAGGCCGCTAAAAATAACCCTGTGTAGGCTGGCGGTATAAAAGCCGCCACGGCCCAGCCCTTTTCACAAAGCCGCAATTCGCCGCTTTTAACATCTAATCCAATGCCTTTTCTGCCGGGCAGCTCATAAAGATTGCCGCCAACGGGCAGCTCAATCCAATCTTCAGGTTCTACCGGTAATGCGTCCCAGCCTGAACGGCCGATGGCATATAAACTGGTATCCTCAAAGATATTACCTTGGCCGTCAGAATAAAGTAGGTATGGAGAGGCGTTTAAGGGCATAAAATGAAACGATATTAAGAAATTATTAAGGGGCAAAAATACAAAATAAGCGGGACTATTCTGGACGCTTTTAATTTAAATGAAGCTGTATGCTTTATTCTGCCGCTTTCTCCAGGGGAACTTCGGTATTATTTATGGGCGTGGTTTAACCCTAAAGGCTAAAGGTCTGGCGCCAAAAAAAATCTTCCTTCGGCAATCAATGGATCCATAAGAAGAAAGCTTAAAGTTCGAGAAAGGTCAGTGGATAGCGGTGCTAAGATCCGTTATGACCAGTGCTTTAAGACAGGTCACGGTTTTCTTTCATGGTGGCCGCATTCGTGATCTGGCTCTGGCAAAAAGCATTGAACTCTTCTTCCAGGGCCTTTGTTACTTTGCTTTGCACTTCTTTCTGGTAAAGCTTATTGCTCTTAAAATCAATGGTGAGCAGCCCCCCTCTTAATACGACATTAGTCACTTCCTGCCAGTTATAAAATCTGCTGGGAATGGAATTCGTCGTGATCCCCTCCGCATCAAAACCGATTTCCTGCGGAAACTTTGCCTGTTTTTCGAATAACCCGATGAGTACGAATAAAATCCCCAGCCAGGTAAGGCCGAATGGCGGGAAGAAAAGGGCCACCCCGCTGATTAAAAAAGCGAGCCGGTAATACGTAATTTTGCCCATTTCCTTCAAAATGATCCACAGCACGCTAAAGCCCGCGATCAGTACACAAATAACCGCCTGCTTATGAAAACTGGTATCCATCAGCCTTACGGCCGTATATAAAAAAATACAAATACTGATAATTAAAAGGATCAGAGAAATCAAATTGATTTTCTTTTCCATATTCTTTTTTAGGGTAACCAGATAGTCATATTCTTTTGCGGCCATACTGCGAAAATTACCGGTATTACATTAATTTTTATTGCTGATGGTCAGCCAATTACATAAATGCCAGAGCATTCGGGCACCGACATTCGCGTCTGCCACTTCATTATTGGAACCTACTTCCACCAGGTCAAAGCCGATCAGCTGCCTGCCGGAAGCGACAATCTTTTTAATCAGGTAAGAAATCTGACAAGCCTCAAATCCACCCTGCACGGGTGTGCCCGTATTGGGACATAGTTTAGGGTCCAGGCCATCAATATCAAACGATATATAGACTTTTTGAGGCAGTGCGGACACGATTTCCTCTACGACAGACTGCCAGCTTTCCCCTTCATACATCCTTTCTTTGATCTGGCGATCAAAAAATGTCCGGACCCTGTCAGGATGCTGCTGGATATAATCCCACTCCTGCTCACAGAAGTCCCGGATGCCAATCTGGACCAGTTTATTTACCTGAGGGACTTCCTCCAGTACGTTATACATGATGGAGGCATGAGAATAAGTAAACCCTTCATAGGCTTTCCTTAAGTCACAATGGGCGTCAATCTGTAATACGCCGAATGAATCATGCGTCTCACCCAGCGCCTTAATAAAACCCAGCGGCGTACTATGATCGCCGCCTAATAAACCGACAAGTTTGCCTTTGTCTAAAAGACTTTTGGTATGTTCATAGACCCAGTTATTCAGATAGATACCCCCTTCATTAATGTCCCGGATGCTTTTGCACATGAAGTTGTTCTTGCCCACTTCATCTCCGTGGCAGATATAATCTACAAACAGCTCCGCTTCTTTGCGAAGGTAATCGCTTTTAGTCAGGATCTTCTTGTCCAGGTCCATCATATAAAAGCCCTTTTTCCAGGCATTGCCATAATCCGGATCAAACAGGTCAATCTGCAGGCTGGCTTTTAAGATCGGATCAATGGCTCTGGCGGCACCACTGCCATAGCTAACAGTCACTTCCCAGGGCACGGGTAATATCACCAGCCCCGCATCTTCCACACTGTTAAAGGGCAGGCCGAACAGCCCGTTCTCAGGATTACCGACACTATTGGGATCAAAGTTGGATAAATCAACCATACTTTTAAATTTGGCCTGCAAAAGTAAAGAGAACTTTGGGATTAAAACGCCTTTTCAGTGGATTTATGATTTCAGAAAGGCTAAACCGCTCCCGATAGGACGGCGTTAACAAATCCGCCAATAAAAGGCTAAAAAAGAGCCTTAATCCAATAATATAAAAAGATAAAAAGGTCTTTTAATATTTTATAGTACCTTTGTTTCACCTGCAGGGACAGGCCATTTTGTAACCAATTTAATTCACTATAAATCATGAATATAGAGAACTTTAGCACCCCCATTGACTTAGATAAAGTCCTTGATGTTACCGTTATCGAACCCCGGCAAAAACATCCGACAATTTTTAAACATTTTGATGAGCTCCAGCCGGGGGATTATTTTATCCTGCACAATGATCATGATCCAAAGCCGCTTTATTATCAATTGCTTGGTGAAAGAGGCAATATTTTTAGCTTTGAATACCTGAGCCGCGGTCCTGAGGACTGGTTTATCCAGATCCAAAAAAACGCTGTTCAAAATACCAGCGATGCCGCCAGTGACGTAACGACTTTAAACATAAAGCAATCACCCGCAGAAACCCAGGCGCCCCACAAAGAAAACACAGCATCGACATACGCGGGTCAAAACAGCGACACTTCCTTAAGAGATGATATTATCCTGCAGTATGACAGCTGGGATCCTGATTTTCTCTGTGCTTTTATTGAACAGACCGACCATCGATATTTCCGGGAGCAGGCCCCTCAGCTCGACGGTCTCGGAGAAACGATCCGTTTAAAGCATCAACAGTCCCATCCGGAACTGGCCGCCTTAAAAATGTACCAGGATCAACTTCTGGCCACACTTTTATTCCACCTGTCGCAGGAAAAATCTGCTTTATTTGACCAGGTAAAATCAATACAGCAGGCAGCCCAGCAGAACCTGGAACCGGAAGCAGTGGCCTTAAAGCAAATTTTTACCGGTGCCGCGTTAAAAAAGCAGGCCAATGAAACACTGACGAAGTTACTGGAGCAGGTCAGAAAACATACCAGCCAATACCAGGCCCCTGAAGACGCCTGTGATTCCTACAGGTACTATTTTAAGCGGTTGTCACAGTTTGATTTGCGGCTCAGCCG
>Ga0164242_10008253_pt1 | contig 11303 bp, 9 predicted proteins | sample OricomgcompostMG_FD_108783 | JGI IMG/M metagenome (GOLD analysis project Ga0164242, IMG submission 108783) | Miracle-Growth compost microbial communities from Emeryville, California, USA - Original compost - Miracle growth compost (MG) ...
GAAACATCTTTCTTTTATCCATGATAATTTCAGTGCGTGGGCCGATTATGGTGCGGCCGATGCTCCTACCCTTGTTCAGAACAGACCCCTTACACAGGGTCAGGATAATAGTTATAACAACAGCTACGAACAACAGCCATTTAAGGAACTCAATGAACAGTTAGGTCAGCCGCAGGAAGAATGGGCCCATAAGATGCAGAGCACTCCCATTGATAATCTGGCCAGTGCCATAGGCATTAACGACAGGTACCTCTTCATCAGTGAACTCTTCAGAGGAGATGAATCCATGTATGAACGCAGTATTATCACCCTGAATAAATTCAACTCATTTCCAGAAGCCCATGCCTGGTCGGAAAGGGAATTAAGACTTAAACTGGGCTGGGATACACAAAATCCAATTACCCAGCAATTTGAACAACTCATCAAAAGAAGATTCATGAATCAGGGATAGTCAATGTATTTGCGGCGGTCTTTTTCAGTGTAAGTTTTTACCGCCGGATTTGTGCAAGCGTTCAAATCAAGGTGTGATTCACTACAGAACTTACATAAAAAAGCAGCTTACAAAAATCTGTTATAAGCACAGATAAATTGTAAGCTGCTTTTTTTATAGACTTATACGCAATTAATACCCCCAGCGTACTAGTCGTCCATTTTGATTAGTCACTGACCTTGGTAATTTTCAAAATATTAGTCGGTAAGTGCTTTTCTACCGGTGTACTGCCGGTATTAACAACTATATCATCCGATTTAATAAATTTACGTTCTTTAAGAATATTAATCTGATCATTGATAATTTCATCCAGCGACTCCTCTTCATCATAGAAAAAGGCTCTTACCCCCCAGCTCAGACTCAATTGGTTAACCAGCTGCTGTTCCTTGGTAAAGATATACAGCGGAGTTTTAGGACGGTAACTGGAAATTCTAAATCCGGTATAACCGCTTTGAGTCATACCGATTAACGCACTGGCACTTACCTCAGAGGCTATTTTACAGGCGTTATAACAGATCGCATCACTTAACATAGTTGGAGAATGTGCAATAACTTTCAGATCCTCTTCCCTGTCATAATAATATTCCGTACGCTCTACTTCCATGATAATTTTGCGCATGGTTTCCACCACCAGTACCGGATGGTTACCCATAGCAGTTTCACCACTCAGCATCACAGCATCTGTTCCTTCCAGTACGGCATTAGCCACGTCCGTAATTTCACTTCTGTTAGGTTTGGTACGGTCCATCATTGACTCCATCATCTGTGTTGCCACAATTACCGGCTTAGAACGGTGGATACATTTTCTAATGATTTCCCTTTGAGCCATAGGCACCTTTTCAACCGGAAGTTCAACCCCCAGATCCCCTCTGGCTACCATTACGCCATCAGATTCATTCACAATATTACGCAGATCATCCATAGCCGATGGCATTTCAATTTTAGCCATCACCTTGATTTTGGAGTTTTGTTCTTTTACGCGTCTTTTTAAATCCACAATGTCCTCAGCTTTACGCACAAAAGACAAGGCGACCCAATCCAACTGTTTAGCTATAATAAAATCCAGATCAGTAATATCTTTTTCGGTCATAGCTGGCAAGGAAATTTCTGTGTCAGGCAGGTTTACGCCCTTATTGGGCAGCAGATCCCCACCATAAGTCACCCGAACTTTCACATCACCTGATGTCTTATTCACATCAGTCACCACTACTTCTAGTTTACCATCATCAATTAAGATCTTCTCTCCTACACTGACGTCATTGTGTAAATTGGGATAAGAAACATAAATTTTTTCCTTGGTACCCACCACTTTCTCAGTAGAGGTAAAAGTCAGTATATCTCCTGGAACGATGGTCAGTTTATTGTTTTCAATCTGACCTACACGCAGTTTTGGTCCCTGTAAATCACCCAGAATGGCCACATTATAAGGCTCTTTCTTGTTGATTTTACGGATATTGTCAATAATTTCTGCCTTATTTTCATGGCTGCCATGAGAGAAGTTCAAACGAAAAACATTTACCCCGGCTTTTACGAGTCCCAGCAGCTGGTCGTATTTTTCGCATGCAGGTCCGACAGTAGCCACGATTTTGGTTCTATGAACATTGTGTAAAATCCCAGCTTCTGCATCCATTTCCTTGTGTAAATATTTCTCTACGTTTTTAGACATTTTTCACCATTTGTTTTTGTCATTAAAAAATATGCCTGCAATCCATTTCCAGGGAGCAATTACTCCGAACTAAAAATGGATTGCAAGCATCAAGGCGCAGTATAATGCTGCGCCTTGATGTCTGTTTCTCTATTATTAGCTAGCCAGTATTTTCACAATACGTAACCAGTTCTCATCTACCGAATCCTTCTCGCGGATGGCCACTTCAAGTGGGGTATACACAATCTCATTATTGATAATACCTACCATCACATTGGATTTACCTTCCAATAAAGCTTCCACTGCGTGGTACCCCATCCTGCTAGCTACCAGGCGGTCAATACAGGTGGGTGAACCTCCTCTTTGAATATGGCCTAAGATAGACACCTTAGTATCAAAGTTTGGCAGTCTTTCACGAACAATTTTGGCAACCTCATTGGCTCCTCCAAATGCATCTCCTTCCGCGACTACTATAATATTAACCAGTTTCTTTCTCTTTTCTTTTTCGGATAAGGAAGCAATCACATCCTCAATATTGGTAGCAGCTTCCGGAATCAGGATCGTTTCTGCACCCGTTGCAATACCGCTATGTAAAGCGATATACCCTGCATGACGTCCCATTACCTCGACGATAAATAAACGATCATGGGCATCTGCCGTATCACGGATTTTATCAATGGCCTGTACGGCTGTATTACATGCGGTATCAAAACCAATCGTAAAATCTGTTCCGTATAAATCTTTGTCAATCGTGCCGGGCAAACCTATAACCGGTAAGCCAAACTCATTTTGCAATTTCATGGCGCCCGTGAAACTTCCGTCACCGCCAATAACCACCAGGCCGTCAATACCTCTTTTTTTAAGGTTGGCATAGGCCTGACGTCGGCCGTCTTCTGTATAAAATTCTCTACAGCGAGCTGATTTTAAGATAGTTCCGCCTCTTTGAATGATATTTGCAACTGTTTTAGAACCCATCGGGAAGATATCATCTTCCATCATTCCGCTATAACCGCGCATGACACCATACACTTCCAGCCCCATATACACTCCGGTACGTACAACCGCCCTAATGGTGGCATTCATTCCGGGTGCATCTCCACCGGAAGTCAGAATCGCTATTTTACTTACTTTTTTAGACATTTTAAAAAATTGTAATATATGGTAACGTTTGCGCTAATTTTCCAACAAGCAGCGAAAGTACAAAAAGGAATATAATTTTCCGAAAACCTTACTTTAATTTTTTTGCCTAACACTTGTTAATAAAGCGTTTCAGCGAATTTGCACCTGCTTGTTCCGATTATTTAAGGCAGTTGTCTGCCAGCGCTATGACCCACTATCGTGTAGTCTTTCACCAGTCTGTCTATCACAAAATATTTGAGGGCAAAAGATACGAAGAATTATTAGAATATGATGAGTAAGCAAAGGTATTAAACATTAGATAACAGGCCGTCGTTATACTTTTTATGCCCACAAGCAGAGGCGCCTATTCATTTCTTCTTATGTAAAGATAGTCTCCTGGAGGTTTTGAAAGGATTAAAGCGTTAAAATTCAATAAATTGCTTATTTTTGAGTAAATAGTATTCCTTTATGAGCCTTGATGCAAATTAAATAATGGAATGACCTGACAGTTTTACGGGACTCATTATTAGACAAGAACACTTGCGTAAGGTAAAAGCAGGGGGCCTGGGCAGTTGCCCCACTGATTTGCCTTCTATTTTTGCATGAACTCGGGTAAATTAGTCAATGATCATGCGGGACGAGAGAACTACTGCTGGCTGGCTATTTTGGGGGCGGGGCTTATTGAAACGGTCTCACATCTTAGCCAGCTAAATGGCAAACAAAAGTTGCACCATTCATTTTAAATGGGTAAAACTGAACAATAGTAATAATCGATAAAATAAGTAAAGTTGAAGTTTCAAAATCAAATATCATTTGCACGAATTTTAATTTGGTTATTTACTTTTAAATTTACCTATCATTTTTTTGAATTTAAATTAGGCTATAAAGATCTGTCCTTTTATTTACAGGAAGGTATTTATCTGGCCGGGGTATTCATTACCCTATTTTGGTATCGTAGATCTCAAAAAAAATGGATGGCTCAGCAAAAAGCTTCTTAATATTACTATTCCAGAATGCTATACCTGTGTAAATTTATATTACTTTAGCACATCTAACTATTATTTAAATAATGGACTCTTTAGATACTTCATCCGGCACATCCAGGGATCTCAAACAGCAGTTTGAGAAAGTAGTCAACAGTAATGTATATTGCTGGCTGGCACTTCTGATATGCATCATTGGCGCAATTCTTGAATTTTATTTCCATGAAGGAACCCGGTATTCCGATAGATTCTTTTTAGTTTTGGCGATCTTCGTTATCGGCATTCTTATCAATGGCAATCAGTTGCGAAAAAATTACGTCAAGAAAAAAGAAAAGAAGTAATGCAACCATCCTGAGTGCAAACTGATGAGCTGACCATGGAATCATCAATTGACCAACACATCACTTTTTTACAGACCTGAATTATATAATCCGTTAGCATATGGCTTTAAATATCGTCTGGATCGCCTTTTTTGTCATTGCATTTGTGATTGCATTGATTAAATTTTTCTTTCTTGGAGATGTCGAGATATTTAAAACACTCACAGACGGTATTTTTGACAGTGCCACCACTTCCGTTACACAGGTGGCATTCCCTTTAGCCGGTACCATGGTATTCTTTTTAGGACTGATGAAAATCGCGGAAAAGGCTGGAGCAATTGCCAAACTTGCTAAAATACTCAATCCATTCATGAGGCGCCTTTTTCCGGAAGTGCCGCAAAATCATCCGGCCATGGGAGAAATGGTCATGAATTTTTCGGCCAATATGCTGGGACTGGATAATGCGGCTACTCCTTTCGGACTTAAAGCCATGGAAAGTCTCCAGCAACTCAATCCCCAAAAAGAGCAGGCCAGCAATGCGCAGATCATGTTTTTGGTACTCCATACCAGCGGCCTCACATTAATCCCGCTTTCCATTATCGCCTATAGACTGGCCGCTGGTTCGCATGAAGCCGCCAGTATTTTTATACCCTGTGTATTAGGAACCGTCTTTACCACTCTTATGGCGATTCTGATTACCGGTTTTAAGCAGAAAATTAAATGGGATTTTGTCCTGGTGGGCTGGCTTCTTGCCATTTTTGCCATTATTGTCGGTCTTCTTATCGGAGTCGGGACCATGAGTGCAGCGGGTAAAGAGATATTTAGTAAAATTGCCGGCAGTCTGGTACTTTTACTTGTAATAATTTTAATTATTGTTGCCGGAGCCTATAAAAAAGTGTCCGTTTTTGACACGTTCATTGATGGCGCAAAAGAAGGCTGGGTGATTGTGGTAAAAATCATTCCCTACCTGGTCGGAATGCTGGTAGCAATCCGGGTATTCAGGGACTGTGGCGCGCTGGGGTATCTTACCGACGGCATTGGTTATCTGATTCATGCAATGGGCTTCAATACCGATTTTGTGCCCTCTTTGCCGGTAGCCATTATGAAGCCTTTTAGCGGCAGCGGTGCCAGAGGGCTGATGATTGATACCATGCAGACCTTCGGACCCGATAGTTTTGTAGGTAAACTGGCTTGTACTTTTAACGGCTCAGCTGATACTACTTTTTATATAATTGCCCTCTATTTTGGCAGTGTGGGTATTAAAAAGGTCAGATATGCTGTCTGGGTCGGACTGGCAGCAGATATTTTAGGCGTTATCGGTGCCATCATCATCGGTTATATTTTTTTTCACTAACGATTAATCTTTTGTAAATAAATTACATCCAAAGGATTATCGACGGAAGGCTTAGAAATCAAGATAATCAGGAATTTAGGCATGATTAATGCCCTGATTTATCGTCCTTGCAGGAACTGACCGGCCGGGATATTATTAACTAAATTTTAAACCCGTTTATAAACCATTAAATAACACATTTATGAAAAGGACTTTATTTTCCATCGCGGCAATTTTATGTGCCAGTTTAGTATTTTTCAGCTGTAGCAAGGATAATAATACAGTTGTTGATGCACAAGCTTTAACCACTGTATTTGAAGTTAAGAATTCGGATTGGCAGACTTCTTCAGTAGTCAGTGGTTACGAAGTTACCTTTGATATGACAGAAATTACAGCTTCCATTACCGACCAGGGCGCGGTCTGGGTTTATTATTCATTTGACAACGGTATTTCTTATGAATTAGCGCCTAGCCTTCAAAGAACGGATGCCAGCGGTAATACCTTTGATTTTCTGGGTCAAGCAGGTACAGATAACCAAGGCGGTTATGTCGTTTTGACTGCACTGAAATATACTGGTAATTCCAATCAGGCTCCTAAATTTAGCAACCCCAATATTGTGGTTAAGGTAGTTTCTATCCCAAGCTCTTTATACCAGGCTAATAAAAACGTCAATAAAGAAGACTTCAATGAAGTTAAACGTGTCTTTAATTTAAAATAGAGTCCGTCCTTATACAATATATTTACAGCAAAAAAGGTCCGCCGCTTCAATGAATTTGAAGCGGCGGACCTTTTTATGGGAACTGAACAGCTGCTTGTTTACCGGGCAGCTGAATCCTTGGCCTTTTTCTTACCAGTCCTGGATAAACCATACATAATAAGGCCGAAAATCAAAAATACTACGCCGGTTATCCGGTTGACTTCACTTCCGCCCGCAGTTGTAAAAGAGGCAATCAGCAGCAAAATGCTGATGATAATAAAAAACCAACCGATCACTGAGCGAAGATCTATACTATTGTTTTCCATAATTAAATAAGTTTAGTAGAAGATGATATTAAAGATAATGGTAGCGATAACAACCAGAGACCCGACAATGACCGGGCTCTTATACCAGACATAATGACCGGTTTTTTGTCTCTCGGTCAGCGAATAAACCAACCCTACCAATTCTGATTCTTTGCGACGCTCTGTACAAAGGCTGATCAACCAGGTTACCAAAAAGCAGACAATAAACGCAACGGATGCAATATTAAAATTCTGCCCCATGGATGAACCATATTCATACAGAGGCTGAGTTCCCAGCATATGGGATAACCAGCCGCCTTTTCCTTCTGCTATGGTCAGGCCGTGTGTGGCAGCCGCTGCCATGGTCCCACTGATCAGACCATAAAAAGCACCATTGGCCGTGGCTTTCTTCCAGAACATGCCCAGGAAGAATGTCGCAAATAAAGGAGCATTGATAAATCCAAATACCAGCTGCAAAAAGTCCATGATATTATCAAAGCTCCTGGCCAGATAAGCTGTTGCCACGGAAGCCGCAATACCAAATACAGTAACTGCTTTACCGACATTCAGATAATGCTGATCGGAAGCGCCTTTTTTAATATAAGACTGATAAATATCAAAGGTAAATACCGTATTAAAGGCCGTTACGTTACCCGCCATACCACTCATGAAAGAAGCGATTAAGGCGGTAAGCCCTACCCCTAGTAAACCGTTGGGATAAAAATGCTGCAATAAGGATGGAAGCGTCATATTATAATCATAACCGCCTCCGTTTTTAGCCAGCGGGATTGTATAGCTCGGATCCGTTTTCATGAGCACAAGCGCAATAATACCCGGCAGGATAACAATCAGTGGCATAAAGATCTTGGGGATAGCCGCATAGATGGGGGTCATCTGCGCATCATTGATATTTTTGGTTACCATGGCTCTTTGTACCACCAAAAAGTCTGTACACCAATAACCAAAGGCAAGCACAAAGCCCAGCCCGAAAATTAGAGAACCGGCATTAGTCCCCAGCGGGTTGGTCGTTGCACTGCCCATGCCTTTCCAGACATGCAGCAAATTGGTTCCTTCCAGACTATGTTTGATGCCTTCCCAGCCGCCTACATTATGCAGGCCGATATACACCAAAGGTGCAATTCCAAGGACAATTAAAAAGAACTGCAACACTTCATTATATACCGCTGAGGTAAGCCCTCCCAGGTAAGTATACCCCAGAACGATAATGGAAGCCACAATGATGGAGGAGCTGAAACTCCAACTCAGCATTGCTTCCAGTAAGATAGCCAGTGCATATAAAGATATACCAGAGGAAAAAATCGTCATAATGGCAAAGGTGATGGCATTAAAGCCCCTGGTTTTCTCATCATAACGAAGTGCCAGGTATTCCGGAACACTTCGGGCTTTACTGCCATAATAAAATGGCATCATAAAAATCCCCAGAAACACCATGGCGATAGCTGCACCCAGCCAGTAAAAGTGCGTGGTAAAAAGGCCGTATTTGGCCCCGGAGGCAGCCATACCCAATACTTCCTGTGCGCCTAAATTCGCAGAAATAAAAGCCAGAGAAGCCACCCACATAGGAATAGAGCGACCACTCATCAGAAAGTCATTGGAAGTTTTCATTTTTCGCTTCAGCACATAACCGATGCCAAGCACAAAAATAAAATAGGTAAAAATGACCAAACCATCGATCAGATTTAAATGTAAATTCATTTTTTAGAGTTTTAGAAGACAGATTTCTTTGCAAAAGACCTCCATCCACTGCTTTTAGATTTTGATTTATTAATTAAGGTGAAAATGTATTTAATAAAGCGCCATTAAAGGCTTATTATTTATGGATTAAGCAGTAGCAGCCTCATTTTCATGCACTATATCCACTCCTGCTTCTGTCTCGGCCACATAGACTTTCGGCTTTTTACCGGTCCGGGCTTCATATTTAGCAGATACGTCCTCAATTAACTGCGGGATAGCGTCCTTTTTAACCAGGTTAATGGTACAGCCGCCAAATCCGCCGCCCATCATACGGGCACCAAGTACGGCAGGCTGATCTTTCACACAGTCAATCAGAAAATCCAGTTCCGGACAACTTACCTCATAATTTTTGCTCAGCCCTTCATGGGTAGCAAACATCTTTTTACCGAAAGCGGCCACATCGCCTCTTTTCAGATCTTCACAACCTTCCAAAAGCCGTCTGTTTTCCTGCACCACATAGCGACATCTGCGGTACACGACCGGATCCTGATCTTTTACCAGTTCATCCAGCATCTGCTGTGTGGCATCTCTTAGATTTTTAACTTCAGGATATTTTTCCTGAATCAGTTTTACCCCTTGCTCGCACTGGCTGCGACGTGTATTGTATTCAGAAGAGGCCAAAGAATGGCTGACACAACTGTCAAATAAAACAATTTCAATACCGTCCATCTCAATAGGATTATAGGTATAATCCAAAGAACGGCAATCTAGCTGTATCACTGAGTTTTTGTGCCCCATCATAGATGCAAACTGATCCATAATACCGCACTTTACGCCTACAAATTCATTTTCTGCTGCCTGTGCCATTTTTACCATGGTAACTCTATCCAGTCCAAGTGAAAAGAGTTCATTTAAACCAAAAGCGACACCACACTCCAGTGCGGCACTCGAAGAGAGGCCGGCGCCCAGCGGAATATCTCCGGAAAACACCAGATTAAAACCGCCCACGGTTTTACCTGCTTTTTGAAATTGCTCCACCACTCCCAGAATATATAGGGTCCAGTGCGGCGCGGTCTTTTCCAGTTTATTGACGGTGCCTGTAAATGACTCATTTAAATCGATGGATACCAGATGAATCTGGTCATCAGCTCTTTTAGAGACTCCTAAATAAATGGCCTTGTTAATAGCGGCCGGCAGTACAAAGCCGTCATTATAATCGGTATGTTCTCCGATTAGGTTAACTCTTCCGGGAGCTCTGACAATCAGAGGTTTTTCGGAAAAAGTCTGTTCAAATTTTTGTTGAATTGTGTTGATAATGGGATGCATTTGTTTAACTTATATGCTTTGATGATTGGATAATCTTTGAGAGGATTCCCTTGTATATAATAAAGGGTTTAAAATGATACTCTTGCAGGCAGGTTGACCTTTCTTGGCATCTATAATGGATAAAAGAAGACTCATCGCCTCTTTTCCCATCATGACGGTTTGCTGATCCACCGAAGACAGACTCGGTGTTAAATGCTCTGCAAATAATTCATTGGCAAAACCAAAGACTCCAAATTCCTGCGGTACCGGAACTTTTCTGTTTTTAAGTTCCTTTAAGGCGCCCAGGGCAGAATAGTCCTCAACAGCAAAGACCGCGTCTGGTCTTTCCTTTTGTTTAAAAAAATGGTCTATCGCCTGTTTGCCGGAGTTGATGGAGACGTCTCCGTCAAATATCCATTGCTTTTTAAAAGGAAGCTTATGTTTTTTCAGTGCAGCCTTATAACCGTTGAAGCGGTCATGGAAGGCTTTAATATGTTGTTGCCCTGCAATGTGGGCTATTTTTTTAAATCCTTGTTCAATTAAATGCTCAGTAGCCAGGAAAGCGCCGTTAAAGTCATCAATGACAACAGAGGATATATCCAGCCCTTCCTTTGCTCTGTCAAAAAAGACTAGTGGCATACCGATATCCCTGGCGGCTGTAAAGTGTCCGTAATCCTTGGTTTCTTTAGCAATGGAAACCAGAACACCATCCACATGCGCAGACAAAAGCGCTTCCAGCCCTTCCATTTCAGACTTATAACCTTCATTGGTCTGAAATAGCAGGGTACGATAACCATTTTCATTGGCCACGCTTTCTATCCCATGCACGACAGAACCAAAAAAGTTAATGTCGGCACTGGGAATCAGCACGCCGATGGTATAAGACTTGCCTAACCGTAAGGAAGAAGCAATTTGATTGCGCTTATAGTGCATTTTATCGGCCAGCGCATGCACTTTCTTTTTCATGGCATCACTGATAGCCGGATGGTTATTCAGGGCACGTGAAACGGTTCCGGGTGTTGTGCCCAGAAGCTCAGCTAAATCAGTTATTGTTATTTTTTTATTCACTTATGCAAACGTTTACGTTGGCTAAGATAATGGAGAATTATTAAATAATTTAAGAATTGATTGAAAAAAAATTAAAAAATAGCAAAAAGACAGTTAATCACTCTAATACCTATTGTGTATCAGCAAGATATAAATTAATGCGGGTAAATACTTCAGGCTTAAATCACAAAACAAGTGTCCTTCCGAATAACATCCTTACGTTGGTTATCCCATAATTTATAAAAAGCAACATTCTTTATTGATATTTTAACTTTTAAACTTTGGAGTAGGGGCTGTTGTTAAAGTTACGGAAACCTTCCCGATATCTTATTGTAACGGAAACAGCACCCAAACAAACAAACAA
>Ga0164242_10008254_pt1 | contig 11303 bp, 11 predicted proteins | sample OricomgcompostMG_FD_108783 | JGI IMG/M metagenome (GOLD analysis project Ga0164242, IMG submission 108783) | Miracle-Growth compost microbial communities from Emeryville, California, USA - Original compost - Miracle growth compost (MG) ...
CCGGCGCGTACGTGGGCTGGGGAATCGCCGCGGCGCTGGCGGTGGGCGCAGGGGTGATGACCGCGGTGACCAACTCGACCTACCAGTCCGCGGTAACCGACTACTCCAAGCCGGGCGCGGTCGCGGGTTCGAGTGACGCGGGCAAGAAGCTGGGCTGGATGCGGCCGCTGACCATGGCCCTGTGGGGCGGCGCGATCGTCGCCGCGGGGACGGGCACGGTGCTGTTCTTCACCGCGGGTCCATCGGGCTCGGGCGGCGAGATCGCGGTTGGAGGAAGCTTCTGATGCGGACCTTCTCGCTCACGATGATCGCGGCGGTCGCGTTGGCCGGCTGCTTCTTCAGCCAGACCGATGAGAACGCTTTCAAGGATGCAAAGCCCGCCGGTGCCAGCACCGCGAGCGGCAGCGGCGCGTCCAGCGGTTCGGGCTCGAGCGCGAGCAGCTCGGGCACCAGCGGCAGCTCCGTCAGCTCATCGAGCAGCGGCAGCTCGGGTTCTTTGGCTGGCTCGTCGAGCAGCAGCTCGGGCTCGTCGAGCGGAGCGTCGAACAGCACCGGCAGCTCGGGCTCGAGCGGGAGCTCCGGAAACGCGCCGGACGCGGGCGTGCTCCTGCTTGCGCCGAGCAGCGGGGAAACGCAGTGGACCGCGCTCGCCGGCTCGCCAAACGGGGCGAGCACGCCCCGGATGACCGTGGTCGGCTACAACAGCACCGGCCCGAACGCCTACGCGCGCGTGTTCGACCTCGAAGGCAATCCCATCGTCGGCAGCGGCGAGGAGGTGCTCGCGTACGGTGCGGCGCCGCGCGCGGTCAGCGATGACGGAATCCGAGTCGTGCTGCTCGGCCAGCCCGACGGCGGGACCTGGAGCACGCTCGCGCTGAACGTCGTCGGCGGCTCCACCGTCTCCTTGGCCGATGCGGGCTGGTTCCCCTGCTTCGGCACCGACTGCGGCGAGCCGGTCGACCTCGCCATTTCCGGCACGCCCAGCGTGACCCTGACCACCGGGCAGGCGGGATTCAAGCTCTCCAGGCTTCCGTCGTCCGCTTCGGTCTGGACCCCCTGCACTTACGTTGAAGCCGCGACCGGCGTGCAGTTGATGCGCACCGCCAGCAATGCCGTGGTGCTGGCCCAGGATGCGGCGAGTCCGAAGGCCGGGCACGTGTACTGGTTCGGCGACAACAGCGCCCTCTGCGACGCTCCGGCGAACAAGGTCGAGACCACACTGACCGGCCCGACCGCGGCAGATCTCGACTCGGCCAGCGTCGACGTCGCCGGGACCGGCTCGGACGGCGGCGCTGCGACGGCCCAGGTGGCCTCCAGCGGTCCGCAGCCCGCCTCCCGGCTCCCGTTCGACGGCGAGATCGCCGGGGTCGCGGTGCAGCAGGCCAACCGGGCGTACCTGTACACCGCGCCCGACGGCGGCGTGATGGTGTACCGCTTGGCCGGCACCAGCCCGGGCTCGCTCCCCACCGGCGATTTGCTCGCGCCGGTGCTCGGGCCGAATGGCGCGGGGATCACCCGCGCCGGCAGGCAGATAGCCATCACCTCCACCGGCGCGGTCTTCTTCATCACCTCGAGCGGCGCCTGGTTCTGGCCGGCGCCGTGATCCGGAATTGCGGTCAGGCCAGGGGCTCGGCCGCCGCTTCGAAGAGCTCGCGCACGTCGAGCTTCGCGTTCACCGAGCCCAGTTCCGCCACCTCGCCGGCGCTGTGCACCGGCGAGCTCCAGGTGCCATCGGCGAGGGTCCAGACCTCCACCGTCTCGGCAAGTGGATCCACCAGCACGTACTGACGCAGCGACTCCAGCCGCTTGTAGTGCTCGAACTTCTCGCCCCGGTCGTACTTCTCCGTGCCCGAGCTCAAGACCTCGACCAGCAGGGTGGGGTTGTTCACCGCGTGCTCGTCTTCGGGATCCTGCCGGGCGGGCCCGCAGATGATGGTGAGGTCCGGGTAGGTATCGAGGCCGGTCGCGGGAATTCGCACGCGAAGGCCGGAGCTGTAGCCGCTGCAACGGCCGCCGAGAAGCTGGCCGCCAAGCATGACCGCCAACGCATTCGCCAGCCTGGCGTGCTCGCGGCCGCCGCCGGCCATCGCGTAGATCTGCCCGTCGAAGTACTCGTGCTTGGCGCCGCTCGAGCGCTCGAACGCCAGGTACTCAGCCAGCGTGTAGTGCACGTGGTGGGCGGGTGTGCTCATGGCAAAAGTATGGCATCGGCCCGCGCGGCGGTGCACCCGCGCCCGGCCTGGACAGCGAGCGAAGGCTCGGTAAGGTCGCGCGATGATCCCCTCGTTCCCGCGCGACCCCTGGGGCCGCGACCTCCGCGGCCAGATCCGCACGCTCATCTTCCAGAGCGCGCTGCTCGCGGACAACCCGCTTGGCGATCCCGCGTCGCGGCCGCTGCTCGCGTACACGCCGCCGGGCTTTCCCGGTGGCGGACCCTACAAGTCGGTCTGGCTTCTCCAGGGCTTCACCGGCCAGGTCGACGCCTGGCGCAATCGCTCGCCCTTCGAGCCGAACATCTTCGAGCGCATCGACCTGGCCATCGCTTCCGGCGCGCTGCCCGAATTCGTGGCGGTCTTCCCGGACGCGTGGAGCAGCTACGGCGGCGCGCAGTTCCTCGACTCGGAGGGCGTCGGCAAGTACCGCAGCTACCTGTGCGACGAGCTCGTCCCCTTCGCCACCCGCGAGCTGAACCTGAAGGCTTCGCGCGATGCGCGGGCGCTGCTCGGCAAGAGCTCGGGCGGCTACGGCTCGGTGATGCTCGCGCTGGAGCGCACCGAGACCTGGGGCGGGTTCGCGGCCTTCGCGCCCGATGCGGCGTTCGAGTACAGCTACCTCCCCGACTTCCCGCTGGCCTGGAAGACGCTCGGCAAGTACGGCCACGACCTCGCCGCGTTCTGGCGGGCGGCGATGGCCAAGGACAAGCTCTCAGGCGACGAGTTCGCGGCGCTGAACACCATCGCCATGGCCGCCTGTTACGCGCCCGGTCCCGACAAGGAGCCGCAGCTTCCCTTCGCCAAGGCCGACGGCGCGCTCATCGATTCGGTCTGGGCGCGGTGGCTCTCGCGCGATCCGGTGCGGGTGCTGCCGAGCCGCTTGATGGAGGCCAAAGGCCTGCGCGCCATCTCGCTCGAGTGCGGCAGCCGCGACGAGTTCCGGCTCTACGCGGGCGCCACCATGCTGCACGGCCAGCTCGAGCGGGCCGGCATCGACCACCGCTTCGAGCTCTTCGATGGCACCCACGGCGCCATGCAGCACCGCTATGTGGCGGCGCTGGCGTACCTGCTCGAGCGGCTCGCCTAGTAGGCGAAGTCGGCGATGTGGACCCAGCCCGGTGCGGAGTGGCTGTTGGAGTCGGCGTCGCCCTGATGGAACTGGCCAGAGTAGATGTGGCTCTGGCCGTTGTAGCGGATGGTCACCTGGTACTTGAACGGGTTGGGCGCGCCGCTGTTGCACCCATCCTCGTAGTCGTCGACGTACACCGAGTAGGTCCCGTGCAACGGGGCGGCGTTGGGGTCGTAGATGATGTTCTCGGTGTCGTTCCCGAAGCCGCCGTTGTTGTCGGTGTTGCTGCAGGCCGGGTTCTGGTCGAGGTCGAGCGAGCCGCCGCCGCAGATCTTGTGGCCGAAATAGATCTCGCAGCCGTTCGGGTCGGTCAGGTGCAGGTCGAGGTCCTCGCGGGCGCGGTGGCCGTTGCTCTGAAGCGAGGTGTCCCAGAGCAGGGTGACCTGGATTGGACCGGTGCCGCCGTTGAGCACGCACTGGCCGTTCTCGCAGTGGTAGCCGCGCGCCGCGTAGCAGCTCGCCGGGCACGAGGCGCCGGTGGTCGATCCGCCGCCGCTGGTGGTGGTTCCGCCGCCGGTGGTGGTGGTGCTGCCGGAGTCGCCGCCGGTGCCGCTCTGGTCGGTGCAGTAGCCGGCGCCGTCGACGAGGCCGCTGCAGCACGCGCTGGTGTTTCCCACGCCCACGAAGGTGCCGGCGGGATAGCAGCTGCCGCCGCTGCCGCCGGTCGGCCCGCCGAACCCAACGCTGGTGGTCGTGGTGCTGCTCGAGCTGCTCGGACCGCCGGTGGTGGTCGTGGTCGAGGCGGCGGTGGAGCCGGTGGAGCCCGAGGCGCCATCGGAGCTGCTCGAGCCGCTGCCAGAGCTCGCGGTGCTCGCGCCGGTCGAAGCGGTCCCGTCGCTTGCGGTGGTGCCGCCGGTGATCGCGCCCGAGCCCGCGCCCGACTCGCTCCCGGCCCCGACGTCGCCGGCCTTTCCCGAGGTGTTGCCGCCGCACGCGGCGAGCAGCCCCGCGGCGAGCAGCGCGATCAGCTGATTCGGGCGGATCATGTGGACCTCGTTCGCCCGCCTGGAGAGCGGACGGCCGGCCTTTCTAAAGAAGTTGCCCGTCGCGAAGCAAGCGCACGTGGGCTAGAAGGCCGCCATGCAGAGGTTCTGGCTGGGCTGCGCGGCGGTGAACGGGTTCCTCTCGGTGGCGGCCGGGGCGTTCGGGGCCCACGCGCTGAAGGCGCGGCTGCCCGCCGACCTGCTCGCCGTCTTCGAGACCGGCGCCCGCTATCAGATGTTCCACGCGCTGGCGCTCTTCGGCGTGGCGATGCTCGCGCTCGCGGGAAGGCCGGCCAACGCCGCCGGTTGGTGCTTCCTCGGCGGGATCGTGCTCTTCAGCGGCAGCCTCTACGCCCTGGCGCTCAGCGGCATCCGGCCGCTCGGCGCGATAACCCCGCTCGGCGGGCTGGCGTTCCTGGCGGGCTGGTTCCTGCTTTTGCTGCGCGCGATTCGGCTGTAGATGCGTTCACCCTTTTTGCCCGGAGTGGTCACGATGAAGCGCCTTTCCCAAGCCGCAATCGGCCTCGCACTCACCGGCGCGCTCGGCTGTTCCCACGCCAAGCCCGCGCCGGTCGCGAAGGCGGCCCCGCAGCCTGCCGCCAAGGTGGTGCCCGCGCGGCTCCCGTTCGAGCAGCGCGCCTCGGTCGACGTCCCCGGCCTGAACACCCACTACACGCCCGAGGCTCTGACCAAGGCCTGCGCCGACGCGGAGAAGACCTCCGACGCCAAGCTCGCCGCGCTGGTCTCGGTGCCGGCGAACATGCGGACCTTCGCGAACACCTTCGGCGCGTTCGAGCAGGCCACCGCCGACTACATCGACGCGGTGGGGCGCCTCTCGTTCCTCAAGGACATCCACCCCGACGCCAAGGTCCGCGCCGCCGCCGCCGGCTGCGAGGAGCAGAGCGGCAAGTACATGGTGAAGGTGGGCGCGCGGAAGGACATCTACCAGGCGCTCAACGGCTACGCGCAGGGCCTGGCCAAGGTCGACCCGGCGATCGATGGCGTGGACAAGCGGCTCATCGAGCTCACCTTGCGCGACTTCAAGCGCAACGGCCTCGAGCTCTCTGATGCTGACCGCGAGAAGCTGGTGAAGATCCGCCAGCGGCTGGCCGAGCTGGCCACGCAGTACTCCTCCAACCTCGACGAGGACACCACCCAGTTCACCGCCACCCGCCAGGAGCTCGAGGGGATGCCGGAGAGCTTCATCTCGCGCCTGAAGCTTGCCGAGGCGTCGGCCGCCAAGAGCGTGCCGGTCCACGGCGAGACCGCGGGCAAGAAGGCCGGGAAGGCGCCGGTGCACGCCAACAGCAAGACGCTGTACGTGCTCACCACCAAGTATCCCGACTACTACCCGGTGATGGAGAACGCGAAGAGCGAGGCCCTGCGCAAGCGGATGGAGCTCGCGTTCGAGGGTCGGCAGGCGGCCAAGAACATCCCGCTGCTCACCGAGGCCATCTCGCTTCGCGACCAGGCGGCCAAGCTGCTCGGCTACGCCACCCACGCCGATTACGTCACCGAAGTGCGGATGGCCAAGAACGCCAAGACCGTGGCCGACTTCCTCGCGCGGCTCAAGGGCGACCTGTTGCCGGCGCGCGATTCGCTCAACGCGCAGATGCTCGCGCTCAAGGTCAAGCAGAGCCACAACAAGAAGGCCAAGCTGCAGCTCTGGGATTGGCGCTACGAGCTGAACCAGCTCAAGAAGAAGCAGTTCGACATCGACAATGAAAAGGTCCGCGCCTACTTCCCGGCCGACAAGGTCATGGAGGGCATGTTCCAGGTGTACTCCACGCTCTTTGACGTGGCGTTCACCGAGGTTCCTGGCGCGGATGTCTGGGCCGATGGCGTGAAGCTCTACGAAGTCCACGACGGCCGCGACGGCAAGGGCAAGCTGCTCGCCAAGTTCTACGTCGACCTGTTCCCGCGGCCCGGCAAGTACGGCCACGCGGCCAGCTTCACCTTCGGCATCGCCCGCGACGTCCCCGGCGGCTACCAGATCCCGCTCTCGGCGCTGGTGGTGAACTTCAACCCGCCGGAGAACGGGAAGGTGGCGCGGCTGGCGTTCGAGGAGGTCGACACGCTCTTCCACGAGTTCGGCCACATCATGCACCAGAGCCTCACCGAGGGCCGGTACGCCTCGCTCTCGGGGACCAACGTCTCGGTCGACTTCGTGGAGGCGCCCTCGCAGATGCTGGAGAACTGGGTGTACCAGCCGCAGGTGCTCGCGCTGGTGAGCGCGGATCCCGCGGATCCCACCAAGCCCATGCCGGCGGCGCTGGCCAAGCGGCTCGCGGCGGCGCGCACCTTCGACGCCGGCATCCGCTACACCCGGCAGGTCTTCCTGGCGACCTACGACCAGGCGCTGCACACCCGCGGCGCCAAGGTCGACCCGGACGCGGTGAACCACGAGCTCGAGGTGGCGATCATGGGCTACCCCGAGAACCCCGAGGTGCACCTCGGCGCCAACTTTGGCCACCTGATGGGCGGCTACGACGCCGGCTACTACGGCTACCTCTGGAGCGAGGTCTTCGCCGACGACATGTTCGGCCGCTTCGAGAAGGACGGGGTGCTCAACCCCAAGACCGGCCGCGAATACCGCGACGACATCCTCGCCCGCGGGCGCGAGGTGGAGCCCGAGGTGCTCTTGCAGAAGTTCCTGGGCCGCGCGCCCAACGAGGAGAACTTCCTGCGGATCACCGGGATCAAGAAGCAGTAGGCCCGGCGCGGGCCCGTGACGCTGGCGGCAGTTCGCATATACTGCCGCCCGCTTGCGGCTCGGGCCGCGAGCGAACCTCCACCACGCAGAACCACGGGGACGAACGGTGCGCGACGGCGAAGAGCGGGTCACCCGCGAGCAGCTTTCCGGCGAGGCGCTCTACATTCTCAAGAACCTGCGCGACAACAAGTCGGGCGGGCGCTCCAACAAGTTGGCGGACGTTAAGACCGCGCTCGAGCCCTCGGTCACGCTCGAGTTCGACAATTATTTTTTCTTCCTCCGCAAGTTCAACTTCATCGCCATGGACCGCGAGGCCTGCCTCCAGCTCACCGGGGAGGGCGAGAAGGTCCTCGACGGCACCTTGCGCGAGCGCTTCGACGATTCGGTCGGCGAGTACTTCGCCAGCCGGCTCGGCGCCGATGCCAACGACTCCACCCGCGTCCGCGCGGTGCCGCCGCCTCCGCCGCCCTCGGAGAGCGCGCCCGCGCCCATTCGCCTGCACATCCCGGTCGCGCCGCCCGAGCCCCAGCTCATCGAGGCCGAGCCCGAGCCGGAGCACGCCTCCGATTCGGGGACCGAGTCGGGCGCGCAGTCGCCGTTCGAGCCGCCGCCGCCGCCGCCGTCGGTGGCCGTCCATCCGCCCAAGAAGAACAAGAACAAGCCCGCACCGCAGGACATGGAGCAGCCCGTGCCTCAGCCCAGCCGCAATGAAGTCCCGCGTCCGCCCACCTCCACCCAGGAGGCGCTGCGCGGCGGCGACCTGGATGGCCGCTACGCGCGCGGGGATTCGCTGGGCGCCGGCCCGCTCGGTCAGGTGTATCGGGGCAAGCACCTCGCCACCGGTGTCGACGTGGCCATCAAGGAGCTCAAGGACATCTTCGGGTACTTCTCGTTCCTGCAGCGGGGCGAGGTGCTCAAGCGGCTCAAGAAGGAGCTTCAGAGCCAGGCCGGCGTGCGCCACCCGGGCATGGCCCAGGTACTCGACATCAACCTCGACAACGCCCGGCCGTACTTCGTGCTCGAGCTCTGCTCGGGGTCGCTGCGCGACGAGATGACCGAGTCCGATGGCAAGGGGCTCAAGGTCGATGCGGCCATCCGTTACTTCCTGCAGATGTGCTACGGCCTGCGCTCGGCCCACGCCGCCGGGCTCACCCACCAGAACCTCAAGCCGGAGAACGTGCTCGTCGATCCGCTGGGCAACGCCAAGCTCGCCGACTTCGGGCTCACCCGGGTGATCGAGGTCGACTCGCAGAAGGGCATGCCCCAGGTGATCGTGGGCACCGGCGGGATGGGCTACCTGCCGCCGGAGCTGATGTCGGGCCAGAAGGGCACCGGGCCGGTCAGCGACGTGTACTCGCTGGGCATCCTCTTCTACGAGATGCTCACCGGCCAGCTCCCCGGGCGCCGCTCGCCGCTGCCGAGCGAGGCGCGAACCGACGTCCCCAAGCAGCTCGACGCCATCTTCGACAAGATGACCCAGGACCGCAAAGACGACCGCACGCCGGACGTGGACGCGGTGCTCACCGAGTTCTACGCCGCCTTCGCCGGCGGCGAGTGGCTGAAGAAGGGCGACCTGGTGCTCTGGAGCGAGAGCGCCAGCGCCGGCGCCAAGAGCCCCGCGGCAGAAGAGGCCGCCACCGCGTAGCGCATGGCCCGCACCGATCCCAAGGCCGAGCTCATCCGCGACCGGCGGACTGCGCCGCGCATCGCCTGCACGCTGCCGGCGGTGTTGCGCGATGCGGCCTACGCTTGGAAAGCGGAGGTGCTCAACTTCTCGAGCAGCGGTTGCCTCTTGCGCGTGGGCAACCAGCACCCGGTGGGCAAGCAGATGGAGCTCGAGCTCCGGCCCGAGGGGCGGATGCCCACCAAGCTCCGCGGCCGGGTGGTCCACATGCAGGCCGAGCGCGGCACCGCGGGCTTCGGCTTCGACCTCACCAAGACCGAGGACTACGAGGCCACCGTCGACCTCTTCGAGTGGTACCTGGCGCAGCAGCCGGGGCTGGCGGTGGAGGTGCAGAAGCGGCCGGTGGCCCTGGCCAAGAGCGCCATCCTCTACCCGGTGCCCGACTCCGAGGTGCAGCCGCGGCCCGAGGAGGCGCGGTTTCTCACCATGTTCGTGGGCGGGCGCACCCTGGCGGATGCCGAGAGGCTGCTCGGCCCGCAGTTCCAGGGGCTGATGTACCTGGTTTTCTCGCTGCTCGACCGCAAGCTTTTGACCTCGGTCCAGCCGGGGATGTACAAGCGCCGCGATTGACCGGCGACGTTCCGGGTCGGGAACCGGATGCGGGTCGGCGTCGTCGCTATACTGGTGGGGCTTTCGGGGAGGAGAGGGTGAGCGCTGTGTTTCGGGCCATCATTCCAGCGGTTGTCGGCGCGCTGCTCCTGGTGGGCTGCGGTCAGCTCGGCGACGAGGACCGCTCGACCATCTCCGATGCGGAGATCACCGCCCTGCAGCAGACCTCGGTGCCCCCGGAGACCGCGCCGGATGCGGCGAGCTCGGGCCGGTCCTTCTATCTGAGGTTGGCCTGGGGTCAGCTCGCCGGTGAGGCGGCCCCTGCGTCGGCGGTCGACTGGTCGGGTTCGGTGACGGTCTCGCAGGGCACGGTGGCGCTGAGCCGGCTGGACTACTTCGATGCCTCCGGGCGGCCCGAGGTGCAGGCCGCCGAACCCGGACGCATCGAGTGGGCCTCGCGGCTTCAGCCGCAGTTCGCCGGGCTCATCGCGCGGGTGGAGCTGCCCAGCGACGACGCCACAGTCACCGTGGACATGCCGCTGTTCCGGCACACCTTCCGGGCCAGCGAGCTCACCGGCGGCGACGACGCGGTCTACGCGGTCGATTCCGACGGGCACGCGGTGAGCGTCTCGAGCATTCCGGCGAGCAGGTGTCCGGGTGGGTTCACCCTGGGCTATGTGCGCCCGGCGAAGGACGGCTCGGTGGCTTTCGGCGGACGCACCACCGATCGCACCGGCCGGTTCACCGGCACCATCCGCTTCCACGAGCTCGGCGACGGCACGCTCCTCGGTCGGGTTATCGACCTGGATGGCCGTGAGAGCGCGCGGGTGCGCGGCACCATCGTGCGCACCTCGGATGGCGGCTCGTTCTCGGCCGAGCTGGTCGACGACAGCGGGCACCCGCTGGGCTCGCTCACCGGGCTCTTCGACGACCCGAGCTACGCCAGCCGCGGCGCCTTCCAGGGCAGCTTCGAGCAGGGCTGCGAAGAGTAACGGGTTTGTGGGAGCGGTCTGCGTGACCGCGACCTTTCCGCAAAGTGAGTTGGACTCGGCTCGACCGGCGTTCGGCTTTAGGTGGCGGGCGCGATGTCGCACGCCGCCGCGACCTCATCGCGGTAAGCCAGCCAGAGCGCCAGCGCGCGCTCCATGGCCTGCAGCACCGCCGGCTCCTGCTCGGGCGTGACGTTGCCCAGGACCGCGCTCCACGCGTCTTCGCGATGGCCGCCCTCGATGCGTTGGTGCACCCGGACCAGCTCCATCGCCTCGGGCTCGACGTGGTGCACCCGCACCAGCGGATGCCGCTGCACCGCCGCATCAATCTCCTCGGGGGTCTTGGGGGCAGGGTGCGCGCGGCTGGCCAGCTCGGCGCGCTCGTTGGCGCTGCCTTCCACGAAGAGCGTGAGCACCGCCGCGCCGCGCTGCCACGGCACAGGCCAGCTCACCTCGTCGAGGAAGGCGCGGTACGCCCGGGCCGCGGGCGGAAGCTGAACCTCCGCGAACGCGCTCGCCTCGAAGCCGCAGCCGCGCATCATCCGCAGGAACAGGGCAGGGTGCGCGTCGGCGCCGCTGATCCCGCCGGTCTGCTCCTCGTAGATGTTGGCGGCGAGCGCGCGGCGGACCGGCTCGGGCGGGCCGTGGCCGAGCACGCGCGCGAGCAGCACCGGGAAGTCGCGGACGTAGACCTCCCACTCGCGCTGGAAGTGCGGCAGCAGCTTCGGCAGCGGCACACTGCCCCGGGCGAAGTGCGGCCAGGCCCAGTGGTCCTTGCGGTCCATCACCGAAAGCAGCTTCTCGCGCAGCTCGGCCATGGCACTGAGCGTAATGCTTCCCCGCTGGCGTAGCATCCGCGGCGCATGCGCGTGGTGGTCTTGGGTGCGAGCGGGTTTCTCGGGCGGCACGTGGTGCCCGCGCTGGTGCGCGCCGGGCACGAGGTGGTCGCGGTGGCGCGGCACCCGCCGGCCGCCGGCCCGAACGTGGAGCCGCGCGCGGCCGACGTGCTCGACGCCGCTGCGCTCTCCGGAGCGCTGCAACGA
>Ga0164242_10008255_pt1 | contig 11303 bp, 12 predicted proteins | sample OricomgcompostMG_FD_108783 | JGI IMG/M metagenome (GOLD analysis project Ga0164242, IMG submission 108783) | Miracle-Growth compost microbial communities from Emeryville, California, USA - Original compost - Miracle growth compost (MG) ...
ATCACCAGTAGCGGGTAGCGGCCCAGCCGGGCGAGTTCTTGGGGCAGGCGGCCGCCCTGGTGGGCGTCGGCGAGCATGGCGACCCAGTCGGCGGCGGTCGCGAACAGCACTCGGTGTCCGGCCTGGCAGGCGCGGATGGCCAGGCCGGTGGCGAGGTGGGTCTTGCCGGTGCCGGGCGGTCCGAGGAACGCGATGTTGTCTTTGTTGGTGACGAAGTCCAGGGTGCCCAGGTGCGCGATCAGGTCGCGTTTGAGGCTGGCTCTCGCGGCTTGAGCACGATCACCTTCGCCCCGAGCGTGCCGCGGAACGCCTGACACTCGGCCGTCAACACGCTCTTGCCGCCACGATGCCGACCGATCGCGCCCTCACCGTCCCACACCAGCGTGCGCGGCACCGCCCCCAGCCGCGAGATCACCTGCCACCACCCCGCGAACAGGTCCGGCGCCGCCCGAGACGGGATCAACTGCCCGGACAGGACCCGGGAGTAGCCGGTCGCCATCGTCAACACCGGCAACAACGCCGGCCGACGAGACTGCCCGAACCCGACCGGCAAAACGATCGGCGGGAACCACAAATCACACTGCCCGTTCTCCCCGGGCTCATAACCGGTCCGGCCCGCCGGATCCGGCGGTAGATACACCGGCCGCAACTCCGCGACCCGGCCCGACAGCACCCGGATCGACCGGGTCCAGCCGATCCGTTCCGCGATCACCGTGGCCGGCATCGTCGGCCACGCCTGCAACAACTCCCGGATCCTCGGCTCGACCGCGTCCACGATCGAACCCGCCGGCCAACGCGCGTACTTCGGCGCCGCATCCGACGCGATCGCCGCACGCACGGTGTTCCTGGAAACACCCAGCACCCTGGCAATCGCCTTGATCGGCATCCCCTCCGACCGGTGCAACCGGCGGATCTCAGCCCAGTCCTCCACGGATAACACTCCTGTCTCCTCTGGCTCGGTGGGAGCCAGAATCAGCGGACAAGGGGTCAAAATTCAGATCCCACGCTGGGGTCAGGATTCACGTGCCGTCGACACGCCCCGCGCTCACCGCGAACCGATCAACCCGCATAGCCTGCACCGCAGGCCGAGCCACGATCGGAATATGCGTTTCGTCCGAGATCATGCCAAGCGGTCGGAATTGGGTGCGGCGTTGTCGGTCCGCCAAGTTGTTCGCGCTGAGCGCATGTGGGCGAGCCGCGCCTTCGGTTCCTAGGCCGCGCGGTGCCGGCGAGATGGTCGTGTAGGAACCCGATTCCGGCTGTTGTCTTCGCTTCGCGGGCTGCATGATCGAAGAAGTGACCGGTGCCCGGGATCGGGGTGAAATCGACGACCGCGCCCGCACGCTCGTACGCGCTGACCAGCTCTTCGGGCTGATCGATCGGGATGGCGGTGTCGGCCTCGCCGTGCACCAGCATCAACGGGCTGGTCGCGGGCGAGACATGAGTGCTCGTACTGCCTATGGTCACCTCGCCCGGTTGCTCGACGAGTGCGGGTTCCGTCATCCACCTGTCTCGCTCGTCGCGTGCCCCTCGACCCGGGTGGCGATGTTGGGTAGAAGCAGGAGCTTGCCGTGGGCGTGTCTGCTTTGGCTGACCTCAAGGGCACTCTTCCATTCGTCCAGGGGAAAGGTTCCCCCGATCGGAACGCTGAACGTGCCCTCGGCGGTGCGTTGGGCGTACTCGGGCAGGATCTCGACGCGCTTGGTTCGGTCTTCGTGGAAGGTGTCTCGGGCTCCGAGTTCGGCGGCTGCGGCGAAGTCGGATGCGGTGAGGACCCGTTTCGGGTCACCGCCAACGATCTGGATGAGGTCGGGTAGCGACCCGCCGACGGGTGCTGCGTCAAAAGCCAGATCGACCGGTGTGGGGTTGAGGCCGAGGATGCGCCCGGCCATCCCGTGCCCGTAGGGGGTGACTGTCGCGCCGAGATCGCGGAGCCGTGGAGCGTAGGTGTCTCCGGCAGTCGCGATGACGTGCATGTCGTTCAGAAGGGCGATCTGCACAGCGGCGAAGCCAATAGTGCTGCCGGCGCCGTGGATCAGGATCGTCTTGCCGGCCTCCAGCCCGAGCCAGTTCAGGTGTGTGTAAGCGGTGTCGACTGTCATCGGCAGCGCGGCCGCGGAGACAAGGTCAAGCCCCGTGGGGACGGGGAACCATCGGTTCATGACCGCTTTCTCGGACGCCCCAGCGAACGGGTAGTGCGCCCAGTCCGCGGTGCCGAAGACGACATCGCCGACGGCAATACCCTCGACGCCATCTCCGATCGCGTCGACGGTGCCCGAGACGTCGCAGCCGATCCCCCGAGGAAGATCACCGGCGAACAGGCCGCGGCACAGTGCCCAGTCCGCCGGTGCCAGGCCGGTCGCCTGTACGACGATCCGAACCCGGCCCGGGCCGGGTTCCCGGGCCTCGATCGTCTCCAGACGCAGCACCTCGCTTGGCTCGCCGTACTCGTGAAAGCGCAGGGTGCGCATCGTCTCGGTCATGAAAGCTCCATTCGTACTGCTTGATCAGCCGGTAGGAGACCGGCAAGGATTCGTCAGTCACTGACTATACGTATTCTGTCAGCGACTGACAAATCGGATAGGATCGGGTCTATGCCACGCGACGGACGCGTCGTACGACGACGCCTGGAACGCGCCGCGCTGGAGCTGTTCGCCGAGCGCGGCTTCGACGGCACGACCACCGAGCAGATTGCCGCGCGGGCGGGCGTCACCGAACGGACCTTCTTCCGCCACTTCCCTGACAAGCGCGAGGTCTTGTTTGCCTCCGAGGACGAATTGCGCGAGGTAACCACCGCAGCACTGCAGGCCGCACCTCGCGGACTCGAACCATTGCCCACGCTTCGGGCCGCGCTGCACGACGTGGTGCCGCTGATCGAACGCAACCGCCCGCTTGCGGCGATACGCGCCCCTATCATCACCGCCTCCCCGGCGCTGATCGAACGCGAGCACGCCAAGACCGCAGCGCTTACCGAACTCGTAGCCCGGATACTTCACGAGCGGGGCGTTGACGAAATGGCCGCTCTGCTTGTCGCGCGTGTAGGCATGGCCGCCTTCGCAACCGCGATCAGGGGCTGGGCCACCAACCCCGCCGTTGACCTGCACCGTCAGGTCGACCAAACCTTCGCCGAGCTGCGCGCAGCGGCCGACGCACTTTGACACATCTAGCACCGTTCGATCCAGTGGCTGAGCAGTTCCCTGGGGCCACAGCAGATTTTGTCTTCGGCGGGGGTGCCGAACACCGCGAGAGTGCCGGTCTCCAACCAGAGTCACCAGTTTCGATAACGGGTCACCGGTCACCCCCGCCCCGCGGCATTCGGTTTGCCCACCGAGCCACGGCTCCGCTCGGCGTCGGGAGACCTTGATCCAGCGGCAGCCGTCGAGGGCGACGGTGCGGTACCAGCCGAAGAAGGCCCGCGCGCGCTGGCCGGCCCGCCGGGCCGGTCAGCAATCCGGGTTGCGGAATCCGTGCGCGACCGTGCCAGCATTTGGCATGTCGCTGGGCGTCATCTTGCCCTGCGACCGGCGTTGCGGGCGGGTACGTCGCGCGGGTCGTGCGGCCGGTTCGCCGGCCGCGGTCGTTTTGGTGCGCAACGTGGGCTCGCTGTCGGCTCTGGGGATCCCGGCGACGTCGAAGCGGCTCGCTGCTGCCACGCACCGGCGGGCATTCCGGTGCCGTGGCGAAAGAACGCGGAAAATCCGGAGGCGTCCGGGAAACCGAGTTCGCGCGCGCAGCGCGCCGCGGTGAAGCGATCGTGCGTCAGCATCCGCTTGGCCTCCAGCAGCACCCGTTCGACGATGTAGGCCTTCGCCGTTCGCCCGGTCGCCCGCTGCACCGCCCGCGAGAGCGTGCGCGGCGAGTAGCCGAGAATCCGTGCGTAGAAGCCGGCGTCGTGATGCGCCCGGAAGTTGACCTCGAGTTCTCGACGGAACGCGTTGAACAACGACCCGACCGCAGCCGCGCCCGCCGCGGCGGTGACGGGCAGACGCGCCAGGAACGCCGACAGCAGTAGCACTGGGATCTCGGCCCGAACTCCCACTCCCGCGGCGTGAAGTTCGAGTTCGAGGTGGTCGAGCGCGGCGCGGACGAGAGCGGCCTCGGCAGCCAATTCGCAGACTCCGGGCGGGTCGGTCGGCGCAGCGAGCGCTCGCGTGACCGGCGTCACGGGCGCGGTGGAGACGAACAGCACCAAGCGCCCGCTCACGGAGACCATGTTGTCCCAGCGGTGCACGGCACCGGGCGGGATCCGCACGACCGCGCCGGGTCCGAGAGGGTAGCGCTCGAAGTCGATCGACACCGCGCCGCGGCCGGCGTCGACGATGGCGATGACGTAGAAGTCGGCCCGCTGGGTCGCACCGTCGTTGAGCGCCCGTAGCCGGGCGAAGCTCATCACCTCGACGCCGCCGGCGGAGCTGTCGCGCGGCTGGTAGCTCAGCTGTCGAACGGTCGACCTGTGTCCATTTTCCACCATCTCTCGACCGGTTTCGCGATGGTCGGACGGCCGCCGGCTCTGGTCGACTGGACAAGGCGGATCGGCATCGGCCGACGGCTTGCGGACAGGAGAGAGCATGAACCCGTATGACCAGAACCAGCTACCACACTACGAACGCCGGCCTGGAACCGGTCCGACCCTGGTCTTCCTGCACTACTGGGGCGGCTCCGGGCGCACGTGGGTGCCGGTCATCTCGGCGCTGCCCGGGCGCGACGTCCTCACCCTCGACTTCCGCGGCTGGGGGCACTCCCGCATGCTGCCCGGGCCCTACGACCTGCGCCAGCTCGCTGCGGACACGCGCGCGGTACTCGCCGCCGCCGGCGTCTCGGAATTCGTGCTCGTCGGTCACTCGATGGGTGGCAAGGTCGCCCAGCTCGTCGCCGCGACCGGGCCGGGCGGCCTGCGCGGCATCGTTCTGGTGGCGTCCGCACCTGCCCGGCCCGCGGTGTATGCCGACGCGCAGTATCGAAAGGAGCTTTCGCACGCGTACGACTCGGCCGAGTCGGTTGCCGGTGCCCGCGATACCGTCCTCACGACGACCGGGCTTCCTGCCGCACTCGAAGCGCAGGTCGTCGAAGACTCGCTCGCGGGCGCTCGCGCCGCGCGCGCGGAGTGGCCGTTGCGGGGCATCGTCGAAGACGTCTCCGCGGATACCCGGCGCATCACCGTGCCGGCCCTCATCGTTGCTGGCGAGCGCGACCTGGTCGAGCCGGCCGAGGTACTGCGGGCGAATCTGCTGCCGTACCTCGGCGACGCCGAGCTGGCCGTGATCCCCGAATCGGGGCACCTTCTTCCGCTTGAGGCGCCCGATGCTCTTGCCGCACTGATCTCCGAATTCTCGCCAACTCGTCACCACTGACGTCGGCTGCGGTGACATTGCCGACAAGTCCACCGTAGCTCCGGGCCGATCGTCGCGGCATGGACGATGGCCGCACTCGGCGTCACGCGCGTCGACGTAGACCTGTGGCCCAGCGCGGTCGGTTGTCGCGCGGTCTCGTACCCGATGCCGTTGTTTCGCGCCGGTGATCAACGGCGATGGACATCGGGTGTCCTCGTCGATGTCGAGTGCTCGTGGCTGTCGTGATCCAGGCTCGGTTCCGTTCGACCCGATAACCAGCACCCCGCTTCTTCTGGGATCGACGGGACCACCCGAGCCGAGACCCGGACCGCGACGACCAAGGGAAGTGGTGCCGTGACTGTCCCTTGGTCGCCGGAGGGCGGGTTCGAAGCGCTGCCTATGCGTCGCCGTTGAGCGTGGCGGCGGTCAGGACAGTGCCAGTGACGCCCCAGCCGCCGTCGGGGACTTCTTCGACGAGTACGACGGTGGTGGGGCGGACACGCTCGCCGTAGATCTCGACGTACAGATCGGTGGTGCGGGCGACAATCTTCTTCTTGTCCTCGGCGGTGATGGTCATGGCCGGGACCTTGAAGTTGGCGAATGGCATGGTGATTCCTCCTGTGCTGTGGTGGTTTCCTCTGGTGGTCGTACGGGGTCAGGCGCTGGCCCGGACCGGGAGTAGTTCGGCGATGCCAATGCGGTGGTAGAACTCCGTGCGGATGCGGTCGGCGACCGTGGCCACGACCTCGCTCCCGGCGTAGCTCTCCGCAAGCGCATCCATCACTGCCTTGGCGGAGAAGTACGGCGCGACGAACGGTGGATGCCCGCCGCGGGTGCTGGTGCTGGCCACCCAGACCAGCAAGCCGCCGTGGCCGTGGCGCGCACTCCGGCGTAGACCGTGTGCCCCGCGGCGGCGGTGAGGTTGCCGAACCCGCTGGAGGCCCCCCGTGATGACCACGACCTTGCGCTCATTCACCGGGGCTCCCCCGATTTGCCGTGCGGGTCGGTGGCGTTCAGGGTCGCGACGACCTGGTCGTAGTCGCCGCGGACCTCGCCGTAGCGCAGGAACTTCACCCGCTCGACCTGGATCTCTCGTGCGTCCGGCTGCGTATCGAGCAGCGCGACGACCTCCGCGACGAACTCGTCGAGCGGCATCGCGACTTCGCTGGTCTCCTGACCGGGCAGGAGCCCCGTCCGCACCGACGGCGGCACCAGTTCGGTAACCGCCACCGAGGTGTCCGCCAGCTGCAGCCGGAGGGATTCGCTGAGCATGTGAATGGCGGCCTTGGACGCGTTGTAGCTCGGCGTCGCGGCCAGCGGCGCGAACGCCAGCCCGGAGGAGACGGTCATGATGGTCGCGTCGGGGCGGGACTGCAGGTGCTCGACGAACGCGCCGATCAGCCGGATCGGGCCGAGCACGTTGGTCGTCACGACCTGCTCGGCCGAGGTCAGGAAGGACTCGGGCCGATGCCAGTCCTCCACGCGCATGATGCCGGCCATCGCGACCAGCACGTTCAGCTCGGGATGATCGGCGAGCACCTGCTTCGCGGCGGCATCGATGCTCGCCGGGTCGGTGGTGTCGATCTGCACGGTGTCGATCCCCGGATGCTGGGCGGCGATCCGGTCCAAGGCGTCGCCGCGTCTGCCACCGACGATCACGGTGCTGCCCCGTGCTTGAAGCGCGAGCGCCAAGGACAGGCCGATGCCGCTGGTGCCGCCGGGAATGAAGATGGTGTCTCCGGATGTGTTCATGTGGCCAGCCTGCGTGCTCGGTGGCCATGCGGGCAGAGACCGGTTATCCGGGGACCGCCGGTCCCTGGCTTGGCACCCACCGCGCGGGCCACACTGGCAAGGTGGATCGAGAAGAACTGGCTTCGTTCGTGCGCCGCCGGCGCGAGGCCCTGCGCCCCGAAGACGTGGGGCTGCCCGCAGGCCCACGGCGCCGCGCGGCCGGGCTGCGCCGCGAGGAGGTCGCCGCGCTGGCGACGATGTCGGTGGACTACTACACCCGCATCGAGCAGCGGCGCAGTCGCCAGCCCAGCGAGCAGATGCTCGCCTCGCTGGCGCGTGCGTTGCGCCTGACCAGCGTCGAACGCGACTACCTGTTCCGGGTCGCCGGCCACAACCCAACAGCGCCGGCGACCGCCGCCACGCACGTCGCCCCTGCGCTCCTGCGCGTTCTCGACCGACTCCAGGACACCCCGGCGCTGATCTTGTCGAACCTGAGCGAAGTCCTGGTACAGAACCGACTGGCGATCGCGCTGCTCGGTGACCGGTCCGGCTATACCGGCCTGGCTCGCAGCGGGATCTACCGGTGGTTCACCGACCCCGCCGAACGCCGCATCTACCCCGAGGCGGACCACCACCGGCAAAGCCGCGCCGAAGTCGCCGGCCTGCGCGTCGCGTACGGGTCGATGGGCGCGGACTCTCCCGCCGGCCAGCTCGTGCGAGCACTACACGCCGCCAGCGCCGAGTTCGCGCAACTGTGGGAACGCCATGAGGTCGCCCAACGCTTCGCCGACCACAAGACCCTGCTGCACCCCGAACTCGGGCCCATCGAACTCGACTGCCAGGCACTGTTCACCGAGGACCAGTCCCAAGCCCTGCTCGTCCTCACCGCCCCACCTCGCACCGAGGCCGCGGAGAAGCTGCAACTGCTCAGTGTGCTCGGCAACGAGCAGTTCGCCGAGGCGTCCAGCACCTGAGCCTGGTGCCGACAACAACGCGACGACGAGGACCCCCGGGGTTATTTGCTCTGGATGCTGTAGACGCCGTCGCTGGCTGTGGCCCGGCGTCGTCGCGCGTCGATGGGCCCGCCGCTTGTCCCTGCAGTACTGACCAGGGCCAGGTGAATCGCTGTCGCGGGTCACCCGCCGGTCAGATCTGCCAACAGCGCGGGGATCAGCCGCTCCTCCATCACCGCACGTCCACTTCGCGTCAGTTCCTGCGCCAGCGCCGGGTCCCATGGGCTGGGCGCCGCCGAGCCCCTGAGCGGCTCCGTCTCTGCCAGTGCCGCATTGAGCGCCACCACATAGTCCTGCGCCGACATCCGCCACGGGGTGGCGTGATACCGCTCGATCGCCATCGCGGTGGTGCGCAGACCGGTCCAGTCGAAGTCCCCGCGCCAGTGGATCCGGCCTCGCGCCCGGGACAGCAGCAGGTGGCAGGCCGCCGAAGGCTGACCCTCCGTGCACACCACCGTGGCGCTCGCCTCGGCGAGCTGACCGGCGGCGGATCGCAGGACAGCGGGGTTCTCGCACACGTACACCTCGGGGCTGCTGATGTGCAGCGGGTCGACCGAAAGCTGGTGCAGCGTCAGCCGGAACGGGATGCCGAAGGTAGCTGCGTCCCGCAACCAGCCGGCCACCACATGGTCGTCCTCGGTGCGCACGTTGAGCACCAGCACCTGGCTGGCCAGATCGTCGACGATCACCCCGGCCGTGTGCCAGAGCGCACGCTGCTCCGAGCGGGTCCGGGGCGCGGATCGATCCTCGCGCAGCGCCAGTGCACGGAGTACCAACCCGGCCAACGGCGTACCCGAGAGCGCCTTCGTGTCCCCGGTGGCGAGCTCGGCCAGCATCGGTAGGGGCATCGACGTCGCCGGTAGCCGCTGCAGCACTTCGGCCGCCCAGCCCAGCATGTCGGACTCGCCGCGACGCACCAGCCTCGTCACGGTCCCATCCGATCTCAACGCTGAAAGCCAGGTGGTGAACCACGTCTCGTGACGGTGCGCTGGGCAGCGTCCGGCCGCGTCGTCCAGTGCCCGCTGCCGCTCGGACTCCTCCTCCGCACGCTCGGCGGGACGGTTGCGCACCGGGCCGTGTAGCCGGGCCAGCACGGCGAGCAGCCCGAGGCCGACCCGGTCGCGCAGCGCCTGGTCGATGTCCGCGACCGCGACCCGGACGCTCTTGCTGGTCGCCGACCGATAGTTGCCGGTGATCCCGATCAGCAGCCGGCGTTCGGCATCCGATGGAGCCGTCAGGCTGATCACGCCGCCCAGATCGCCCGAGCGTTCTACCGATCGGCGGGCCGAGCGCAGCATGCGCGCCCACTCCGGGCCGCGCAACTCGTCCGGCGCACCCCCGGAGGCCCCGGCATCGCTGCCGCTCGCCGCCGATGGCCTCCCCGGGACAGGAAGCCTCACGACCCCTCCAGCATCGGCTCATCGACCACTGTGGCACGGCGGGTGCCCGGCGACCCGAGCGAGGCGGCCAGATCGTCGCTGGGACCATCCATCTGGAGGCGTCCGCCGTCCCACAGCAGCAGCAGGGCGCTGACGGTGTGCTCGATCGCCGAATGGCTCAGATCGTAGTGCGCGCACGCGGGGACGGTGGCGAACGTCGCCCACAGGTCGTGTCCCGTCATGAACAGGTCCAGGTCGAACTGCGCCGTGAGCCCGAGCAGTTCCGAACGCCCCGCCTCGTCGATGCCGGCGAATGCCTCGTCCATGGCAACCAGCCGGGGGCTCGCCGCAGCCGCGGAGGAGAGCATCACGTGTGCCGCCGCGAACAGCGGCAGGTGCAGCGACACCGACTGTTCGCCACCGGACAGGGTGCTGTGCCGGGCCTGGGTGAGCCGCTCGGCGGTGCCGCCGGGCGGGGTCAGCGTGAGCACGAAGGTCCGCCAGGCGCGGTAATCCAGCGCCTCGGCCAGCACGTCCGGGTAGGAACGGTCCGGCCGGGCCGCTCGAAGGTTCTTGATCCGGCCCGCGAAGTGGGTGCGCATGCGGGACAGTTGATCCGAGTTGAGTTGCGCCGCATCGCGGTCCAATAGCTGGCAGATCTGCCGCTGGTCCTCGTCCAACCCGTCGGCGAGCTCCCATCGGATGCCGACGGCAGCACCGGAGGACATCCGCCGCCCGCTCATCTCGGTGCTCATCCGGCTGATCAGGTCGCGGGCGTCCAGGGTCCGTTCGTGGATCTGCTGGGCGAGCCTGCCCAGCAGCGCGTCCTCCAGGATGCGGCGCTCAGACTCGGTGAGCAGCTGCTCCTGGTCGCGGCGCGCCGCCGAGATCCGCTCGGCGAAGGCGCTGATGGAGGTGTAGCCCCCCTCGTCGGCGACCTGCACCACCACGATGCCGTCCGAGTTGTTCCACTCCGGTTTGTAGTCGTGTCCGGCGGCCGACAAGCGCGCCTCCAATTCGCCGAGGGCGCTGGACACCCTGGTACTGCTGGACTTCAGCGATGACTCGGTGGGCCGCAGCTCGCTGGTGGCCGCCAGCAGCGCGGCATGCAGGGCCGACACGGCGGTGGGAAGGGCAGTCACGGGGCCGTCGGAGCCGACACCGGCCTCCCGCGCTGCGCGGTCGGCGACCGCATCCGGGTCGGGCCAGGCCTCGGCCGCGGCCGGCCAAGCGGGAACCGCGTCCAGGCGGAGCAACGGATGCAGGTCGGTCGCGGCGAACGGCCGCAGTCGATCCGCCTCCCGACGGCACTCCTGCAGCGCCGAACGTAGCGTCTGAACGGCTGCAGCGCAGGCTGTCTCGGCCCTGGCGACGCATTCTCGGGCCGCCGATACCGCCTCCTGGGCGTCGCTGGAGCGTCGCGCCGCTTCCTTGATGTCGCGTCGGGTGCGTTCGATGTCGGCCTGTACCTGTTCGGCCTTCTGTCCGATCGCTGCGCGCAGGGTGGCCAGTTCCTCCTCCCGGGCGGCCTGTTGTCCCGCCGCGGTCGCAGCCGCCGCACGCACGTCGTGTTCGTTGCTCCTGGCGGTGTCCAGCTCGCGAACCGCCGTGTCGAGCTGCTGGTGTCGCTCGGCCGCGGTGTCCCGGCGGCGCACCAGATCCGCGGCGTGCTGTGTGAACAGCCGGACCGAGGCGGCAATGGCGTCGACGCCGGCCGGGTCGGCCGCCACATTCCGTTCGGCGGCGGTGCGGCGCACCGTGTCGTCGGCCGCCGCGAGCGCGGTCAGTGCCTGGTCCGCGGCCGCCTCGGCGGACCGGACGGTGTCGCGGCGGGCGGAGACCTGCCCGGA